>Ga0326727_10028342_pt1 | contig 10194 bp, 10 predicted proteins | sample MB2enrmetagenome_FD_207643 | JGI IMG/M metagenome (GOLD analysis project Ga0326727, IMG submission 207643) | Lab enriched peat soil microbial communities from McLean, Ithaca, NY, United States - MB29MY | ecosystem: Environmental > Terrestrial > Soil > Wetlands > Peat | place: USA: New York...
TCCAGCACCCCTTCCCTCGCCACCGGCACCCCCGCCATTACACGAAGTGGTGCCGTTGCACGCCACCAAGTACTGCCCGGCCGGTCGAGGCTGAGTGAACGCCAGCGCGGGTGACCACATCACTTCGCGACAGCCCGCCTGACGCGCCCAAGGTCCGCACCGCACTGGCCGCCGGCGCCTATCTCCGGCGATCAGTCGCCGGCGGGGCGTGCGGCCGAAGTAGACTTGGCCGCACTGGAGCGCCACGGGATAGCCGATGCGCAGGTGTTGGCGCTGGTACTTCGGTGCACCGCCTCCAGCGCCGCCAATTGCAGCATTGTGGTTGGCAGCCGGCACCAAGCGCCGTTTTGAGCGGTCCGGCGGTGCGGTCGGAAAGCGATCCGCGGCACCTTCTGGAATCGCCAGAGTCGATTCGCCAATTATGGCATTCGAAAATTGTGACAGTTTCGAGAGAACTTCCATGAAACGCAGATTAACTTGAAGACAAGCGTAACACTTTCTCACAAGGACCATGCCAAGCAAGCGTTTTCTTTTTCTCAATGCGGACCCATGTTTGGCCTATGTTCAAATTTACCAAACCTAACCCCCATGCAGACCATGAAGAGGACCTTGCTCACGCCGGGAAGCTCCTCGTCGTCCGCCTGTGGTTGGCGGGAGCCGTAGTGACCGCCGCCACGGCGCTTGTGTATTTCCCTCTGGGGCACTGATCCCCTTCGCGACCGGGCGTCACACCATCGCCGCGCTTCCCAGGACGGGCGGCTTGTTGGCCGAGGGCCTGGCTATTGCGCATGGACAGCACGACACTCCTTCCGGGCGTCCGGGCGGATCAACCCAAGATCGCCGAGGAGCCGCGGTGGATCAGGAGCATGCCGCCACGCTGGTCTCGCTTCTCGGCACGATCCTTTCCGCCGACACCGAGCGCGAGGCCCTGGAGGGGGAGGTTGAATCCCTCGAGCCGGAACGGATCTGCACCATCCACGTGCAGCTGAGCGAGATCGATTCCGATCGCGCGCGCCGAGCCGATCGAAATCGTGAGCGGGCTTGGCTACTTGACCAAGGATCTGGAGCGTCCGATGGCCAAGTTTTCCTGCGGCCAGCGAATGACCGGAGTGGCCACCGCACCAACCTCGGCGTGGCTACAGGCCGGTCGTGAGCACCATGCGAAAACGCGCCGCGTTGTGCATCATCTTGTCATAGGCTTCAGCAGCGCGTTCGAGCGGCATCGTCTCGATTGTCGGCCGCACCCCGCTGAGGGCGCTGAACGCCAGCGTATCCTGCGAGTCGATGGAGGCTCCGGAAGCATGGCCTGTCACCGTGCGGCTGCCGCCGATCAGGTCCAGCGCCGAAACCTCGATCGGGTCCATTCCGACGCCCACCACGACGAGTCTGCCGCGCACGGCGAGACCGGGGATTACCGCGCTCATCGCACGGCCGCTGGTCACGGTCGCCAGGATCGTCCTTGCCCCGCCGAGCTTCGTCAGTTCCGCAGCCGCGTCCTGCGACTGGCTGTCGATATAGACGTGCGCGCCGAGCTGACGCGCCAGTTTCTCCTTTTCGCTGCCGCGGGCAATGGCAACGGTGCGGAACCCCATCTTCGCCGCGAACTGCACCCCGAGATGGCCGAGCCCGCCTATCCCGAGGATGGCGACGAGGTCCCCAGGCCGCGCGCCGCTTTCCCGCAGCGCATTGAACGTGGTCACACCGGCGCACAGCAGTGGCGCCGCCTCCGCGGCGGACAACTCGTCCGGGATCAGCGCCAGCGCGTCGGCCGGCGCCAGCATCGCCTCCGCGTAGCCGCCGTCGTAGGTGATTCCAGGAATGCGGAGGTTACGGCAATCCACCAGATCGCCGCGGCGGCACGGCTCGCACCGGCCGCAATGGCCACCAAACCAGCCGACGCCCACGCGCGTGCCGACGTCCCAGCCGATCACGCCGGCGCCGACCGCATCGATCACCCCGGCGATCTCGTGTCCCGGCACAATCGGGTAGGCCACCGTGGGGAACAACCCCTCCTTGGCGATCGAATCGCTGTGGCAGACGCCACACGCCTGCACCCTGATGCGCAACTCGCCCGGCCCGGGTTCGGGCAGGTCGCGCTCGACCAGTTCGAAGGGGCCGCCTTTGTGTGCGACCTGGACAGCGCGCATCGTCGGCATCACCGGCCTCCTTCCCGCATGACAGCAGCTAATCTTGGGATGCTGGAGCAGGCCCGCAAGCATGCGAGCGGTGCTGCTCCGATGTCGTCACCTGAGCCGCCTGGGGGCTTGGGGCAACGCCAGAGTCAGCAAGTCCGGTGGCCGTCGCTATTCCACAAAGGGTGTTCTCGCGCCACCCGGTTGATCAGATAGAATCAATTGGCCGTGTTGCGCATGAAGCCACGCCAAACCGACGAAGACCGCTGGACGTTGCAATGCCCTCCACCAATATCCGCGGTGCCGCTGGCCACCAGACCCCGGATCGACGCACCGGCCGGTCGGACAGGTGCTGACCGGCCCAGCACAGTCTGTGGTAGCCTCCCGCGCATTTTCTTGGCCGGAGGCCCGCCCTACCCTATGTTGGAATCCATGAACGCCGTGACCCTGCCACCTGATCTGGAGCGCTTCGCCGACGAGGTCATCGCGAAGGGGCGGTTTCGTGATGTGGGCGAAGTCGTGCGGGCGGGCGTCAGCCTGCTGCAGCGCGCCGAGGCCGAGCGGGCCGCCTTCGAGGCTTCGCTCGACAACGCCATCGCGGAAGGCGAACGAGACGGATTCCTGACACTCGACGAAGTGATGCGCGACGCCGATGCTCTTCTCGAGGAAATGGCTAACTCCCGCAAGTGAGCGGCCCGGCGATCCTTGCCCCGCAGGCACAAAAGGATCTGCGGGCGGCGCTCCGCTGGATCGCTTCTGACAACCCCGTGGCCGCGCGTGGATTGCGCGACGCCGTTGATGCGGCCGCCCGCCTGATTGGGGCACGGCCTGACATCGGCCGGTTTCGCCCGGAGCTTACATCGGCGCGATACCGGTTCTGGTCGCTGACCGGCTTTCCCTACCTGCTGGTCTTTGAGGCGTCGGCGAGGCCACCGCGGATCGCGCGCATCGTCCACACCGCGCGCGATCTGCCCAAGGTTCTGGCAGAGCTGAATTTTTAATCTCGGCCGGATGATGACGTTGTCGGCCGCGCTTGGGCTTCCGAGTCGCGTCGAAATCCGGGTGATCTGGTGAGCTTGGAGGCTCCCTGGTCCGCCCGTCATCAACAGGACGACCATGCCATCGCGAGTGTTTTGGTGAGCGGCTTGAGTGATTTAGCGAGGACGGCAAACGGAAAATCAATGGGTTATCCGGTTATCCCGAGTGATCCAGTGAGCAAACTAGTATTAGACTCTCAAATATCTTAACCTAGTACCTTCGCTCACCAAATCACCCAGCGACAAGCTGCGCCAACCTAGTGCATATTTTCCCACAGTGAGTACCGAGAGCAACGGCCATGGGAACGGTTCACCAGCTCATCGAAGAGAAGGGCAAGTCCGGAGCGATAGCTACGGGTCTTGACCGCGACGTGATCGAGGCAGCCGCTAAGTACATGGCTGACGAGGACTCCGGGCTTGGCTTCATCTACTCAGGCTGGGCTCAATGCGGTCTCCCCCATCGGAAGCTAGCCGACGACCAACCATGGCAAATCGCTTCTGAACGTATCCGGTTGGTAGTTCAACCAGGCCTCCGGCCGGTCGGGGATGAAGGAGTCCTGGAAAACGTCGGCGTGCCATTTGGTGCTCACGCTCGCCTGATACTGCTGTTCTTACAAACTGAGGCGCTCCGGACGGGGAGTCGAGAGATCGAACTTGGCGCCAGTCTGCGAAAGTGGATGGCACGTGTCGGCATACAACCAGGTGGCAGCGCCTTCCGATCAGTACGTGAACAGGCCGAGCGCATCTCACGTTGCAGGCTTAGCTTCCACATTCAAGGTGGCGGTCGCACTTCTGCCTTAGTCAACCAGAGCCTTGTAGATCGTGCTCTCTTCATCGAAGAAAGCGACGGCGCTCAAGGACGATTGAGTCTCGAAATCGCCAAACTGAGCGAGGGCTACTTCGAGCAATTAAAAAAACATCCCGTGCCGCTCGAAGAAGCTGCTGTCAAAGCATTAGCTAACAACTCAGCCGCGATGGACGCTTACATATGGCTGGCTTACCGTTTGCACGCGCTATCTTCTGATCGTCTAGTTACCTGGAAGGCCCTGAAGGCACAATTTGGTACCAGTTACAAAGAGCTGTATCACTTTAAGTCAAAGTGGCCCAAGGCGCTTCAGTTGGCGCTAGCGGTTTATCCAGCAGCCAAGGTTGAAGTGGGCAATGAAGGGGTAGTACTAAAGCCATCGCGGCCTCCGGTCGCCCCAAAGCTGCTCGCCATCCGTTAACTCGAAACGGGCTCACCAAATCACCCGCCCCGCTCTCTGAACAGGAAGCGGTGGGACCCCACCACCACGTAACATCACCCCAAAATCAGTCTGCCGCGCCATCCGCAGCCGATCTTGATGCAGTGCGCCATCCGCCAAGCTGAACCAACTCGCCGGACGTTTGATCATCCACAAAGATTGCAGATATCCTCGCGATATCTACGAGCCTCACCAAATCACCCGCCCCCCCCACACACCGGGGAAAAATGCCGGCTTTTCCTGGCTCGGCAAAGCAGCAGATCATTGATCCTGGCACATTTGCGTGTGGCGTTCCCCTTGGAGTTTCCCGATCAGATACGGTCAAGCTGTGGAATGCTCAACGCGATCCTTCTTAGGCTCACCACATCACCCACATCATCCAGCCCGTTCCCCGTAAGGGAACTCTGGCATCTCGCGCAATTCGCCATCGCTCACCAAATCACCCAATTCTTTAAAGGCTGATCTTGTGCGGGTTTCGAGGCAGCCAAAGTTACCATTGACGGCAACCTTGGACAGGCACGGCCGGATGTTTCGGGCCACAGAAAAGACCCAGGCCAATCGACCTTCCGATCCGAACAGCAATCGCTGCAAGAGACCCGCCATGACAGCGGCGCGACTATCACCCAATGGTCAGCGTTCCTCAAGGAGCTGTTATCTGGCATTCAATTGCCAAGGCCGTTAGGTCTGCGTCCGCGCGGTCCTCACCTGTTGCCACCGGCCGGGTCACAACAACGAACTGACTGTCGTTCAAACCGCCCCCTAAAGATCTCGGCACAAAGACCAATGACCGCCAGTGCTAAACCGTTAGTCTTTGTGGCGATCTCCCAAGCTCTCCAATGCGCCGAGAACAGCCAGTTCCAACGCCAACCCCTCCCAAGAAAACCGATAGCGAAGTCTCGCGAAGCTGAGAACCGCTGTTAGCTCCGCTCCTCGTTGACGCCCGCGGGGGCATCCTCCTCATGTGGCACAACTCGGCCAACCGACTCGCCGTTTCCTTCGATCACTGGTGATAGCAAATCGTCAAGCTGTGCGATCCGCCGCTCAACGACCGCCAACTCGTCGGCCAGTCGATTTCGCCGCTCTGCTAGCCGCGCTCGTTCTTCGCGCAGCTGCGCGATGTCCAGCCGACCGCTTGGCATCGGTTCAGCGTCGACGACACGGACCTCACGACGCAGCTCCATGATTTCCCGTCGAGTGACGTCGGACCTGATGAGACCCCTCTGCCTCGCGACCCGCATCTGCGTCTCGTTCAGCAGCGTAATTTGGTATGCTGTTCCGTAACTTCCGGGGCACGCCTCGGCCGGAATGCGTCCGCTATCTACAGCCCGCGCGATTTGGCGGAGTTGCGTGGCGGTTGCGTCCGAAAACGGAAACAGCTTCTCGCTACCCTGCCTCAGTCTCGCGAACTCGGCTCTTGTGAGATCGTATTCCAAAGCCAAGAGCGCACGTCCGATGGCCAAAAAGGAATCTCTAGCGTCTCCCCATTCCTTCCGAATCTCACTCTGAACCCGGAGAATGCGACGTATCTTCTCGTGGTCGTCGGGCAAGCTAGTACCAGCAAATACCTCACGGATGGCTGCAATTGCCGTAGGATCTTCAGCGCCGATTGACCGAAATTCAGATGCACGACGGTCTGTGTTAACTACATCGGCAGCGGGCTCATCTTCCTCCGCTAACAGCGCCTTCAGCGCAGCCCGGGACCGCTTTCCGCCGGGCGCGCTCACAGTTGCACCTCCCGGCGCAAGTAAGCCCAAATCTCCTCGAAAGGGGCGATGCCGCGGCTTTGCTTGTAGTCTAGCAATGTCAGTCCCTTTATCGACGGCACGTGAATGTCCTCGAGCTGAGGCAACTCCGTAGGGCACACGGCTCCAGCTTTCACTAAGAGTCCACGCATTCGGACGTAGCTCGTTGTTCTTCGGTTTGCCCTGTTCAGCACAACCGAGCACTTAAAGCCCTTTCCATTGAGCGCCTTTACCCAGGGAACTACAGACTCGATGTCATCTTGGGTGCAGACCGCGGGGATAAGAATTAGGTCCGCAGCCTCGGCCAGAGCATCGATGGCCGGGAGGTGGTCCTCCACGCTCGGCGGAGTGTCCATGACTGCGAGTTCGTAGCCTTCAGCTCGTTTAAGCGCTCCGCGCCAATCCTGAAGAGCGACCGACTCAACCGTGGTATCGGCAAAATCTGGGAACGCCTCACGGGTCCTGGCACGCCGAACGGACCATTTGGCCAGCGTTTGCTGCCGATCAAAATCCAACCCAATTGCGCGCACGCCGGACTGAGCCGCACTTACCAAAATATGCCGACTAAGCACCGACTTACCAGATCCCCCTTTAGGGCTACTGACTAAGAGGAATCGGCATTGCGGGGTCATACCGGCCACGGCGCGTCCGCGCGAGGCTATTTCTGGCATCGCCTTGTCCCACGAAATGTTCTCCCGCTAGGAATAGCCGCCGACCCAGCGTTGTGTCTACATCGCGCTTCGCCACGGCCAGAAAGCGCAAATTAGACATGTCTAACGGCACTGAAGATTGGGCCGTAACGCGGCTGGCTGTTCGCCGAGCAGCAACGGCCGGTGTCCGTAGATCGCTCGGTCAGATCGGCCTTTCCGCTCCAATGCCGGCCGACTGCGCTGGCGGATTGCAACGGTCGGCGGCTCGGATCGCAATAAATGGCACCCTGTGCCCACGGTGGATGCGCGGGACAGCGCGCCGGAGTTGGCAAAAAGGCGAGGCTTTTCTGGCCATGTTCCGCAGGTAGTACGCGCCTGGCATTATCGCGTCACGGTGCAGGTCGAGGTTTCTTGTCATCGATCGAGACGCCGGCATAGCCGATCACGTGCTCAGTCAGCGAGGCAGGGAACCAGCGCCGGATTTGAATTTCAAAACCTTGATGCCTTATACGGCATCGTTGGCCAGGAAAGGCGCCAAATCCGAGCGATGGGCCAACATCCGAAGACGGGCAAGAAGCCGGTCGTTTTTCTATCAACCTCAGCCCGCCGCCCCGTACGATCAGCGTGGGCGATGGGTGCCATTTATTGCAATCCGACCCGCCTATGATTGCGGTCCGCTACAGCTATCCGGCTCACGCAGTGGATGGAAACGCCCCGGACGTGAGCTTTCCCGTGCCACGCCAGACCGCCACGCCTCGACGCCCGCCCCAACCGCGCGGCGACCCAAGCCTGGTCAGGAAGCCACTCGCATCCAGCAGCTTGCCATGTTCCGGCGCGTGGTAGATCACGACCAGCTCCGGACTTCGGGCGGCGCGCAGCGTCTCGATCACCTCGCCGATCGTCGCGGCCTTAAACGGGTTGAACAGGAACAGCACCAACGGCCCGGGCGGGAAGACGAACCGCGCGGCATCCCCCGTGTGCACCTCTGCCGCGACCCCGAGCCGGGCAAGGTTCGCCCGGGCGATTTCTGCCAGCGCCGGCACGATCTCCACCCCGATCAGCCGCCGGAAACGGAGCTGCGCGGCCAGAATCAGCGGCCGCCCCTTGCCGCAGCCGAGATCGACGAAGCTAAATCGCGTGGGCTCGATGCCGGCGAAGGCCACGGCCACCTCCAGCAAGCCCTCCTCGGTCGGCATGTAGCGCTCGGCCTGGGCGGCGATGTCCGCCGGCATGCCGAGCTGTCCGACCGATATCTCTCCGTCGGTATCGACATCGTGGCGCGTGTCGAACGTGCTGCGCGCTGGCGGCATTGCTGGCCGGACGAAGCCGCGCCACAAGGCCCAGGCCGCGATCACGGCCAGAGTCAACAACACGGTGTGCGTCAAGCGGGCTTACCCTCCGATCCGGTGACGCTGGCAAACACGGCGGGACGGCCGGCTCGCGCCGAGGTTTAGCAACCGAATCGAGCGCGGTGTAAATGGGCAATCGCGGGCCGCGAACCCGAGGTCGTGCCAGCCGAGTCCTTCTCCGGCAGAAAACGTGGGCAGGCTGCGGATGATTGCGATCCCAGTTGCAGACAATGTTGGTTCAGTTGCGATGATTGTGGGTCGGACCCCTTCCGTCCGTTGTAATGAGCGTGGGCACGGAGTGCTATGTATTGCGATCGATGCCGCCGATGATTGCGGTCCGCCACAGGTAGGAGGCTACAGCACGCCGTTCAGCGGGTGCGCCTCGAACGGATCACCGACCTGCAGGTACTCGTCGAGCACGGCATAGGTCTTGTGCCGGCCGAGGCGTTTGAGGTGCGTCGGGTGCACGAGGCGGTCCATGCCGGTGGTCAGGGCGCCGCGTTTGAGGCTGTGGCCGCCCATCGCGTCGCGCTCGAAGCCGGCGGCGGCGGCGCGGGCCTGGATGATGCGGGCGACGCTGCCGGCGTCGATGGCCTGGGTGCCAACGACCAGGGCGGGGAGGGCGGACTGCTCGGCCTTTCGCCGTGGCGGCACCCAGATGCGCCGGAACACCGGCCCCTCGGTGATCCCGGCGGCTTCCTGCCAGCGGCGCAGGGCGCGCACAGGGCACAGCGCTGTGCTGCCGAACGGGATGGCGACGGTCACGGCCTTGCCGTCGCGCTCGCCCTTGGAGCGGGGCAGGGTGAGCTGCAGGCCGCGATCGCGCTGCTCGAGGTGCTCGACCCGGATGGCGGCCAGTTCGCTGCGGCGCAACGCGCCGGCGAAGCCGACCAGCAGCAATGCGCGGTCGCGCAGGCCGCGCAGATCGTCGGGGATCAGGGTGATGATGTCGCGCAGCAGCTCGACGGTCGCGGCAAGCTTTTTCTTCGGGGTCTCTCCCACATCGGCGGCGTGGCGGCGGATGCCGGCGACGGTCTCGGCGACCCGCGCCTCGGCGGTGGGCACCGGGCAGCCGGCGATGAAGTGGAGGTAGCGGATGGCGGCGCGGCGGAGCTCGACCGTGGTGACGGACAGGCCGCTTCCGCGCTCGGCGGCGAGGAAGGCGACGACGTCGGCGGCCTGTCCGGGCAGGCAGGGCAGGGCGTGCTGGTCGCACCAGGCACACCAGGCCCGCACACCGGCGCGGTAGGCGCGGCGGGTGTTGTCGGCCTTGGCCCGGCGGGCGAAGGCATCGGCGGCGATGCGGGCGGTGCCGATGGTGCCGTCATAGTCCGGGATTGCCGCTTCAGCCGCTGCGTCGAACCAGTCACGCACCGCCACCGGCGGTTGGCCGAGCGGTGCCGCGGCGACGAGCGCAAGAAGGGCAGGGGAGGCGGCTTCGGCCTCGTCCGCTTCGGCGTCTGAGTTGCTTGGCAGGGTGTCCATGCTGGTGTTCCGGCCCGATTGGCGAGATTCCGGGTGTCGAAAGTCTTTAATTATGATACGGCATATTAGGCAATTTCAATCGGTTACGTGATCCCTATTCCACGAGAAAATACCCTTAATCGTGATAAAAATGTCCTCATTGGTGATACAAGGTGGCTGCGACAATGGAGAGCGGGCGTGCAGCCGTCCAAGATTGCCACCTCGGCCTCGAGACCCCACGATATCAGGGCCTAAGCGCTTCCTTCGTATCGCGATTAAGGGCACTTCTTATCACGGACAGGGGCATTTTTTATCATCGATCAGGGCACGAACTCGGCGCTGGGTTCGCCTTTGCCGCGGGATTCTCACGATCAAGGGCACGCGACAGGCCCGGTTGGCGAGATTTCGGCGCGAATTCTAAGCTCATTTCCGTCCGCCTGACAAGCAATATTGGACTAAACCTTATCGCAGAATTCGAATCTGCATGACTCGATTGAACACCTGCGACCTGTCTGCGTGAAGTAATTGGTGCTGTTTCTTTGGTGACATTCGTGCGCTTCGTCTGACGGCTCTTCC
>Ga0326727_10028343_pt1 | contig 10194 bp, 8 predicted proteins | sample MB2enrmetagenome_FD_207643 | JGI IMG/M metagenome (GOLD analysis project Ga0326727, IMG submission 207643) | Lab enriched peat soil microbial communities from McLean, Ithaca, NY, United States - MB29MY | ecosystem: Environmental > Terrestrial > Soil > Wetlands > Peat | place: USA: New York...
CCGGTACCGGTGGTCGCCGTGGAGCTGCCGGCCTATCAGCGTAAGGAAAACTGGGGCGCTGCCGAAACGTTCTATCAGTTGGTGCGGACCTTCGCCGACAAGACCTCCCCGGCGCCGCGCGCGGAAGGTGCCCGGCCGCGTTGCAATCTGCTGGGGCCGACCGCGTTGGGCTTCCGCCATCGTGACGACGTGGCCGAGGTCACCGGGTTGTTGGACCGGCTTGGCATCGATGTCGCGGTGGTCGCACCGCTCAGCGCATCGCCAGCCGATCTGGCGAAGCTCGGCGAGGCGGACTTCAACGTGGCGCTGTATCCCGAGGTCGCTCTGCCCGCCGCGCAATGGCTGCAACGGCGGTTTGGCCAACCCCTTATCAAGACCGTGCCGATCGGTGTGGGTGCCACGCGCGACTTCATTGCGGAGGTGGCGCAGATCGCCGGTATCGATGCCACCGCCGTTCTGGCGGACGACCGGTCGCGGCTGCCTTGGTACTCGCGCTCCGTCGACTCGACCTATCTGACCGGCAAGCGCGCGTTCATCTTCGCCGACGCGACGCACGCCGTCGCCGCGGCCCGCATTGCCACCGATGAGCTTGGCTTCACCGTCGTCGGGTTGGGCACTTATACACGTGAACTTGCACGCGAGGTGCGTGACGCGGCCGCCCGGTACGGTATCGAACCCCTGATCACCGACGACTACCTTGAGGTCGAAGAACAGGTCGCGGCGTTGCAGCCGGAGCTTGTGCTGGGCACCCAGATGGAGCGCCACATAGCCAAGCGGCTGGGGATCCCGTGCGCGGTGATCTCGGCGCCGGTTCATGTGCAGGATTTCCCCGCGCGCTATTCCCCTCAGATGGGCTTTGAGGGTGCCAATGTGGTGTTCGACACCTGGGTGCATCCACTGATGATGGGATTGGAGGAGCATCTGCTGGGGATGTTCCGCGATGATTTCGAATTCAATGACGACAGCACGCCATCGCATCTCGGGACCGTTGCGCCTTCGGCGGAGGCCCCGGCGGAGGTAATGCTCCAGGCGCCGACTCTGGTCACGCAACAAACCGCCATCTGGAACAGCTCAGCCGAGCAGGAGCTGAAAAAGATCCCGTTCTTTGTGCGCGGCAAGGCTCGCCGCAACACCGAACGCTTCGCGTTGGAACGCGGCATCACAGCCATAACCGTCGAGACATTGTACGATGCGAAAGCGCATTTCGGCCGCTGACCCCACGAAAGTGAGGGTGGTGCTGGTGACGATGGACAGTCACCTGGGCGGTTCGGTCGCGCGTGCGCAGGCGGCGCTCCGGCGCGACCTGCCCGGGCTGGAACTGGTGATGCACGCGGCCGACGAATGGACCAGCGATCCGACCGCGTTGGAGGCGTGCAAGGCCGCGATCGCGCATGCCGACATCGTTCTGGCAACGATGCTGTTCATCGATGACCATATTCAAGCGGTGTTGCCGGACCTGACGGCGCGGCGGGATAGCTGCGATGCGATGGTTTGCTGCCTGTCCGGCCCGGAGGTGGTGCGCCTGACGCGCCTGGGCCGGTTCAGCATGACCGACGGTGCCTCCGGTGTGATCGGGATGCTGAAACGTCTGCGCGGAAAGGGTAGCGGCACCACGTCAAGCGGGCATGGCCAGATGAAGATGCTGCGCCGGCTGCCCCAGTTTTTGCGTTTCATTCCGGGAACCGCGCAGGACCTGCGGGCTTATTTCCTGGCGATGCAGTACTGGCTGGCCGGGTCGGACGATAACATCGCCAACATGGTGCGCCTGCTGGTCGATCGTTACGCCACCGGCCCCAGGGCGCATCTGGCGGGGACGTTGCGGGTCGGCCCGCCGGTGAATTATCCGGACGTCGGCCTGTATCACCCGCGCGCGCGGTCGCGCATCGTCGAGACGATCGATCAGCTTCCGGCGCTCCGCGCTCCGGCTGGCGGGCAGACCGGCCAGGTGGGCGTGCTCGTGATGCGATCCTATGCGCTGTCCAGCAATGCCGCGCATTACGACGGTGTGATCGACGCGTTGGAGGCGAAGGGACTGCGCGTGATCCCCGCGTTTGCCTGCGGCCTCGATCAGCGCGACGCGGTGCAGCGCTATTTCATGCGCGACGGCGTGGCAACCGTCGATGCGGTGGTGTCGCTCACCGGCTTCTCCCTGGTCGGCGGTCCCGCCTATAACGACGCACGTGCCGCCGAGGCGTTGCTGGCGACGCTCGACGTGCCCTATGTCGCGGCGCACCCGGTCGAGTTCCAGACGCTGGAACAATGGCACGAAGATCCGCGCGGCCTGCTGCCGGTCGAAGCGACGATGATGGTTGCCATTCCCGAGCTGGATGGGGCCATCTGGCCAATGACATTCGGCGGCCGGTCATCGGCGGGCGGTGATACGCGGCGGCGCGACATGGTTGCCGACGCGGAACGTGCGGCGATGCTGGCGGCGCGGGTTGCCCGGCTGGTTGCGCTGCGGCGCACGGCGCGGGCGGCGCGCAAGATTGCGGTGGTGCTCTTCAACTTTCCGCCGAACGCTGGCAGCGTCGGCACAGCCGCCTATCTGTCGGTCTTCGCGTCATTGCATAACACGCTGCGTGGCCTCGCGGAGGCTGGCTACAGTGTTGAGGTGCCGCCTAGCGTCGACGCGCTGCGCGATCGGTTGCTGCATGGCAACGCGGATCGTTACGGCACCACCGCCAACGTGGCGGCGCGCATGCCGGCCGACGAGCATGTCCGCAAGCAGCGCTGGTTGTCGGAGATCGAGGCGCAATGGGGGCCGGCGCCGGGGCGGCATCAGAGCGACGGCGCCGGCCTGTTCGTGTTGGGTGCGCAGTTCGGCAACGTCTTCGTCGGCATCCAGCCGAGTTTCGGTTACGAAGGCGACCCGATGCGCCTGCTGTTCGAGCACGGGTTCGCACCGACCCACGCGTTCTGCGCATTCTATCGCTGGATCACCGAGACCTTCGCCGCCGACGCGGTGCTGCATTTCGGCACCCACGGCGCGCTGGAGTTCATGCCGGGCAAGCAGGCCGGGCTGTCGGGCGCCTGTTGGCCCGATCGCCTGATCGGTGCGCTGCCGAACTTTTATCTCTATGCCTCCAACAATCCTTCGGAAGGCATGATCGCCAAGCGCCGCGCCGGCGCTGCACTGATCAGCTACCTGACGCCGCCGGTCGCGCATGCCGGACTGTATCGTGGCCTGCTGGACCTGAAGGCCTCGCTCGATCGTTGGCGCGGTCTCGATCCCGCCGCTGATCCGGCGCAACGCGACACACTGACCGCGGTGGTGCAGGCGCAGGCGGCGGCGGTCGATCTTGCGGCGGCTGAGCCTGCCTGGTGTGGCGATGCAACCGCGGAAATCGACCGTCTTGCGGCTGCATTGCTGGAGTTGGAATACACGCTGATCCCGCATGGGCTGCACGTCGTCGGCCAGCCGCCGGATGCAGCGCAGCGCAGTGAAATGCTGGACGCGGCGGCGGTGACCGAGCCGGTCGAGCGCGCGCGGTTGGACGATCTGCTCGCGACCGACCACGAGATTCCGGCGATGATCCATGCGCTGGACGGCGGCTATCTGCGTCCCGCGCCGGGTGGCGACCTGTTGCGCACGACCGAGGTGCTGCCGACCGGGCGGAATCTGCACGGTTTCGATCCGTTCCGCATTCCGAGCGCGTTCGCCATGCGTGACGGCGCGCAGCAGGCGGATCGGCTGCTGGCGCGTCACCGTGCCGACGGTCAGGGTCTGCCCGAGACGGTAGCGATGGTGCTGTGGGGAACCGACAATCTGAAGACCGAGGGCGGCCCGATCGCGCAGGCGCTGTGGCTGATGGGCGCCGAGCCGCGGTGCGACAGTTACGGCCGCCTATGTGGCGCGAAGCTGGTGCCGTTGGCGACGTTGGGTCGTCCGCGGATCGATGTTCTGGTGACCCTGTCAGGCATATTCCGCGATCTGTTGCCGTTGCAGACAAAGTTGCTGGCCGAGGCGGCGCTGTTCGCCGCCGCCGCGGATGAGCCGATCGAACAGAATTTCGTGCGCAAGCACGCGTTGGAATTCCAGGCAGCCCACGGCGGCACACTGGAGGACGCGAGCCTGCGCGTGTTCGGCAATGCCGACGGTGCCTATGGCGCCAACGTCAATAGCCTGATCGGCAATGGCGCGTGGAACGATGAGGACGAACTGGCCGAAGCGTATCTGCGGCGCAAGGGTTTTGCTTACGGCGTGAACCGCGCACCGCAGCGCAATGACGCGGTGCTGGCGCATGTTCTCTCCGGCGTCGAGGTCGCCTATCAAAACCTCGACTCGCTGGAGACCGGTGTAACAACGATCGATCATTACTTCGACACGCTCGGCGGGATCAGCCGCGCGGTGCGTCGTGCGCGCGGCGGCGCGGCAGCCACGGTGTATATTGGTGACCAGACGCGGGGCGACGGCACGGTGCGCACCATCGCCGAGCAGGTCGCGCTGGAGACGCGCACCCGCGCGCTGAACCCGAAATGGTACGAGGGGCTGCTGGCGCATGGCTACGAGGGCGTGCGCGAGATCGAAAGCCACGTGACCAACACGCTGGGCTGGTCGGCGACGACCGGTCAGGTTGCACCCTGGGTGTATCAGCAACTTTCGGAAACCTACGTGCTGGATCCGGCGATGCGCGAACGGCTGGCGCGGCTCAATCCAACCGCCTCCGCAAAGATCGCCAATCGGTTGATCGAGGCGCACGAACGTAATTACTGGTCGCCGGACGATACGATGATGGACGCGCTCCGTCGTGCGGGCGAGGAACTTGAAGACCGGCTCGAAGGGGCCGGCCTGGAGGTGGCAGCATGACGATCATTCGACGGATTCCGACGCCGGGCCCCGCCATGGGTGACGGCGAGGGCAGCGTGCAGGTGCGCATGGCACCCGACCTTAAGATCGGCAACGCGCAGGTGTTTGCGGTCTATGGCAAGGGCGGCATCGGCAAGAGCACGACCTCGTCCAACCTGTCCGTGGCGTTTTCCAAGCTCGGCAAGCGGGTGCTGCAGATCGGTTGCGATCCGAAACATGATTCGACATTCACCCTGACCAAGCGCCTGGTCCCGACGGTGATCGACATCCTTGAATCGGTGAACTTCCATTCGGAGGAACTGCGCGTCGAGGACTTCGTCTACGAGGGCTACAACGGCGTGATGTGCGTCGAGGCGGGTGGTCCGCCGGCGGGCACCGGGTGCGGCGGCTATGTCGTCGGGCAGACGGTGAAGCTGCTAAAGGAGCACCATCTGCTGGAAGATACCGACGTGGTGATCTTCGACGTGCTCGGCGACGTGGTCTGCGGCGGGTTCGCCTCGCCGCTGCAACACGCCGGGCGGGCGTTGATCGTGGCGGCGAATGATTTCGACTCGATCTTCGCAATGAACCGCATCGTCGCGGCGATCCAGGCGAAGGCGCGCAACTACGAAGTGCGGCTCGCCGGCGTGATCGCCAACCGGAGCGCCGGGACCGACCAGATTGATAAGTACAACGAACGCACGGGCCTGAAGACGCTGGCGCACTTCCCTGACCTGGACGTCATCCGTCGCTCCCGACTGAAAAAGGCAACGCTGTTCGAAATGGAGCCGACGCCGGAAATCATCGCGGTACAAAACGAATACCTTCGCCTTGCGGCATCGTTGATCGCTGGCAGCGACGCGCTGGATACGCGTTCGATGAAGGACCGCGACATCTTCGACCTGCTGGGATTCGACTGATGCCGACGCTCACCTATCACGCCCGCCGCGGCGAACTGCTCGATTACTTCGACCGCACCGCCGTGGAGGCGTGGAAGCGCCTGACCTCGGACGCGCCGGTCAATCGTATTCGCGCCACGGTGCGGGCCGGGCGTGACGAAATGCGCCGTACGCTCTTGAGCTGGCTGCCAAATGACCTGAGCGGCGTGCGCGTGTTGGATGCGGGTTGCGGCACCGGCGCGCTGTCGGTCGAGGCGGTGCGGCGCGGCGCAAACGTCACCGCAGTCGATCTGTCGCCGACTCTGATCAACCTGGCGCGTGAACGCCTGCCGCGCGATCTCGGTGACGGTACGATCGAGTTTCGCGTCGGCGACCTGCTCGATCCCGCGCTGGGTCATTTCGACTACGTGGTGGCAATGGATTCGCTGATCCATTACCACCCGCGGGACAGCGTGCGCGCGCTGGCTGGCCTCGCGGCGCAGGCGCGGCACGGCGTGCTGTTCACCTTCGCGCCGCGCACTGCCACGCTTAGCGTGATGCATGCGATTGGACGAATGTTCCCGCGCGGTGACCGCGCACCGGCAATCGAGCCGGTATCGCACGGAAAAATCAGCCGCTCGATTGCGGGCCAGCCCGAGCTGAAGGCGTGGCAACAGGCGCGCACCCATCGGGTTATGACCGGCTTCTACATGTCGCAGGCCAAGGAGTTGGTGCGGCCCAAGGAGTTGGCGCAGCGATGACGCGACGCGGCCTCAGGGTGGCACAGGCTTGGACGCTGCTTGGCGCGCGTTATCTGCCGTTCGCCGATGCGGCGACGACGGAACTGCCGCTGGGGCGGCTGCTGCGCCTGTCGCTGTTCCAGGTCTCGGTCGGCATGGCGGTCGTGTTGCTGATCGGCACGCTCAACCGTGTGATGATTGTGGAACTCGGCGTGCCGGCCGGACTCGTTGCGGTGATGGTCTCGCTGCCATTGGTGTTCGCGCCGTTCCGTGCGCTGGTCGGGTTTCGTTCGGACACGCATCGGTCCGTATTGGGATGGCGGCGGGTGCCGTATATCTGGATGGGCACCCTGCTGCAGTTCGGCGGCCTGGCGATCATGCCGTTCGCGCTGATCGTGCTGTCCGGCGACACGCACGGCCCGATCATCATCGGCCAGGCCGGTGCCGGGCTCGCGTTTCTGCTGGTGGGTGCCGGCCTGCACACCACGCAGACAGTCGGCTTGGCACTGGCGACCGACCTCGCGCCACCGTCGTCGCATCCGCGGGTCGTTGCGCTGATGTGCATGATGCTGCTGCTCGGCATGGTCGGCAGCGCCGCGACGTTCGGTGCGCTGCTGGCGCATTTCAGCGAGGTCCGACTGATTCAGGTGATCCAAGGCACCGCACTTGCCAGCATGGCGTTGAACGTTGCCGCTTTGTGGAAGCAGGAGCCGCGCGATCCGTCGCGCACCGCGGCGACAACCCCGCGCCCGAGCTTCACTGATGCATGGCGGGATTTCAGCCGTGCAGGCCAGGCGCGGCGGCGGCTTGTCGCGCTCGGCCTCGGCACGATCGCGTTCAGCATGCAGGACATCCTGCTGGAGCCGTACGGCGGCCAAGTGCTGCACCTGAGTGTCGGCACCACAACGACATTGAGCGCGGTACTTGCTGCGGGCGGCCTGAGCGGCTTCGGCTTGGCGGCGCGCCTGCTCGGGCGCGGCGCCGATCCGTATCGCCTCGCGGGGTTCGGCGCCCTGGTCGGGCTGACGGCGTTCAGTGCGGTGATATTCTCCGCCCCGCTTGACTCGCTGGGTCTGTTCGGTCTCGGCACCGTATTGATCGGTTTCGGTGCCGGTCTGTTCGCGCATTGCACGCTGACCGCCGCCATGGGCACCGCGCGGCCCGGGCAGATCGGTCTGGCGCTGGGGATCTGGGGCGCCGTGCAGGCCTCGGCAGCGGGCTCCGCGGTGGCACTCGGTGGATTGATCTGCGACGGCGTTTCGGCGCTGGCGATGAGCGGGCGGCTCGGCGAAGCGCTGGCCAATCCAGCCACCGGCTACTCTGTCGTCTATCATATCGAGATCGCGTTGTTGTTCGCCACGCTGATCGCTGTCGGCCCGCTGGTGCGCACCGCGCGCTCTAACGCCATGCCGCAATCGATCAACCTGTCGCAATCACTCAGTCTTCCGCAATCAATCCTGCCGAGGTGATGCCATGCCAACCGGCGCCATAACTGGCTACATCGATGTCGCGCAATTGACGCTATATGCGTTCTGGATCTTCTTCTTCGGGCTGATTTACTATCTGCGCCAGGAGGACAAGCGCGAAGGCTATCCGCTCGAGGGCAACCGCCCCGGCCGTGTGGTCGTCCAAGGATTCCCACCCGTTCCGCTACCGAAGACATTCCGAATGGCGGACGGCAGCACCGTGATCGCCCCGCGTGCAGAGCCACCGACCTGGGTGAACGCCGTCCCGCTGGGACCGTGGCCAGGAGCGCCACTGGAACCGGTGGGTGATCCGATGCTGTCCGCGCTTGGACCGGGTGCCTATGCCAATCGTGCCGAGGCGCCGGAAATGCTGTTGGCCGGTGAAGGGCCAAAGATCGTTCCGCTGCGTATCGCACACGGATATTTCGTCGACCCGGAGGATCCAGATCCGCGTGGCATGACCGTTGTTTCAGCCGACCGGATCGCGGTTGGCACCGTGCGCGATATCTGGGTCGATCGTTCTGAAGTGCTGGTCCGATTCCTGGAGGTTGAACTTGCAGCGATACCCCCCGCGGCGGGTGCCGCAGCGACGCCACGTGTCGTTCTGCTACCGATCAATTTCGCGGAGTTCGATGCACCCCGCGGCCGCATCACCGTCAGCGCGCTGATGGCGCGGAATTTCGCCGATGTCCCCGGCGTGCAGAGCGCCGAGCAGATAACGCTGCGGGAGGAGGACCGCATCACCGGCTATTACGCCGCCGGCACATTGTATGCGTCGCCGTCGCGATCGGAACCGCTGATCTAGGTGAGTGCCATGAGCGAACAACAAACACATGGTCAGCAGCATCGTCTGCACCATGGTCTGCCGGGGCCGCTGCCGCCGGGCGAGGTGGTGATATGGCAAGGCGCGCCCGACTGGCGGGCGTTGGCGCGCCGTGCCCTGCATATCCATCAATTCGCGGTTTACTTCGCTGTGCTGCTGGCATGGGCGATCGGCACCGCGATGTGGCAGCATGGCGTGTTCGATCCGGCAATCGTTCCGACCCTGGTGCTGGTGCCGCTGGCGCTCGCCGCGCTTGGCTTGCTGACATTGTTCGGGTGGCTGGCGGCACGCACCACAACCTACTGGATCACCAACCGCCGGGTCATCATGCAGTTCGGCGTCGCGCTGCCCATGACGGTCAACATCCCGTTCCGCCTGATCAACGCCGCCTCGGCAAGCAGCGGGGCCGACGGCAGCGGCGACATCGCGCTTTCACTAAGTGACGGCGACCGCTTGGCATACCTCATCATGTGGCCCCATGTGCGGCCCTGGCGTCTCGCACGAACCGAGCCGTCGCTGCGCGGCATAACGCACGTCTCCGAGGTCGCTCAGGTCCTGTCACGTGCACTTGCCGCCTCGGCGGCGCAGCCGGTCGCCCCGGTGCCAGCGGCCTATGCGCAGCGAGACGACCACGTTGCCGCCCATCCCGCGGCGGCATGAGCAGGAGGCGATCATGAGCGAAACGATACCGCGCCCAAGCTTCCCGCGTGGCGCTCTGATCGGCGCCGCTGCCCTGATCGGTTTTGCCATGTTGGCGGCGATGTTCGGGCGCATCACCGGCGCCGGCGGGCAGATGCCGACCACTAACATGGTTTCCGAACGCTCCCTTTGGTTTGAGGACCGGCCCGATGGCGGCGTCACTGTGCTCGATGCGCACAACAATCGGCTGGTCGCCATCATCGCGCCGGGGACAAATGGTTTCCTCCGCGCAACAGTACGCGGATTGGCGCAGGAGCGCAGGCGTGAGGACACCAGCACCCGAACGCCGTTCCAGTTGACCGCGTGGTCCGATGGCCGGCTGACCCTGCTCGATCCGACGACCTTGCGTCACATCGATCTGGAGGCGTTCGGAACCACCAATGCCGAGGCCTTTGCGCAATTGCTGACTGCCCAGGAAACGCCCCGATGAGCCGGCTTTGGTCCCCCGCGCGCGATCGAATCAACGTGCCATGCAACGTCGACATCGAGCAGACGCCCGACAGTCTGCACGCTCATGCGATTCCCGAAGGGATCGATATCCGGCCTGGCGACATCGTTGTCGTGCATGGTGCGCCCGGCGGCGTCCGCTTCGGCGAACGCGTGTCGCTGCGCTGCCGTGCAACCGTTGTGCGGGCGAACTGGTTCGGCCGAGCCTGGGCGCGACTGACCGGCATGCTCGCATTGACCCAGCTGTATGAAGTCGGCTTTGAACCGCGGCATTAAGGACAAGGGGACGCATCATGGACGCTCTGGTCACCCCGTCGATCAACGAAACGACGCAATTGGCGAAGCAGGACACCCT
>Ga0326727_10028344_pt1 | contig 10193 bp, 15 predicted proteins | sample MB2enrmetagenome_FD_207643 | JGI IMG/M metagenome (GOLD analysis project Ga0326727, IMG submission 207643) | Lab enriched peat soil microbial communities from McLean, Ithaca, NY, United States - MB29MY | ecosystem: Environmental > Terrestrial > Soil > Wetlands > Peat | place: USA: New York...
CGCCGTTCCCTGGTTGCCGCCTGTCATTTGACAATAAAGAACAATGGCGACCATGGCGATGCTTTCTGACCACAGCGAACCACCGAGATTTCAATCGTTGCCTCAAAATGCCAGAAAACGGAGTAAACGGAGTAAAATTCCGAGCCTCGTTTCGACCCACTCCGTCCCTGTTTTTGAACCCTCCTCTGGATCGCCTAATCGAGCTGTCTTGCACAGCGCCGGAGGCAATCCATGTCATGTCCCAACCCGCTTACCAAAGACTATCCTTCTGCCGCCGGAGGTCTGGAAAGGATCGGGCCGCTAGTCGCCGATGCTCATCCCGACCTCGTCCTCTCGAAGCGGCGCCTGCTTAAAATAGAGTCCATCGAGTGCGTCCGGCTGAAGCGGGAGAGCGCGCGGCAGAACCTCGGCTTCACATCGCGTCCTTTTGTATTATGCGGGCTACCAGTGAAACGGCCGGCGGAGGGCCGCCTGCTCCACGAGCGCCGCAACGGCCAGTTCGTTCTGCAGGTCACCGGACATCCCAGCTATGGCCTGCCGTGTGGACAAGATCGGCTGGTTCCCATTTTTCTCGCAACCCTCGCCATTCGTCAGCAGACAGCACGGATTACATTCGATAGCGCCGCCGAGATGCTGGACACGTTCGGCATGCAGCACGGTGGTTCACAATATCGCCGCCTGATCGGAGCCTTCCAGATTCCGACCGATCTAGAGACGGCCAAGGCCCTGTCGTCCAGCCCAGCCGCGCTCGACTTGTTCATCTGGCTTTCCTACCGCTGCTTCACGGCTCGAGGGAGAGAACGTGTGCCGCTCTTCGGTGATTTCGGTCTTGTCAGTCAACTCGGAAGCGCTGACTATGCGCGGCCTCGGAAGTTCCGCGAGAAGCTGCAAGGCTGGTTGGACCTGGTGCGCACGATGCGGCTCGAGTGCCCAGCTTCGATTGACCCGAATGGCACCGGGTTATTTGTGGACCGAGCCAACGCGGTTCTTCCGTTGGGAGGGTCTAATGCGCGCCATTGATCACAAAACCGGAATCTGGTCGTTGTCACTGGGACAAATCGAAGCCACGGTTGCGGCTCATCTCGGACCGGGGGCGCGTTCCGGGCCAGGAACAGCACCACTGCTTCAGCCGTCAAATTTCGATGTACTTGGCGAAGCACATCGGCGGGTGGAGCACGACCAAGATCGGCAGATTCTATAACGGTCGCCATCACACCACCGTTCTACACGCCATCCGCAAGGTGGAACGACTGCGGGCCGCAGACGAATCGGTCGAAGCTCTCCTCGAAGTGTTGACCGCCGCATTGAGCCCTGCAACGCAAGAGCGCTCGGCCGAAGGCATAGAATCCAAGTGGCGTTCTGCCATTATTGAGGCCGTCGCGGCGCGAGTGCTCGACCGCTTGGCGGAACTTTCAGGGACCGTCGGCACTAATCAGAAGTGAGCAAGTAGCCATCGGCTAGAGTTACCCCTATTAAGAACAAGATTGAGAACGCGGAGACGACGTCATCATCCGCGCCATAGGCGCGCGGCGTTGTTAGTAACGGAGGGGGGACAGGCATCATCATCCACGCCGAAGGCGTGAAAGCTGTGATGAGGCTGAGCGACGCGGTAGGGGGGACGACACCAGTGCTAGCTACGGAGTGGGCGTGAGCCGTGTGATACGGTTGCGCAGATGGCGGAAGTACTCCGGATCAACCTCGCGACCCAGGAGCTCTTCGATAACGGGCGCGAAGTATGCCAGCGAGCGGATGATTCCGAGCGGCGGAGCGTCGGCGGGCCGCGCCAGGCGCCGGGCGACCGCAAGAATCAATGCGTTCTCGACCACCTCGAGTGGCACGCCGCGTTGGTGCAGTTGGGTCGCGAGCCAACGGTCCGGGCGGCGGACGGCACCGCAAGTACCCGGAGTCGCGCGGTAGGCCTCCAGTAGCCGGCGAACATACTCACCTTGTTCCATGAGGATGACCCTCAGCCTTGCGGATCGCGTAGGGAGGGACCATCAATGGTCACCGTGTGGCAGTAATGCCGCACGCGGCTGAGCAGTGCGTCCACCATCGATTTGTTGCCGAGAAAGCTATGCCACTCGTCGTAGACTAAGTTGGTCGTAATAATGGTGGAGTGGCGATGATATCGCTCCTCCATCAGCTTGAAGAAGGTGTTCGACTGTTCGGGCTTGAGATTCAAGTATCCTAGCTCATCGACCAGCAAAACATCGAGACGAGCCAAACGATTCAGTAATTGACGTGTGGACCGATCCGCCAACGATGCGTACATCTCATCAAATAGGTCCTGCGCACGGATGAACTGGCATCGATGGCCGTTCTGCAAGGCCTTCAGCAGGAGCCCGCAGGCCAGTCCGGTTTTGCCGACGCCAGTTTTCCCGACCAGGATCAGGTTCTCGTGCTTGGCGACGAAGTCGAGTTCGGCGAAAGCGCGGATCTGTTTGCGGTTGACGCCGGGCTGGCGCGCATAAGGGAATGTTTCCAGCGACCAGCGTTCGGGCAGATTGGCTCTGCGGATGCGCCACTCCAGCGCGCTTTCCTGCCGGTCGTGCCACTGCGCGCGCAACAACCCGGCGACGAACTCCGAATAGGAGACGTCGGCTTTCTCGGCCGCACGCAACTGCTCGTCATACACGCTCAGCATACGTCGCAGCTTGAGATTCTTCAGCAGTTGTTCCAGTTCTTCAGTCATCGGGATCGGTGTCCGTTTCCAGGAGCCGAAAGTAGTCGCGCGCCACGCGGCGCAGAATCATCCGCTCCAACCGGTCGAGATCGTAGAGACCATATTGCGCGGCTTCGCCCACCGCGGCCAGAAACGGCTCGCGCGGATATTCCTGGAGCAAACGCAACAGTTGCCGCAGGGCAAGAGCCACCACTTTGTGACCCTTTTGCTTGAGAGCCGTCACATACGCGGCAATCTCCGGAGCGGCGTGTAAGATGGCTTGTTCCTCCGGGTGCGGATCGCTGCGCTTGACGCCTTCGCCGCGCGGGGGCTTATGTTCGGCGAGCGTGATCCGCTGCGGGTGTGGCCCCCAGGCGCGGACATGCGTGACTATATGGCGCGCATCCAGTTGGATCTCGATCTTATCCTTGGTCTCGCGCACCTCCACCCGCCGCCCGATCCAGGAGACGGGCACCGAGTAGCGAATGGAATGCACCGAGACGTATCCCTCCACATCTACCGTGCGTGGATGCAGACGATACACTTCCGGAATCCACGCCGGCAGCGGCTTCAGATGCATGCGTTCCACGGCGAACAGTTCGCGCGGGACAGCGCGGATATGTTTCTTGTAAGTCGCGTTGACCTTGTCGCACCACTGGCGCGCCTGTTGATTCAGATCGTCCCAGCTGGGGAACGTGCGTCCGGCTAGAAAGTTCCCCTCGATAAAGCCGAAGGGGCGTTCGACGCGCGCCGAGCGGTTGGCGTCGCCGCGCTCATGCGCCACGAAGCGAAACCCGAAGCGTTCCGCGAACGCCTCCATTTCGGGGACAGGAATCATTTCGCGCCCGGTGCCACGCAGCACCACCACATGCGTGTTGTCGATCATCACGCGGGCGCAAGCGCCTCCCATATATCGCAGTGCCTCGGTGAGAAACACCTTGCAATCGAACCTCTGAAACGTGGGACGGATCTGAAAAAACAGCATCCGCGAATAACACAACACTGCCGACGCGGTCTGCGCCTTATATTTCCTGCCGCCGACCTCGACTTCGTGCGGAGACGTATCGTGCTGCATCTCCACACCCGGCTCGAAATGATACTGGCCTGCGGGCAGCATCGGTGTTTGTCCGATGCCATGGCGTCGGCAAAATGCCGTCAGCGCCGGATACGACAGCACCGCTCCCTGCGCCTGCAGCTCTTCATGGACTCGCACGAGATTCCCCTTGCAGGTGCTCAAAAGCTCGAGGATCTGTTGCCGATAGGGTTCGGCTTTCTCCGCCCGCTGGATTTCCGGCACCTGCGCGGAGTTCGATCGCAAAACTTTGCGCACCGTCTGGCGCGACAGTTGCAACACGCGCGCGATCTCGCGCTTGCTCACTCCCTGCGCGCTCAGTTCCAGAATCGCCGTTCGTTGCGCTTGACTCAGCATGTTTGACCTCTGGCTCCTTTCCGATTCGTGCCGCCATCCGGTCCAGTTCCCGTCGCGCGTTTTCGATCTGGCGTCGCGCCTGTTCTTGTTGCCGGCCAGCCATCTCCGGCAGGGCTGCGCCCAGTCGCCGGCACGCTCGATGCAGGATGGCTACCGCCATCTCCAGATCGCGCTCCAGTCCGGCCGCGGCCGGCGGCTGCCGCTGCGTTTTCAAAAACAGTTCCGGCGCGGCGAGGATGCGCTCGCGGACCACGCGCGAGCCCTCGCGCCAGGCAGCATAGAGTTGCCCCGCTTGCCGCGTGTCGCAATGATGCCGAACGAAAGCGGCGGCCATCCGCTCACAGTCCTCCACGTTGACGCGCGCCACCGGCACCAGATACTTCAGGGCCAGTTGCGCGCCCAACCTTCCTGCGCGTACTTGCTGCTGGATGGTTTCCGGCAGCAACTCGACCAGCGCCAAGCGCCGCGACACCCAACTCGCGCTGCGGTCGAACCGGCGCCCCAACTCCTCCAGCGAGTACCCAAAGCGTTGCTCCATTTCCGACAACAGCCAGCCTTGTTCCAGCGCGCTTTCCTGGGGGCTGAAGCGCAGCGACCGCGACAGCAGCAGAGCTTCGGCTTCGCTCATGTCCCAGACCGTGGCTTCGACTGTGTCGCGGCCGAGTTGTTCTAGCGCCGCTACGCGCTTATGACCGTCGATCACCAGGTAACGTTCGCGGTTGTCTTGGCAAACCACCACCACGATGGGCGTCTGCTGGCCGCTCTCAGCCAGCGACGCCAGCAGTCGGCGTTGCCGGTGTGGCTCGCGGACTCGCAGATGTTCCCACCGCCGGTCGAGTTGGTGAAACTCCAGTTGCATCCTCGCCTGCTCGGGGTTCAGTATGGCCGAAGCCGGGACTGGTCTTTCGCGAGGAAAGGGGAAGTGCACCCGAAACTCCCGCCGGATCAATGCGATACGGCTGGAACTGGTCTTTCGTGGTCCGGATGATTAGTGCTCCCATAACCTTAATGAAATCAGCGCCTTGGGATCCGAACTGGTCTTTCGCGAACTCCCAGGGCAGTTGGTTCAATGGCGGGGGCATGCGCCATGTTTCTGGCGGGGGCTGTGTCTGTGCCGCGCGTTGGTCAATCCGCCAGGCGATGGCGTAGCCCGGGTTTCGGCGGCGCCAACTGGCTTGGGTCTTCTGTCGGCGCGCGGTCTGGCATTCCGGTTTGCCGCAGGCGCGCTGTCGGCCTCCTACTCGCGCGTCTGCCCGGAACCATCGGCGGCAGATCGAACACGGTCGCTTCCGGGCCTCTGGCATGGTGATGCTTCATGGTCACCACACCTTGGTGCTCCTGCCGGATTTCGGTTCAAGCTGTATGGCTCAGTCTTGGAGAACAGAGGTGGGTCAATTCTCGCGAGCGCCGAAGGGCTGGCAAAAGGTCGACAATGGTCTGGCGCGGCGCAATCCAGCGATGTTCGAGTTTCGGCGCACGTTGCCATCCGGCCGCGGTCAGCCGGTCTGCAAGTTGGGCGAACTCGTCGAGATCGAGTGCGACCGTCAGGTCAACGTCGCGTGTGAAACGCCCAAGGTCTCCAATCGAGAGGAGCAGCGAGGTAGCTCCGATAACGACGAGGTCAGCCCCGAGTTCATCACAGATTTCTTGGATCATCACCAGATCGGCGACCTGGTCAGGGGTTAGAACCTGTTTCATTGGAGGAATACGCGGCGAAGCTCGTCGGCGGCCTCGCGTGCTCGGGGATCGTTGCTCGCAAGCAGCTCGGCATAAACCAGCCATGGCGGAGCGACCATCCGGCCATCGAACTCCTGCCAATAGACAACCTGGCCAAAGGGTTTCAGCACGACCATCGGTCCCGTCCGATCTGGTAGCAGGCGAAGGGCGCGCTGAATTCCCGTGCCAGGCAGGTTGAGGAACACGGGAACTTCAGGGCCGTGATAGAAGTGCTGCATCGCCTCAGCGGCAGGACCTCCGGTTAAGGCGTATGACATTTTCTGCTCGCGTGTTGATTCGGATAGACGTGCGAGGAACTGATCGACGGAAGAATCGGGGTATCGGTATCGCCCCAGGAGGAGCTTAGGGCGAAGGAGCTGGCCATAGCCGGAAACCAGCCGGTCCGAGATCTCGGGTGTCATGCGAAACTCAGATTCGCCCGCGAGGATTTGCTCCCGGATAAACTGCCGGCGCAGTTGAGCGACTTTCGTCTTGCTGATCCCGGCAGCGCGTGCAAGATCACGAACGGTCCAGGTTGCCGACTTGGGATCGACAGCGAACTGAAACAGAAGTTGAATCGTCGCCGGTGTGGTTCGGTCAGCCTCGGGCAGCCTGGGCGGCTCACGCTTACCGAGGACGGTCCAGTTATATTCCGATCCGAGGCGGAGATGGATGTTTCCAGGATCGTCGGCAAAAGAGATTCCGGCATTCACGAATTGCTCCCCGATGGCTGCTGGGACATACCGGGCGAGCACGAGTCTCTCGGGCGTCTGCTCCGATTTGGTGCGGCTTTTGCTTTGGTGGGGCAGGCCAAGTGCTCGGCTACAGATGGCGTTGACCAGGCTGTGATTCAGATAAGACCTCTTGACCTCTACGGCTAGACGGTACCGGCCGTGGGGGGTTGTCAGTTCGACCACCCCATCGTCGCCCCGATCCGCACCGGTCGCGACTGGAAGGAAACGAAGATTCCGGACGAACGGAAGGGCTCGCAAGTGCGCCAGGGGAGCCTCCAGCCCTTCTTGCGGTGTAGCCATTTGTCCATTATTTTATCATGTCCACTATTTGTGGACAATAGCAAAAACAGGACACGGCTCCTCGCTGGACAAGCGGCCATTCAGTACGAGTCCCACCACTGCTTTTCGAGCAGCGGGTTCAAATGGTGGTAACGCCACTGCTTTTCCGCTGCGCCAAAACTGTGTCTGAACTCCATCTGTTCGCAGCACTGAGGTTGCTTCTTGAGCGAAAGCCGATCCCCCAGATTGTTATAAACGTTAGGACTTCGCGAAAAACAACGGAGCCCTTGTAAGCGACGTCGGTCCCTGGCAAGCAGGTGCGCACCTTCTCTGATCAGCCGCGCAGGGACTCTGCTAAGCACCAGGCTGCTTTCACGCAAGTTGGACACTGAGACTTCAAGTCAGTCGCGCGGCGACGTGCCCGTTCTTTCGGCAAAATCCCATGATGCCGATTGGCGTACGTTTCTCTACGCCGGAGCGTATCGATTCACAACGACGTCCCTGGCATGTTCGCGGGTCCTGGCTACGTCATACGCGAGCTGCATACGAAGCAGATGGTCCATGTCGGGGCCGAAGGCCTTTTCGATGCGCAGGGCCATCTCGGGCGTCAGGGCGGACTTGCCGTGCAGCAGGTCCGACAGCGTGGCGCGACGTACCTTTAAGATGTCAGATGCCTTCGAGACGCTGAGACCAAGCGCATCGATGATCTCGGTTCTGATCAGGTCGCCCGGATGGGGCGGGTTTTTCATGGGCATCGTCGGCCTCCTAGTGGTAATCGATCAAGTCAATGTCGGCGGCGGTTTTCGTCTTCTCGTCGTACCTGAATACAAGCCGCCAGTTTCCGGCCACGGTTAGGCTCCAGAACCCTTTCAAGTCGCCTTTCAGAGGGTGCAGCCTCCATCCCGGAAACCGGCCGACCTGTTCGAGGTTCTCCGCCGTTTCGAGGGCGAACAGAAGCTTACGCAGCTTGTCAGCCAACGCTGGCGACACTCCCTTGGCAAGATTGTCGTCATGAAGCGCTTTGAGTCCTTTGTGGCGGAACCGACCGAACTGCATCTCACGCGTTCATGTGCCATTATGTACGGTTATACCGTACATGTCAAGACTAGAGAAGTAGAGAAGGGCAGGCCGCGCGAGCAAATTCGAGCTGACCATTGGACCCAGATTTGACCCGGATCTTCCTTCCTGGTTTCCAAGTTATTGAAAACACATCTGACGATGGCTCATAGGCCAAGGTCTGCAAAACCAAGGATGGGTAGATCAGTCCAGGAGATCCAGAGGGCGGGATAGCCAAGCGGTAAGGCCATCGCCTGCAAAGCGATTATTCGTCGGTTCGATTCCGACTCCCGCCTCCAGATTGTCGGCAGCTGCGAGTTCGGTAGCCTGAAGTCCACGCAGATTAGTGAGGCACTCCCGACGGAAACGGGGAGCCGACACCGAGACCACGGGGTTTGACCCGGCAGCAGATGAAATGTCATCGAATTTGCTCTTACGCTATTCCAGTACGACGCACGGAATGGCCGCGTCGTGCAAACGCTCGGCACCTACTCGGGCCTCCGGGAGCCGAGGTGCCCAATCTCGTCGCCGCGGGCGTCGCCCGGCCATGGGTTGCACCAGGTGGAGGCTCTCTAAGCGTCCACGTGCCGCGCAAACCGCCGGTCCAGTGCCAGCTTGTGTTTCGCCGCCAGCCGTCCGGACATTTCCGTCATCTCGGACTTGGCGAGCGGCTGGAACGCGCGTGCTGCGGCCACGTTTTGCTCGATGAAATCCAGTGTCGGCATTCCCACTACCGCTGACGAAACCGGCAGTGACAGCGAATAGTACAACAGCTTCTGGGGCGGTGCTTCGCCAACTAGGCCGTCCTGCGCAAAAATCTTCATGGCGATCACGCCCATCTTCTTACGCAATGCGACCGGCAGCGCCACGGTCTCAAAGCTAGTCTTCATGGCTTCGTTGATCCCCATGCCCACATCAGTTTCCTTCATGCCCACCAGTGCCGCGTTGAGCGCCATCTGCGTGCAGTCGAAATCATGGCGTTCCAGCGCCTTGGCCAGGACAGTCGGATCGGTGTGGCTCGTGATGCCGATGAATCGTGTCACTTTCTCGTCGCGCAGCTTGAGTAAACGATCCAAAATGTTGCCCTTGGCTTCGATTTGGCTCAGATCCTCCTCGTTGGTCAGCATGTGGATGTGAATGAGATCAATTTGGTCGGTCTGGAGCCGTTTCAGGCTTCCCTCGACGGAGCGCATGGCTTCGTCGCCCTGGCGCGCGTCAATCTTCGTCGCCAGAAAGATCCCGTCCTTCTTGCGGCGGACCTTCATGACTTGTCCAATTCGGTCCTCGCTCAGACCGTAACCGTATGAGGTATCTATGTAAGTGATGCCGAGATCGAAAGCCCGGTTCAGAGCTTCGATCCCTCCATCTTCCTCCTTGTGCGTGAGGAAACGGCTGGCACCGCCCATGGCCAGAATGGAAACGCGTACGCCGGTGCGTCCCAGAGTCCGCTTGGGCAACACACCGGTCCTGCCGCTTTCGGCACCGATGGCAGTGTTGGCGGCCAGCGTGCCAAGGGTCGTAGTTTCGAGAAATCTACGTCGTGAAATGCGCACTTGCTGCTCCTCGTGGGCCAGCCTACCGCAAACGGCGGCTCACCGCAAATCAGCGCCTTGGTCTATCGCACAATCTCTCGTGCGGGATCCTCGCAGCGTTAGACACGCGTGACCCGCCACGGCCTTGGACTTCCTGGACGGCGGCCATATACTCCTGGATCGGGGGACCGTCGTTAAATCCGCGGTTTTCTAGGCTTTCATTTTTGCTTCGGTGGTGTCGAAGTCGGCCGGCCGCGAGCCATCGGCGTTATGCCAGTTTGTTGGCGCTCGCGCGGAGGTGGGCCCATTTACGTCTGGTGTACGTCAAAACTCAGGCCGAGAGGGTCAGCACACGTCACCGCGCTTGTAGATGCCATTTTCATCTCAGATCCGTTTCGAAAAACAGCCATTCGAGTGCCCGCCTTCTGCATTACCAGAATGTGTGCTCTTCTCCATCGATCATAAGGCGGCACTAGAGCTCCGAATCCGTATAGATGATTCCTGGCTTCTGGTCCGTGACGGGTTCTGGCCCCATCAACTCCCAACGTTTCTTGAAGTGGGTCCAGCAGCCAAGATTTTCGCCATACCGATCCACATTGTTTTCTTTGACGAGTGCTCCGAACTAGGTTGAGAAAAAATACTAATGCAGTTGATTGACCAGACTCACGACTTGTATGATGGCTTTGCGTTCCTTGTGAGTGGCGTTTGACTTGGTCTGTTTTGGATAAGAGTGAAAATTGAAATGAACGCGATTTGCCAGTCTTTTCTGGTGATCTTTCTCTCCT
>Ga0326727_10028347_pt1 | contig 10193 bp, 5 predicted proteins | sample MB2enrmetagenome_FD_207643 | JGI IMG/M metagenome (GOLD analysis project Ga0326727, IMG submission 207643) | Lab enriched peat soil microbial communities from McLean, Ithaca, NY, United States - MB29MY | ecosystem: Environmental > Terrestrial > Soil > Wetlands > Peat | place: USA: New York...
TCGAACCGTTGGGGCTGCGGGGCCGCGTCGAAATGCACGCTTCCCCCCAGCGCCAGATTCACGACGTATTGGACGGAACTGGTGGCCTGTTGATACTGCACGCCCATCTGTTCGGGCGTCAACTGGCTGAGGTCCTTGCAGGAAGGCAGCCCCTCACTGCATGCGAGCTGCCGCATGGCCTCAACGGTGGCCGGGACGTTCTGCACGTCGGCCGATATTCCCAGCGATCCGTAGGAGGCCTTCATGACGCCGTCCGGGGAGGCGAGGTCGAAGGTGGTGCCATAGTGGTCCGAATCGGTGATTCGCCAACCGTCGGGGGCGAGAGCCTGGCAATATTCGTTGCTGAGCTTCTTGACGGCAATCATGCCCGCGCCGGGCGGGCCATTCTCCGCCCCCCCGGGGGAACTTACCGCCCCCGGCGTTTCTTCCGTGGGCGCCGAGGCAAGTCCAGCGGCGCGCGCCCGCGTGCTGGCGATGAACAACGGCATGATGAGGAGCCCGAGCATTCCCGTTACGACGAACCCAGCCACGACACCAGCAATCTGCCTGGGGCGAATCATCAAGTTCTCCTCCCGAAAATCCCTCGCGCGGGGTTTCAGCCTGCGCCCTTTGTAATCGTACCCCGGTCTAAATGGAGACGGTATTGAAAAGGTGGTCAAGGGCGTCGCCGAGCGTCTTGAGCGCGTTGCCATTGGTGAAGCTTCGGGTGTTGAAAATATACGTAAAATCCACGCCGTCATTGCGCGAGGCGGCAAGGCTGCTTACGCCTGACTCGCTGCCGGTGCGCGACGAACCCGGTGCCCGGCCATGGCCGACTCCCCAGGCCGGATATTGGCCGATGAATTGGGCCAGCGCCGTCGCCGTGGTCATCAATCCGCCCGCCGAATCGCAGAGCTCCGTCACCAGCCCGGCGCCGCCGGCAACGTAGGGCGCGATGATGGTCGCGTGCGGTTCCAGACCATTCAGGCCGGAGCCGGGATCATCGTAAATGACTTCGCGCGGATAGAGCGATCCGGTGAGCATTTTCGAGACAAAGACGTCATTGATACCGATGGGCTCAAGAACCTGTTTGCGGACGTAATCGATGTAGGGCATTTGCGAGATCACTTCCACAACCAGTCCCAGCAACACATATCCGAAATTGGAGTAGGAATTGGTGCCGGAAGTGGTGTAATTCAAGGCGCCGGGGGGGAATTGCAGCGGCTCTCCATACATGTACCGGGCCACATCGCGCTTGGCGGGCGGGCCGGTCAAGCCGAGGTTGAGGGTGATGGCGCGGGTCTGGAAAACCGGATCGAAGCCGGAAGCAGGAACGATGGTTCCGGGAGGGTAATTGGGAATATTGGTGTTGGGCGGAATCTTGTAGGGAACATGGTCATTCCAACCGCCGGCATGGTTGAGCAGATTCTCCACCGTGATCTTGTTGATGTTGGGGTCGGGATTCTGACTGGCCAGCGCCTTCTCCGTGATGTTCAGCAGCGGGAACACCGCGTCACTGGGCTTGAGCGTGCCCGCGTCAAAAAGGTTTTGAATGGCCGCACAGGTGAAAGCCTTCGAACAACTCGCAAGGCGAAAGAGGGTCTGGGGCTGGGTGGTGGGATACCCTGACCAGTCCCCGGTGTAGGCGTGCGCGAGTTTGTTCTGGCCATTCTTGATAATGGTCAGTTGGCCGGCGGTGACGCCATTGTCAATCATGAAAGTCTTGATGGCGTCATCGAAGGCGGAAAGCGCCGCGACCGGCGTCCCCGTGACCGTGACCGTCCTGGGGTGGTTCTGGCGGCAGGTGGCGAGCGCGGCTTCCGCCTCAGCCAATTGCGTACGCAATAACGTCTCGTAACTGACGATCGGCTTGCCCAGACTATTCAACGGAGGTGGAAGCGTAAGTTCGTGCTGGATGGCCTGAACGTTATCGGCGAAAACCTGGCAGGGATCCGTGGGCATAAAGACCTCCGAAAGCGGGATTTGCCTTCTGGTTCGCGCCCCGCGAAGCGTCCGGCAATAACTTTTTAAGACCTGATTTAGAGGTAGTTTCCCGACCGAAAATATATCACATTGCCGCCGGAAAAAGAATGCTGGTGGGGAAATGAAGAGGGGCTAAGCGGGGCGGAAAAGCAGCAGATCCAAGCTGAACGTTACCCGCATGGCCCGGGCGGGCTCGGAGCGCAGGGGGCGATAAATCGAATGCAGGAGGTCGCTCACCGCGGCTGCATCCAGATCGGCGGCGGTGGATACGCGGTCGTGGTGGAGGAGGGTGAAGTGGGGTGCGAACGTCTGGATGGTGCGGGGAACGCGATCACGCCCCTTGCCGCGCAATTCCAGGAGATCCTCGGGGGAGGGAATGGCGACCAGAAGGCGGCCGCCCGCGCGCAGGACGCGCCGGAATTCGCCCGCGTTCATCCGCGCCGTGATCGACATGACCACTGAAAACGCGCGGTCGGAATAGGGCAGAAAGCGATCGGCATTGGCCACCACCCACTCGCATGCGGGGTAGCGCCGCGCCGCCGCGTCGATAGCGGGAATGGAAATATCCACGCCGCGCGCGTCGCAGCCCGTCTGGCCCGCCAGGGAACCGAGATAGAAACCGTCACCGCAACCGGCGTCGAGAACGTTGTCGCGGGGGGAGGCGGCGAGGATCTCCGCGATGGCGGTCAGCAGCGGTCCTGTCACGCCGCGTTCATGCAATCGCCGCCGCCCGGTTACGGCCGCCGCCGTGTCGCCGGGTTGCCGGGACCTCCTCTCCTGCGGCTGAAGAAGGTTGATGTACCCGCTGCGCGCGACGTCGAACGAATGTCCACGCGCGCAGAGCAGTCGGCGCCCCTCGGGCAACAGGGCCAGATGGCATCCGCGGACGGGGCAGAGCAGCATGCGCCCAGTATAGCGGCTGCTGACTGTCCCGTCATATTGAAACTGCCCCCGCCTCCCGCTTGCCCATTCTCACAAATTCCAAAATCCTCGATGGTTCATTTGTGGCTTCGCGTAGTACACTGTTTGTTTCGGCTTAGCGCAGGATGGGTTGGAGGAAAGGTGGACCGTTGCCTTCCATGGGCTGGTGAAGGGTTACCGGGCAACCCTCCGCCATGGCTAATCCAACGGGTTGAGAGCGGTTGGCATCGAAGCATTGAGCCGATCGATATCGAGGAAGGCAATTTGCACAATTTACCCTGGGCTTGTGTGGCCCCGGCCTTCACGACCCGTAGTGAAGAAATCAGGTTAGGACGCTCAGGAGGTCCATTCGATCATGATGAAGAAGACAGTGCAGGGGTTCATAGTGCTGGCCGCATTGCTGTGGAGCACCGGAGGCGCCCAGGCCCGGGACCTCTTGAAGGATTTGCAGATCGACGTTTACGGGTTGGGAGGGGGATCGACCATTGTGGATGCGCAGAACTTTACCTCCGCGGGCAGACTTTTCCATACGCGAATGGAACCGGGATACAAATTCAGTTTTGGCGTCTCGATCCCTTACAACAAATATCTCAGCATTGAGTCGGGTTACACCTACGGGCCCAATAACCTGGTCTTGAGCAATCTCGACGTTTTCCCGCATGTGGGCACGGTGTATGCGTCGCACACTTACATTGGTAACCTCAGTGCCGTGGTCCACGCACCCGTCGTCTTCCATCACTTTCGACCTTACGGGGAGGTTGGGGTGGAGTACGACCGATTCAGCCCCACGAAGCAGGCGATTGACTATGCCTATTATAACGGATGGGCCGCGGCGGCCACGGCGAACATGAACCACAACGATAAATTCGGTTTCAGTTTGGGGGCCGGCCTCGACCGCAAATTGACCAGGCGCCTTTCGCTCCGCATCGATTTGCGAGATCATGTTACCGGTGCGCCCGCCTTTGGCATTCCGTATGCGCCCAATACGAACAGCATTGCGTCTTATCCCATCAAGGCACGCGCCGACGATATTGTTTACGAGGCAGGATTTGTCTATCACCTGGGGAAATTGTAAGCCCACTGTGCTTCCATAGGGCGCGGCTGGCCTGCCGTAGCGGGACATTCCTGGCTTCCCCAGTCACGTCCGTGAGAATGAAGGGTTGACGCTCACGTTGCGGCAGATTACACCTGACGAAGGAGGTCTGTCCAACTGACCCATCCCTTGCACGGCTGGCGTTCAGCAGGGTTGCCCCTTCCCGAGCCGCAACTGTTACTCGCCCTCCACTTCCGAAGGTTTTGTGCCCATGGGTTGGGTTTGAAGACGGAAGCGCGCAGGTTGTAAAATGACTTTGCGTAGAAAGATAAGGTAACCAGAAGTGCTTCTCCATCGTCGAAATCAAGGTGTTAAATTTGTAAGAGTAGGATAAGGTAGCTCCCTGGACATGAGATGGGAGCAGTGGCAACCGCGGTGAAACCAAGGAAGACAACTAACGCATTTATCCCCGACCACACTTATTACGCCCGCAGAGAAGAGCTATCGCCTTTGGTTTAAGGCGGCGGCCTGTCCAAGGGCGCATTCCGGGTTCTCTCTTGCGAAAAGACCTATCTGGCAAATTATGGTAAGTTCTCTCCAGCACTGACAGAGGTTAGTCGATTATGAATGTGGAACCACCCAACACACTGGACCGGCAGGACCTGCAGGAACCCTTGCCCAGATTTCAAACGGCCAGTCCTGCGCATTCCGGAAAACCCCGGAAATACGGATGGCTATGGCTGGTCATTCTGGTATTGGTGGGTCTGGGCGTTTACTATCATTTCCGCTCGGCGGCCAGTTCCGGTAAGGCGGCCATGAGCGGCGCCCAACAGCCGGGACGCGGTTCCGGGGCGATTCCGGTGGTTGCTGCGGTCGCCCACAAAGGTGACATTGGAGTCTATTTTACGGGCCTGGGCGCGGTGACTCCGATTTATACGGTGACCGTAAAGAGCCAAATCTCCGGGTATCTGATGCAGGTGTTGTATAAGGAAGGCCAGATCGTTCAAAAAGGCGATGCGCTGGCGGAGATTGACCCCCGGCCCTATCAAGTCATGCTGGAGCAGGCCGAGGCAGGGCTGGCCAGGGATCAGGCCAACCTCGAGAACGCCAAGGTGGATTTGAAGCGTTATCAAACACTCGTCCCGCTGAAAGCTGTTCCCGAGCAGCAACTGGCCACGCAGGAAGCTCTGGTGAAGTCGGACCAGGGAATTGTGCAGACCGACCAGGCGCAAATTGATGTTGCCAAACTCGATCTCGTTTACTGCCATATTACGGCCCCGATAACCGGTCGCGTGGGCCTGCGGCTTGTCGATCCGGGAAATTATGTCACGGCTAATGACGCCACCGGATTGGTGATCATCACCCAGATTCAACCTATCAGCGTAATTTTCACCCTACCCGAGGATCAACTTCCCGCCATCCTGGCCAGGATGCGCGCCGGGGCAAGATTAAAGGTGGAAGCCTTTGACCGGGAAATGACCACCAAGGTTGGCGAGGGGTATCTTTCGACCATGGATAATCAGATTGACCCCACCACCGGCACCGTTAAATTGCGCGCCACTTTTGACAATCCGAATGGCAGCTTGTTCCCCAATCAGTTTGTCAACGCGCGGCTGCTGGTGGAAGAGAAGCAGGGCGTGACCCTGATTCCCACGGCCACCGTGCAGCGCAACGCGCAAACAACTTATATCTATCTGGTAAAAGACATTCATCCGGTGAAATCTGGCCCCCCAGGAGCTAAGGTCAAGGCGACTTCTGATTCGCACGAAGCTGCGGCCGAGCAACTCGAGGGTACTGTGACCATCAAGACCATTACGATCGGCACCACGGAAGGGGATGATGTGGAAGTCACCTCCGGCCTGGAGCCGGGTGATACGGTCGTCATGACCGGCGTAGACAAGCTTCAGGAAGGCAGCAATGTGAGGCTCTCCAGGGCCGGCGAGAGGAGTTCAAGAGGGAGTTCATGAACCCGTCACGGATCTTTATCCTCCGGCCGATCGCGACCTCGTTGCTGATGGCCGCAATCCTCCTGGCGGGCGCGGTGGCATATAAGCAGTTGCCGGTCTCGGCCCTGCCGGAGGTTGACTATCCCACCATCCAAATCCTCACTTTTTATCCGGGGGCCAGCCCGGACGTAATGGCGTCCTCGGTCACCGCGCCTCTGGAGCGGCAGTTCGGCCAGGTGCCGGGGCTCCAGCAGATGACCTCGACCAGTTCCGACGGCAGTTCCATTATCACCCTGCAATTCACCCTCAGCCTGAACATCGACGTGGCGGAGCAGGAAGTGCAGCAGTCCATCAATGCGGCGGGAACATACCTGCCTCCCGATCTGCCCACGCCGCCTATTTACAGCAAAAGCAATCCTGCCGACGCCCCGGTTTTGACCCTGGCACTCGCCTCCACGACGCTGCCCCTGTCGAAAGTCGAGGACCTTGCGGACACCCGCCTGGCTCCGAAGATTTCCCAGTTGCCCGGAGTGGGTCTGGTCAGCATCAGCGGCGGGCAGAAACCTGCCGTGCGGATACAGGCGAATCCCACGTTGATGGCCTCTTACGGCCTCAACCTGGAAGATCTGCGCAACGTGATTGTGGCCGCCAACGTTGACCAGGCGAAGGGGAGCTTTGACAGCCCCCACCAATCCTATCAAATTGGAGCCAATGACCAGTTGCTCTCGGCGGCGGATTATTCCCCGCTGGTGGTGGCTTATCGGAAGGGCTCTCCGGTAAAGCTGACCGATGTGGCCACAGTTGCGGACGACGTCGAAAACGTCCGCCAGGCGGCCTGGATGAATGATGTTCCGTCCGTCATCGTCAATATTCAGCGCCAGCCGGGGGCGAACGTCATCGCCGTGGTGGACCGCATCAAGGCCCTGTTGGACCAGCTTAAGAAATCGCTGCCTTCCTCCGTCCAGGTGAAGATTTTGACCGACCGCACCACCACCATTCGCGCCTCCGTCGCCGACGTGGAGTTTGAGTTGATGCTCACGGTGGCGCTGGTGGTCATGGTCATTTTTCTCTTCCTGCGCAACCTGGCCGCCACTGTCATTCCCAGCATTGCCGTCCCGCTTTCCCTGGTGGGAACTTTCGGCGTGATGTATCTGCTGGGATACAGCCTGAACAACTTGAGCTTGATGGCCTTGACGATTTCCACCGGGTTTGTGGTGGACGACGCCATCGTGATGATTGAAAATATCACGCGCTTCATCGAGGAGGGCGAACCGCCGCTGCAGGCGGCGTTGAAAGGCTCGCAGCAGATTGGCTTCACGATCGTTTCGCTGACCATCTCGCTGATCGCCGTGCTCATTCCACTTTTGTTCATGGGCGATATTGTGGGGCGGCTGTTCCGAGAGTTTGCCGTCACCCTGGCCGTGACCATTCTGGTTTCGGCCATTGTCTCGCTGACGCTCACCCCCATGATGTGCTCGAAGCTGCTCAAGCATTCCGATGCAGCCGATCAGACGCGCTTCTATCGGGTCACGGAACGCGGTTGGAAGGCCATCATCTCCTTCTATGACCGCACGCTCCAGGTGGTTCTGCGTCATCAAACCGCAACCCTGCTGGTCGCCGCCGGCACGCTGGTTCTTACCATTCTGCTCTATATTTACATCCCCAAGGGGTTCTTCCCGATTCAGGATACCGGGGTCATCCAGGGCGTTTCCGAAGCCGCACAGACGGTCTCTTTCCGCGAGATGGCCACTGAGCAGCAAGCGCTGGGGAAAATCATCCTAAAGGATCCCGCCGTGGCCAGCCTGTCCTCATTTATCGGCATTGACGGCACCAACGCCACGCTCAACAGCGGGCGCATTCTGATCAACCTGAAACCGCTGGAGGAGCGAAAGATCAACGCCAGCGATGTCATTCGCCGCTTGCAGCCGGAGTTGGCCAACGTGCCGGGAATCACCCTCTACATGCAACCGGTGCAGGATATTACCGTGGAGGACCGGGTGAGCCGCACGCAGTTCCAATACACGCTGGAAGATCCCAATGCTGAAGAACTCGATTCCTTTGCGCCTCGCATGGTGGCGAAGCTGCAAGCCCTAACCGAGTTGCGCGATGTGGCGACGGACCAGCAGGTGGGCGGGCTGCGGGCGGAGGTGGTTTTCGACCGCAACACGGCTTATCGCATGGGCATTACACCCTCCACCATTGACCAGACGCTCTACGATGCCTATGGCCAGCGGGAAGTTTCCACGATTTTTACCCAACTGAACCAGTACCACGTGGTCCTGGAAGTCAAACCGGATTTTCAGAATAATCCCCTGGATCTCCGCGACCTCTACATTCGCACCAACGCGGCCAGCAGCAGCACCACCGGTTCTACAGGACTGGTATCCGGCGGATCGGCGGCCACCCAATTATTCGGGCCGACGAGTTCCCTTACGGCGGCCACAACCAGCCTGTCAAATTCCACCGGCTCCTCCGGGCTTTCGTCTACGATCGGTTCGGACTCGACCTTTGGGGGCGGGCAGATTGCGTCCACCGTGCAATTTCCCAACGGGGGTCAGGTGCCGCTGGCGGCTTTTACGCACATCCGGGAGACGAACGCTCCCATTACCGTGAATCATCAGGGCCAGTTCCCGGTGGTCACCCTCTCCTTCAATCTGGCGCCCGGCGCTTCTCTGGGAGATGCGGTGAAAGCGGTGAACAAGGTGAAGGCCGAGCTGAATATGCCGGCCAGCATTCAGGGAGCGTTTCAGGGAACGGCGGCGTCCTTCCTGGCCTCGCTTTCCAATGAGCCGGTGCTGATTCTGGCGGCGCTGATAACCGTCTACATCGTTCTGGGCGTCCTGTATGAAAGCTACATTCACCCCATCACCATCCTCTCCACGCTGCCTTCGGCGGGTGTGGGCGCCCTGTTATCGCTCATGATCTGCAAGATTGATTTCAGCGTGATTGCCCTGATCGGCTTGGTCCTGCTCATCGGCATTGTGAAGAAGAACGGCATTATGATGATCGATTTTGCCCTGGAGGCGGAGCGCAAGGAAGGCATGACCCCGGTGAATGCCATTTATCAAGCCTGCTTGCTCCGCTTCCGTCCCATCATGATGACCACCATGGCGGCGTTGCTGGGGGGCGTGCCCCTGGCGCTGGGCACCGGCATGGGCTCGGAACTGCGCCGGCCTTTGGGAATCACCATGGTCGGCGGGCTCATCTTGAGCCAGTTGCTCACCCTTTATACCACCCCGGTCATTTACCTCTGGTTTGATCGTCTGGCGTTACGGTTCTCCCGGGGGAGAGAGGGCAACGCGGGGACCGAGCCGGTTCCGGCGGAATGAGTAGGAGGTTGGTGAAAGACGGTTTTTAAGGGGGCAGTTGGGCCGTGGGCAGAGAAGAGCAAAGTCAAAAGGCAAAGCCAAAGATGCTCTCACTTTTGCCTTTTGACTTTTGCGTTTTGCCTTTTGACTTGCTTTTTGGCTTTTTCCTCCCCCATTCGATTCGCCGTGAAGTGTCATGAACATCTGTGAGCCTTTCATCCGCAGACCGATTGCCACCACCCTCCTGGTCATCGCCATCTCACTGGCCGGCGCCGTGGCCTTCCGCCTGCTGCCGGTGTCCCCGCTGCCCCAGGTGGATTTTCCCACGATTTCGGTGAGTGCGGCATTGCCCGGCGCCAGTCCGGAGACCATGGCTTCGTCGGTCGCCACCCCGCTGGAGCGCCAGTTTGGCCGCATTGCGTCGGTTACCGAGATGACCTCCTCCAGCAGCCTGGGGAGCACGAACGTCATCTTGCAGTTTGACTTGAATCGGGACATTAACGCCGCAGCGCGAGACGTTCAGGCCGCCATTAATGCCGCCCGCGGCTACCTGCCGTCCAATCTTCCCAGTAACCCGACTTATCGTAAGGTCAATCCCGCTGACTCGCCGATCTTCATCATTGCCCTCACCTCCAATGTGTTGGGCAAAGCGCGCATGTATGACGCCGCTTCCTCCATTCTCGCCCAGAAGCTTTCACAGGTGAGCGGTGTTGGCCAGGTCATTGTGGGCGGAAGCGCGCTGCCGGGGGTTCGGATCGAACTGAATCCAACCGCCCTGAACAAATATGGCATCGGCCTCGAGCAGGTCCGGGGCGTGCTGAGCAACGCCAACTCCAATACTCCCAAGGGGCATTTTTCCGACGGGCACCGCATTTGGGAGGTGGGCGCCAACGATCAGTTATTCCATGCCGTTGATTACACCCCGCTGATTGTCGCTTACCGCAAGGGAACCCCCGTGCGCGTTTCCGATATCGGCGAGGGGGTGGACGCCCCGGAGGAGATTCGCGCGGCGGGCTACTCGAA
>Ga0326727_10028349_pt1 | contig 10193 bp, 9 predicted proteins | sample MB2enrmetagenome_FD_207643 | JGI IMG/M metagenome (GOLD analysis project Ga0326727, IMG submission 207643) | Lab enriched peat soil microbial communities from McLean, Ithaca, NY, United States - MB29MY | ecosystem: Environmental > Terrestrial > Soil > Wetlands > Peat | place: USA: New York...
CATGCCCTAGCAGGGTACTGAAAAAGTGTCTGCTGGTGGGGAAACACTGGGCCCCGGTTTTCACCGGGGTGACGGCTCACTAGATTTTTACAGTAGAGTGGGAAATTCAATTCTTTTTCAGCATCCTGCTAGACATCATCTTCTTTTCCCAAAGCCAGCACCGTATTTTGATTACCAAACCCGTCATCCCGATAGAATTCCGCGTGGGGATGCCTAATATGTTTCCCGTCAACAAGGAAGGCATATTCATAGCGGCCGGGGTTAAGCCGCAAGTTAAGTGTCCATCGAGTCGAACCGTTGTCCTTGTGCAGCTTGCATGGTTGAGGGACCCAATTGTTAAATGAGCCGACCACGTGGACCGAATGCGCATCGGGCATATCCAGTGCGAATTCGACAGGGATCAACTCCTGTTTCCGGGCAAAATCTCGGTTATCTCTTTCATATATAGAAAAAGCAGAGAACACCAGAAGGGCAGACAACGCGGTCGCGGCGACCAGGCGCAAAGGGGTGAAGTTGAGGCTCCTGGGCGAGGTGACCCATCGATAAACACGCAGCCATGCCGAGACCCTTTCTTGCCTGACCGCCTGCATCACGGCAGAAAGCAATCCGGCCGGGGGGTCGATCCGAGGCATTTCCCGGATCATGCTAACGATAAGGTCCCTTTCATCTGAGCCGCCTGCATTTTTCCGAGCGCTCAAAGCTGTTTTCCGATAAGTCTCTTCAGGTTTGCTTTTTTCCATTTCGAATTCCCCGTCGAAGTCGCACAGGTTTCACAGGATCAGTTTCGGAGTCGCGTTCCAATCTCGTATGGAACGCTCACATTGACACGAACATATACACCTCTGCGAACCTAAACGTCACAAAAATTGTTTTAGCGACCCGAACTCTGATATGGCTCATCAGAGCCCATTCCACTCAGATCGGCGTCGCAACTGGAGTCCGGCCGGCCATAGCGATGATGAGACGCGCTGAGGTCCCGGAGTTGTTCAGGCCAGCCAAAAGGGCTGCCCGGATCCAAATCAGGCAAATAATTTGGGGAACAGGCCAATTTATGATCGTTAATGGACATCATTTTTACCGACGTCGAGGTCGAGGCTGCAGCCGGCGAGCCGATCGGTCCCGAAAAACCCAGTAACGCCAGAAACAACAACAGGGTTGTAACAATTCTTTTCATGATATTCTCCATGCTAAATCGAGTCTTGCGAGGACCCCTGTTTTCAAATTAATGCACTGAATCCATGCTGACATCCGACGAAGCATACGTAAACACACCCGGCATGCCGGGCATCAGTACCTTCCGCCCCGGCATTTTTGTCCGGGAAGCGTTAACAAATCTACACTTTGGAACGGTCGAGCGTCACAAATCTTTTGGCTGCGTTCCACTCATCCAAGGGACGCCTATCACCTAGTCGGAAGTGTCCTGTCCGGAATTATAGGAACTCAGCAAGCGCGTGAAGGCCGCGATAACGGCAGGTTGCGGTTTGCATATGGGCGGAAATGACTGGTATTGTTCCCATCCTCCTCCAAGGGCCTTGTAGAGCGCAACGAATTGTTCCGCGGCCGCTTGCTGTGAGGTAACATATTGTTGTTCCAGATTATATTCCTCCCTCTCGGCATCGATGACGTTCAGTGAATCTGTAAGTCCCCGGTCATAGCGCTGAGTTGCCAGACTTACCGAGCGTTGGCTGGCAGTCAGAGCATCGCTCAGATTACGCAGCCGCTCCTGCTGACTCGCGTAGGAGTCGATGGACGTATCGACTTCACGAATGGCGTTAAGCACTGTTCGCTTGTAATTTACCAAAAGCTCACGTGTTTGCAGATCGGCGATCTGGACTTTGGCGTCAAGGACGCCAAAGTCCAGCAAAGGCATTTCGATCGCCGGCCCTATCGACCATATGGAACTGAGGAGCGCCGGACTGACCCCAAGACCCTGCCCCTGCCACCCGACAGCGCCGGAAAGCACCAGATGCGGGAACAGATCCGCCGTTGCAACACCGATGCGGGCAGTGGCACCGGCCAACTGGCGTTCGGCCTCGCATATATCGGGACGTCGGCGCAACAGATCGAGCGGTATGCCTGCATCTATCTTTTCAGGCAATTGCGGGACCATTTCCGGTTTTTCAAGTTCTTTAACGAGATCTTCGGGAAATTTTCCGAGTAAAACGGCAATAACATATTGAGCTGCGTGAATCTGCGCAGTCAAAGGCGCCTTTTCAGCCTCTAAAGCGGCCAATTGCCGCTTGGCCAAACTCAAGTCCAGTTCATTTGTAATGCCCCGTTCAAACCGCTCCCTGGTCAAGTTAAAGTAATCAAGCGCAACGCCGGTATTTTTATCGAGAACAGCCAGTTGCATCTGTAGAGCGCGCATGTCGATATAAGCGCGCGCGACATCGGCGATTACCGAAATCAGAACCGTATTTCTGGCTGCGGCAGCGGCTTCGGAATCATATCTGGCAGCTTCGATTGCACGCCGGTATTTACCGAACAGATCAATCTCCCATCCGGCATCGAAACCAAAAGCGCCCGTGATCTCTTTGGTTCCTTTTGTGTTTTCCGCCGAATGAAGCGGCGGGGCCACACGGCCGCGTGCAAGGTCGCTGCCGGTGCCGCCTCCTCCGCCGGCGCCAACGCCTGAAACAGGCAGGGCCTGCCCCATGACGACAATTTCGGAGGTCCGCGCTTCCTGCATCCGGTCAAGGGCAATCTCGATATCCAGGTTGTTCCGCACAGCGCGGTCAATCAGAGAATCCAGTTCCCGATCCTCAAGCGCCTGCCACCACCTGGCGGCATCGATGACAGGCTTGTTGACGGGAGTATTTTCCGCCGGCTTTCCGGCGGCCGATGCTGAAAGAAAAACATCAGGAACCTTCATGGCTGGAGGATGATAATCAGGGCCCACCGTGCAGGCAGCGAGGCAAAAACAGGCCAGCGCACCGGGCAAAAAGTTGCAGATCGAAAGTCCGGCAACTCTTTGACGGTTAGTGTTCGACCTGTTGAACATCTGCAAGAGCCTCTCCCGATTCGTGCGCTTCGACAAGATCTCCATCGACGATCTGGTTGCTGATATTCAAGCCAACCCGATCGCCGGCTGAAACACCCGATCCAAGCTCCACTGTGGCCCCATCGTCGCGCGCTATCTTCACTCTGCGAAATTGCATGCGGCTGTCCCTGTCCACCACGCCAACCTCGGGGCCGCCCGAACGAAACACCAGAGCGGCAGCGGGCACCTGCACCAATCCTTCGGTCGGGACATCGAAAGTAACATTTACATACATTCCCGACACCAGCGCGTGGTCAGGGTTGGGAATATCGGCCTCTACCCGCAAAGTGCGTGTATGTGGATTAATGGCACTTGCAGTGCGAGTCACCTTCCCATTGAATTCGCGATCCGGAGCGTTGCCGGGCTGAATTCTAACCGCGGAACCGAGCTTGATATCTCCTGCGGCGCTCTGGGGTACAAAGACCATAACGCGGATGGGATCATCTTTCACCATGCGGTAGAGAGGCGTCGTGTTAGTGCTCCCATCGCTAACCAGATTCCCTATGTCGATATGGCGCTCGGTGATCGTGCCGTCGTAAGGCGCCACCACCCGCTTGAACTGAGTCAGGGCAGTATACTGGTCAACGAGCGCCTGATCGAGGCCGACTTGTGCTTTCGCCTGGTTCAACTGGGCAACGGCGTAGTCATAGCCTGCTTTCTTGGCATCCCGTTCCTGTTCGGAAACGACCCCCTTTGGCGAATCTTTCCATCTCGCGTAAGTGGTTTTTGCAAAATCTGCGTCGGCCTGTCTAGCCACGACCAGCGCCTGAGCAGCCTTCACTTTTGCCTCGGCGGCCGCGAGCCTGGCGTCCAGATCGGGAGTTTCAATGGTCGCAAGAACCTGCCCCTTTTTTACATGGTCGCCGATATCGACCATCCAGTTCCCCACATAGCCGTCGACCCGCGCATAGATTGTGCTGTCATACCATGCGGCTGTTTCACCCGGTAAAGCCAATGAAAAAGACGCGAACCGTAACCACATCTACCACGGGTGGGGTGGAAGCTACTTTGAATGCCGCGTTCGCCAAATCAACCTGGTAGACGGATTTGGCGCGGTGAATAGCCAAATACCCGGCAATGAGGGCTACAGACACTATGCATACGAATATTTTTACTTTTCTTCCGGTATCGGATTTTTTATTCCGATCGGCGGAGCCTGGTTCGTTATCAGGATGAGCTGTATTCATGATCTTTACCTCATGTCCCGGTTTGACGGTTGACCGGAAGAAACCGGAGTTTTGCGAAGAAGGTAGTACATCGTTGGAACGAATACAAGGGTCGCAAAAGTGGCGAACAACAACCCGCCGATAACGGCACGGGCGAGCGGCGCATTTTGTTCACCGCCTTCTCCGACGCCAAACGCCATGGGGACCATGCCGAGGATCATCGCACCGGCGGTCATCAATACGGGGCGCAAGCGCGTAAATCCAGCTACCTCGGCGGCAACCCATGGGTCGTCCCCGGCTCTCATACGCTGATTGGCAAAAGTCACTACCAGGATGCTGTTGGCCGTGGTCAGTCCCATGCACATAAGAGTTCCCATGAGAGCAGGAACGCTAAGATGTGTCTGTGTCAGATACAGCATCCACATGACCCCTCCCAGGGCGAACGGCACGGCCATCAAAACGATGAGAGGGTCGAGCCAGCTTTGGAAATTCATCACCAGGAACAGGTAAACCAGAATTACGGCAAGTGCCATGCCCCCGAACAGCCCGGAGTAACTTTTGCGCATCGTTTCAGCCTGTCCGCCCAGGACGACCGAAATAGCTTTTGATGGATCAGGCCGGTCGGCGGCGATCACTTTGTCGATATCATTTGCAACCGAATCGAGATCGCGCCCCTGCACATCGGCATTGACATCGAAGACCGGCCTGATGTTATATTGAGACACGACCAAGGGCACGGTGCTCCGACCGAATTTGGAGACATTGGCTAAAAGCTGGCCCTGAGAATGGACGGCGCCCCGGGCTGCATCTTCCAAGCCGGCCTTTGGATTGGCTTCTCCTGCCGTCGTCCTGCCGCTTCCCGCCGTCACCGGTATCGTCCGTAAATCTTGTGCCGACTTGATACGGTAGGTCGGCATCTGAACGACAAGCGGGTAACTGACCCCGTTGCTTGGATCGACCCAGAAGTTTGGCGTTGTTTGGCCGCTCGAATTGGTCACCACCAAAACATTGCCTGCGATATTCTGCTGATCGATCCCGAATTCGCTGGCAAGCGCACGATCGATGTCGATGGAGAGCGCCGGGGCATCCGGTACCTGAAAAACGTGCGCATCGGCAACTCCCGGCACCAACCGGAGATCACGCGCCAGTTTTGAAGCTACCTTATAATTGTCCTTCTCGTCGGGGCCGGAAACCCGGATATCAATCGGGGACGGTTGACCAAAATTAAGCACCTGATCTACTATGTCGGCAGGCTGAAAGAAAAACTGCATCCCGGCAAAACGCCTGGGCAACTCACGTCTGAGTTTAGCCATTAGCTCCGCTGTCGGCGTATGTTTTTGCCTAAGAGAAATAAGGATTTCACCGTCCATGGGGCCGACTGTGGCCGAATCGCTAAGGGCGATATTGATGCCGCTGTAGGGTAGTCCGATATTGTCGAGAATTACGTCGATCTGGTCATTTCCGATAATCTTGCGAACGGCGGCTTCAACCCTGGCGAAATCTTCCTGCGTCTGCTCAATTCTGGTTCCTGCAGGTGTGCGGACGTGCAGGCGCATCTGGCCCGCATCGACTTGCGGGAAAAAGTCGCGCCCCAATTGGGGAAACAGAAACAGCGAAAATGCCATCAGCACAATGAAAAAAGCGACGGTTTTTTTTGATTCCGATAACGTCCACCTGAGGGCCCTGCGATATGTTTCACGGAATGCCTCGAATCCATCCTCGAACTTTTGAAACAGGCTGAAAAGGTTCCGCTTGCGGTCCGGATGCAGAGAAAGCCCATCGGACTGATTATGGGCCGCAACTGACGAACGCATCAGGTACTTGAACAGCACGGGCACAAGCGTGAAAGAGAGCGCCAGGCTGGCTATCAGCGATATACAAACCGATAATGAAAGCGGCGAAAATAGATACTTTGCCGTACCCTGAAGCAGAAAAACCGGCACAAAGACAATGCATATGCAAAGGGTGGACAGGAAAGTGGGAAGGCCGACTTCGCCGGCCCCTCCTATAACGGCCGATTCCAATTGGACATCCGTGCGCAAATGGCGTTCAATATTCTCGATCACGACAGTGCCGTTATCGACCAGAATTCCTACCGCAAGCGCAAAACCTCCCAGGGTCATGGTATTGAGCGTCTGTCCCCCGATGTACATCACCAGAACGGCCGTGACGATCGACAGGGGAATGGAGGCAAGTATGATGAGGGTCAGCCGCCAGTTGCCTAGAAACAGCAGGATCATCATGGCGGTCAGACCTGCCGCCATGGCGCCTCCCATGACTACGCTGTTGAGCGCCGCTTTGACGAAAATCGACTGATCGAAGATAGCTTTTACGGAAACGCCTTTGGGCAGGACCTTTTCTATCTCCGGCAGGGTTTTCCGAATGCCCTTAATGACGGACAATGTCGATACGCCTCCGGTCTTCCTGATCGTCAAAAGGGCGCCAGGCTTTCCGTTGACGGAAACCGAATTGGTTTGCACCTGAAATCCGTCATGCACATGCGCCACGTCGCGTATGAACACCGTTTTCCCGTTCACTTCCTTAATCGGGAACGCATCGATCTCCCTGATGATATCGGGGCTGCTGTTCATCGTAAGCGTGTAGTCCTTGGAACCTATCTTGACATCACCCGCAGGAAGGATCACGTTTTGATGCTCCAAGGCCTGGCTGACGTCCGAGGGCGACATGTTCCGGGAGTCCAGGGCCTGCTGATCGAGGTCGACCATAATGACGCGCGGTTTGCCGCCGTAGGGATAAGGCACTTCCGCGCCGTGCACGACGGCCAGATCGGGCCGGATAATGTTCTGGCCTAAGTCGTTCAACTTGGTATCGGGCAGGGAATTGCTCGACAGGCTCAACTGTATGATCGGAACGTCCGTCGCGCCATACCGAAGAACCAACGGCGGAGTGATATTGGGCGGCATATACTTTAGCACGGCCAAAGCGCTGCTCGCTATCTGTGAAACCGCGCGGGTCACATCAGCGCCTTCATGCAAAAATATCTTCTCGACGCCGACGCCTGTATAACTGGTAGCTTCTATCCGCGAAATATCATCGACAAGCGAGGCCATCTGACGTTCGTGGAGCGTCAGAATACGGTTCTGAATATCCCTGGCATTCATGCCGCTATAGGTCCAGACGACGCTAACGACGGGAATGTCGATTTCAGGAAAAATATCGACCGGCATACGCAAGGCGGCGCCAATTCCCAACAGGCATATAACGATCACTGAGGCGACTATTGTGTAAGGGCGCTTCAGAGCAAAGGCAACGATCGACATGAAGTCTCCGATCAAAGGATGTAAAATTGAACTAAATGATCAATTTTACATCCTTTTTAATAACCTAGTCAATACGCGCCCGGTACGGAAGAAAAGCTTCGGCCGGCAGAAGGCCGCATCCTCCCACAGACATCCACAAGCAGGGCCCATTGGACATGGCCTTGCCCGCCTGGAACTTCACTGCAAAAGAAAATAATGGCGTTGACACCTTCGTCAAGGCGAGAAGCATTCGTCCCTTCAGATCCGGACGTCCATTTCGCCAGCGACACAGCCTGAGGGCAGCAGCGCTACACGGAAAGTGCGAGAATCAGCCCGGACTGCGCAACGCGATCCCTGGTGAATAAAATTCAATTTGCCGACTAACCGATTAATCGCCGGATTGGCCGGATGCTGCATAGGAAGGGAGGAGGAGGCGTCGGCGCCTCCTTTGTTTCCGGTGGTTTTCTGGAGAGGCTATTTGCTGTCGCGCCCATAGCTGCCCATTTGTCCGTAACTCTCCGGATTCCAATGATGCGCCTGGGCATCGGATTCTTTGTTGGTGCGTCCTTTCACTGAACTGTAAGCCTCGTCATCGCCATATTGATTACTGTCCTGGCTGTGGGCAGCTTCCACATCCCGATCGACACGCATCGCACCGCTTGAGTTGACATCCCGGCTACCGCCGGCGATTTGCGAATTCCCGGCTTGCGCGTTTTGCTGGTCAGCGGCAGCACCCATAGCTGTTGCGCCGGCCGCGTAAGCCGAAAGAAGTATTACCGAAAGAAGCACGGCAAGCCCAAATTTTCCTCTCAACCTCATCGCTACCTCCATCTGTGAGCAGTCCATGGATCGCACCCATCGTTTGCCCAAATATACAAACCCGGAGGCAATATGGTCACAGGAAAAAGTCTTTTAAAATTGCCAGTCCGGTAGAATAAAGAAAGAAGCGCCTCCAGGGACGCTTCCTTTCTTTCAGACTCGCGCTCTATGGAGATCCCTCGCTTTAATTGTCGGAGTAATAACCATAGTCGCCCGACAGCCCGTAAGTTTCGGGTATCCAATGATTCGCCTGGTAATCGGCTTCCCTGTTGGTGCGTCCATTCGACGGATTGTAAGCCCGGTCATCGCCGAACTGGTTGACATCATCCATACCGAATGCTCCGAAATCCCGGTCGACGCGCACTGCTCCGTAGCCGGAGAGCGGCGCAGGCGCAGTCGGCTCCAAATCGTCGCCTTTAGCGGCGTTGGCCACGAAAACCGAAGCAAGTATGAACGTAAACGCAAACATTATAATTGCTAATTTTCTTCTCCAGTTCATGGTTACCTCCTCTGCTAAGATTCCTTGAAATTACCGCGATCGAATGCCAATCCTCGATCTTTGTCTGCATATACAAACCCGGAGGCAATATGGTCACAGGGAAAAATCTTTTTTCAGTTTCTTATGTGTTACAGAACAAAAAGAAAGCGCCCCGCAGGACGCGTTTCTTTCTCCCCGATGGGGATTTTATGGATTTAGCGCTTCTTACTTATCGGAGTAGCGCCCGTAGTCTCCCATCAGTCCGTAAGTTTCCGGGGTCCAATGATGCGCCTGGTAATCGGCCTCCCTGTTTGTGCGCCCATTTGCCGAATCGTACGCCCAGTCATCGCCGAACTGATTGACATCGTCCAGATGGTCCTCTGCGAAATCCCGGTCAAGGCGCGTTGCGGCACGACCCGATGGCGATATGGGCACACCTGGTTCCGACCATGAGACAACAGGAACTATCTTGACATTCGAGTTGTCGCCGGAGAGTTTCCCATTGGCGTCCTGCGCCGTTTGCCGGTCCCAACCGCCAGCCGCGGCCGCTTTAACGATGTAAGTCGAAGTAAGGGCGAAAGTAAGTACAAACATAATAACAGCTAAATTTCGTGTCATTTTCATGGATAACTCCACTGTTAAAGTCCCTGGAAAATATTTTCATCAGCCGCCATTTCATCTATCATCTACTGGCATCTATACAAACAGGGAGGGAAGATCGTCACAGGAAATAACTTTTCAGATTTAGCGCCTGCCGGGTCCAGTTGTTTGCACGCGAAGACGCGAAAGAAAAACCTTTTTGACAGGATTTACAGGATTTTTTTGAGAGAAACCGGAGTGGACACTGCTCACCTCGGCCCTGGAGAAATATTACGTTTTTCCTTGGTTTATGGATGTCCCACGAGGAGATGAAAGGCTGATTCCCAGGATATCGCGCAATTTTTCGAGGCCGCGATGCACCCTCATTTTAGCAGCACTAAGTTTGAGATTCAGCGCCTCCGCCACATCTTCCATGGACAATCCCTCATGGTAACGCAAAATAATCGCTTCCCGGTAATCGAGCGGAAGTTGATTAAGCGCGGCGTTCAGCAGTTCGTAATCGAGCTTTTCGACAATGTTTTCCTCCTGCTGGCCCGCGTAGTCCAGCCCGGAGCCAGGTTCGTAATCATCAAGGGAAACGGAGCGCGCTATTTTGTTGTGGCGCAGGAAATTTCTCGCATGATTCAAACCGATCGTATAGAGCCACGGGAAAAACTTCTTCCCTTTTTGAAAACGGTGCAGCTTGTCGTATGCCTTGATGAAAGTTTCCTGGGTCAGGTCGCTTGCATCATCGTAAGAGCCGGTCATCCGAAACATAAGGTTGAAAATAGCTCCCTGGTAACGCAAGACCAGCACAGAATAAGCATTCACATCGCCAGCCAAAATGGCGC
>Ga0326727_10028350_pt1 | contig 10192 bp, 8 predicted proteins | sample MB2enrmetagenome_FD_207643 | JGI IMG/M metagenome (GOLD analysis project Ga0326727, IMG submission 207643) | Lab enriched peat soil microbial communities from McLean, Ithaca, NY, United States - MB29MY | ecosystem: Environmental > Terrestrial > Soil > Wetlands > Peat | place: USA: New York...
CCTTTGGAACCAACAAGAACAATGCCGCGAAGGTGGGCACGGACACGCGGAGAAATGCGTCCTTAGGCACATACCAAATCAGCAAACGGGTAACCGCTTATTGATTACTTTTTGTGTAGTTGGGCAGTCTTATGGCGTTGTTTGCTGCGATCTGATGCTCACTATTGATCCGGCCGATAAGCAGTGGCACATTTTCCCACCCTTTTCCGCAAAAATCGCGGAAAAGGATGGGGCACGGACGCAGTGTTTTATGGCCGGATCAATAAGATGCAGTCTCAACGCCGCTAGGGTTCATTCCGTCCATTCGAGAACTGCCATCGAGCAGGGAGCCAGCGTCATCTCGCTTCCCGCAAAGTGCTCCTCCTCGATCCGGACGTTGATCGTATCCTCATTTGTATCGCCGGGCGAGGCGCTCACCAGCCGCATGAGCGTCGCATTGGCGTCGCGCCCAAGACCCGCAGCCTCTATGCTGATGCGTCTTGCATGATGCAAGCCGTAGTTGAAGACGATGAGGCTGTGCCACTTCCCGTCCTGAAAGGCGTAGGCATCGATCTCGTGCACATTGCGCAGGCTCACGCCGTCGTTACCCGGAGGTTGGTCGTGCGTCGGATTCTTACCCGCGATCTCCACCTTCACCAGGTTCCCGCGGATGGCGCGGTTGGCCAGGCTTTCGGCAAGAAATTGCGGCCTTTTGCGGCCGTCGGCGCCCATCTCCACCACGCTTCCCCACAAACGGACGGTCTTGCCATCGGTACGCCCGAATCCATATTGCGGCAAGCTGAAGAGCGCCTCATCGCGGATGCCGTGGTCGCGCATCATGCGCAGCATATGCCCGGCCACGGCCACGCCTGCTGCCGCCGATGGAGCGAGTCGGTCGAGAACCGATTGCGGAGGATCGCCGCCGGTGGTGTGCAGGTTCACTTCATACACGGCCAGTTGCCGGCCGCCCGCCGTGGCAGTGGCTGCATGCACAAAGCCTTCGAGCGACATTTGCTCGGGCTGCGCAAGCAGTGGTCCATAAAGCTCGTCGTCATTCGCCCATTGGGTAACGCCGGACATCAGATAAGGAGCAATGGCCAGCGAATTGGCCTGTGGAGCCGCGGCCAGCAGAGCGCTGTTGCGCCCCGCGTACTCTGCCTGCGTGCCGATCACCAGATCGAAGCGGCCGGCATCGGCCCCGGCCGCAGCACGGAAGGCCGTAAACACGGTATTCGCCCACTGCCCGTATGCGGCAGGATGATCCATGGATTCGCCCTGGAAGAGGGAGTTCCAGGTTTCATTGCCCAGCTCAATGTGAATGGTGCGAAAGGCCTGCGTCCACGGTTCGATCCGTCCGGCGGCCGCGCGCAAGGCTCCGCCCTCCGTCGTTGCCTGGCCCGCCAGATATTCCGCCAGCTTGCGCGTTTCGTCCAGGCTCATTGCAGTTGGAGCAACGATCCACGGCTCCGCACCCGTCTCCAGGCACAGCTCCAGAAACTCCGGAATCCCCACCGCAACATCGTCTGACGGTTTGAACCACGTGCGGTATCCCGACCGTTGGCGCGCCGCCGGGGCAGCTAAGAGATTTTCAACCGTGCTGCCCAGTCCCGCGCGGCTCTCCATCAGGCGAAGCACGCCGGGATGCAGTTCTCTCAGCGTCTCCACCACTTCGTCGCGGAAGACTGTATGATTCGAGGGATCGCCGCCCACCTGCTCAAGCGCCACATCGCTCAGCAGCACCGAGCCGCCGGAAACATGGAAGCCGGTTTCGACTGCTGCCGCGGGCAACGCTGTCTCGTTCGCCGTAAACTCCTCGCTGTACTGCGCCCATGCTGATGTCAAATGCACGTCGGTGTCGAGATAGCGGCGCAGCCCGGCAACGAGCCGCCCCACATGCACATGCATCGTGCTGACCCCGGCCGTTGATCCGGTCGTCGATCCGCTCAGGGCCTTGGCGCGAAAACTGAGCCGGTACCGGCCGCGCAGGTGCACAAACGACCTTCCTGCCATGGAGTCGAAGTAGGCATTCAGATCTGCCGATTGGCCCACGCCTGCCGCGTCGATTTTCAATACCTGGCGCACCGGCACGCCCGGCGGCACATCTGCGTGCTCGATCTCCAGCCGCGCGCCGCCATGCATCGCCGGCCACCAACCTGCGCCCGCATCGTCTGGAACATTCTTCTCAACTACGATCCAGTCACCCGCGCCAATCGCCCTGCCGCCGGAGTCGAGTGCAAAAGCATATCCGTCCGCGTCCGCCCCGCTCCCGCTCACGGACCCGCGCTGTCCCGCTGCCGCACCCAACAGCACTTCGTAGCTCGCGCCGTTCCAGAAATTTGCCGGAAACTGAAATCCCTGCCGCATATCTACGCAGAGCGACGTCCCGGCGATTTGGCAGTGAACGATACTGCGATACGTCATGCCCGCAAATTCAGGATTGCGCGAGATCAGATTCCTGAGCATTTGCCCGGAGTCGTAAAAGTCCTGATCGCCCAGGTTGATGCCCAGCCGGGTCACGCCGGCGAGAATCACTTGATTGGTCACGCGCAGATTGGTCGTGTCCGCGGCCTGTTGTGCGAGCCCCGGAACGCAACCCAGCAAGCCCAATGCAATTGCCGTAGCGGCAGCAATGCGCGAAGTCAACATCTCGGCTCCCATTTCTCTCACCGCCCTTCCGCACCGATCATGGACCCTGACCTTTGGCATGATTCAACTAAACCCATATTAACCCGCGTTGCCTTTTTGATTCACAGTTCTGAAACCTCGGAGCGTGATAATCGTCAATGTTTATGAGGGTGCGAACGTGGTGAAGACGCCCCGGAGGTATGAACCCAATGGGTGAGAAGCAAAACCGGCCTTTCCACTTCTCCTTGTTGCGACGGATCGCGTTGTTGCCGCTTCCGGCAAACTAACGATGATCGCGAGACCAGTAAATCGAATCGCTGAAGAGAAAAGAGGAGAAAAGAGTGTCCGAGAAATCGACGAGGAAGGCTCCCGATTACGCGGTCGAACACAGAACGGCTCAGAATCGCTCTGTTTTTCGGACGAAATTGCGGCGTTGGTCTTCCCATACCGCTGAAGAGCGGTATAATTCGAGCGAATCAGGACTGAAAAAGGAGATTCCAACCAAGAAGCTCTGGCGCCGCGATCTGCTTGACGGCCCGCGTTTCATCTTCCATGCCGGGGTAGAATTCTTCCGCTCCTGCAAGTATTGACCACCAGAACATGCTCGCCAATGGGTCGGCCTTAATGGAAATTCCAGTTCAGATAGCCCCAGCAATAGTGGGGGTGCCGTGAGCGTCGGAAGGAACACGTTTTACAACCTCGCTAGCTCAATCGCGCCGATGGCAGTGGGCCTGATCACGGTCCCCGCCTATCTGCACTTGATTGGAGTTTCGAAATATGGCGTCCTGACGCTCGTTTGGCTGTTTCTCGGGTACTTCGGAGTGTTCGATCCGGGGTTGTCCCGCGCGACGACCTACCATATCGCTCGACTGAAGACGGAGCCGAAGGCCGAGCGCCAGGCGATTTTCTGGACTGCGATCTCAATCAACTCTGGCTTCGGTGTCCTTGGGGGCATCATCCTGTTATTTGTTGCGCCGCCAGTCTTTATTCATCTCCTCAAGATGCCCGAGAACATGAGGAGCGAGGTCGCGCGAAGCATCCCCTGGCTTGCCGCAGCGATACCAGTCGGTACCATAGCCAGCGTACTCTTGGGAACGCTCGACGGTCTCAGCGAGTTTGCACTCGCAAACACGGTTGGTTTTCTCGGGACGCTCGCATTCCAGCTGATTCCGCTGGGAGTTGCCGTCTGGCTCAGTAAAGACTTGAGCGTTATTATTTCCGCGACTGTTCTTGCACGCCTTGGGATGGCGCTCGTATTTTTTGCATTTGCCTGGGCACGCTGCGAAGCCGGTAGGCCGCGGCTTGCAACGCGTAAGGCGGTCAAGGAACTCTTCTCCTACGGTTCCTGGATTACCGTCTCGAATCTCATCATTCCGTTCCTGGGGACGCTGGACAAGTTCCTGATCGGTTCATACTTAAACGTAGCTAATGTTACCGTCTATACAATTCCCGACAATCTAACACGCCGATGCTCTATTATTCCTGGCGCACTCTCGCGAACTCTATTTCCGCGTTTTGCCTCTGACCCCGCTCGCAGTAATCTATTGTTCAGAAGTTTCCAGTCGCTGCTGGCGGTAATGACCCCAATCACCGTAATCTTCATACTCGGTCTCCACTTGTTTCTCAGGTTATGGGTTGGTGGTCCGCTGGCGAACGGCGCCACGCCGATCGGAATCGTACTTATGCTGGGCATCTTCCTCAATAGCTTGGCCTATCTCCCTTGTATGTTTCTCCAGGCTACTGGGCGCCCCGGGTTAAATGCACGATTTCATTTGATCGAGATACTGCCGCATATAGTATGTCTCGTCCTTGGAATCTACTACCTAAAGCTGATGGGCGTAGCCCTTGCAATGTTATTAGTCAGCGCTCTCGATGCCTTTCTGCTGTTTCGTGCGGCTGAATTGAGAATCTGGAAATTGAGAGAGTTTCACATTGCCCTGGCATTCATTACGGCGAGCGTGATGATGGTGGTTGCTTTGGGGACTGGCCGCTGGCCTACATATATTTTGTACGCCCTATTGGCGCTCTGCTGTGTAATTGTATGTGTGGGCAGGTCCCCAGATCTGCGCCGTCGACTTTACAGCTCTCTTCTGAAATCTTCTGTGCTGGGCGCCAAAACATGAAAATTGCATTCCTCCTTCCCAGCGCAGGAACCTTTCCCGTCGGCGGGTTCAAAATTGTGTATCAACTCGCCGATGGCTTGGCGGGTCGCGGTTACGAGGTGACTGTCGTCCACCCGTCATCATTTTCGACGGACCCCCTTTCTATCGGTGCTCAACTGCACAGATCGGTGTTCCGTTATGCGAAGCGGGCACTTCTCGGCACCTGGAAGCCATCTGCCTGGGTCAAGTTCAGGAACAATGTGCGGCTACTTTGGGTACCGGCGCTGAATAGGATGTTTCTTCCGAAGGCGGATGTATTTGTGGCGACGTGGTGGGTGACGGCGGAGCGTCTCGCATCATGGAAGGACATCAAGGGATTGCGACTGTATTATCTCCAGAGTGTCGAAATGTGGGGCGGACCCAAGGAGCGCGTGCTTGCTACATACCGCTCAGATCTGAAGATGATCGCCATTTCTCGTTGGATTCAGGAATTCGTAAGAGACCTGGGTAATGAAGCAGTTTACATCCCATATGGTCTCGATTTCGAATCCTTTGACCAGGATTGCGATATGTCGGTGCGGAACCCGAGCCGGATCGCCATGCTATTTCACAACGCCGACTTGAAGGGCTCGATCGATGGAATAAATGCGATGAAGATCGCCAAGGAGCTTGTGCCGGATCTGACAGCAGAGCTTTTCGGCCTTCCTGACCGGCCGGCCGATCTGCCAGAGTGGATCCATTACCACCAAAACCCCCCGCAAACCGAACTGCGACGGCTTTACAACAGGGCAGCTGTCTTCGTTTCCCCAAGCTTGATCGAGGGGCGGGCATTGCCTCCCGCTGAGGCGATGATGTGCGGCACAGCCGTCGCGGCTACCGACATAGGCGGCCACCGGGACTTTTGCGTCGACGGGCTGACTGCCCTGCTTGCGCCGCCGAAAAATCCCGCGGAGTTAGCGGAACGCATCGTGCGCCTCGTTCAGGATTCGGCGTTGCGGACCCGGATCGCGAAGCAGGGGCATGAATATGTAAAGCAGTTCACCTGGGAAAAGACTCTGAACGCGTTCGAAGAAATCCTCTAAGACGAGGTTCTCCAAAGCCACGGCAATCCATGAAGCTGGGCATGCAGTAATAGGCATGACTCTGGGGTTCAAGTTCAAGTCTATTTCCGTCATTCCAGCTTAGATAGATAAGACCTGCCAGCAGAGATCCGAACAACGCGCAGAAAGCGTAAACGTCACACATGAAACTGGCGGCCAGCGGCGGGGTCAATGGGCACAGGACAACTGCCAGAACAGCAAATGCCGAAAAAACCTTGGGATCTTGTACTCAAGGAAAAAATAGTAGAGCAGTGCCGCCCATAGGAGATAGAAACCTATGGTCAGCCAGCGGAGCGCATCGAAGGAAAATCCGGCGGCGCGAATCAGCAGCCCTCCGAGGGGGCCTGCACCAGGTATCCGGTCACATTCCAGCCGTTGTAATGCATCGCGCCGGTATGGGCCCAATTCAGCGCGATGTTGGAGTAGGAAAAGTCGTCATCGAAGGCAAAATTGCCGAAGGGATTTGCGCAGAGCACGGCGCCCAGCGCAACCAATAACACCAGAAACAATGGTAGCAGACGGTTGATTTTGCTCGAAGACATCCCTGTCCCTTGCTTATCCGCTCTTTGTATTCAGGCAAAGATTAACAGCGTGACTGCGCTGTCGAGGTCCGGAGCGGAGATTGATGTTGCCGGGGTACCAGGCCTCACCCGTTCCCAGCATATTCTTCTTCGCACAGCCCGGCTGTTCCCCAGTCGCGGCACAGTCATGCCACAAAAGAGCGGGCATTCCCTCGCTCCCTTGCTCTTTCGCTCCCTCTATACTTGAGGCACCGTGATCGATCCCACCGGATTCCGCGCAGCTCAGCCTTCAAGCGCAGAGCGCCCTGCCCGGCCGGGCTACGAAGCCACGGCCTCCATCATCGTGGTCTCCTTCAACACGCGCGACCTGCTGCGCGAGTGTCTGGCTTCGCTGCGCGAAGAATGCGCGCACCTGCCCGAAGGCATGTCGGCTGAGATCCTCGTGGTTGACAACGCCTCGCGCGACGGATCGGCCGATATGGTGGCCGCGGAATTTTCCGGCGAGGGCACTCCGCTTCACCTCATCCGCAGCGACGTGAATCTTGGCTTTGGCGTGGCCAACAACCGCGCCATTGAAGCGGCTCAGGGACGCTACCTGGTCCTGCTCAACTCCGACGCGTTTTTCCATTCCGGCGCGCTGGCCCGCGCCATCGCGCACATGGAAGCCGACCCCTCGGCGGGCGCCGGCGGCGCGCGCCTGGTGGGACGCGACGGCGCCTGGCAGCCCGCGGCGCGCATGTTTCCCAGCATCTTGCGCGACGCCTTCGTCCTCACGGGTCTCGCTTCGCGCTTCCCCCGCTCGCGCTTTTTCAGCGCCGCCGAACGTACCTGGACCGATCCTGCTGCGCCTGCCGAAGTGGATTGGGTCACCGGGGCCTTCATGATCCTGCGCCGTGCGGCGCTTGCCGCAAGCGGGCTCTTCGATCCCGCGTTCTTCCTGTACTGCGAGGAGGTGGATCTTTGCCGCCGCATGAAGGCCGCCGGCTATCACATGTGGTATTGGCCCGATATCGTGGTGACTCACCTGCATGGCGAGTCCTCGCGCCAGGTCGATGCGCAGGTTTTTTCTGAGAATGAATCGCAGGTCGTGCTCTGGCACATGCGTTCCATGCTGCTCTACTACCGCAAGCACCACGGCGCAAAGGTGTGGCTCGCACGCTGGCTCGAAGAAGGCCTCTACTCGCTGCGTTTCCTGCGCAACCGCTTCAGTCCTTCGCCTCGCCGCCGCCAGCGCGCGCGCGAGGCAGTCCTGCTCCTCCGCTTGCTGCGACAAGCGTGGAAGGAAACATGCGGCGGCCGCGTGAGTCCGCCCAGCCCGTGGTAGTGTGGCATTTCAGAAGTTCGTATCATAATCCGAAGCCCCGAAATGCAGGTCCTTCGACTCGTCCCGGCGCGCCGGGACTCGCTCAGGATGACAGCCGATTTTTATTGCTCAGGATGACAGAGTATTTTTAACGCGGACTTCGGAGACAGGACAGTAGATTTCGTCTGATTTACTGCAGAAACTCGCGCAGCGGCTCCGCAATTCCCTTCTGCACCAGTTCGTCGCGCTCGCTCACCGGTTTCCATCCCAGAACTATCTTCGCGGCCGTCGAATCAAAGCGCGCCTGCTGGGTGCGGCTCTGCCAATCGCGATAAGAGGGCATCTGCCGTTCCGGATGCCGCACGGCAACCTTCACCACCCACTTCAGCATGTCGAGTAGATAGAAATGCACGATCGGCGTAGCGTAGCGCTGAATGCGCATTCCTCCCGCACGATCGAGTTCATCGAGGTATTCCTGCGCGCTCAGACAGGGATCGGCAACCAGATTGAAGTCCCGGCCTTCGATGGCCGGCGTGTCGATCGCGGCCATCAGGCCGCGCGCCACATCCTCCACCAGCACCAGCGGCAGTTTGTTGTTGCCCTGGCCCCAGATCTGGCAGACGGCGTCGTGCCACCACATGCCCACGCCCCAATGAAACGGGCTGCCTCCGCGGCCGATCACGATGCCCGGCCGCACAATCACCAGCGGCAGTTTCCGCTCCCGGTGCAACTTCAGCAGCGCTGCTTCTGAATACGCCTTGGCGCGGGCGTACAGGTTTCTGCGGCCGATATGCGGATCGAGCGGCGTGGCCTCGGTAATGGTGCTGCCGCGCTTGCCAGCATAGTACGAATCGATCGTCCCCGCATAGATGAGCCGCTTCACGCTCGCCTGCAACGCGCATGCGGCGACCAGCCGCGTGGCGTTGATTTCCAGTTCTTGATATTCCGCCCAGGTCTTCACATGGGCCCGCGCCAAATGGACTACAGTGTCGACGCCCTCCATGGCGCCAAGCAGGGCTTCGCGGTCGAGCAGATTCCCGGTCTGGCAGTCGACCTGTGCGCGCAGTTCCTCGGGAAGGCCGGCCGCACTGCGCACCAGCACGCGCACCCCGCGGCCCTCCGCAACCAGTTGCCGCACCAGTTCCTTGCCGATGAAACCGGTGCCTCCCAGCACCAGAATGCCGGCCTTGGCGCCGGCGCCTGCCAGGCTGGGTTCGGTCCGCGGCGCAACAGGCTCAGCGGGCAGATTTGCCTGCTCTGCAATCTGCTCGCACACCCGAATCACGCGGGCGCCAAACTGACCGGATACGCGCTCGTCGGGACTCGCGGCGTCATCTGTCTCGCCATAAAATGCGTCCATGGCGCGTGCGATGCTTTCGCCGTACGCCGTGCCGCGCTTTTCCAGACCCAGCTTCGACAGCACATACTTTGCCAGCGTCCAGCGCGCCTGCGCCTTCTGGTACTTTGCCCGGCTGGCGACGATGGCGTAATTCTCAAAGTCCGGATCGGCGGGCCGGTAGTGTTCCAGAGTGTAGGTATTGCGCTCGATATCCGCCGTGGCCGCGGCCAGCGAGCCGCGCACGTGAATGTTGTATTCGGCATAACCGGGCACGAAGGAGCATTCGATACCGATTGCTGCCGCGCCTTTCACGGCGCTGACCTGCCAGCGGCGATAGAAGCTGCGGCCCGTGGGCAGCTGGATCGCGTTCCCCGCGTGCGCCTCCATCTCGTCCGGCTCGCCCACCAGGTCCAGCATGTGCGCCACCAGGTGCGATCCCGTTTCCAGCACGATGTTGCGCGGGTCGCGCAGCATCCAGGTATCAAAAGGCCCGAACGCCGACTGCGGCAGAAAACGGTTCCACGTGATCGTGATCTGGTCGATGCGGCCCAGGAGCCCGCTGGTCACGTCGCGCCGCAGTTGCTCCCAGGGCTGCGAAAACAGGAAGTTGTGCCCCACACCGAGATGGACCTGCCGGTCGGCAGCCTTTTGGACTAGTTCGTCGCACAGACCTGCGCGGTCGCACATGGGTTTTTCCAGGAACACGCTCACGCCGGAATCGATGATCGTGCTGGCCGCTTCAAAATGCAGGTCCGGAGGCAGCAAAACGTGCACCGCATCCAGCTTTTCCGCCTGCAGCATCGCAGCCAGCGATGCGTAGCGCTTTGCGATGCCGAATCTGCGGGCAAGCGCCTCAGCCCGCTCCCGCGCCTGGTCGCACACCGCAACCAGCTCCACGCCCGCCACGGACTTGAGACATTTCGCGTGCCAGTCGGCAATGTAGCCGGCGCCCAGCAGAGCTACACGGCGCCTCGGCACGGCGCCCGGTTTGCCGTACGCGCCGGCTCGCTTCGTCTCCACCTTGAGTTGCATCGCCTCGCTCATGGGTTCCTCTTACTTGTACTCGATAATCGTCATGGCCCGCCGCCGCATCCGTCGCCAATAGTACTCGAGCAATCCCTGCAATGCCGGAAATCGCGAGATCACGGTGAAGAAACTGTAGGCCCACGCATCCCGGCTCACCCATCCCCGCTTGCGGCAGCCGCGCGCGATGTGCGCGAACT
>Ga0326727_10028351_pt1 | contig 10192 bp, 8 predicted proteins | sample MB2enrmetagenome_FD_207643 | JGI IMG/M metagenome (GOLD analysis project Ga0326727, IMG submission 207643) | Lab enriched peat soil microbial communities from McLean, Ithaca, NY, United States - MB29MY | ecosystem: Environmental > Terrestrial > Soil > Wetlands > Peat | place: USA: New York...
GCTGAGCTTACCCTCTTGAATAGCCAAGCCTACAGCCGTGGCGTTGAAGCTTTTGCTGAGCGACGCCAGCACATGGGGCTTGTCCGCGGACTCAGGTTTCCACCACCCCTCGGAGACGACCCGGCCAGCCGCACGCCCTATTTGCCTCAAGCGCGTAATCGACAGGGTAGCCGGAATGGGTCCCTGTCCATCCCCCGGCGCGCCGTGCCAGCGCCCAAACTCCGGGAGCGAATCGCCAGCGCCATTGTTCTTCTGCACGTTGATTGATTCTATAGTTATCCGTTTCATATCAGCTTCACTGCACTTGCTCGGCCTGTTGTGCCGCTATTAAGGTTCAACGCAATCCGTGGGCTAAACCCGCAACTCTTTTTCGCAGCCTCAAGGAGTTCGCATCGCATCCCCCCATCGCACCACAGATAACGGCCAGACCCGCCCCGATTTCCAACCAAACGGAATCCGCTTTCCCCTCTCGCCCAGTCGCTTCCTGCTACCTCCGAGTCGCAAGAACCCCGACGCGGCTCTCCGGTCTGGTAGCGCTGCCGAGAGGAATTACGCGCTTGAAGAGGCATGCAGCGACCGTTTTCGCTGCGCCTTGCGCTTGCGGAGTTACGGCACAATCCAATAACCTGTGGGCCATGAGCGATTTGACGGACATTTTGCGCAAGGTCAGTTCTGGCGAAGATCCCAATGCCGCCAATGAACTAATGAACGCGGTGTACGAAAAACTTCACGACCTGGCGGTGGGCACAATGAGGCGGCAGCCTCCTGGCCACACATGCCAGCCGACCGACTTGGTGCATGAGCTGTGGCTGAAGCTTTTTGGCAAAGCCCCCAATCGAAACTTTGCTAGCCAGAAACACTTCTTTTGTACCGCCGCCAAAGCCATGCGTCAGATTCTGGTGGGCTACGCTCGGCGTAGAGATGCCAAAAAGCGTGGAGAACGCGTAAACATGTCGACCACAGAGTTCGCAAATCTGGCACATGAAGCACCTGATGAATTGCTTCTAGCTGTGGATGAGGCGTTAGATCTCTTCAAGAAGAAGCATGAACGCACAGCGACACTAATAGAATTGAAGTTCTTCATGGGTTTACCGATGGAGGAATGTGCCAAGGTGCTAGGCATTTCCCTGCGCAGTGCTGAGAAACACTACACTTTTTTTAAAGCCTGGTTTTGCCTTGAATTTGGCAATGAAATGAGTCACTGACCGGGCGATTGTTGGAGCGGCGGTTTGGCAATTGTAAATGAGCGACGAGCATTCATTACCTAGCATCAGGGAAGAGCAGATCTTTTCCAAAGCGCGGACGTTGCCTGTGGCTGCACGAGCGGCCTATCTGGACCGTGTCTGTGGAGCTGACCATAAACTGCGTGCTTTGGTCGAAGCCCTGCTCCTATGTGACGGGAAGGAGGACCTTCTCGCTAAAGCCTCCCCAATATTCCAACCCTGTTCAACTGCGGGCGAAGCAATTGGCAGCTCGATTGGACGCTACAAGCTGCTGGAAATAATTGGAGAGGGCGGTGGTGGCGTTGTTTATCGAGCGGAACAGGATGGTCCGCTGCACCTTCAAGTTGCACTAAAGATCATCAAGCCAGGCATCCACACAAAGCAGCAGCTTCGACGCTTCGAAGCTGAACGGCACGCCTTGGCGAAGATGAATAGTTCACATTTCGCAAAGGTTCTTGATGCCGGAACCGCCGATGATGGTCGGGCCTACTTCGTAATGGAGCGGGTGGAGGGTAAAACAATCACCGCCTACGTCGACGATAAAGAACTCACCCTATCGCAACGCCTTGATCTCTTCGTGAAAGTTTGCAAAGCCATTCACGACGCCCACCTAAAGGGTTATATTCACCGGGACATCAAGCCGTCCAATATTCTAGTTACTACGGAAAGCGGCGAGCCCGTGCCGAAAGTGATTGATTTTGGAATAGCCAAGCCGACTGTGGGTGAGCCAAAGCTAAACGAAGAACTCACTACTACTACCGGACAGTTCATAGGCACCCCCCCTTACATGAGCCCTGAACAATCGGGTGCAGGCTCAAAGGAAAGTGATAGGCGAACAGACATCTACTCTCTTGGACTCCTACTGCATGAATTGCTGCTCGGCTGTCTCCCCTTCACATTGGATGGCTTGAGCCGCGATGACCAATTGCGGACGAATCGCGAAAAGAAACCACAACTCCCTTCAACAAAGTTCAAATCATTGCCAGAGAAGGAGATGCTGAGAATTGCGCACACTCGGAAAACCGAGCCGTCCAGACTAGTTGATGCGTTGCGAGGCGGGCTGGATAGAATCGTGATGCGCTGTCTGGAAAAACAACGCGATGACAGGTATGACACAGCAAATTCTTTGGCGGTTGATATCCAACGCTGGTCAAACAATCAGGCCCCTGCTGGTGAATTGACCTCCTCACTCGGACAACCCTTGGCCTCGCCGCCCGTTGCCCAAGCCCGATCGCCTGGCAGCACATCCCCCCCACCACCATCGGCTGCGCACCCTGTAACTTCCGCCAGCGCAGAGCCAATCACCTCTCCGCAAACCAAGAAGAGGACGCCTTCTCCGCGACGGAAAAAGCATCGCAAGAAGGTTCGCCGGAGAAATGCAAAAAAGCCGCCCGCAGAAATACCCCGTCGTGGCAATCAATCTTGGGCGGATTGGTTCGCGGGGATGTCCCTGGACGAGATCAGGCCACAAATCGTCGCAGCGATGGGTTCAACCAGAGCGAAAGAACTCCTTAAGGAACTCCTCGAGCCGGACACCACCGTTGTAATAGCACACAAATTGGTCTGGTCTATAATTCCCGAATATTTTACATTCTATGTCAGTGAGCAGGTGCCCGAGAAGATAAAGAGGGCCGTATCCGATATTATCAACGAGGATTTTTCTTTGAGGCAGCAGGTGGTAGCCAACCTCAGAGCGACCGATTACGATTACTTATTTTGGTCATCGGTGTGGTTCCATAGGGTGGCCAAGTATTACGGCGATAATCTTGCTATTATTCTCGCAGAGGATTTGATTCGGAGTCAGACAACGCTAAGGTTTTTTCAGGGTGCGCGGCAGTTTGACCTGTCTATCATAATGACTCTCATCCACGGTTTACGAGCCCTGCGTTGGATTCAACACCCGAGCGTGAAACTTGCTGTCACGAGCGTTGTGGAAATCTGTGTCATGAATGAGTTCGCAAAGCTAAAAGAGGCGCTGGCAAATGAAAGCCATCGAAAGCTGGTGCTTGATTTCTGGAAATTAGCCCCCAAATACATGACGATTGAACAAGTTGAGAAGCTCGAACGTTTCCTGACACAGAACAAAGTGATTCGTCCTCCAAATCCAAAGTATAACATCCATGTTCCACCTCCGGATGTGCCGAGGAAATTTCATCTATTGACGCTTGCCCAAACTAAGCGCCTATTAAAGGAGCATTCTCAGTCGCGTCCCATAAGCGGGAAAATCCGGCCGCCGCTTTTAGTATTTGGAGGGAAGTAGGGCTGTCTTTTCAAGGCACGAATTAGATTTTCTGCATGAGCGCCCGCCCTGTTACTCCTGTAGCCGCGATGAATTTCTGCCGATTTGTGGCCGGTCAGTTTCCAGATTCGTTGGCTGGTGGTCGTTGTTTGGGTATCGACGGTTGCTTTTTCGACCTGGTTGGCTTCGACACCACCGGCACCGCTAAAACATCAGGCATGCCATCTACGGCCTTTCGCTTGGTCTCCATATCGATGTGCGTGTAGTTCCGGCTGACCGCCTCGGATTCGTGCCCGATGATGTCCCGCGCAACCACATCTGACACGCCAGCATTCTTGAGCAGTGACGTGGCGGTGTGGCGCAGGCTATGGAAGGACAGCGCATTCAGTTCCCGTCTAGCCCCTCGGCCCTTCTCCAGAGATTCGTGCGTGCGTTTCTTTGCTAGTCCCGCCGCCACGAGAATCTGATAAAACTGGTTCGAAAGGGTTCCCCCATACTGGCTTCTTGTTCGAGCACCGTAAGCTTCCGGGAAAAGAGGCTGGTCCGGCTTGTCCCCGGAATTCAGGTTTTCAAGGTAAGTCAGCACCGGCTTCGCAAGTGGCAGGATTTGTCGTCGACCGGTCTTGGCGGTGTTCACGCTGAGTTCCTGGCGCTGGAGATCCGCGTTCAACCAAGTGAGCGTAGCCACGTCGCTCAAGCGGAGACCAGTGTAAAGTCCTATCAAAATCATTCCGCGCCATTCGTGATTCGCATTGTCCAGGATTTTCTTGAGTTCATCCAGAGTAAATGGCCGCCGACCCTCCTCGGTGCGCCGATTCTTCAATATCGACACCCGCTCGGCCTCGTTGACATCCACGATGCCATCCCGCCTGGCTTGAGACAACGCCGTGCGCAGGATCTTCAAGCTGATGTTCACGGTACCGGCCGTGAGTCGTGCCGCCAAATCGTCCCGGAATCCTGTGATCTCCTTGCTGGTCAGGTGAGCAATATCGAAGTTTGCTTTTGGCCCCAGGTAGCCGAGCAAATGATTCACGACCGTCTTGTATCGCAGATAGGTCTTCTCCGTGGCCTCTAGTTCCTTGCGCTTTAGCCACGAGGCCATGAAGTCTTTTATCGTGGAACTGGGCAGGTCATTCTTATTCGAGATGGCGAAAATATCAGCGATAACTTTCCGCGCCTGCACTTCCGTCAGTCGTCCTTCAGCTCCATCTTCCGACGCATCCTCGAACTTATTGGCAATTCTCTTGGCCTCCTGGCGGTCGGCGGTTTTTGTAGAGCGTTGCGTCCTGCGTCCATCCGGCAAGGTGAAGCAGGCGATCCAGTACGGCGAATTTGGCAACCGTCGCAATGAGGCCATAAAGCAGTTACAACATAGTTACAACAGACAAAGCTGTCAAGCGTGTTCAAACGTGCCAAAAACCCAATAAAACGCTATATTCTGAGGCAAAGTTCGTATCGAGGGTTCGAATCCCTTCGCTCGCTCCATCTTTTCCTGAGGAATTCGTAAAGTCCCCCGATTTTTGCGACGGTTTTGCGATAAATTTTCGGGGGCGACGATGCCTTCCCGGCTCTTCCGTCGTGCCTCGGGTCCTCCTTTGGAGCGGCTTCCATTTGCCCGCCAGACCGGGCCGACGGATAGATAATTTTTCATCCGTTCCTTTCCCGCCCCGTTCATGTAATTCGTGCTGTTCGGTGCTCATCGCGGCAAGTGCTTGCTTGCTAACTCCCGGCCTGCCGGCTGCCAATTGCGACGGGCGTCCGGTTGCAACCGGCTCGGACAGACCTATAAAGTACCAATGAGCAGCAGAAGGCCAGTTGGCTTTACCTCATGGGAGTCGGTAAAGCTGCCGATTTACTATTGTCCCGTGAGGGTGAAGAAGCAGCCAATCGCGAACGTCTCCGGCGACGATCGCGCTTCCTCCCCATCCCCTGACCCGGCTTTCAAAATATATGATTCGTACCAGATTGCTTATTACGAAGGCGGGGCGTGGCGCAATGTCCGGGCTTCGACGCTGGAAAAGGCCAAGACCAAAGGGAAGAAAATCGCCAAGCGATTGGCTGAAAATGGCTCTCAAGCCATCGGGCTCCCTCAGGGGGAGTGCCGTATTTATGTGGCTGCCAAACATATTCTCCAGCCCCACAATCTTCAGGTTGATGCGGCTGCGCGTCTCGTGGACGATTTACTCCGCCGGCTGAATGGGACCTCATTGCAACAGGCCGTGGACTTTTTCAACGCCCATGGCAAGCGCGTCATCGTTGGAGCGAAAACCGCCGTGGCTTACGAAGCTTACATCGAGGACTTGAAACGTCGTGGAGTTGGCATCCACCATCTGCGAGACGTCAAAAGATTCGTTGGCGCATTCCTGAAAGCGTTTCCGGGAGAAATTGCGATTATTCGAACCTCGGAAATCGACGCATATCTCAACAGACTGGGAGGAAAAGCGCGGAACAAGAATAACGCGCGAGACAGGATCATCTCGTTTTTCAACTTCATGGTCCAAAAAGGGTATCTCCCAAAAGGCATCGACCACGCGGCGAAATCAACAACCTCCTTCACCGATCCGCGCCCGGTCATAACCAGCGAGGAGGAAGCGGTTGCGAGCGCAGAGGCGACCGATCTCTATTTGCCAGAAGATATGGGCAGGATTCTGGCGGCAGCCGAAATGGATGAACGGGTGACACTTGAGCTCAAGGCGTTCTCCGGGCTGCGGACTGAGGAACTCGCCCGCATGTGGTGGGTGCTGATCAACGCGAAAGCCGGGTACATCAACGTGACCGACGCCGTCGCAAAGGTGAATCAGCGGGCCGTCCCGATTCTTGAAAATCTGAAGCGCCGCCTGGCCGCATATCCCGAAGCCGAGAAGCGCGACAAGATTAGCAAACGGTGGGGGAGCTCAAACTCTCTGTATCATGTGTGGAAGCGTGTCACAGACAAAGCCGGCCTGCCTTACAAAAAGAACGCATTCCGGAACAGCTACATCAGCTACCGGCTTGCGCAGACCAAGGACATCAACCTGGTTGCCTACGAGAGCGGGAACTCGCCGGAGATGATCCGAAAGTACTACCTTGACTTGGTCACGCCCGAACAGGCGGCGGCTTGGTTTTCCCTCTGACCAAGGTTGAGTGGAGTCATAGCCCAGGTTCCTCAGAGTTGTCGATAATCCGCCAAGGCTTGATCACGGGGGCGCGGCCGTCAGGTCGGTCTTCGCTGGGACCAGAGGGGTCAAAGGGAGCGCCATGGGGTCATTGGAATGGAGGGATCCACTGTCCAAGATTGAAATCGTGAGCGAGGATTGGCTGAAATAAATGCACCCCAGAAACTGGAAGCAGGTTTGGGCAGAACCCATTACCGCCTGATTATGCCAGCAGCTTCCCCACGTCTTCAATGAACACGGGCAGATAGGACTCGCCCAAATGCTGCCGGTCGTCCGAGAGCACGCGGTCGAAGCCAGCGCGTTCGAGGGAGGGACGCACCTTCATCATGAGCTGACGAACCTCCGACGCCTGCAGCAATGATCCGAGGGCGTGCAGTTCTTCGTCCTGCAGTCGCAACCAGATTTGCTCCAGCGCACTGAACAGGGGCGGCCAATTGACCCATTTCAGTGCCGATGACTCGCCGCGGTTGAGCACCTGCTTCCAGGAATCCTGTTTGAGCCAGTAGTACTTTTCCCGCCCGGTCGCGCGGAGCTGAATCACGCCAGACCGGCTCATGTCCGCCAGCGTGCCTTGCACGGCCCGCTCGAAGTAATAGGCGTCCCGCGCAATCTGCGATGGGTGGGCTGCGTCATGCGTCAGGAGGTATAACACGATCTCGCAACGAACGTTGATGCCGAGCAAGGCACGCAGTTGCAGAGCCAGAGTGGCAGGTTCGGTCGGACGAAATTCTTGCGAATGGCCGCGCAACCGCAGCGGCCCGCGTTCCCACCCGTAACGCGCAAACAGCGGTTCAGACTCGCCGATCGTCGGGAGCGGTGTTCCATCTTCACCAAAGAACAGCTTCTCGGTGACGAGAGGCTGCTCTGTCCAACAAGCAAGCTGTTTCCACTTGGGCGTTTCCGCACCCTTCGCCAACAACCCTGCAACCGCCGCCAGCACCCGTTCACCGGTAAACTTCTCGGTGCGGAGGATGCGTTTGAGCCGCATCACGTTGATGAGCCAGCCGTTCGCTTGGAGCCAGTCGAGCATCTCATCGAACAGACGCGGATCGTGACGGCCTACCGTGCAGGTCAACAGCAGTAACCCCTCCGGATCAAGGATGCGTTGATGCTCCGCGCTGGCTTGGCCCGCGACGCCTAACGCAGACCACTGGCGCCACAGGAAATCCAGCAGCCGGGACTGGTATTCGCCCTTAAACTCTTTCAGCGACGGATTCATGGCCGAGTTGGGTGAGCAGTTCCTTCAAAACCATCTTGAAACCTTCCGATACATCATGCGTCATTGCCCAACGGGCGGCGGCCTCGAGCTCCGCTGCAGTCGGATGAAGCGCCTTGAGGTCGTTCAGATGCGTGCCGTCCCGTTGGTCAGCGGCTGCGTAGAGCTTGAAATGAATCTGGTCGAGCCGGCCGATAAAATAGACGGCCAGGCGGGGACCATATTTCTTCTCGGTTAGTCGGCCGACAAAACCCTCTGGCAGACCCATTTGAAAAAGGCCGCCCTCACCGCGGCTCGGACCGTTGTTGAGCCAACCCTCGAACAAACCGAGATCACGCGCCACTTGATCAGCGGCCCTGAGCAAGAAATCGGGAAGTGGATCGGGGCTGATCGGTACCTGGGCTGCGCTCAGCAACGCCACGACGTCCATGTCTCTGGTTGTACGCCGGCGAAGACTCATCGCAATCAGAGCCGATCCGCCGCAGATGACCAACCGCACCGGATCGGTTTGAGCAAGATCGAGCCTCCCCGCCAACAGGCTGAGGGCCTGATCAATGTTATCATGGCTGATCGGATTTGGCATAAAACTATTTATTGTTCGCCTATCACGCACAATACATAGCATGTTTCAGTCCATTTGCAAGCTTGAAAGTAGTGGAATGGTGGTGCCAGCTCCGGTGCGGGCCGCTGTGAGAGATCAAACCAAAGGAATTCCGCGAAACTCGAACAATTCGTTTGCCGCAACTTAAAATGGTATAGGCGGGCAGACAAGCTCCCCGCGGAAGAATAAAACGGTACAAACATGAAAACGAATACCGCAGATGGCGCGACTCAGACCTCGACCTCCGGCCTGAACCCGGCGACCACGCAGAGCGATGAAGGTCTGGTTAACAAGAAGGCGATTGCGAGCCGCTACGGTATCTCACTGCGCAAAGTCGATTACCTGCGCGAGCAAGAGATTCTCCCCTGGTACGAGTTGCCTCCGCGTTGCATTCGCTTCAAGCCCAGTGAATGTGATGCCGCCATGGCGCGTTATCGCCGGGGCGGCTTCGAGAAGTAGCCGAACCGTTTCGATGTGGGTCTTGTCCATCAGGGCTTGAGGATGGGGGTCGTCCCGTCTCTGAGCCGGGCGGTCCAGCAACTCTGGCCAAGGTTTCGGCCCGCCTTGCGCGCGGCAGCGGCCCACGGCAGGTTGAGTTCCTCCGCCCAAAGCACGCCGAGCCGCAGGACCTTGACTCGCTGACACCCCTGGAGGGGATTGTCAGCGGAACTTCCCTCCTGGCGCAGGTAGCGTTGGATTGACTCGATGATGGCGCCGGGGTTCCCGGGCGGACTGGTGCTCGAGCATCTGCAAACTTTCAGGGAAATCATGGGAGGCGGCGGCAGGCAGGCGGTTAGGAAGGAGCGTGTCCAAGTAAAACGCTTCGCGAATAACACTGCCGCGGCAGGAAGATAAAGTGAACAACGACCTGCAAAACCCCGAATACCGCGAACGGTGGGCCCATATCGCCGAGCCGGGATGGGAAGTCAACCAGGAGGTCTTCAGCCGGGCCGACCGCCGCCGGACCAAAGTCCTCCACTGCGCGATCCCGTTGACGCAAGCCAAACGGCTCACGGATACGACGTTCCCGCCCCAATGGGACGCCGACAAGTGCCTGGTCGCCAGTGTCGGCCGCAAAGCCCGGCCGGAGCTGGCAAACTGGGAATACACCCCGCAAATCCGCGCTGTGCCACAGCTTCCCCATTTCAAGACCCTGGCCCCGGAACACAGCACGTTGGTGCACTCTCCCTGGTTCCAGAGCCCGTCGCAGGCGAGCGGAATCGGCATCAATGCCCGGCATTTGCGCTACCACCACCAACTCTGGAACGAGCTGCGACCCAAAACCCTGCGCGGAGTGCATACCACGCTGGTTTACGTCACCCCGCAGCTCGGATTCAGCCTCACGCCTCACATCAGGCTCGACAAGGCGTTCAACTATTTCGCGGCCCTCTCCCGGTGGGCCGGGCCAGTGCAGTTGTTCCCGGCGAACTACCTTTACCCGGATGCGCAACTAGGCCGCTGGCAACGCGCCCCGGCGCCCATCTTTGCGGATCTCCTTCCTTACGTGGGCGGCAGCAACTTCCCCCTCATCGATGGGACCCCCGATCCGTGGGGCAAGATTGCCCGATTCGAGGGGCCGGATTACTTCTACGGGTACCCCTTCAATGCCATCGCCAACCCGGTGGCGGATGCCACCTTGCAGCAGAGGATTTTGGGCAGCACGATCCTGCCGAACGGGCAGTTGACGCAGGCGCGTTCTTCCGAGACCTGCGCGTATGCCACCCTGGATCCTGAACTGAATCGCGCACTCAAACTGGA
>Ga0326727_10028352_pt1 | contig 10191 bp, 7 predicted proteins | sample MB2enrmetagenome_FD_207643 | JGI IMG/M metagenome (GOLD analysis project Ga0326727, IMG submission 207643) | Lab enriched peat soil microbial communities from McLean, Ithaca, NY, United States - MB29MY | ecosystem: Environmental > Terrestrial > Soil > Wetlands > Peat | place: USA: New York...
AAGGATTCTGTGCCAGCTTGAGGCCATAATCGGCAAGAGTGCATGATGATCTCAGGGCGAGTGTCGGCTCAAGTTCGCGCTTTAGGCAGCGGAGTCTGGTGACGATCGTATTTGCCATGCCCGGTTTGCCGATTTCACCCATGAGCCAATCGCGCGAGACGAATACATTGCGGATGGCATCGGTGCCGCCGTCCAGTCGGAATCCGCCCATGCCGGTGTCATCGAGAATGGCAGAGACGTTGAGCCTAAGCGAACTCATCGTTTCTTCGGGGGATTCGTTCGCGAACAGGGTACCGGAGGGGATCGATCCCTGCTTTCCGAAGTTGAGCAGAATACTGTCGCCGACGTGAGCGCCGAGATCGCGTGCCAGCGACGAGTTGATCGCGGCATCACGCTCGGCAAGATGGATCGAGCATTTCGGAAAAAGCGTTGTGAAGGTGTCGTCTATGCCGTTGATTGTGACGTTGGGAACGGCAGCGTCGGTCGAGGCGCTTTCAACCGCTCCTTTGAGGATCGTGAGAGGCACAACCTGCTCGTCGGGCTCCATTTTGCTTGCGATATCGGCGGCGAGTTGAGAGCGAAGGAGATGTGGCGCGACGAGGGCATTGTCGATTTTGCCCAAGCGTGCCGTCGCCCGGTCGCGAATACTTCCGGTGACCGAGTCTCCAACAATCAGCGAACCGACGATCACGGCGCATGCAATCGCAAATCCGAAAATGACTGCAATCGAGGTCCGGCGATACCAGATTAGACTGCGGATGATCAGACGACCCAGGGTCAATGGGCTAACCTCCGTTTTCATGCGAGACCAGCCGGCCTTCGTGAAGCATGAGGCGAATCCCGCATCTGGCCGCGTGTTCGGCGTTGTGCGTAACCAGAATCACCGTCGTCTTTTGCTGCTCGGCGAGTTCCAAAAGCAGCGAAACCAGGGTCGAGCCGGTATCGGAATCGAGACTGCCGGTCGGTTCATCACAGAGCAGGAGTTTGGCGCCATTGATGAGCGCACGAGCCACGGACGTTCGCTGACGCTCGCCGCCTGACATTTGCCCAGGGAAGGCGTCGGCTCTTTTCGCGATGCCCATGCGATCCAGCAGAGCGCGCGCCCGATCCTCTGCCGAGTGGGCGTTTCCGGCGGGAATCGTCGGAAGCAGGACGTTCTCAAGGGCGGTCAACTGCGGCAGAAGGTGGTGGTCCTGAAAAACAAACCCCACCTGATTCGCACGGAACTCCGCGAGCGCCTTGCCTTCGAGCGCCGTGACACTCACTTCGCCGAGGTGAACCGTGCCGGAGGTCGGCTTGTCCAGCGACCCGATGATATTGAGCAGCGTGCTCTTGCCGGAACCGGATGGGCCGACGACGGCGACCGCGCTCCCAGGCTCGACCGTGAGCGTGATGCCCCTGAGTATGTTCACCGGGCCGGCGGCATCCGGGTAGGTCTTGGTAATATCTGATAGAATCAGGTTGGCGGTATTGGCTTTCATAGTTTTGCATTCCGTTTTGCGGAGAGTGCCCCGGTTGGGCAGGCGTTGACGCACTCTATCGCGACTTTCTCAAGCGCCTTTTCCATGCGTTCGCCGAATGGTACGCCCGGACGCACCGCGAACCCACGGCCCATGAACGCCAGGCCGAGCGGCTCGTTCGATCTCTCTGTCAATTGTACACAAAGACCGCAGGAAATGCACTTGCCAGGCTCATAAGTTACTAGCGGATGATCGGTGATGATCCTGATCCTCTCGCGCTCATGCTTGAATCGTGTCTGATTGGCCTGATACTCTGCGGCGTAATCCCGCAACTTGCAGTTGTGGAGTTTGCCGCACTCGCAGTGAAAGCATCGTTCAGATTCAGCGACGGCTTGTTCCTCGGTGAGACCGGATTCGCCGTGTACGATTCTTGGCCTCGAGTTTGCATCACCCTTCAGCAGCGCAAGCTCGCCCTCCATCAGCTTGCCGATGTGAACCGAGTAGGGATTTCGCTTTGCGATCGGCGGATCGCCCGCAAGAAACCTGGTTATCGCCGTCGCTGCTGATCTGCCTTCGCTGACCGATCTTACCGCATGCTGAGTATGGGCAATCACCGATCCTGCGGCAAAGACTCCGGAAACGCTGGTCATCATGGAGGCCCGGTCTGTCTTCAAACCATGTGGGGTCGATTGAAGCCCGAAAGACTCGGCGGTCGCGGCATCGATTTGCCCGGTAGCGATCAGGGTCGCATCGAATTCGCCCTGAATTCTGCCGAATTCGACACGCTTTCCCATGCGGAACTCAGCGCCAAGCTCGCGAATCAGGGCGACCTCGGCATCGATTACGCTGTGAGGCAGGCGTTCAGCCTCAATCGCGTACCTGAGTATACCTCCAGGTTCCGGGTGGTCATCGTGCAATACGCACTGATGCCCCTGCTGCTGAAGGTAGTAGGCTGCCGCAAGTCCGGCGGGACCGGCCCCGATGATTCCGACCGTTTTCCCGGAAGACGGGCGCTTTTCAGGCAAATATGGCCGCTTTGAGGCAAGGTCAAGATCGGCGACGAATCTTTTGAGCAGGCATATCGAGATAGGCGAATCGAGCGCCTGCCTACGGCAGCCGTGCTCGCATATTTCGGGGCATATCCGGCCCAGGATTGCCGGGAGCGCGATATGCTGCTTGACGAGGATCAACGCCTCATGGAAGCGTCTCTCCGAGATCATGCTGAGCATCGCGGGAATGTCCATGTGCGCCGGACATCCGCTTTGGCATGGCCCGACGCAGTCGCCGACGTGATCGCTGAGAAGCAGTTCGATCGCAGTTCGACGGGCGGTTCGGACCTCCTCGGTTTCGCTCTCGACGACCATTCCATCTCGCACTCGAGTGGCGCAGGATGGAACCAGGCGTGGTTTTCCGTCAACCTTGACCACACAGACCATGCACGAGGTCTCGGCCCTGTGGCCGTCCAGAAAGCACATAGTCGGAATTTCGATGCCTGCGTTTCTTGCCGCATCCAGGATGGTCTTTCCGGGTTCTATTTCGAGTTTTTTGCCGTCAATTGTTATGTTGATCATGTTTGCGCTCTGTGGCCCCACTCCTTAATAAGGAGGGGTTAGGGGCGGTTCCGGTCTCGGGCCACTTACTGTCGTTATCGCATCCACCGGGCATGTCCGGATGCACGTTCCACAGCGAATACACTTCTCCCTGTTGATTTCGTGTCTCGAATATGGATTCATCGGGATGGCGTCGGTCGGGCATTTCTGCGCGCATTTCGTGCACCCGATACATCGCTCTGTGATGATATAGGCAACAAGGGCCTTGCACTTTCCTGCCGGGCAACGGCCTTCAACGTGTGCTTCGTATTCACTCCGGAAATGTCGGAGGGCGCTGAGAACGGGGTTCGGGGCTGTCTGGCCCAAACCGCACAAACTCGAATTCTTGACCTGGTGGGCGAGTTCTTCCAGCTTATCGATATCACCGGCCTTACCGTGGCCGGTACAAAGACGGTCGAGGATGTCGAGCATCCTGCGTGTCCCAATCCGGCAGAAGGTACACTTACCGCACGATTCAGCCTGCGTGAACTCCAGAAAATACCGGGCGATATCCACCATGCATTCCGAATCGTCCATAACCACAAGGCCGCCGGATCCCATGATCGCTCCCGCTGAGGTCAGGTGCTCGTAGTCGATGGGGATTTCGGCGATTTCCGCCGGGAGACATCCTCCCGAAGGCCCTCCGATCTGCACCGCCTTGAAACGGCGTCCGTTCGGGACGCCGCCGCCGATCTCCTCGACGATCTCTCTGATGGTGATGCCCATCGGAACCTCGATCAACCCTCCCCGCTCGATGTCACCGGCGAGGGAGAAAACTTTGGTGCCCTTACTCGTGGAAGTGCCGAGGGCTGAAAACACCTCAGAACCATGCCGAACGATCCAGGGCACGAGGGCATATGTCTCAACATTGTTGATGCTCGTCGGCTTGCCGTAGAGACCGGACTCGGCAGGATAGGGTGGGCGAAGGCGAGGCGTACCCCGGCGGCCTTCGATTGAGGCGATCAGACCGGTCTCCTCACCGCAAACGAATGCGCCTGCGCCCTCCATTATGCGCAAGTCCAGGCTTTGACCGCTGCCCATGATGTTCGGCCCGAGCAGACCGGCTTCCGTGCAGCGCGTGATCGCCTCGCGAATCCTGTGGACGGCAAGCGGATACTCAGCTCGTATGTAAAGGTAGCCTTGTTCGGCTCCGACCGCCAGCGCGGCGATGGTCATTCCCTCCAACACCCGATATGGATAGGATTCCAGGATCATTCGGTCCATGAACGCTCCGGGATCGCCCTCATCGCCATTGCAAATGATATACTTGGTTTCGGAATCCGAGGATCGAACAATCGCCCACTTATCGCCGGTCGGGAATCCTGCTCCGCCCCGGCCTCTTAGTCCCGAGTTTTTGATCGTTTCTATGATCGACTCAGGTTTCTCATGCTCTATGCACTTTCGCAAGGCGACAAAACCATCGTGTTTCAGGTATTCGTCCAGATCGAGGGGATCCAGCACGCCGCCGTGTTCGGTGGCGATATGCTTCTGAGGGCCGATGAACGCGCACACCGGCGCGTCCCGCATATCGATTGAGTAGCGTGTCACCGGTTCCCATGATTCATCGGTGAGGAGGGAATCGATGGCGGTTGATATCCCGGTCTTGATCCGACGAACGATCCCCCTCGGCTTGAAGTGCCTGCGGACGATTGCGGCGGCATCGCTCGGATCAACTTTTGCATAAACTGAGCTTGCCCCATTTTCGACGATCTCCACCAGCGGCGTTCGATGGCACATGCCGACGCAGCCGACCGCCTTGACCGAAGCAGGAGCACCGGTGTCTCGAACGGCGTCTTCGAGGGCGCTTCGCACATCATAACTTCCGCCTGCTATGCAGCACGAACCCATTCCGACCCGAATCTCCGCCAATCCCATGGCATTCGGGCGACTGAAGTCGAACCGCTCGGCGACGGCTCCCCGGCGCTCGAGTTCCAGAAAGTCATGGAGAGCGTTCGGCACGGTATCTGGAGTCAGGTGGCCGTATGTCACGCCGTCGATCTGGATCACCGGCGCCAGGGTGCAGCACCCAAGGCAGGCGACTTTCTGCACGGTGAATACGCCGTCTGGATCGGTGTCTTCATCGCCGTGGAGTGACAGCTGGCGGCGTAGGGCGTCGGAGATCAGGTCGGCGCCCTTCACGTGGCAGGCCGTGCCGTGGCAGACGCTGATCAGATGCCGCCCGACCGGCTTGTGCCTGAATTTCGGGTAAAACGACGCAACCCCGGTGATGGCGGCGGGTGTTATCTCGGAGATTTGGCATACATACCGGAGCGCTTCCTCAGGCAGGTATCGATATTTGCGCTGAATTTCCTGGAGGATAGGTATGATCGCATTCCGGGATCGCCCCATTTCACCCACCAATTCATCCAGGAACTTCTTTTCTATCTTGTGTTCAATCTTCATCTTTTTGTGCTGATGCAAAACAGGTTGTTCTCGCCTCGAATGTATATCCGGCCTCCGATAAACGCCGGGGTCGCGCTCGTTTTCTCGCCGAGAGCCGATGTTGCCGTTTCTTCAAACGTCGGCTTTGCGGAGATCACGTGCATGTTGCCCTCGGTATCCAGGAGATAGACGAGGTTGCCGACGATAATCGGCGAGGCTTTGAACGTGTTCTCGGCATACGCATGTTCCCAGAGCTTCTTCCCCGTTTTCGCGTCGTAGCAGGTCACCGTACCATCGGTGGAAGCCAGGAAGACGAAATCGCCGTTTGCGGCGGGGCTGGTGGTATCCGGAAGGCCGTCGGATGCGCGCCACACGACCTTCGACTTGGTGACGTCTCCGCTCCCATCCGAGCGAATGGCGGCAAGGACTGCCCCCAGGTTGCATACATAAGCCGTGTCTCCGGCGAATGCGGGCGAGGGCGCGACGTCGCCGGCGATGACGTTCGCTCTCCAAAGTTCCTTGCCGGAAAGCGCATCATATGCGATTGCCCAGGGGTTCGCGTTGGCGATGACCATGCCCTGATCGCCCGATCTCACAGCGATTGGACTGGCCCACGAACCTCCGACCGGTCGCTTTGTTCTCCAAACGATCTTGCCGGTTGCGCCTTGGAGAGCGACGAGGGCCGACTTTCCGTCGTCCGCAGATGCCTGATCGAATTGGATGATCAGCAGGCTTCGGAAGGATGTCAAAGACGAGGCGTAGCCGTATTGGCTCTCAGGCATGCCGAGGCTTCGCGCCCACAGGACCTTGCCGTCGAATGTGCAGGCAAAGACGTCGCCATTCGGGAAGATCGCGAACACGCGCTTACCGTCCGTTGCGGTGGTTGGAGCCGCGTATCCCGAGAAATCCGAGAGGTCGGGGAGCTTGCCCGGCGAAATCGGCTTGACCGACTTAGTCCACAGCATCTTGCCATTTGATGCATCAAAGCAGTAGATCGCACGGTTCTTCTCATCGGCTCCGGTGAGGAAAACGCGGTCGCCCCAAACGACCGGCGAGTTCCAGCCCGGCAGCAGAACTTTCGATTTCCAGGCAATTCCCTCACCTGTATTGCCGTTCCAGCGTGTGGGGAATGTCCCTGCAACCGTGCCCGGCATAGGCCCTCGAAATACCGGCCAGTTGGATGCGAACTCCTGGGCGGATGGGCTGTAGTCGTTGGCATCAAAGCTTGCTTCCGGTCCGGATGCCTTGTTCGCTGGAGTTGGAGCAGGTTTAGAGGAATCCGCATTTGCGGTTGATGTCGTCGAGACGGTCGATAATGCCGGGTTTGCCGCGCCAGACCCTGCAATCGACGGAAGCGGCTTGATCGGAGCGACTGGTGTGGGTGGAACGGTGATCGGTTGCGCAGAGGTTTGGGCGGTCTCCGTTGTGTTTTTTCTCCCTGCCAGGTTCTGAAGCATTTCCGGCGGAAGTCCTTCGAGCGGGTTGATCGCCGTATTCCTGATAGTTGCCGCCCGGTAATCCCGCACAGCTTTGGCGTATTCTGTGTCATGATTGCTTCTCGACGCGAACACCAGGAGTATCATACCGATCAGTGCGATCGCCCCAAGCGCCGATACCGCACTCCGAGCAGCGGCGGTGCGACTCGAGAGGTTCCCACCGGCCTGCGCTTCCGGGAGGGCGATTCTCCTTCGATAATACCCGGCGGCGGCAAGGGTGGCAAGGAGCCCGGCGATTCCGGTGAGCAGGATGTACTCGCCTTTCATAGAGAAATCGAGGCGGCGCAGGTATTCTCTTCGGAGATTCAGATCGACTTTGCGTATGTGAGCCTTGATCCCCTCGTCCTGCGGATTGTCATGCAGATCCTTCTTCAAACTCGCGATGACGGATGATTTAAGCGGATCGGTAGTCCTGATTCGCTGGTTGTTATAGAGGAGAATCGAGAGGACAATCACCGTGAAGACGGCGAAAATAACCGAAGCGCGTGTGAAAGCCCGGCCTATCAGCTTCCGTGCTTCCTCAGTTTCTGTTTGTCGGTTGTCGCCTACTTCGAGCATTCCCGCTCCTTCAACAAACGCATGGCTTCGGGGTTTCCGAGGCGCGCACGCTCGACCGGGCATGATGAGTAGCAGCGCCCGCATGCAAAGCACCCGCCGGAGTCCGGCTCATAATCCGACCGCCGACGCCTGATGGATAGGGAGATGAGCTTCAGCCCGATCACCAGTCCCACCCATCCGCCGAACATCAGACTTCCGACGGCATACTTGTGCTCAATGTTCAGCGCGCGCTTGTACGCGGCCGTGTTCGGCAGTTCGAGCTTGGAGAAGGCGTAGCTCTCCTTGCTGGATCCCTTGGCCGTCCCGCGTTCTTCACTCCAAAGCCTCTCAGCGAGCCGGACTCCCGGGTCGAGCCGTGATAGCTGGACACTGCCCAATCGCCCCAACAGCCCACCGGTAATGACCATGAGCGGCAGAAGAATGAGGAGAATCGTCAGGCGGCTTCGGCCCTCGGATCGAGCAATCTTCTCGGTAGTCGGCGAGTTGATCGCGCCGAATGGACACGATTCTTCGCAAAGCCTGCACTGGATGCACTGCACGGGCGTGATCCTGACTCGCCACTTGGCGAGTGGTGAGAGGAGCCGCAGAATCGCACCGTATGGGCAGGCAAATCGGCAGTACGGACGTCCGATTACTATGCCCAGAATAAGGATCACCGCACCCAGTTCGAGCATGAACGCGCTCCCTCCAAGTCGGAAGAATGCGACGAACGGATCGTATCGGCAGATCAGGAAGGTTGTGCCGGTGGTCGCGTAGAGAATTGCGGCACCGAGATATATCCATGGGAGCACGGAAAGCGGGTGTATCAGCCAATCCGGGAGCTTGATCGGATGCCGCAGCACGACGTCCTGTGCAGCGCCGAGCGGGCAGACCGAGGAGCAGAAGACTCGCCCGAAAAAGAGGGCAAAGAGTAGTGGAAGCAGGAAAAAGACGCCCGCGACCATCGGCAGAGCGTAGTTGTGGTTCCCGAGTGCCAGGGCGACATTTTGAATCCCGCCGATGGGGCAGATACAGCCTTCTCGATAGAATCCGAAGTAGATGAGGGAGGTAATCGCAAGTCCTGCGATGCCTCGCCTGGATCGCCGCGCCAGGATGAGGTAAGCTGCGAGACCGAGCGCCAGGATCAACGCGCCTATGTCGATATAGTTGTACAAATCAGGCCGGACCGGCGGCATGTAGGATGTTGGGAGTTGGTGGCCGGTGGTGAAGTCGGGTGGGGGGAATCTCTCCACGCCGAAAGAGGCTGAAGCGGCGATCACTCCAAGTATTATCTGCTGGAGAATCAGGTGGTGCTTCCGTCGCCTAGTGTTCCGCTCTACAATTCCCCTCCTTAGTAAGGAGTGCCTAGGGGAGGTTCCGGGAGGCGGAGCCAAGCTTCCGCTCTGAAAGCGAAAGTTTCGCTCTCGCACTCCAAATAAATGATCCCGCATTATTGGGACTTCCGATCTTGGGTCTTGATGATGTACGGCTTGTCTGCGGGCACTCTGACATAGGCCTGCGCGGGACAGGCGGTCGCGATTGAGCACTCGTTGCAGTTCACGCATCGATCGTGGCGCACCTGCAGGAAGAGCGATCCGTTTCCGAAGGCGCCGCATCCCCTCACACACATACCACATCCGATGCACAGTTTCTCGTCGATGGTGTACTCGTAATACGGGTCTTCGACGAAGGTGCGTTTGATCGCGCCTGTCGGGCATAGCTGGTTTTCAGCGCCGGTGTTCAGGGCGTTCGGCTCCGGCTCAAAGAAACCGGTGCACAACTTGCAGTATCCACACATCGCGAAGGCGTGGACGCACTTGACCGCCGACGTCCCGAGTACGCACTCGGTCCCGCATCTTCCGCACGCAATGCACTTTTGCGGGTCGATCTGCCAAACCGTGCGTTGTTCGGCATGAGCCGCTATCAGGCCCAGGCCGCCGCTGATCGCGAGGAGTCCGGCATACCAAACGCCCTGTTTTAGGATGTCACGGCGGCTGATTTTCTTATCTTCGGGATTGTCCGGCATGGCTAGCCTCCCAACTCATGCTTGGCTGAAAGGGCTTGTGGCAGCCCGCATTCAGAGAGCGATGAGCACCTGGTACAAATGCCGTCGCTGATGCACTCTTCGATTCGCGCGTGCGGTTTGCGGAGGATCAGCGACCCGGCTCCGAACAATAGCAATCCTGTCGCCAGTTTCCTGCCGATGTCTATCATGAATCTCCGACGTTCTTCGTTAAATTCTCTTTTCATTTTCGTTCCTAATGCATCTTGGGCGCAGCAAGCGGCGTCCCTACTTGTGGACGAAAACCCTTATCGATCTGCTCGTCGGGTCGAGGACGAGGATACGTCCATGGGTATCTACGGTGACATCCAGGCCGACCACATCGGGTGAAAACGCCTCGCGACCGGCGACGACGCAATCGAATGAGCCATCGGAGCGGTAAACCTTCACTCTTGGCAACCCCTTCTCCGCTGTCACGAAGCCGCCGCTCGGAGGAATCGCAAAACTGATCGGATTGCAGCATCCGCTGAAACCCTGGATTTGGAACGACTCATTGCCCCATGCTCGCTTCAGGTGTGCATCAGGGCCATACAACTCCAGTTGGTGGCGTCCGGGATCGGACACCCAGACCGACCCGCCGGGCGCAGCCTGCACGTGCAGGTGTGGACTCGGGAGTATGAGCCCGGGTGCGCGCTTCTCCGAATCCTTAGCGGCAAATATGCCAG
>Ga0326727_10028353_pt1 | contig 10191 bp, 13 predicted proteins | sample MB2enrmetagenome_FD_207643 | JGI IMG/M metagenome (GOLD analysis project Ga0326727, IMG submission 207643) | Lab enriched peat soil microbial communities from McLean, Ithaca, NY, United States - MB29MY | ecosystem: Environmental > Terrestrial > Soil > Wetlands > Peat | place: USA: New York...
AGAAGCTGTCCATTCTGGCTGTCCTCGCCTCGCTCACCTTCTTGATCGCGACGGAACTGCCCACGGGAGCCAGCGCACCGACACCACTCTCGCCGACTTGGACGAAGCTTTCCCCGACTACCAGCCCTCCCATCCGCGAAGGCGCCTCCATGGTCTACGACCCAGCGATAGGGGAGCTGGTCCTGTTCGGGGGCGCATGGAGCCTGTTCGGGGTCATGGGCATCAACGGCTACCTCGACGACACCTGGACCTTCAACGGCACGACCTGGACCCAGCTCTCCCCGGCCAACAGCCCTTCTGCCCGGGAAGGCGCCTCCATGGTCTACGACCCGGCCCTGGGGGAGGTGGTCTTGTTCGGGGGCGAAGGCAACAACGGCTACCTCGGCGATACCTGGACCTTCGACGGCACGACCTGGACCCCGCTCTCTCCGGCGATTAGCCCTGGCCCGCGGCACCTCGCTTCCGCCGTCTACGACCCGGCCACAAAGGACGTGGTCCTGTACGGGGGAACCATCGGCCCTTTTTACCTAGACGACACCTGGACCTTCAACGGCAAGACCTGGACCCGGCTTGCTCCGACTGCCAGCCCCCCCTCCCTGTACGGCGCCTCCATGGCCTACGACTCAGGCCCGGGCGACATCGTGCTGTTCGGGGGCGTGCAAGTCAATCAGCTCACGGACGACACCTGGACCTTCAACGGCAGGACCTGGACCCGGCTCTCCCCGACTGCCAGCCCCCCTGCCCGGGATGACGCCTCCATGGTCGACGACCCGGCCACGGGAGACATCGTCCTGTTCGGCGGGGGCGGCAGTCATGGCCTCTTGAACGACACGTGGAGCTTCGACGGCAGGACCTGGACGAGGCTCGCCGCGACTGCCAGCCCTCCCGTCCGCTTTGGCGCCTCCATGGCCTATGACTCGGCCACTGGGGACGTGATCCTGTTCGGGGGAGGCAGCGAGAGTAGCTCTCTCAGCGACACTTGGAGCTTCGCGCAGGCCGTCGGGGGTCCGGGCGCCCCAACGGGTGTCACCGCGACTTCGGGCAACGCCTCGGCCACAGTTGTCTGGACCGCCCCTTCGAGCACGGGCAACTCGGCCATCGCCAGCTATGTGGTGACGCCGTACGTCGGCACTATCGCCATGGCGACCCGGACCTTCAACTCCACAACCACGACCGAGACAGTTACCGGCCTAACGCCCGGAACCACCTACAGCTTCACGGTTGCGGCGGTCAACGCGGCAGGGACCGGGGCGCCCTCTGGGCATTCCAACCTTGTCACAGTCCCCAAAGCGACAACGACTACGAACTTCGGGCTGACGGCGGCCCGGCTGACCTATGGTCATGAGCAGGTCGATCACCTCTCGGTCACGGTCTTGTCCAGGTACACAGGCTCAAGGCCCACCGGGACGGTGACGGTGAACGAGTCCACGATGACGTTGTGCACGATCAAGCTCTCGTCGGGCAGGGGATCGTGCACCCTGTCCGGCAACAAGCTCGCCGTCGGTTCGTACAGCCTTGTCGCCGCTTACAGTGGCAGTTCTGTGTTCCTCGGCTCCGTTTCAGCAAAAGAGAGCCTCACCGTCGTCAAATAGGCGCGGGTGTCAGGTTCGGCCGTCCGTCGGTTCTTGGACCGCGGTCCAGGTCAGCCTGGCAGCCAGGCAAAGTTTGCGTTCCATTTGTAGCCTGGTTGGGTTGACAGGACTGTCACCGTGACAGTCCCGAAGTCGGTTGGCGTCTGTGACTGCGAGGCTGTCTCGGCGAGGTAGGCGTAGCAGCTGAAGGTCGTGCCCGCTATCCAGCTCGCAGGTAGAGCGCATTGCACTGAAACGTTGCCGTAGCCAGTGACCCAGTCGCTGCCTGGAGTACCGCCGATCTTGCTTCGGACAAAGACTGCCACCTTGTTCTGGAACTGAGTCAAGGAAGTGCCTGGAACGACGCTCGACGGGGTGCCATTTGACAAAAACGAACTGCAAGCTGGCAGCGTGCCGATTCCGACAGCCACGACAACGACGAGGGTGAAGCGCATGGCCCTCAAGACCCGTCTGCTCATGTCGGCTGCTCCACGGCAAGTGTACCGGCACCTTGAGCAGCGACTACCGCTTCTTGCCGCCCTTCTTCTTGGGCGTGACTTTTATGCCCTTCTTTGATGTTGACACTGTTGTCTTCTTCGTGGCGATGATCACCATGGCTGTTTCCTTTTGATACTCGTAGCCTCCTCTGAGTCTAGAGGAGGTAGGGGTGTACCCCGGAAGTGCAAACGCCATAAAGGGTGCGTGCCCTGTAACAGCACCTGCAAAACTGCACAGGAATCGGCAGCCTCGATGCCGACGCCGGTCAACATCTCTGTCGCAGGTAGGAGTAACGCTGATCGAAGTGCCTCGTGCCCCGCTCAGCGTCCCGGCGACTCGTCGGGTGCCTGATCCCTTCCGCGGGCGGAGATCTGCGCTTTGGCGCGGGATCGTACAGGCGACGTTTTGGCTCATGAGTATGGAAAACCCGTTAAAATACAGGGAAAGGTCCGAATGGGTTAATGACAAGGGGGCCCCTTGAGAGCTAGAGGTCAGCTCTATGACTGGGACGCCGTACAGCTGAACAACCTGGAGGAGTACCCTGACCCGGCTCTGCCCACCTACGAGGGTTGCTCCGAGTGGGTCGAAGGCCTCTACGAGGTCCGGCACGTCCACGTCGAGCTGGCTGGCATCGACTACGACAAGCACACGATCGACGGCCAGGAAGTGGACCCCGCCACGATCCAGGTGCTGCCATGACCGCCGTCGTCACCGGCAAGAGGTGGGCCAGTATCTCATTGACCTTGGCGACGGCCAATCGGAGGCTCAGGGTGACGAAAATCATCGACCAAGGAACGTGGGAAGAGATCGGCAGCATCGACCAGGACGCGGGGACGATCGCTTTCGGTGACCGAGCCGTCCTCGGTTCGGACTTTGTGCTTGATACTCAGGGCCGGACGGACATCGGTACGGGTGCTCCGAAGCGGTTAGCCGACTCGCTGATCTTCGAGTCTACGGGCGGAGACTATCCGGTGCCTATAGAGGTGTTGACCGATATTGACGGCTCTGTAGTGGCAGCGCGGATACCGTTCGTTACTGACCTCGACGAAATGTTGGGCGCGTGGCGAAAGACCGGCGAGCTAGAAGTCACCACCGGACAATGTGTCGCTTGCGATCCCTGGTGCCGTCCACATCCGGTGTACCGCTTCGAGTTCGATGTCCGGCCCGGTCGGTACATAGCTGAGCGGTTTGTCGAGGGTAACGGCGACGTGTGGGGCCTTCGGATTCGGTTGCGTGGGTACCGCGGCCCACTGGGTACTTGCTTCCGTGAGTAAGCACATCCTGTTTGTGGACGATACGCGGACGTTCCCGCCTCGGCCGGAAGATCTCGTGACGACCTGCCGCGCATCTGAGGAAGCGCTGGTAGAGCTGCAGCACGCCTCGGACCCGTTCGTTGAGATCTGGCTGGACTTCGACCTCGGCGGCGTCTACGGAGAGCGGGATCTGTACGACACGGCTATGCCGGTAGCGCTGTGGCTCGCCGAGCGGGCGTTTGATGGGCACCCGTACCCCGCCAAGATCCTGATTCACACCGGCAACCCGATCGGCCGTCTGGCAATGGGCCTGTTGCTCAGGAGGCTCGGTTACGATGTCACCGATGTCGGGCCACTCGGCTCGGAGAAACTGAGCGCCGCCGCCCAAGGGGCCACGGCCACCGACGACGCGGCCAAGGCCGCTGAGCGGTTCGTCTGGAAGCCTGGCGACATAACGATCAGGAACCCCGTGGAGCGCGGCTCTAGTTGGTGGGTCGCCAGAGAGGGTTAGGTGCTTCGGGCTTGACCTCGCCAGGAGGCACCGCATCACGGAAGGGAAGTGCCTGTCCGGCTCTTGCTTCCTGGTACCACACCTCAAGCCCATCTTGGCTAGTGGGGTATCGCTGCGAGCGAAGGCTGTCCGTGTACGCAATGAGCCAGTCGGGGTCGTACATACTCAAGATGCCCACGCAAGCGGTGACACCGTCGCGGGCAAAACTTCGCGCTGCCGCGAGAATGTCCTCTGAGGGCGGTTGCACTCTCGGATCGTGCGCGTTGCGCATGAGCCGGACGATCCATCCGCGAGAGTGTTCGATCCTGACTTCCCAGGCGGACCGGCTGTCGTCGTCTAGGAGTTGTAGGGAGCGGTACAACTCACGGACGCGCAACTGCATTCGAAGCACGACCTTGAGGTTGAGAGCGAGGTCGATTGCGCGGAGCCGCAGTCCGTTCGTGCGCCCTAGTCCGAAGTGCTGTCCGCACCCGCAGTAACAGACGCTCGTCCGCACAAGCACCAGACTAAACTGCGCTTGGCTCTGTCTGGCGTGACCCGCTCTGCCGGGAGTTTGGCGTCATGAGTGGGCTTGCCCTGGAAGGCGCGTCAATGGTCGCGCAATGTGATGGACGCATGAACTCGTTCACCGAACCAGAGTGTGAACTGGGCGATGCTTGTCAGGCATTGGAGTTGAAGGCTGACCCGGTTGCTTGGCGTGACGCCCATCTAGGACGTGCCGCCGACTGGTTAATACGCGACCCAGCGGAGTGACACCTACGGAACGGTGGTGTCGTCATGACCGACACGACACCCGCACCACCCGCACCCGTTGGCTCAGTCCACGCCCGGCCCCTGGAACCGCTCCCGCAGGGCTCCGAGAGCCTGGAGGTCTGGGCTTGTCAACCGGGAGCCATGGGAGAAGCTCGGCACGATCATGTGCCGCGGTGGGCGCCACGCCTCCTTTGCCTCGCAAATGACTGTCATTCAGGACCCACTCGACGAGAGTTTGGCAACGGATCGGCGGCAGGAGCGACGCTGACACCGCAGATCAGTATGTAATCCCTCCTAGCATAAGGCTCTGACTGACGCGTATTGTAGCACGCAAGCCATCGCCTAGTTTATGCTATGACATCCTGGTTTGTGACCATAAACATCCAGGTCAGGACGTTCTACCACCGTACATACTTTTTGTGCTGTAGTTTACACATGGAGTTGAGACGGGCAAGTTCGCCCACAGACGATATACCTGAAGTCTGGCCGGACTGGCGTGCACAACTGACGGTTGGTCGAGAAGGCCGCGGCAGCTTTCGGGCGAGCCTTTGGGTCGACCCGCTCGGGGCGACCACCATTGATGAGCCGAGATGACGGTCGACGTAGTCGAAACGAATGTCCTCAGCCTGGGCGACAATCGCGAGGCCGAGGTCGGCCGCGCCACGCCGCAGGATATGCCTGCGCGGTGCTCGCCTCGGGCCGCACTGCCACGCGATCCTTTCGACAAGTTGCTCGCCGCGCTTAATCGTTTGGGTTGTGACCCGCGCCCCAGCGGGTCGAGCTGGTCGGCCAAGTGCCCTGCCCACGAGGACGAGAACCCGTCGCTGAGTTTCGGCAAAGGGGTTGACGCACGCGTTCTCGTCAAGTGTCACGCCGGTTGTCTTGCCGAAACCGTTGTCGCCACGCTCGGCCTGTCGATGAGTGATCTGTTTCCCGAATCGCCTCAACCGAAGCGGAAGAGCATCATCGACCGGGTTTACGACTACGTCGACGCGAATGGTGCAGTTCTATACCAGGTCGTTCGGTACTCACCCAAGAGTTTCAAGCAGCGGCGACCGAACGGCAGTGGTGGCTCGATCTGGGACCTGAAGGGTGTGGAGCGCGTTCCATACCGACTGCCACAGCTCCTCAAAGGAGTAGCTGGAGGCGACTGGGTCTTCGTGGTCGAGGGCGAGAAGGACGCCGACTGTCTGGTCGGCAAAGGTTTAGTGGCGACCTGCAACTCGGGCGGTGCAGAGAAGTTTCCCCCCAGCCACGCTGGCTTTTTCTCGGGAGCCCGTGTAGTGATTCTTCCCGACAATGACGAGAAGGGCCGTAGGCACGCCGAGCAGGTGGCGTCCATCCTCCAGAGATCCTCCTGTGAGGTCCGCGTCGTGGAGCTTCCCGGCCTTGGCCATAAGGAGGACGTCAGCGACTGGTTCATCAAGGGCGGAACGGTCGATGCCCTCCTACACCTCACTACCGAGGCTGGAGTCCGGTCGCCCGCTGGCGAGACGCCTGCCGCGGCTGATGGGGACACGAAGCCGCAAGACCCATTCGCGGACTCGACACGGCGCCCGGTCTCGATCTGCATGGCAGACGTCGTGCCGGAGCGCGTCAGGTGGCTTTGGTATCCGCGCATTCCGCTCGGGAAGGTGACGATCTTCGACGGCGACCCGGACGTGGGCAAGTCGACCGTCACCATCGACATTGCAGCGCGGGTGAGTAACGGTTGCCCGTTGCCCGACGGCAACCGATCGGACGTCGGAGGCCCAGGTGGTGTAATCCTCGTCTCAGCGGAGGACGGACCCGGAGACACGATCAGGCCGCGCCTTGACGCAGCGGGTGCCGACGTGAAACGGGTTCATCTGCTCACGGACGTCGACTTTGTCGACGACGAGGGATGTCCTCGCTGTCGCCCGTGGTCGATGCCGCAGGATCTCGATGTGCTGAAGATCCTGGCGGTCGAGACCGGGGCACGCCTTATCGTCGTCGACCCGTTCACGGCGTTCCTCGACAGTTCTTTCAACGCTTACCGCGACCCGGATATTCGCCGGGCACTCGCACCGCTGGCGCGCTTGGCCGAGGAGACGGGCGCGGCGGTCGCCCTGGTTCGTCACTTGAACAAAGCCGTAGGCGTAAACGCCTTGTACCGCGGTGGCGGCTCGATCGGCATCATTGGCGCCGCTCGCTCCGCCCTGCTGTTCGCGAAGGACCCGAGCGATCCTTCGGGAAACCGGAAGGTCATGGCCCGTGAGAAGGGCAACCTCGCCCAGGTCTGGCCGTCGCTCGCCTACGAACTCGTTTCGAGTGAGGAGCACGGCTGTGCCCGAGTCCGCTGGTTGGGTGAGTCTGCGCAGTCCGCGGCGACTCTGCTGGCAGTCCCCGCGACCAGCGAGGAAGTCTCTGTGATCGACGAGGCGACCGCCTTCCTCCGGGAGATACTCGCCGACGGACCGCTCGCACAGAAGCAGATAGTTGCCGAGGGGCGCAAGATCGGCATCTCAGAGAAGACGCTGCAACGGGCCAAGAAGGACATCAACGTACGGTCCCGGAAGGTGGGCCTCGGTGGGTGGGTCTGGGAGCTGCCAATCGAAGATGGCCAAGGCGCCAACGACGGCCAAGTTGGCCAGGTTGACCATCTTCAGCATGACCAGGAGGTTCGTGCCGACGAAGGTGGCCAAACCCTTGAAGGTGGCCATTTCGAGGCGGAGGCCATGTTCAACCCGTTGGTCCTGCACTGTGAAGTCTGCGAGCAGGTCATCGTTGGCGAGGATCGCCAAACAGGGCTTCCATGGCACGAGAGCTGCCGTCCCGAGCCGACGTCCGAGGAGCTTGACGCTGAGCAGTCCGAGGAGGTCTGGACGTGAGCGTCTGTGCTCCTTGTCGGTCTCGGCTTCTCGCCACCGCCTGGTCGGCGCTCGACGTCTTGAGCGATCCCGCAGTTGCTCGGGACGAGCATCGGATAGCCATCGAGGTGCTGATTGAAGCACTCACACTGCTGCGACGTGACACCGACTGGCTGGCTTAGTCGATGCCTCCAAGCGTGTCGCCAGCCGTGGACATAGCGCTGGTGAGCACCTGGGTAGAGGCATCCTGCGCGGAGCAGGGTATCCACCACCTCCGCAGCTCTCTCAGCGCTTGCACGAACAGAGCCGATTTCGAGCGTCGGTATACCGGGACGCTCTGCTATACTTGTTGCGTGCCACTGCCCACACTCGCCGAGCTTGTCGGAGCCTCCGTGCGCCGCCAGCGGGAAGAACGAGAGCTGTCACAGGACCAGTTGGCTGGACGGTGTCGCCAGGCCGGGCTCAGTTGGTCTCGCTCGACGTTGACCGACGTCGAGGCCGGGAAGAAGGACCTCAAGCTCGCCGAGGCGCTCGTTCTCGCGCATGTCCTCGAATGTCCGGTCGCGGAACTACTTGAGGGTGAGGCGGTGTGGGTCCAGGTGACCCCTGGTCTCGGGGGATCGTCTTCTGGCTTGAGAGCACTGGTCCGTGGCGGAGAGGACTTCGGGGACCGAGACACGACCTTGGATCAGTTGGCTCCTCGGCGGCTCCTGCGCGCCTTGACGCCAGAGGAGCAAGCAAGGTTGTCCCGCCTTGCTCCGAACCTCTCCGAGGATCTGATCGAAGAGACCTTGGCGACTCCCCGCGGGGAGGCCGAGCAGAAGGCAGCTCGTCGGCTCGGGGTGACGCCTGCAGAGGTTGCCCTCGTTTCCTATTATCTCTGGGCTCGCTCCCTCACGGAGGAGCGTGAGCAACTACTGCAGGGGACGGACGAAGCAGGTGCTCCTTTGAGGTCGCTGCGCGGGTTTCGGGCTCACATCACGCGGAGTCTTCTCGTTCAACTGGCCCGCAGGTTCGCGGAGGTCGAAGACGGCCGCCCCGTCCCTGAGCCGACCGAGCAAGACACGCTCGCACGGGCAAGAGAACTTCGGGCGGCTGGCCAGAGCTACGCCAAGATCGCCGCCACCCTTGACGCAGAAGGGCGGCGGACGAAGCGAGGTGGTCAATGGCAGGCGAAGAGTGTGCGCTCGGTCCTGCGAACCGCCGAACGCATGGCGGTGACCGATGACGCGGGAGGGCAGCCGTTGACGCCCGCCACGATTAGAACCGAGGAGGGCAAGAACGATGGCCGCTAGAAGCCGCAAGAGTCAGATCGCCACAGGGCTTGCTCCCGTTCAGGGTCCCGTGCCGACGAGCCGCCTTCGCTACAAGGTCGCCGACGAGGACGCCCTCCTCGACGCCTATGAAGCACACCTCCGGCTGCTGGAGGGCCGGTCGCAGGCGACGGTGGACACTTACACGTCGCATGTGAAGGGCTTCCGTCGCTGGCTGGCAGAAACGCACCCGTCGGTCGAGCTGAGCGACGTGACCAAGCTTCATGTGCGAGGCTTCCTGCTCCACGAGGCCAACCGGGAGATCGCGCAGATCACCCGGTCGACCGAGCTGTTCGCTCTCCGCAGCTTCTACCGCTTCCTCATCGCGGAGGGCCTGAGCGAGGAGAACCCGGCCGTCGCGGTGACCCTCCCCTGTCCTGTCCGACCGAGGGTCGAGTTCTACACCGACCCCGAGGCGGACGCCGTCATCGAGTGGGCCGCTGCACAACCAGGTCTGCGCTGGCAGGTGGGCCGGGTGCTCCTTCTCACCTTGCGCTACAGCGGTCTGCGCGCCGGTGAAGTAGTGAGCCTTCGCACTGAGGAGATCGACCTTGAGGCTCGCCGGATCTCACTCGTCGGCAAGGGCCGCAAACCTCGGGTGGTCCCTATTCCCAACTTGTTGGCGGACGTGCTTCGAGAATACCTGGACAAGCTGCGGCCGAGTCTCCCAGAATCCCCTTACTTGTTCGCCAACCCCAGGGGCAATCGGAGCCTCCGCGGTCGCTATGGCCGTCGGGCGCTGCACAGCCTGGTGTTAGAGGCCGGGACTTCGGCGGGTGTGACCGGAAGGCACTTTCCGCACCGGTGGCGTCACACCTACGCTACGAGCCTCATCCGCCGGGGCGTGGACATCCACATCGTGCAGCGCCTGATGGGCCACTCCAACATCGCGACGACCTCACGGTATCTTCACCTGTTGGACGCCGACCTCCTTGATGCTGTCGATCGGGCTTTCCCGGAAAGCTGAGTCCGGCTATCCCTCGCTGGTGGTCCGCATCTCGGGGTACATATCGAGCCACGCTTCCAGCGCCTTGAGGTAGGCCCGGTCTGCCTCGGTGAGGCTCACCTCCTCGTCTTCCTCGATCGCTTCAAGAAGCTTCGCTCCGATTTCCAGCTCCCGTAGCTCATCGGAGCCATAAGTGGCCACGAAGGCGGGCACGAGCTGATACCAGTCGGGCCAGTCCTCCAGGACGTGGTCCGGGGTGATTGACCCGTCAAGCAGGGCGCTCGTGTAGAACCTGAGCCGTTGGACGGCTTCGAGCTTCAGCTCCTCGTCTTCGTCGAGGTACTCCAGCAGTCGCTCGTCGATGGAGTCCAAGTAGAGGACCAGGAAGTCGTTCACGGTTCCATCATGGCCCATCACGCGAGGCGAAAGGTGCTCCGGGCACTTCGGCTGTATTCAAGGGCCGAATGACCCGCGCCGATATTGATAGAAGGTGCACGACTCCCGGTCGGCTTGCGAGG
>Ga0326727_10028355_pt1 | contig 10191 bp, 8 predicted proteins | sample MB2enrmetagenome_FD_207643 | JGI IMG/M metagenome (GOLD analysis project Ga0326727, IMG submission 207643) | Lab enriched peat soil microbial communities from McLean, Ithaca, NY, United States - MB29MY | ecosystem: Environmental > Terrestrial > Soil > Wetlands > Peat | place: USA: New York...
TGATCCTCAGGCCCGACGAGAGCTCCTGGAGTGAAGCAGACACACTGTTGTTGGTATTCGACAGTGTGTTCTCAATCGAAAGGGCGTTCATGTTGGTGTTGACAACAAGTCCCATGCTCGTCCTCCTTGACGGCCCCTCTAACTTTCCTGTCCCGGATGCAAAATCGACCCCGTTGTGAAGTTCATGTTTTCCGTTCCTCCCGAGTTTCAATCCGATTGCTTTTATTAACGGCAAATTTCCTGGAAAACTTTAACATTTCGTTAACATATTGCACTGATGTAACAGTATAAAAGGCATGACCCGGCGGCATTCAGGAGCGTTACCCGGCCCGATTTCATTCGCACATTTAGGGTAAGCCTGAAGAATTACATGCATAAATTTACCTTTACAATGATTACAAAATGACATTCGGAGTGTATGGTTCAGTTTTTGGTTGCTGGTTGTTAGTTGTTAGTTGTTAGTTGTTAGTTGAAAAGCCAAAAGCCTGTCAACTTGATTACCGTCTTGCATAGTCACAACCACAGTCAGAGATCAACTGCGGAGGCGTCTAGAGTACGGAGAAAAGCGCCCTTGCTTCCTGCTCCTTGATTTGAAATTTCAAATATCTTTTAAGGAGCAGGAAGCAGAAAGCGGGAAGCAAGGAGCAGGAATTCAACACGGTCGCAAAGGCTACGGAAATATTGCGCAGCAGGCGCGAGTACATCCTTCCGGCTAATCTTTTCTCCGTGTGCTCGGTTTCCGAGTGATTGTTTGGCTTTTCACTAAGAACTGAAAACTCAAAACCTGAAACTATCAAAAATCTCATCTCGTTTCATTTTTACCCAGTATTCGATTGCAAGTCTCCTTATCTCCTTGAAATACTCCGGGGTGAAGTCTCCGTAGCGCGAAGCGGCGCTCCGGATATCGGCTTTTATGCGTTCTTTCACGCTGTCCTTAAGCCGAAGCCGGAGTTTCCCGGCACTACTGGTAAAAACCGCTTCCGCCGCGGCGGCGCCGTTGGTATCGACCGTTATGGCGCCCCTGCCCAGGCTCGACCCGGTTGATACCTGAAGTCCGTCCGTAAGGCAGCTCAAAGGCGGCTTGAGGCCGGCGTAGCTTTCCACGGCCAGATCACCCAGGGACGCATTGAGAATTTCCCTGGCGAGTATCCCCATTTTGGCTCCAAGGATCGAGTAGATGCCCAGGTGGTGGTGAAACTCGTTGGTCAGGACCGCCGCCTTCCATTCCTCGACGCCATAAAGTCCAATGATTTTGTCCACTAACGGTCCGACATCATCCTGGAACTGATCGGGGCGGCATGGATAGGCTTTGAGGACAACGGGGGTTCGAGGTTCGAGCCGGTCTGTGCGGGAACGGGAGAAGAGGCCGGCATAGTCCGAGCGGGCTGCCTCTTTTTCCCACTTGGAAAGCCGGAAAAGAGGAGGGTTCGCGCTCACTTTCTCGAAACTGCCTATTTGCGGATTATCGATATAGAGTGCTACCGTTTCATCCCACGCCTTGAAATGGTTCTTGAGAAGAAGATCCTTCACCCTGGCGTCCTCATAAAGGAGGGAGAGCAGCCGGGCGGCCGGGGAGCCGGTCTTTCGAATCTCCTCCAAAAGGGCCCCATCGAAGGTGATAACCTCATTTTCCCGGAGTTGCATCGAATAAACGGGCACACCTGAGGCAAAAACTGCCCTTGCCCCTTCGATATCCCGCGCCGTATTCCAGCTCGGGCCGGGTTCTTCAGGTGGAGCGCCGTAATAGAAAATCGAAGAGATGCGGGAACGAGCCGACGGGTCCAGGCGGAGAACTTCGGCCGCATCGGTCAGGGGGCCGATAGCAACATAGCTCACCGTCTCTTGGGATTGAGCGAGAATTTTGAGAACCAGCGAGGCGGCGGCAGAGGGAGACCCCTTGCCCGGACCGGTGGATGTTGAAGGAGGCGCTGCGCGCTCACCCTCGCCCTGGCTTTCGGGCGGGCCGCCGCCGGCTTCCGGAAGCTTCGCCCAGCCGAGAGCCTCGGACATTTCCCGCCATGGCGGCGGGGGAGCGTTCAAGTCTGAGCCCGCCGCAACCGGGATATCCTCTTTCCCGAGAAAGGCGAGAATACGCCGGATGTTCCTGACACCGGCCTCGGGGGAAGACGCTCCGTCCGACGTGACGATCCCCGTCACTTCAAAGCGCGGTGAAATCAACATGAGGACGAGCGCCCTGACGTCATCCATGGCCATGTCGGTATCGACAATGACGGGTGTTCGCTCTTCATGGGCCAAAGCGGCGATGCCCGCGTTCAGCACCAGAAGAACCGCCAGGACAAGACTCAATGAAACTTTTCGGATGAGGGCCATGGAAAAACCTCTGGGAAGTTTTGAGTTTTGAGTTTTTAGTGAAAAGCCAAACAACCACTCCGAAACCGGACACACGGAGAAAAGATTAGCCGGAAGGATGCGCTCGCGCCTGCGGCGCAATTTTTTCCCTAGCTTTAGCGGTGGTGCCGAATTCCTGCTTCCTGTTTCCTGCTTCTTGCTCCCTGCTGCTTACTCCTTGCTTCCTGCTTCTTTCTGCTCGCTTCTCGCTTCCTGCTCCTTGCTTCCTGCTCCTGCTTTTTCCCCGCTTCCCAGGTTTTTTCCATCCACCCAGTATGTCAGTTTATTGCAATGCGTGCATTGAGCAATTCTTAACTCCTTGCCTTCGATCACAATATCGGAGGGCAACACGTCGAGCCAGCTTTGTTTGGTAGAAGCGCCGCAAAGAGGGCACTTGAACTCCGAATCCTTGGAGTTGGTAAGATTATCGTCGGCCATAGGTTTTCTCCTGGTTTTTCCGTGCATGGCGACATGAATATTGCGAATACATCAGGCCCACTGCCGTTTCACCTCAATATTTTCTCTTTTACGTCAATCAGCTTCAAGTCACCGTTTATTCTCTTGATAATCCAGATGTTCTCGGTCGTTCCGGCCAGTGATCTCACCTGGTTCTTTACTGAAAAAGTGGACCTGAACTTCACGATTCTGACCTCGGGCTCGAAGCCGGTCATCAGGACGTCACTGTCAAGCCTGGTGTCTATTTCGATCCAGTTGCGATAGTAATACTTCAAGTCCTCGAGGACCTTATCCCTGCTGATAACACCGCGGTCATAATAGTCCACGTTGTCGGCATAAAACGGCGCTACCGCGGCCGGGTCTTTTCTCCCGTTCAGGTAAAGGAGACGGGATACGAACTCGGTGACTTCCTCACTGGTAATCGGGCCGGTCTGGCCGCTCTTCCTGCCGCGATCAGCCTCTTTAAGGGGGGCTTGCTCCGGAGTTCTTTCGCCGGCGGGAATTCCCGACGGGGCCGCCTTTTCCTCCGAGAGCTTTCGGGGCGCTGTCTCCTCCATTTTGCCGGGTGGTTTGGCGGTTTCCCTTGCCGTCGTTTCCGATTTGGACTTCTGTCCCGCAGGGGCAATATCCAGGAGCAGGGCACGCTGGTTCTGGTTGGGGTCAGCGCTTGAGGAGTAGGTGATCAGGGCCTTCCTGTTTCGCAACTGGCCGGCGGCCCTTTTCAAGGTCTCGATCCTTTTATTATCCATTTGGGTATCAAAATAGAAGACCATGTTGGGCGCATAAACCGCCCATTCATCGACCTGGATCACCACGGCCTCGATCCGGCCCTCATTTCCGGCCGCATCCGGCGCGGCTGCCAGGCAAGACCGGCCCTGGCAGAAGACACCCACCAGGACAAAAAGGAGCACAGCGATACTCTTAAATTCTCCCGTTGTCGGCACTCGTTCCATTCTCACTTTCCTTTATTCCCGATACCGCTGCCCGGCTGAAAGTGTTCCGGCAGCGGGCAATGCCACCGCATGCGGGCCGCATCATATCCCCCGGAAGAAGCGAACATCAAGATATGAAGCCCAGAGTGCTTAGGGCCCCTAGGGTGATGCCAACTTGCGTTCAGGAAGGTCCCTACTGCTCACCCTGCCCGGTTGGGTCGCTTAGCCGGCCCATGAAAAGAATGCCGCCGGTGCGGGTGGACCGAATGATATAGACAAATGGGTGGTCGGCCACGAACGGGACGGGTTCGGCCGGACGCATGGCCGCTCCTGCCATCATGGAAACGGCCGTGGCCGCGGCGGCTTCGGTGCCTTCTTCGTTAACGTCCACGAAGGCCTTGTGCATCACCAGGCCAATGTAAAGCGGATCACCCGGAACGTTGGCGATCCCGGTGAAGTCGGCCTGCCCGACCGAAAAAGCCTTCTTCATGCCCAGATCCATCAGCGGGTTGTTCAGATTGAGCGTGCTGGTGCTCTTAAACCTGGGGAGTGACAGTGCCACGCGGACCGATTTGGTTTTTTCCAGCCATGAAGCCAGCTTTCCCGCCGTCAAGGACATCTCCAGATCAGCCAACCCGTCCACTTTATCCGGCAGCAGGACAACCATGGATGCTTCATTACCCTTGTACGGCATGACCAGGAGCTTGAAGCCCTCCAATTCGGCCAGCTCGAAAAAACGCGTTTGCCTCATCATATCGACGTCAACGTCTTTATTGAGAGAAACGTGAAACTTCGCCTTTCCGGTTGCCTCCCGTTCGAACTTCGCCTGCCAGACGGCTTTGAAATAGATGGCGTTGGCCAGCACCAGACGGGTGTCGGGCTTGAGGACATTCGCGGGGATCAGGTCCTGGATCTTATGTTCCGTCTGATCCGAAACCCATGAATTGATTTTCTTTCGGACGGCGGGCTCGTTGCTGAAATCGACCGGCTCCAAACTGCCCTTGAAACTCTCCGTAACGGCCTTGCCAAACTCGGGCTTGAGAGGGTAATCGGCCTTAAGCCAGACTCCGTTGGCGGCATGGAGTTCCAGGCCATCATGGACTGGTTCATGGAACAAAAGCTTCTGCTGCTCCGCGTATCCATCGAGCACCAGGCCCGGCAGCGTGAGCGTTGCGTTCTGAGTGCCGGAACGGAGGGCCTGCAGGTGAAGCACCTTGGCCATCTCGGTGGAGGTGTCCCCTTTGGCGCCGACAAAAGTCATGCTCAGAGCAGTGGCGACGCTCCGGGGCGAAAAGAACAAGTTCCCGGGTTGCCCGCGAAGCTGAGCATAGAGATCGGTTGCGAAAGCATTTTGGGACTGGGCAAGCTTTCCGGCTTCAGTGTCGTTTCCCCTGTCCGGGGACCCGGAGGCCGGAACAGAAAACAGAAGAACCAGCAGTGGCAGGGCAGCAGCAACGATTCGGAGCATGACATTCTCCTTCAGGGTTTCAAGTCAACGCCGCCATTCATGTCATCAAATGGCCAGCGCCGCATGCACGGCTCTCACATCCGGCGCCGGAAGAGCCTAAGGACAAAACCGGTTGGACAAAACGTTTCGCTTCGCCGGTATCGAACGAATATTTTGTCAACAGCCCTTTCTTTCCGTCATTTTTATGACTGGAAGGCCGGACATCAGCGGCCGGCAGATTGAGACCCAAGTATAACATATCATTGGCCGACCCTCTAAGGAGAAGGGCAGCGGAGTATTGTTTCGATTCAACGCCAAAGGAAGAACTGCTTCATCTAACCTTAACCGGCTCTTCTCACTTCCTGGCAGCATGAAGCAGGTTGGCCGTGTCCACCAGGAAGTGGTAGCCTATCCCGAATGGCAGGGGTTTGATGCCGCTGCCGGTTTCGTATATACGGGCAAGGTCCGCCTGGTAGGCTTCCGGGAAACTGGATATGGGCCCGGAGTAGGCGCCATGGAATTGCAGGGTCCAGACTGAGGAGTTGAAATACTTCAACGGAATTCCCGAATCTTCCTGAAGAACATGGCGGCTGTGATCGAGAACGAACTGCCTTGCAGCCGAAGCCTGTGGCTTGGACATCACATAAGCCGCCGATTTCATCAAAGTAATAAACGGCCCGAAGTTCTCCAGGAAATTAATAAAATGCCTGTTCCGCCGGAAGCTGGAATTATAAAGATTCAGCCTGAAGTAGTAGAGTGTCCGGGGCTTATTCCCCGTTGATCCGGGGCCTTCAAAGAGAATACGTATCCCCGGAATGGCGCCTTTCGGACCGGGGTCGCAATTGTCAAGGGCAGAGGCTTCCCGGATCGTTCCGTCCGTTCCCATGAACCAATGCTTGACATCAAGGATACGGGTCTTTTCCCTCGCCATGGAGAATAGAAGAAAAGGGAGAACACCGTCGAGATACTTGCCTTCCATGCCGGTGTGCATGTGTGAACTGATGAAATAGTCGATGTCGATAATTTCATGGAGCAACTTCCGGACGTTCACAAAGAAGGAATCGAAGTCTTCCGGGCTCATGGCCTGAAAGTCAGGGACCTTGCCTACGGGTTCCAACGCCATCAGTATATAAGTATCCGCGTTGGGGAAAAGCGTATAAGCGCTCATAAAATCAGGCCCGCTGAACGGATAGAAGACGGTCAATCCGGAAGACACGGCTTTTGACAGCTCCCTGGAGGCCCACCGTCTCATCGGCGTGAGTTGAATCCTGTCGTATCGCGCCCAGTTGCGGTCGAAGTATTTTTCGAACTCGGTCCAAACCGGCCTGCTTTCAAAGGGAGCCAGAGGACTGCGCGGAGCACGAATGCCCGCAATGAGCGCGGCGTATTCGGCGTAACCGGCCCGGGGCCTTTGAGGCTCACAGCCCGGCTGTGTATTTCCACCGGCATCGGACCCCGGCTGGGAAAAGGCGTACGAAGAAATAAACAGGCTGGAGAACATCAGAAGCATGAGGCTTGAAAAGAAACGTCTTTTTTGGATTCTCACCGTTTAATGTTCTCCACTTGAGGCATTAACGTCTTCGCCTTTCTGAATCAGCAATCTTGCGGCATCGGTGCTGCCCGCGAAAGCGGCCCAATGAAGCGGGGTCTTCCGGTTCACGTCCCCTGCATCTATTCTGGCCCCTTTCTGAATCAGCAGTTTCACCACATCGGCGCTGCCCGCGAAAGCGGCCCAATGAAGCGGGGTCTTTTGGTTTTCGTCCCTGGCGTCTACATTTGCGCCCTTCTGAATGAGCAGCGCCGCAGCGCCGGTATTGCCCGCAAAAGCAGCATGATGCAGCGGCGTCCATCGGTTCTCGTTTTCGGCGTTCACTTTCGCGCCATGCCGAATGAGCAACGCCGCGATTTCCGTCATGCCGTCGGAAGCGGCACGATGTAACGGCGTCTCCAGGCAATTGTCCCTGGCATTCACATTCGCGCCCTTCCGAATGAGCAGCGCCGCAACGCCGGCCCCGCCTTCCGCGGCCCAGTGCAGAGGCGTCTCCTCGTTTTCGTCCCTGGCATTCACATTCGCGCCCTTCCGAATGAGCAGCGCCGCGACCTCGGCTTTGCCCCAATAGGCGGCATGATGCAGCGGCGTCTCCAGGTACACGTCCCGGGCGTCAACGTTTGCGCCTTTCTGAATGAGTAATCCCGCCAGATTTGTGTTACCCGCGAAGGCAGCCCAATGCAACGGCGTTTCCCGGTTCTCATCCCTTGCGTTCACATTTGCGCCCCGATCAAGGATTTGCCGGACTCCGGCCTCGTCCCCCGCCTTGACGGCGTCGAACAGGCTTTGCGCCGCGGCATGCCCATGGACTGCGGCAGTCAATATCGTCGCAAGCGCCAATAACACGGCTAGAGAAACCTTGTTCATCACTTATTTCCTCGAACTTCGCCCATCATTGGGGAGAACGGCCGGCGGGCCGCTATGAGCGCGGATGTATATGCCTCTTGACCGTATGCATCAAGCTTCGTCCGGTAATTTTAGCTATCGGATCTTCAGCCGAATTCCGTCTGAAATACTTCCGCCCCGGCTCAAAGCCCGTAAGTATACGATTTCCCCATCGAACATGCAATAAATGTCACAGGAAGGCCGGCTTTTGATATCGAGACTTCAGAGATTTCGGATCAGGAATTTATGTAATATCGTGCTCGCCTGTGCTATTTGTTGAGTCTTTATAGGCAACTCATTACACGACAAGACATCAGTTCAGGTGGGAAGAACAATGAAGCATTCGAGCACTGCCGTCGTACTCGCGATCCTCGGACTACTGGCAGCTATCAGCCCGGCAGCCCTGCCCTCCAGCGCCGCCGCCCTGGGGCCGGCCCAGGGCGCATCTTACGTTATAACCGTCTATGACTCGACGGGAAACTTCGCTTCTCGCGGGGTGATCACCTTGCATGCCGATCACACCATGTCCGTGATAGATTCCAACCAGGGAGGACCGGCATATTTCTTCAGCAGCCAACTGGGGGCTTGGAAAGCCGGCCTCAACGGCAAGATCGTGGCAAAGGCAATCGACTTCGACTACCCGCCGGACCAGGATGTCGCGCGCCTGGATTACACCATTGGGTTCACACAAAAAGGGAACCAGGCGCAGGGCACGATCACCGTCACAACATTCCCGCTTGAAAATGGGGACCCGCTGGACGGCGGAGGAACGCTTCTGGGTACCTTTACTTTCGTCGGTCAACTGGTGAAACCCTGACCTACGGACAAGCCCTTAATCCAGCCGGTTCAGGTGCTTGTCCGATAGTTCCCCCAGAAACGGGCTGATCCCGCTTCGCATAGGAAATGTGAAGATTTCGCTCCGCTCTGGTGCAGGCGACATAGAAAAGCCTCCGCTCTTCCTCGACATTGTCGCCGTTTAAATCACCTTCGTCTTTTTCCACCGACCGCCAGTGAGGAAGGATGTCATTTTCGCATGCGACCAGAAAGACGGTATCGTATTCGAGGCCCTTGGCGGCATGGATGGTGGACAACCTGACACCCTGGTCTTTGGACTCATCGTCGTCTTCGTCTTCGGTGCGAAGGGCGCAGTCTTCCAGGAACTCCTCTATGGTTTCTCTTCCTTCCGCTATGCTCAGAAGTTCGTTTATGTTTTCCAGGCGGGATAGAATGCCGTCTTCATCGCCCGATCCGGCGTAGGTTTCCAGGTGCTTTTCGTAGCGGGTAATGTCGATTACCTCTTCCAGGGCCTGTTTGGGAGGCATGTTCCTGATGCGGTCGAGAATGAACAGCACCATCCCTATCTCACCGGCCACCTTTTGAAGACCGATTTTTTTCTGGATTGCGACCGGGCTTTTTTCCATCAGGGATGCGCCGGGAAGATCTATTCCCCTTATTTTCTGGATTGATTTCTTGCCGATCCTTCTTTTCGGAACATTGAGAATACGTTCAAAAGCCACATCGTCTTTCGGGTTTATGGCGCATGAAAGATAGCTTGTCAGGTCCTTTATTTCCCGCCGCTCGTAAAATGAGATTCCTCCAACGAGCTTGTACGGGACTCCCAGCTCATTGAAAGCCTTCTCGAGAATGCGGCTGATGAAGGTCGTCCTGTAGAGGACCGCCATCTTTTCGAAAGGAACTCCATCGTAGCGGAAGGCACGGCATTTTTCAGCGACCCATCTGGCTTCAAAATAGGAATTCTCAAATCCTCTGAGCGACGGCAGACTTCCGGGCCTGGTGCTGAAGCAGTTCTTTTGGATCTCCTCGTGATTGAAGCTTATGATCTCATTTCCCAGTTCGACGATCGGCGAGGTGGACCGGTAGTTCTCTTCGAGCAGGAAAACTTTTGTCCCTTCATATTCCCTCGGAAACTGAACGAAGTAGGTTGGCTCAGCGCCCCTGAAGCTGTAGATGGACTGTGAAAAATCGCCCACCACCGTGATATTCCCGTCTTTTACCAGGAGCTTGATTATGGCGTTCTGGATGGAATTGGAATCCTGGTGTTCGTCCAGAAGAATGTACTGGAAAAGGTCCTGATAGAAAGTCCGGATTCGAGGCTCCTGTTGCAGCAGTCTGAGAGCATGGACTAGGATATCGTCAAAGTCCATGGCGTTTGCTTCCAGGAGCATCCGGTTGTAGCGCTCGAAGATAAGATCGAGTTTTCTGAATTCCTTGATGGAATGGATATAGGCATCGGCATCCCGGGAGTTCTTCGCCCGGCTGATGTGTGCCCTGATCGCCCTGGCGAACTTGCCCTCCATGTTGAAGCCGGTCTCTATGAGGTTCTTTATGAGCCCGATCTGGTCGGCCCCGTCGTAAATGGTAATCGGGGTTTTGAAGCCGATTTCCCCCGCATGCGCCTTCAGGACCTGGAGCATCGAGGAATGGAAAGTCCTCACCCACGGGAAATCCCCGATCCATCTTCCCGTGGCTCTGGTGAGGCGGTCCTTCAGCTCGTTTGCAGCCTTGTTGGTAAAGGTGATGCAGAGGATGCGCGTGGGATCGCACCCTTTCCG
>Ga0326727_10028356_pt1 | contig 10190 bp, 9 predicted proteins | sample MB2enrmetagenome_FD_207643 | JGI IMG/M metagenome (GOLD analysis project Ga0326727, IMG submission 207643) | Lab enriched peat soil microbial communities from McLean, Ithaca, NY, United States - MB29MY | ecosystem: Environmental > Terrestrial > Soil > Wetlands > Peat | place: USA: New York...
GCCATGGTAGCGTGCATGCGGAAATTGCTTTGCGTATTGAATGCAATGCTTAAAAATCGTACCCCTTGGAATTATAGTGTTAACCAATCAATTAGTCCTTGACAAGTAACACAGTTGCTAAACAAAATATGCAACCTCAGTACTCTCGCCCCAGCGTGGGAGAGAGTTAGAGAGAGGGGGGTGCATGATGAGGGCGGGATTATCGTTTCTCAGTATCTTCTCCCGTGTGAGAAGATACTGATGAGGGTTTACAACTGCTAGCCCGCTCCTCCGTTTGTTCGTGGGGACTGATTTTGTTACACTTATCATAGATATGAAGAAACAGCCGTCCTCGATGAGAAAATCAACCCGCACCATTTCCGGTGTGACGCCGGTGGCGGTGATGACCCGCCCTGCGCCCTGCCCCGGACGGTGTGTTTACTGTCCCACCTTCGCCGCCATGCCGCAGAGCTATACCCCGGAATCGCCGGCAGTGCTGCGCGGCATCGAATGCCAGTTCGACGCTGCCAAACAGGTAACCGTCAGGCTGAACGGCTTGGCTGATATGGGACACCCGACCGACAAAATCGAACTGATTATCATGGGCGGCACTTTCCTGGCGACAGCAAAAGATTATCAATATCAATTCATCAAAGACTGTTACGACGCCCTGAACGGCACGGTCGCCGCCTCGCTGGCCGAGGCCAAGCAAATCAACGAAACCGCCGCCCGCCGCTGCGTGGGGCTGTGCATTGAGACCCGGCCGGATTACTGCGGCGAAGATGAAGTGAAACGGATGCTGGAATTCGGCACTACCCGCGTCGAAATCGGGGTGCAGACGCTGGATGACGACATTTACCGCCTGGTCAACCGGGGGCATCTAATCGCCGACGTGGTCAAAGCCACGGCGCTGCTGAAAAATTACGGTTTCAAGGTGCATTACCACTGGATGCCGGGGCTGCCCGGTTCGACGCCGGAGCATGATTTGGCAATGTCCCGCCAATTATTCGAGGACCCGCGCTTCCGGCCGGACGGCTTGAAAATCTACCCGACGATGGTCGTCGCCGGGACGGAACTGGAAAAATGGTTCAACGAGGGACGTTATGTTCCTTATAATAATAGTACGCTGCTGGACCTGGTGGCGGACATCAAGTCTATCGTGCCGAAATATGTCCGCATTTCCCGCGTGCTGCGGGATATCCCCGTGAAATTTATCACCGCCGGTTATAAGGATTCCCTGCGCGGCCCGGTCCGGGAACGCATGCGGGCGAAAGGCCTCGAATGCCGCTGCATCCGCTGCCGCGAGTACGGTCACCGCCTGGCCGCCGGCTGGAAATTGGGCGAGCCGGTACTGACCAGAATGGAATACACAGCATCCGGCGGCACGGAGATTTTCCTGTCTTTCGAAGACGAGCGTGAAACGCTGTTCGGGCTGTTAAGGCTCCGCATCCAGGCCAATCCGATTCCCCTGCCCGGCCTGGAAAATACCACCCCAACGGCGATTATCCGGGAACTGCATGTCTACGGGGCGGAAGTGCCATTGAAAAACCAGAGTCCGGGGGCCGCCCAGCATAAGGGCCTGGGGAAGGCATTATTAAAGGAAGCGGAACGCATCGCCCGCGAGGAATTCCAGGCGCCGCAGATGCTGGTGTTGAGCGGGGTCGGGGCCAGGGAGTATTACCGCGCGGAGTTCGGGTACACCCCTGCCGGGGATTACATGGGGAAGAGGCTGTAGTGCCAAACTCTTCTCGCGATGAAAAGGTTATAGTACTTCGCGAAGCCTGCGAAGTAAAGGTAGAGAGACTGAGAGTGAGGGGAAAAAGTGTTCTGTTTGAATTCAGCAGCGTGTATTCAATAAAAGACGAAAGACTCCCTCACCCTAACCCTCTCCCGGCAAGGGAGAGGAGAAATTGGGCTGGATATGTTTAGTAAAAAGCAGCCTCACCTTGATTGGGAGGTCTAAACCCATGGGAAACAATAAGATCACCCTGGCAAGAAACCTCCGGCGCAAGCAAACAGATGCAGAGAGAAAAATGTGGAGGGTATTACGCGGCAGGCAATTTGAAAACAGTAAATTTCGCCGGCAAGAACCGATAGGACAATACATTGTTGATTTTGTGAGCTTGGATAGGCAATTAATAATCGAATTACACTGCCCGCCACTGAAGCTGTCACAATTGCAGCTACAGCCGGTATCGGTGGCAGTGCGATTAATACCCCGATCACAATCCCGGTTAATACCGGCGCCTCAGCCGGTCAAGTCGTGGTACTTAATACTACAGCCGGCGAAGCGCTTGGTGCCGGCGCGATTGTTCAATTAGTATTCGCCGGTATCACCAACCCGGCCACCGTCGGCAGCTATGGTTGTACCATTGCGACTTCAGTAGAAACTACTGCCGTCGCATCCTCTACCTTTACGACCACAGTTCCGACCATCACCCCGGTCCCCGGTATCATCACGGTCTGGAACAGCGCGGGTATCGAATTATTCCAAACTACCGATTTTAATGCTGCGCTTAACAATGTTACCGCCGGCGGCACGATTAAATTAACTGCCGGTACTTACAACACCGCTTTCACCAGCACTAACCTGAATCTTTCCATGACGATTCAGGGCACCGACCCCAGCGCGGCCAACGTTATCCTGATGTCAACCGCTGCTTGGGCTTTGACCGGTAAAACCGTCATTATCAACGCCGTTACAATCGATGGTTCCGGCCCCGGTGCTCTCACCATCGGCAACACCAATGCCGCTGGCACCGATACTATTTCGGGCTGTATCTTCCAGAAAGGCACTTTAACTGTGAATGACGTAGCCGGTGCTGTTTGCACGCTGAGCAACGATACATTCACCACCAAGACCGGCGGGCTAGTCGGCCTTACTGCCACCACTCCTGTCACTGTTACCGGCTGCACGTTCAACGTCGCCGGCACCAGCACCGGCATCTCCGCCGCAGCTAATGTCACCGTCACCGGCAGCACCTTCACCGGCGTTGCTGAAACGACTGATACTTATCTGGGCAACGGTATTTTGTTGACCGGCGGTACCGGTAATGCAATCAGCACCAGTACTTTCACCGGTTTATCCAATGCATTCACCGTTGCAGATCCTCTCCTTACTCCTGTTACTATGGCTAACTTCTTCGGCAATACCGTAACAAATTGCGGCCAAGCCTCGCCGCCGGCCGCCACCGCTACTTCTGCGATTGTGATTACAGCCGCAGGTGCCAACGGTGTTAATATTTACGGCAATACCATTACCAACGGCACCAACTACGTAATCAGCGTTGCCACCGGCTACGATGGCGCGGTCAATTTCTACGAGAACACCCTGACCGGTAATGCGAAAATCGCTTCCAATGGTGATTTAAGCAATACCTTAATGCTGACCAAAAACTGGTGGGGCGCCGCCGCCAATGTCCCGGCGAACGTTAAAGTAGTCGCCGGCACCACCGCCGGTCTTACCTTTACTCCGGCCCTGGGTGCGGCTCCTACTGCTGCCGCTTTTGCGGTAACCGGTAATCTTTCCGCCTCCGCCACGGTCGGCGTCAACGTCTCCGGCATCGGCACCGGCGATCCCACCTATGAACTCGGCGCCACCGCTTTAGCCGGTAACCCCACCGCTATCGCCATCCCGTCCGCTGACACTGCCACCAAGTACTTTGATGTCTACGGACAGACCCTTACCGGCGGCAACCTGACCACCGGCGCAACCGTTGATTTCTACGGTACAACTGCTATACCGGTAGTCAACACCGCGACCTCCGTCAGTGCCGTCCTGTTCTACAACTCCGTCACCGGCACATGGGTTAATGCCGGCGGCAGCGTTAATGCTTTCGGCAACTACGTTGAAATCTATGTCGGCACGACTTCCGGTTCAGTCGTTACCGATGCCCAGTTCAACGGAACCCCGTTCGTCCTGGTTACCGTTGCAGTCCCGCTAGGCGGGATTGTTCCTCCCACTGCCACGCCGCTTTATCCCGCCAACGGCGCAACGGGCATCTCGATTAATAACCTGACCTTCACTTGGCCGGCAGTATCCGGTTCAGGCATTACCTATCAATTCGCTTTAGCCCAGGCTTCGGCCAACACTTCCGCGAACTGGTTCGCAATTCTTGATTACTCCGACAACACGACCACCAACGCCGAACCTTCTCAGGAAGTCTTACAGCCCAACACCGTTTATTGGTGGGAAGTCAGAGCAGTCACCATGAACTCCAGCGGCGGCATTGCTGCCACCGGTCCGTGGTCTGTTCAGATGTTCACCACCGCACCTGCGGTAACTGCTACCACTTCTTCTGCCGCAGTTACGATTACCCAGACTAACACCAGTGTTATTGTTACCCAGCCGGTAACGACCGTTCAATCGACTGTTACCAGCGTGGTCATTACCCAGACTACCGGGACAAGCACCCAGGCTATTCCGTCCTACTTACTGTGGGCGGTCATCGCCGTCGGCGCCATCCTGGTCATCGCCGTCATCGTCCTGATTGTCAGAACCCGCCGCATCCCGTAACGTTCTGAAATAAAGACAAAACGGTAACTTGAATCAAAGGGAGCCCGCCACCGGCGGGCTCCCTTCTTTTTTAGCATTATTGTCCCTGCGCCCCTCTCTCTATCTCTCTCCCACCGGTGGAGAGAGGACTGAGTTTAGGTGTTTTGGGACGACCGGGTTGAGAGGGATAAAGCTAACCTGCGGTTGGCAGAATGAAAAATAGGATGTCAGATTCAATTCTGACCCGCCAGAGGCGGACGAAGAATCTCCCTCACTATTGAGCAGGCAGGAGACCCTTCAAAAAGATGAAGTTCTGGATTGTCGGGTCAAGCCCGACAATGACAATGAAAAGAAAACAGCTTAAAGTAAAACTAGAAGCTGTTTTGCCCCGTTTGTCATTCCCGCGCAGACGGGAGCCTATAAAAATAATTTCCGATGTCTATCTTCGGACAGTTGCATAAGGTGACAATGCCCCCTTCCGAATCTGCCGTCACGCTCATTTTCTTGAATTAAGCGCCATCGTGGAGTATACTCTTAATGATGGTAAAGACGGAAACAAAACCGAAGCATTTCCTCACGATTACCGACCTGACCCCGAACGAGCTGCAGGCCATTCTGGACGCGGCCGTCGAGCTGAAAACCCGGGGCTGGATTACCACACTGAAAAACAAAACAATGGCGCTCGTCTTTGAGAAGCCTTCCCTGCGCACCAGGGTTAGTTTTGAGGTGGCGATGCGGCAGTTGGGCGGGCAGTCGCTCTACCTCTCGCCGGAAGAGGTCGGTCTGGGCAAACGGGAATCCATCCCGGACGTGGCCCGGGTGCTGAGCCGTTTTGTGGACGTCATCGTGGTGCGCACTTTCGCGCAGCACAACCTGGAAGTGCTGGCGGAATATGCATCCGTGCCGGTGATTAACGCCCTGTCCGATTACGAACATCCCTGCCAGGCGCTGGCGGATTTACTGACCATCTACGAAATAAAAGGAAAACTGAAATGGCTGACGCTGGCCTACATCGGCGACGGCAACAACGTGGCCAACAGCCTGATGCTGGCCTGTGCCATGACCGGCGTGAACTTTAATATCGCATCCCCTAAAGGGTATACAATTGACGCATCCGTTCTGAAAAAAGCACAGACTTACGCCAAAACTTCCGGGGCGAAAATCTTCTGTACGGAAGACCCGCAGGCTGCGGCCAGAGACGCGGACGTAATTTACACCGACACCTGGACCAGCATGGGCCAGGAGGCGGAAGCCGCAGTGCGCCGCAAGGCCTTTGCGGAATACCAGGTTAACGAGAAATTGCTGTCCTTCGCCAGAAATAATTCCATCGTCATGCACTGCCTGCCGGCCCATCACGGCGAAGAAGTGGCCGTAGGCCTGCTGGACAGTCCACGCTCGGTGGTTTTCGACCAGGCGGAGAACCGGATGCATGCCCAGAAAGCGCTGCTGGCCTGGATATTCGCCAAAAAATAACCCGTCTGACAATCTCCTGATTATCAAAGAGGAGAGTACCTGTTTTCCGCAATTCGGAACTGGAGAAAATAATTGAGTAAACCAATTGTAGCTATTATCGGGCGGCAGAACGTCGGTAAATCGACGCTGCTGAACCGTCTGGCCGGCAAGCGGATTTCCATTGTGGAAGACCTGCCCGGGACAACCCGCGACCGGGTTTTTACCGACGTGACCTGGAACGACCGCAGCTTCACTCTAGTGGATACCGGCGGACTGGAACTGGGGATGATCAACGAGATTGACCGCGGCGTGAAAGAGCAGATTACGCAGGCCATGTCCGAGGCGGACGCGATTATTTTCGTAGTGGACGTCAAGGACGGCATCATGCCCGCCGATGCGGAAATCGCCGACCTGGTGCGGCGGCTGAAAAAACCGACGCTGCTGGTGGCAAACAAGGGCGATAACGACAAACTGGAAGCGCAGGCCGTCGAATTTTACAAACTGGGTCTGGGCGAGCCGTTCGTCATCAGCGCCTATCACGGCCGCAGTACGGCGGAACTGATTGAAAAAATCATCGCGATTTTGCCGGAATCAACCCCGTCACCGGACGAGCCGGAAATCATGAAAGTGGCCATCGTCGGCAAGCCTAACGTGGGCAAATCAATGCTGCTGAACGCCCTGCTGGGCAAAGAAAGGACCATCGTTTCCAACGTGCCGGGGACCACCCGCGACGCCATCGATACCGAACTGGAATTTATGGATAAACGGGTTTTACTGATTGATACGGCCGGTATCCGGAAAAGGGGCCAAATCGAGACCGGGATTGAGCAGTACAGCGTGATACGTTCAATGCACGCCATCGACCGCTGCGATGTGGCGCTGCTGGTGCTGGACGCGACCGAAATGTTCTCGGCGCAGGATACCCATATTGCCGGTTACATCCAGCGGGCCGTTAAAGGTATCGTGATTATTGTCAATAAATGGGACCTGGTGACCCATGAAAACCAGGCGCTGTGGGCGGAAAATACCCGTAAACAATTCAAGTTCATGGCTTATGCGCCGGTGATGTTTATCTCGGCGAAGACCGGTAAAAGCGTCCAGGACGTGATGCCGCAGGCTTATCAGGTCTATCAGGAGAGAATCAAACAAATCCCCGTGGCCGAACTCCGCGGAGTGATGCGGGACGCGGTGGCTTCGCATAATATGCCGCGCAAGGGTAAAATGATGCTGACTGTGAAAGGCGTGACCCAAACCGGCGTCAATCCCCCCACTTTTGTTTTCAAGGTGAATAACACAAAACTGGTGCATTTTTCTTACCGGCGTTTTCTGGAAAATAAACTCCGGGAATCCTTCGGCTTCACCGGCACGCCTTTAAAACTGGAATTTAAATCAGGGAACGAATAATGATTGCGTTTTCATTGATTATGCGGTACCTTGCCGGAATCATCATCGGCTATTTATTAGGGTCGATTCCATTCGGCTTGTTGCTTGCAAAATGGCTGGCCCATGTAGACGTCAGGGAATACGGCAGCGGGAACATTGGCGCGACCAATGTGTCGCGGGCGGCCGGTATCAAAATAGGCCTGCTTTCCGGCGTGCTGGATTTTTCCAAGGGCTTAGCGGCAGTATTCATTTCACGATTGATTGTCGGGCACAGTTACGTAACAGCCGGGCGTTTTAGTTTTGGCCCGCTTTTCGGGGCGGTGCTGGCAGGTTTAGCCGCGGTTGTCGGCCACAGCTGGTCGGTTTTCCTCAAATTCCACGGCGGAAAAAGTGTGGCCGTCTTTTTCGGCGGGCTGGTGGCGCTGGTATGGTTTGTGGCATTATTCGGCGGCGAAGTTTTAGCGCTCGGCGCCACCTCGACACTGTTTATGTCACTGGGTTCGCTGGCGGGGGTGGTCGGCGCTTACGCCATACTGATACCGCTGACAGTTTTTAACAGGCTATCGCCCGATTACCTGTTGTACGCTTTCTGCGGCACGGCGATAGTTGTCTACCAGCACCGTACAAACATTGTCAGCCTGTTTAAAGGCATCGAACGCAAACTGGGACAGCGGGCGGAGAAAATCCGGCACCACGAACAGCAAAAGAAGAATTAGTTTCGGGCTGGAAAGCGCACAGGATAACAATTTCCGTCTTCCAATTCTTTAGTGGTATCATTGACATCATATTATATTAGTAATATATTAATATAGTAAAGTAGTAATCTATGAAGATGCAAATCGCACGTACTGAGCGGTTTAGTAAAGCCTGGGAACGGCTGGATGAAAAGCATAAAATCCTGGCGCGCAAGGCCATCTTGCTAATGATGAAAGATTTAAAGTATCCGTCATTAGGCGTGAAAAAAATGAAAGGCACGCGTAATATTTGGGAAGCGCGTGCAAGCCTTTCTTTAAGAATTACTTTTCAGCTTACTGGCGATGTTATCATTTTACGGAATATCGGCCATCATGATGAAACATTGAAACAACCATAAGAGGTGAGATTATGACGACATACAGTAAAGTTACAAGACACGGCCAAATTACTCTACCTGCAGAAATACGGAAAAAACTCGGTATCGAAGAAGGGGATTTGATAGAAATTGAGGTAAAAGACGAACAGGCAGTGCTGATACCGAAAAAACTGGTGGATAAAAATCAATCCTATTTCTGGACAAAAGAATGGCAGGAAGCTGAAAGAGAAGCCGACAAGGATATTAAAGAAGGGCGCATTAAGGTTTTTCAGTCAGTTGATGAACTCATTAAAGATTTAGGCTGATTTTAAAAAGGATTTAACGGTTTTTTCCCCAAACCGTCCCAAACTTACACAGATTTATCAGAGACACAAAATGCCTCATAAATACAAACTGCTGGTATCCGATATCGACGGCACGTTCGCTGACGGCAGCGGAGTTATTTCGGCGGCCGATAAAAAAGCATTGGTGGAATTGCACCGGGCCGGGATAAAAGTGTCTTTATGCACCGGCCGCCCCGCGAATGGATGCCGGGCCGTTCTTCAAAATATGCCCGAGGATGGTTTTCACGTATTTTTTGACGGGGCATTGGTTTGTAATTCCAACCAGACACAAGTTATTTACAGCCGACCGATAAAAAAAGAATTACTCGGGGAAATTTGCGTCCTAGCCCATGAGCACGGATTGACGCTCGAATTATTTTCAAAAACCCATTTTTACGTTGAACGCGAACATACATTAGCCGAAATCCATTCGGGTTTATTGAAATTTGAAACAACAACGGCAGATTTCAGTGCGGTTTGTCAGCAGGCACAGATGATTATAGGCTGTCTGGTTATTCCCGCTGCAGACGAGAATAAATTCAAGCCGATATTGGCTGATTTCGGGGTAAAACATCATTTAATCTTCAGTTGGACACAAAATCCAACGCGGCCAGATATCCGTTTGGTCAATATCATGATGAACGATGTTTCTAAAGGCAGAGCGTTGGGAGCATTGTGCTCTTATCTGGGATTGGGACTGGAAGAAGTTGCCGCGATTGGCGACGGCACCAATGATATTTCCTTACTTTCGGCAGCCGGGCTGGCAATTGCGATGCAAAATGCGCCGCCGGAACTCCAAGCTGTGGCAGATTACATTACGCCTGACCTGAACCACAATGGTTTTGCGCAAGCGGTGCATACGCACCTTTTATAGATGTCCTATTTTCTCTTTGGTTGACCCAGACTCAGTGCCAGCTGCTCAAACAGCTGACGCTGTTCTCTGGTCAGGGAATCCGGCGTGGTCACGGAAACAATGACAATCTGGTCGCCGCGGCCCCGGTCCTGCAGGTGGGTGATGCCTTTATTCCGGAATCTGAAATTTGCGCCGCTCTGGCAACCGGCCGGGATTTTCAGTTTGGCATCGCCTTCGAGCGTCGGGACGTTCGCTTCCATGCCCAGCGCCGCCTGCGCGAAATTAATGGGCAGTTCGTAGTAAATGTCGTCGCCGTCGCGGGTGAAGAATTCGTGTTTCTGGACGGTGATATTCACAATCAGGTCGCCGCTGGGGCCGCCGCGGGAACCGGCGTCGCCCTGGCCGCGGATGCCGATTTGATTACCGGTGTTCACGCCCGCGGGAACTTTCACCGGCACTGTGCGCTGGTGCCTTTCCCGGCCGGTGCCCCGGCATTTGGGGCATGGCTCGGTAATGATGCGGCCTTCGCCGCGGCATTTCGGGCATGCGGTGATATTGGTAAAACGTCCGAAGACGCTGGATTTCACCTGCTTGATTTGGCCGGTGCCGTTACAGGCGGAGCAGCGTTCCGGC
>Ga0326727_10028357_pt1 | contig 10190 bp, 7 predicted proteins | sample MB2enrmetagenome_FD_207643 | JGI IMG/M metagenome (GOLD analysis project Ga0326727, IMG submission 207643) | Lab enriched peat soil microbial communities from McLean, Ithaca, NY, United States - MB29MY | ecosystem: Environmental > Terrestrial > Soil > Wetlands > Peat | place: USA: New York...
TTCAACCGGTCCCGCTCTTTCCCACTCAACATCAGCATCTCCTGTTTTTCCATCCGTTAAGTTTGACGGAGTTCAACAGGACATTTCTACTTTGCTGAAATAGGACATTCTCATTTTGCCGCGACAAAACCCTGCCCGGAGGTCTCGACTGGAGGCAAACGGGTGTATACTCGCAACCGCCGGGAGGCCAAAAAACTAATTCCGGTTATAAAGGTCGTGTAAGTCAGGGATCGCCGCCCGAAAAGGCAAAGGGAGCTTACGTGTTCAAGCTATTGGATTCGCCATCGGATCGCAATATCAGTCCGCTTTTCGGACCAAGGGAAAAGGGGGTAGAGCAATGATCGACAAACCAACACACGGCGAGCAGGCAAGGCCGCCTGCAGGCGAGAAGGGTAGAGCCTCCCGGCGTGGCCGTCAGCTGAAACTCATAATGGTTGCAGCGGTCGTACTCATCGCTCTCCTGGTGGTCATCTCCGGCTGGATACAGAAGGGGCTGTGGATGCAGCAGCTCGGCTACACCGGCGTCTTCTGGACACTCCTGGCCCTGCGGTGGGAGCTGTTTTGCGTGGCATTCGTTGTCGCGCTTCTATACCTCTGGATCAATCTTCGCCTTGCGGCGAGAAACGGCGCCACTTTCCGTTCGGGTAGTTTGACAAGCGAGTCTACGGTTGCTGAGAAACTCGGCATCCAGATCTCTCCCACGGGTTCGAAACTGACCATGTGCACGGTCGCTGCTGCCGCCGCCCTAATCTTCGCGGGTATCTTCTATGCACAATGGGATACGTATCTCCGCTTTCGTTATGGCGGATCCTTTGGGTTGTCCGATCCTCTCTTCGGGGTCGATGTCGGGTTTTATCTGTTCCGTCTCCCCTTTTATGAGCTTTTGCAGATCAGCCTGACCGTATTGACGCTGATCACACTCCTGGCCGTCCTGGTCTTCTACGCGTACTTCGGGTTACTGGGGTTCAGCCGCAGCGGACCGATGTAGAGCCGGACCGCGAAGGCCGTTCCACATCTGTCCATCCTGTTTTTCGCCCTGGTCGCCAGTTGGGGATGGGGGTTTTACCTGGATCACTACGAACTCCTCTACTCCACTCAGGGAGTAGTTTACGGAGCCGGCTATACGGCGGATCATGTGACCCGGATCGCCTTCTGGATCATGGCCGGCGCCTCGGCGGCGCTATGCGCGCTGCTGGTGCTCAATTTCTTCCGGCCGCGATTCAGAGCGATAGTTATCGGATTCGGAATATACGTGGCCTTGTACGTTATCGCGGTCTTGCTGCTGCCGGCCCTCTTGCAGAGGTTCAGGGTACAGCCGAACGAACTGGCCCTCGAAACCCCGTATCTCAAGAACAACATAGAATTCACCCGAAACGCCTACGGCCTCGACGCGATCCAGGAAACATCCTACCCGGCGCTGTCGGATCTGACGTCCGAGGTGATTGCGAGAAATCAAGACACGATCCAGAACATCCGTCTCTGGGACTACCGCCCGTTGCTCCAGATGTACCAACAGGCCCAGGAGATACGGCTCTATTATCACTTTTACCAGGTTGATGTGGACCGCTACCACCTGCCGGATGGTTATCACCAGGTGATGCTTTCGGCCCGCGAGCTCTCCGCGCAGCTTCCCGCTGAAGCCCAAACCTGGGTTAACCAGGAGTTGCAGTTCACGCATGGTTACGGCCTAGTCATGAGCCTCGTCTCGAAGACTGTCGGGGGAGGCTTTCCGCAGTACGTTCTCGAGAATATCCCGCCCGAATCCGCCTACGACCTGCCCATAAACCAGCCTTCCATCTATTACGGCGAGTCGATGCCGGGATATCGGATCGTCGCGACCAGCGCCAAAGAGTTCGACTACCCCAAGGGGAATCAGAATGTCTACACGAGTTACGAAGGAACAGGAGGTATCCCGCTGGACAGCTTGTGGAAACGGCTCTTGTTTGCCTGGACTCAGACCGATGTCAACATACTGTTTACGTCCTATCTTCGGCCACAGAGCAGGATTCAGATCTGGAGGAACGTTCAGGAACGCGTGGAGCAGATCGCTCCGTTCTTGGGCCTCGACCAGGATCCCTACGCCGTGGTGAGCGAGGGCAAACTGTACTGGATCCAGGATGCCTACACCATCTCGGACCATTTTCCCTACTCCAGTCCCCACGCGGCGGGCTTTGAGGAAGGGCTGAACTACATTCGAAACTCCGTAAAGGTCGTTGTGGACATGTACGACGGAACCGTCCGGTTCTACGTCATGGATCCGAACGACCCCGTCCTGGCGGTTTACCGGCGTGCGTTTCCGGGCGTCTTCTTGGACCTGAATCAGCTTTCGGCGGATCTGAAAACGCATCTGCGGTACCCTGAGGATCTCTTCTCCATCCAGGCCGACCAGTACAGAACTTTCCACATGATTGTTCCCCAGGTCTTCTATAACCGGGAGGACCTCTGGGTATTCCCCCAAGAGAACTATGCGGGCGACGTCGCGCCCATGCAGCCCTATTACATCCTGATGAAGCTCCCCGGAAGCGACCAGCTCGAGTACCTCCTCATGACTCCTTTCACGCCCCAGAAGCGAGACAATATGATTTCCTGGGTGGCCGCCAGGTGCGATTTCCCCGCATACGGGAAGATGCTCTTTTACCAACTCCCCAAGGAGAAGCTGATCTACGGCCCGATGCAAATCGAGGCGATGATCGATCAGAACACTACGATCTCCCAGCAACTGACCCTCTGGGACCAAAAAGGGTCGAGAGTCATTCGTGGAAACCTGATCGCGGTACCGATCGAGAACTCCTTTCTTTATGTGGTGCCGGTGTACCTCACCGCGGCAGGCACCAACTTCCCCCAACTCAAGCGTGTCATCGTGATTTCGGGGGACAAAGTGGCGATGGAGCCTACACTCGATGAGGCTATCCAATCCGTCTTCGGGACGCAGCAACCCCAGAAGGGAGCGCCAGCGCGCAGCGGAACGCCGGAGTTGGGCCAGGCGAGGACGCAGTTCGATGAGGCCCAGAAGGCAATGCAGCAGGGGGATTGGGAAAAATTCGGCAAGGCGATGGAGGCGCTCAAGCGCTTGCTGACTGGGCCGGCACAATAACGTCGGCGACCGCATGAAGTACTGGGGCAAGCAGGGCGCCTTCTGGGGTGGTATCTGGGGGATGTTGTTCGGAGCCGCTTTCTTCGCCATTCCAGGCATCGGGCCGGCCTTGGTAGCAGGCCCTCTCGTCGCCTGGATTGTCGGCGCTCTCGAGGGCGCCGTGGTGGTAGGCGGATTGAGCGCGCTCGGGGCGGGGCTGTACAGCATTGGCATTCCTAAGGACAGCGTCGTGAAATACGAGGCGGCGCTTAAGTCTGACAAGTTCCTCGTCCTGGCCCACGGCACGGCGGACGAGGTGGCCAAGGTGAAGGATATTTTGCAGACGACGCGCCCGGCGGAAGTTTCACTACACGCCGCGGTCAGTGCGAGATAGGCCTGCGTTAAGTTACCAAATGTCGAAGGAGGATAAGACGATGTTAAGAAGTGTCGTTCAGCTGCAAGGTGGTACGATCCGAGCCACGGATGGGGAGATTGGGAAGGTGGACCAGTTTTATTTCGACGATGAGACCTGGGCCATCCGCTACCTCGTGGTCAATACCGGGGATTGGCTTCCCGGCCGGCTTGTGCTGGTCTCGCCCATTGCCCTTCGCCAGGCGGACTGGCAATCAAAGCGGCTCGATGTGGCGCTGACGAAAAAGCAGATCGAGGACAGCCCCCCCATCGATACGCACAAGCCCGTCTCACGGCAGCACGAGGCCGTATACTTGGGCTATTACGGTTACCCCTATTATTGGGGTGGGCCCAATCTATGGGGTCTTACGTCCTATCCGGCAGGCTTGGCGGTTCAAAGGGAAGCGGTGACGGAAGCGGAAGCGGCGCAAGCCAGGGCGGGAAAAGAGTCGGCCGATTCACATCTGCAAAGCACCAACGAGGTGACAGGTTATCACATCGAGGCGGCTGATGGTGTGATCGGTCACGTGGCAGACTTCATCATCGATGATGAAACCTGGGCCATTCGATACCTCGAGGTGGATACGCGGAATTGGTGGCCTGGCAAAAAGGTGCTGGTGTCACCCCAGTGGATCGACAATGTGAGTTGGCCGGACTCCAAAGTCTACGTACACCTCTCCCGGGAAACCATCAAGAACGGCCCGGAGTACATCGAGTCCATGCCCATCACCCGCGAGTTTGAGAAAAGGCTCTATGACCACTATGGGCGGTCGGCTTATTGGCTGTAAGGATCTGGCAACCCTGTAGCCGTACGGCGAGCAAAGGTTGATTGAAGCTTGAACTCCTTCAAGATCCGCAAAACCCTGCGACGACTGAACTGAAGCAGTCGCGTCCTGAGACTCTGGCGACAAACACCCAACGGCTCCCAGAGGTGACTACCGGACAAAACCAAAGTCGATGATAATCTGGAGAACCACAATTAAATCACTTGGCAACGATATCTTGCACGATGAGTGGATCGAAGTCACAATAGAGGAATACGAACTGTCCCACCATTACGCACAGCGCATCCTTGAGGATTTGTACGATGACCGGCCGCGAATCGTTGCCAAACTCCAGGAGCTAAGCAGACTGGCTCCCACGCCAGCCGCTGGCGGGTCACCAACGATCTGAATTACCCCGGCCGTGCAGGGCCTGACCTTCTCAGACTCTGGACAACGGGACTCTGCCTGCTGCATAACTTAGCGGATAGCGTATAGTTGACCACGTGAATATTTCTCCTGATATAGAGTTTCTACCGCGTCCCCACCGATGAGGCTCTCAAAGCCTGGCTCCCCTCAGAGGGATGATTTTGGCTCCCTATCCCGGTGCTGACAGCCGGACGCCATGAGTTCAGTGGCCGCCCGCAACTTCGGGGTATCGCCCTCCGTCATGCGGCCAATGTCGCCGTACTTGAAGGTGCCTCCACTGGCCCACTCAACCACTTCACCGATAGCTTGCTTCTTGGTCGTGGCAACACGGCGTGCTGCTGTCAGGAAATCGTTGCGAAGCTGGTTGAATCCGGAACTTGCAGCCGCTCCGTTGCCATTGTTGGGCGCAGGTGAAGAGGGGGTCCCAGAGGCGCGTGGTTTGGCAAACCCGTTGCCACCAGAAACCCTGTTACCGTTCCCAGGGGGCGGAGTCTCACTTGGCGAGTTCGACGGAGGGCTGCCAAGAGTTGTCTCTGCAGGAGAAGCGGCTTCGGTGGGTTCGGTTGGAGAAGCTCCATTCAGCGACGGTGGATAAAACTCCGCCACGACCTCCAGTGCTTGCTCTTGCTCATCCTCTACCACCTCCAAGACCTTGCCTCCAGAGCCGAGTAGCTTTCGAGTTTCCGCGAACAGCCGTGCGTTCTCCGTCAGGTTGGCAATGAGTTTCCTCATGTCGTCCCCTTCAACCTCTAGGCTCAGCGCCCAGATGGATGAAGTTTTCTTCCGCTTCTCCTTGCGGTCGAAGTAAGTGACCTCCTCCGGACGAACCGTCAGCTTGGCCGTGATGCCGGCCAAGCGACCACCCGTGAAAGTCTGGATCTCCTGCAAAGCTGAGTGGATCTGCCGAATGGATCGGTAAGAACACGTGTGGATGCGGCAGACGCTCCCCAGCCGTGGGAAGTCCGCCAACACGAAGCGTAGATCTCCACCCGGCTTGCACTGCCCACTCGAAAGCTCCGGACAACCGCTACCGCAGGTGGTCCAAGGCTGGCCGCCAGGCTTCTCAGCCGTGCGCCGGGTGGCAGTGACACCGTCACCCCAGCACTTCCTCTCGATGGCTGTCCACCAGGCATAGGAGCTGGGGAAAACGTTTTCGATGTCGTCGTCGATCAACATAATGTGGAGTTCGCGGCACTGCTCGCCATAATGCCGTGTCAAGTCCGGATCGGCTTCCCACTCAACCCTGTTGGCCGACTTCTTCTCGCGCAGGAAGACGAAGTGGTCGAGCTTGGTGGGATGGTTGCGATCTCCATTGGGTGGCAGGCCGATGGAGACCTTGGTGGATACGGACAGCCGTTGGACGACACGGCCGTCTGGGTCGTGCGTAACGCCAATAATCATAGGGATTCCTCCTTCTACATGGGACTCGGGCGGCATGCGGACTCGACGAAGCGTAGGGAATGGCAGCCTAGCGGCAGATCAAGGCAACTTCGGTCGAACCCGGTATGTGGAATTAAGCTAGGGTCTAAGCTCAGCAGACGGTCTTGGGCGGCCGGACAAAGGGAGATTCTGGTGGAGATAAAGAGCCCGGCAGGAAGGGATCTTAGCCCACATTTCCATTTTGAGCTCCACTCACGAATCTTCGGATGTTCGTCGGCATCAATATCTATGCGGGTTTGAATGCAACGTGCACGCTCCGCAGGTCCACCCGCCGCGGCGGGAGAAACAAAATCAGTCATTCCAGCTATCGTTCAATGCTTCATGGAAAGTCGATTTCCAGGGATCGCGGGTCACCTCCGATGGTGGCCTCATTTTGGTGCGCGAGTTGGACGACCGTTTGGGCTTCGGCGAACTCATCGCCCAGCACCTGACCGACTCACGGAGCGGGAAGAACATGCAGCTCCCGCTAGCGGATCCCGCAGAGCGGGATGGAGTTCCATCTTGGGGAGCTTTTCCCTCGCCTGGGATTCATCGTCACGAACCTGGAGACGGATAGCCGGGCGGTGCTGCGGTTCTACATGCGGAGGCAACGAAGCATGAAGTGCTGGGACGTAAAAGTCACAAACCGCTCTGCAGGAAACTGCAGTCGTGGGAGCGACCAGGGTGGCAAGCAAACTGAGAGGCCTGAAGATAAAGAAATGTAATCCTGTACTTGAGGCAAGCTAGAAGACCAGCTGCCGTGAGTGGAAAAACCCCGTAGTGAGAAAAGGCGCTGCGCCAAACCCCCGGGATCAGTTATGCGGCTCCGACTCGGAGGGTGCGGCTATGTTGGTTCTCGGGGCTTCATTGTCAGCAGAACTTATGTTTTCGGCCGGAGGTTCTTTTTGCGTGCGGCTGGCAAGTTTCTTCTGTGCGCGGCGTTCGGCCTTCTCGCGCTGCTTTTCCAATCTCTTCCTTTCCTTCTGACGCTTCAGGAACGTAGTGGGCATCGGGTCTCCTTCGAATCCGAAAGTAAGCTGGCAATACCCCAACCGCTTCGTTTGGGACTACCAGCGAGGTTCACGCGGCTGGCGCGGGGCTTCGCGGTAATCTTCGTTTGAGAATCCGCCCGCTCTTCGCCCTCCACCCCTACTGCTAGGCGGCGCGGTCCGCTCCGTCTTGGGGCGTGCTTCGTTCACCTTCAGAGTGCGGCCCCCCAATTCTTTTCCATCAAGGCCAGCAATCGCCTTGGCCGCTTCTTCATCATTGGGCATTTCCACGAATGCAAAACCGCGGGCTCGGCCAGTCTCCCGATCCTTCGCTAGGTGGATCCGCGTAACCTGCCCGAACCCTTTGAACAGCGCGGTCAAATCGCTTTCCGTCGTTTGGAAGCTCATATTACCAACAAAGAGGTTTTTCATTTTTCTCCCTTGACTACCCTACATCGTCGGAGACGCACAGTTTCAAGCACGGGCGCGGCCGCCCCCAGGTTTGTCTTACAAAGAGTTTTGGACAAAGACCCGCAAATGGCCCGACCGCGACGGATGGCGGAGTTTTCGCAGCACCGCGGCTTCGATCTGGCGGATGCGCTCGCGCGTAACGGCGAAGGTCCGGCCCACTTCCTCGAGAGTGCACTCCCTGTCATCGTCCAGGCCAAACCGCATCCGGATAATTGCTTCCTCGCGAGCCGTGAGCTTCTTCAGCATGGATGCCACCCGTTCCTTCAGGTTGAGGTTGACGACCGCGTCCGAAGGCGATACAAAAGCCTTATCCTCGATTAAGTCACCCAGGTCCGACTCTCCGTCCTTCCCAATGGGCGTCCCCAAGGACATGGGCTGCTGCGCAACCTTCTTGGTGCTGCACACCTTTTCCACAGCTACCTCCAAGCGCTGGGCGATCTCTTCGGTGGTGGGCTCGCGGCCTAGCTCCTGCACGAGTTGTCGGCTGGTGCGAATCTGCTTATTGATCGTCCCCAACATGTGTACAGGCACTCGAATCGTGCGCGCTTTATCGGCGATCGCACGCGAGACCGCCTGACGAATCCACCATGTGGCATAGGTGGAGAACTTGTACCCTCGACGCCACTCGAACTTGTCAGCTCCCCTCATCAGGCCAATATTCCCTTCCTGGATCAAGTCGAGAAACTCCAGGCCTCTCTTCGCATACTTCTTGGCGATGGACACAACGAGGCGAAGGTTTGCCGCGGTCAGCTCCTTCTTCGCTCGTTCGGCTTCGGCTTCGCCGCGACGGATCAGAACGAGCGAACGTTTCAGGGCGGTGAGTCCGACCTCGCTCGATTCCTCGCTCTCTTTTAGCTGCGAGCGGCGCGAACGCAGATCCTTGCGTAATGCGGCGACCTTCCCGCGAGCGGCGCCGGCGCGCCGCTCAAGCCGGGCGGACTCGCGCCCCAACGAACCAATCTGCTCGACCGTGTGCCGTAACTTGTCGATCAGACGCTTCTTTTCGAGCGGGTGGAACCTAATCGAGCGAGCCAATCGCGACATCTCAACCCGCGTCCGCGACAACCGGCGACGGGCCCGCAGGTGAGCCCGTTGGCTCGATCTCGGAATGTTATTTAGCCAAGCCGCCTGCTTGAGCCGCACAGCGTAGAGCTTCTCGATCTTATCGATGATCCGCAGCGTGAGGCGGGTCCTCTTCTCGATTTTCTCTACCGTCAACTCTTCTTCATCGAACTGGACAACCTCTCTAATCGAACGCGTACCGTTGCGCATCTCCTTGCCAATTCCGATGAGCTCTTTGAGCACAAGCGGAGAGCGAGAAATTGTCCTGAGCACCAGCCCGTGGCCGCGCTCCATGCGTCTGGCGATAGCCACCTCACCTTCTCGCTTTAACAGCGGTACGCTGCCCACCTCGCGGAGATATAGCCGGACCGGATCGCTGGTCTTGTCCAGAGGGTGTGCTGTCTCGTCGATCTCGGCCTCTTCACCGCGGGCGGGATCCTCCCGCACTTCGAATTCCACGCGTTCAGTGTCCCCGAGCACACCGCGTGCAGCCTTCGCCACAGAAGCGTCTTCGTAGACCTGGACGTTGTGGCGCTCGAAGGCGGAGAACAGGCTGTCAATCTCCGCCGATGTGTGCGTCTCGCTTGGCAGGATGTCGTTCACCTCGTCATAAAAGACATAACCGCGTTCCTTGCCCAAGTTGATGAGGCTGCGGACCCGTTCATCCTGTTCCTGAAGCACAAGCGACAAAGGTTTCTCCCCTGAAGGGACGGCTGGAATCAGCTGTCCGTTTCTTAAGACCCTACCATTACCAAGATGAGGCCGTGGACACCCCTATCGAAGGATCAAAACGACAATTCGTGGAACTCAACCACAGTTGACGATGGGCGACAGTGCTCTTTATGGTCTTAACGCTGAGGGTTGCAATGCTCGCCGGTCGCACGACACATATTGTTTAAGAACTGTACTTATCTATTCTACATTAGCTGCTCGCGTCTCGATCTTATATTCTCAAAGCTGCGTCCAAGCCGATCGAGTGGGGAATTCGCACGCCGCTCAATATTCGGGCTAACGTCAGGCCCCTACCTGCGCTTGCAGGAATTCTCCTGGGAGCTGAACCATTCGGCGCTTGGAAGCCGATGGCATGCAATCAGTGCCACTCCGAACCCGACCCTTCTTTTGCAAATCGCGATCGCTTGTATTCTCTCCATCCGAATGCCGAGCGTGCGTTCCAATTGCCACAGCTCTGTTCGTGGTTCTTCCATGATAGGAGTGGAGGGAACGCAGCCTTTGCTGGCTCGCCTGGTACTATTGGTTGCTCCTGGCGGAGAGCCATCTGACGCGGCGCCTCTTTGGAGCGACGCTCCAGCGGATCGCAGCGCTGCCATCGCCAGCGGGGTAGCGGCCCCTGGTCAAAGGCGAAAGATTACTGCAAAAGTAGAAAGTGATGGAGAGGTGTCCGAGAAATCGCTCGAAATGGGGTAATTCCTGGTCGGCGGCTGCTTGGAAAGGCGTGGCGAAGTCACCGATGGAATACTGACAGCGTGCAACCCAAAGAAGGTTGTCACAACAGAAGCGCTGGGGCGTATACTACTGCAATCCGGGATGCCAAAATGGAAATCCGTGCTCAACTGC
>Ga0326727_10028358_pt1 | contig 10190 bp, 13 predicted proteins | sample MB2enrmetagenome_FD_207643 | JGI IMG/M metagenome (GOLD analysis project Ga0326727, IMG submission 207643) | Lab enriched peat soil microbial communities from McLean, Ithaca, NY, United States - MB29MY | ecosystem: Environmental > Terrestrial > Soil > Wetlands > Peat | place: USA: New York...
ACTTGTACCTGGCGGAGGGGGCTTACAACCCCAAGTTGACCCCGAAAGAATTCTACGACGCATATGCCCGAAAGTTATTTGGCGAGGCCGCCGCTCCGCAGATGATAAAAGCCTTCGCGACCCTGGAGGCCAACGAGGAATACTTGGGCTGGCGCCAACAGGGGGACTTTGGCTGTTGCGGACCCATTCCGGAAGTGGCGGCGGCGCGCAACCTGTATCAGCAACCCAACCCCTTTGATGGCCCCACCGTCTGGGACAGGTTCAACAGTAATAATCAGGATCTGATTCGTTATTTCCGGCAGGCGGCGGAAAATTTGCAGCAGGCGCTTAACGAGATGAAGGATGCGCAACCAAAGGTGGCGCCGCATGGTCAGGAAGAGCTGCGCTATCTCATGAACAAGACCGAGTCCTATCGCCTGCTGCTTCAGACCCTGGTTACGGCGCGCCAGGGTTATGGGGAATTCGATGAGGCGTTTCGCTTGTGGAATGCGCAAAAGATTGACCGGGCGGAATTCGTCCGGCGGCTGGATGCGAGCATGGTTTTATTCAGCGAAGCGCGGCGGATGGGCCGCCAGACCACCGAGAAGTTTGCCGAGGTGATCGATCATCCATCGGACATGGGGGTGCTGTACCGGGCCAATGTATTTTTGGTGACCGGGTTGGAGTTGGTGGAGCAGACGATGCAGGATATCGTGAATTACCACCATGGCCGGGATTACACCCAGCTCGTGCCGTGGAATAAGATCTACTACGGCTTCCCGCAATTCGCCCGGGGGCACTGACGATGAGCAATCGAGCGCCCGTAGCGCGGACCCCAAATTCGGAGGTCTGCGCTACGGTTCTCGTCACACGCGCAGGAAGATTTTCTGCCGATAGAGGAAATACAGGAACAGCCACATGGTGAAAACCACGCAGATGCTTTCCACCAGCGGGCGGTAGGCGCCGAAAATCGGATAGAGTCCGTGCATGAAGACGTTGGTGATGATCGAAAAGCGGAAGAACCGGTCGACCAGATAGATGGTGATGGCATTCATGCCAATCACTTTGAAGAAAAACGACCAGCGCTGGTAACCCTTCACATCGATGATCCAATAGAAGAGCGCGAGGAGCAGCAGGCTCCAGCCGCCCGCGCAGAGCACAAAGGTGCTGGTCCAGATGTTCTTGATGATGGGGAAGTTGAAACTCCACACCCAGGCGACGAACAGGCTTGCGACGCCTGCCACGGCCAATCCCAACACTTTGCGATTCGGCGAGTATTTACCGGATCGCAGCCAATGCCCGGCGAGCACGCCCATCAGGCACGTGGAGACGGCCGGCAGGGTGGAGAGAATTCCCTCATTGTCGCCGAAAGTGTAACAACAGAAGCGCGAAGGAAGGTGCAGAGCGGCAAAGACGGTGCGGTCCAGGTAACCCGCCAGGTTGGCTTCGGGGGTGATGATGCCGGCTCCAATATGGGGGACGGGGACCAGCTTGATGATCAGCCAGTAGACGATCAAAATGCTGGCCGTTACGATCACCTGGCCGCGAATGCCCGTCATCATCACCACCAGCCCGGCAAATAAGTAGCAAAGGGCAATCCGTTGCAGGACGCCGGGGATGCGCAGGGTGTGGATGTTAAAGTCCAGCAGCCCGCCATAACACAATCCAAACAGGAAGAGCAGCAGGAAGCGCTGGATGATGTGGCGGTAAAGCTGCCGGCGATTGGCTCCTTCTTCCATGCGGCGGGTGAGCGAAAAGGGCAGTACCGCGCCCACCACGAAAACGAAGAGGGGAAAAATCAGATCGTAGAAATGGAAGCCGGCCCACGGCATGTGGTCGAATTGCGTATCGAGCACCCGGGTGGCCGCGTTGGGCCACACCTTGTAAAACGCGTGGATAATGCCTTCTCCTCCCGCGATCCAGAACATGTCGAAGCCGCGCAGCGCGTCGATGGAAGCAACGCGCTTTTGAATGAACGCTTGTGGTGGAACTTCGTTAGCCATAATGACCTCATCTTATGATTTATGCGCCGAAGGGAATAAGACAGCGCCGACCGCGACATTATCCACAATTAAGGGGGTGAGGGGAAGGAGAAGTGTGGAACCTCTTCCGCCCCGCCGCGCCCAGGCCCACGGCGCCGCCCGTCAGGCAGCCTGAGCCTGGAAATGAAGGGGATCCCTCAAGTTCTGGACTTCGCGGTAATAGTAGAGCGCCGTGGGCCTCTTTCCATTGAAGCGCAGCTTCCGCAGAAACTCGATTTCTTCCGCCGTGGCATCACCGCTCAGGGAAGCGTTCTGAAGGAACGCGGTGAACCCGGGCTCTTCCTTGCCGTTGGGCTCCGCCTCCATTTCCACGTACTCGAATTTCCTCGGGCGTCCCGGGGCCACGCGGTGGTTAAGGACGATGTCCATGCCAAAGGTCGTGAGGTCGATGTCCCACGATTGAATGAGCGGCTGCAAGAAGGCGACGCAGTTCTGGGGTGACAGGTTAAAGACATCCTCATCCAGAAACTCCAGAATGGTGACGCGCATTTGTTCGTAGCTGCGGCCACTGAACTGCCCCACCTGCCGCAACCATTTTTCGTTCGCCAGCTCTTTTTTGGCGACGCCTTTCACCACCTCCAAAAGCTTCTGCGTCACCAGGCGCTCAAGTTCGCCGAAGGGTTGCTGCTCAAAGATGATGCGCACCTGCTTCGTCTTCTCGTGTTGGCATTTGCGGAGGACTAATTCGCGAACCTCCTTGAACAGCGGCGCGGGCGGGACCACCAGCTTTTTCTTTATTTCTTCCAGACGCTGGAGTTCCGCCATGCGCGCCAGTTCGCCCTTCGGAAACTTTAGCAACGGTTCCAACTGGTCATAAATATCCGTCCGGCTGGGAGCGGGAGGGGCCTTTCTGCCGGAGAGTAACTGGGAGATGTAGGATTCCGTAACATGCGCGGCAGCCGCCAGATTGCGTTGTTCGAGGTCCAACTGTTCGAGGCGCTGCCGGAGGACGAGAGCCAGATCCATGGGGTTTCTCCTGCACTTAACTAGTGTTCATGATGCTATTCCTGACAGTGCCAGATTACGGTTGACAAATCAAGTTAATTTACTTAGAATGGTTAAGAGGTTGAGCGCTCTCCCCTCTCCTTCCAGGTCATCTGAACCGCTTCAGGTTATCTGAAACCGTCCCCCGTGGAACGGCACGGGACCCTGTGCACAATCCCTCGCTGTGCGGCGGGCAGCCAGAAGACAAAAAGACTCGTGGAACAGTGCCGCTCGTGACGCCAGACGCCTTGGTTGCGCCAGTCTGGCGAAGAGCAGAAGAACAGAGGCATCCATTGTTTACCAGGATCATAAAGTGGTTTTCTGTCGTAGCGTTGCTTTTGGGTTTGCTATTGAGCTCGTCTGCCAGTTACCGGATTGCGTTGGAGATTGAGGTTTGTGTGGCGGCTTTTGTGGTCGTCGCGCAGGCCGTCCGCATGGGCAAGTACATGTGGGCGATGGCGTTTCTCGCCCTCGGCGTGCTCTTCAACCCCGCAGTGCCCGTCCCGCTGAATCACCGGCTTTATCTGGGTTTGGAATGGTTCAGCATCGGGGCATTTCTCATCTCGCTGGCGGCATTAAGGGCCAGGCCCATGCTTTCCATTCCCTCGATTACCGGCCGGACGCCGGGAAGCATATCGCTCTGAACGTGCAGGCGGGCTGGCGATCTCCAGCCCAAACTTGTGGGGGAATCATGGGAGAGACAATCAGCACGGGGGCGATCTTGATAAGGGCGGGCGCCAGCCTGCCGGAGACCCTGCGGATCGAAGGCGAGACTTTTGCCTCTTGCTGGAGATTGATCAAGAATATGGATGGTTACGGACTGGACCGAAAAATCCGTGACATGGGATGGTCCCTGATCCGCATGGCCGGAGAAGTTAAATCGCTGGCCCTGGGATTTGACGAGCAAAAGACGGCCTGCAAAGCCCTCAAGCAGGGACTGGCGCGACTAAAGTCCTACCGATTCAATTGCCTGGAAATTAGCCAAGTCAAGTTGCAGCATTTTGCGGGACTTTACCATGCAAGGGTGTTGATCTGCCCGCGGCATATCCAGAAAGGGCTGAATCAAAAGAAAGCCGACCTGCCGCAGGATTGAGGACCAGTGGGGGCCGCCCTTGTCCCACTTCATATCCCCAGAGTTTGTTGAGGAGGGAACCATGTCTCAGAGAAACGGTGACAAGGCAAGATTCGGGCGGCAGCACTACCGCAAGACTCTGCTGCGAAAACAAATGCGGGAATTGCGGATAGTGTTGGCGGGCAAACCGCCAGAGCCGACCATTGCCGTGGCCAAATAAGGCGATGCCGTGGGGTTTGCACCGGCGCCGAGGGCGCAGCACGGGGAGCGCTACGACGGGCGAACCGACCGCATAATCAGTTCCAGTCTGAAGGGTCAGCGCTCACAGTCAGCATGAAGGTAGTGGCATGTATATTCAGTACAGTGGGTTTAAGGTGGCTTTAAACTCCCGAATTTACAACTTTCAAGTGCTCGACGCATCCCGTGAACCGCGCGAGTTCACCGTCCGAATTCATTCCGATACGAACCTCTGGGCTGCCTTGAAACTCCAGGATGGCCCGGGCATCTGTTTTGAGCGATTGGAGCGGGAATTGGGCCGGGAAACGCCCGCCGTCTGCGCGGAGCTTAACCTCCACATCAGGGAGCAGGACATTCGCGAATATATGGCGCGCCATTCGCCGCCCGCGAAGGCGCATGGGCACAAGGATTTGCCGGAACTTCCCGCGGAACCTCTCGATGCGCCAACGAACTTGCGCAGGTGGTGAAGCACGCGGTGGAAAGTGTCCAGAACCTGCGCCGGGCGCATTCCGCTAATGCCTGGCCGGGGTTACGATCCCCGGATCGACGGGTGCTCGCAAGTAGCAAGGCACGGCTTTAAGTTTAACGATCCTCTCGCCAAAAAGGAGGCTTTTATGCATTCAATCCCGGAAGGCCAGTACGTCAAACACTTTCAGTACGGTCTCGGAGTGGTAACCCAGTCGGATGCCGACCGCACCTCGATTGATTTCCACCTGCATGGACCGAAAAAATTTGCCACCCGGATCATGGTGGTTGAGCTTTCCGATGAAGCGCCTCCGCCCAAACCACAGTCCCCCAAGCGCCGGCGGAAAGCCGTCGCCCAGCCCGTTGCCGCCTAAATCATCTTCTCCTTCCACCGGCCCCGCCGGAACAGGAGAACCATGGCGACGGCAATGGCGCATTCTGAAATGGTAATTGCCCAGTAGACGCCATTCGAGTGCATGCCGAGGGGAATGGCGAGCGCGTAGGCAAGCGGAATTTCCAGCACGATAAAGCCAAAGAAATTCACAATCGTGGGCGTAAGGGTATCCCCGGCGCCGTTGAAGGCTTGCATCATCACCATCTCGTAGGCGTAGCCCATGTTGCCGATGCTGACGATGCGCAAGCAGGCAGCACCGAGCGAAACAATCTCCGTGTCGTGAGTGAACAGGCGGACCACGGGGCCGGAGAACACGACGAAGAACGCCCCCACGCCCCCCATCACCAGCGCGTTATAAACGCCCGTCTTCCACACGGACTGCTCCGCGCGTTCCGGTTGACGGGCGCCGAGATTCTGGCCCACCAATGTGGCAGCAGCGCCGCTCAAGCCCCACGCCGGCAGAATAAAGAAGATGATGATCCGGATGCCGATGGTGTATCCGGCAAGGGCGGCGTTCCCAAACGTACTGACGATCCGCATCAAGCTGATCCAGGCGATGTGCGGAACCAGCATCTGCGCGATGCCGGTCAACGACACCCGGAGCAGCCGCGCCATGACCTCTGCGTGGATGCGCACTTGCCGCGCCAAAATGCGGATGTGTTCGCCGCCGCGATACAGCCGGTAGAATTGATACACCACGCCAATGCTGCGTCCGGTGAGGGTGGCCACGGCGGCGCCGGTCACGCCCAGGCGTGGGAACGGCCCCAGGCCAAAGATCAAGCAGGGATCGAGAACAAGATTGATCGAATTGGAGAGCCATAAAACACGCATGGCAATGGCGGCGTCACCGGCGCCGCGAAATACCGCGTTGTTCAAAATCAGCAGCAACACCACGCCGCAACCGCCCAGGGCGATCCGCGCATAACTGGCGCCTACAGCCAACACGGCAGGAGACGCTCCCATGAGCCGCAGCAGGTGCGGCGCGAAGTAGAAACAGGGAGCGCCCATGCTGAGGTCGGCAAGCAAACCTAAGGTGATGGCTTGCACCCCCGCCACGGCGGCTCCTTCGCGGTCCTTCTCGCCGATGCGCCGCGCCACCATCGCCGTGGCGGACAGGCCCAGGCCCATTCCCACCGCATACATGATGGTCAGCATCGCCTCAACCAATCCCACCGTGGCCACGGACTCCGCTCCCAGGCGCGCCACCCAGAAGACGTCCACGATGGCGAAAAGGGATTCCATGAACATCTCGAGAACCATGGGCACGGCGAGAAGAAAAATCGCCTGCGTCAGACTGCCTGCGGTGTAGTCCTGGTGCGAGCCGCGCAGCGCTTCACGCACCGATGCCCAGAAAGAAGATGCCTCGCGAGTTGTGACGGCAGTGGCCATAAACACCTGGTTATAAGGTTGGGTTCAGATTTCGGCCCGGATCGGGGCCTTGCGCAATCAAAGTGTCACGAATTGGGAACTACCGCGGCATGGTCTTCATAATGATATTAATTTACGACAGGATGTGAAGCGGGCGCAAGCGGAATTCTCCCGGTGCTCATGGACAAGGCGTGAGTGGCACAGGCACTCCTGCCTGTGCCGAGAGCTGATGCATCCCATGCATGGAGCACAGGCAAGAGTGCCTGTGCCACAGCAGCAGCGTATCAAATTATCCGTAAACGCACTGACGGCCTTCTTCGGCGTAGGCCTGGACCAATTGGGGGTCGGCATCGAAGAAGTGGTCGGATGGGGAGAGAATAAAGCCGCCGCCTTCTCCTGCGGCTTCAAAGCAACCTCGCACGGCAGCTCGCGTTGCCTCGGGTGGGCAATCGAACAAGGCGTGAAACTGGTCAAAGCCACCGACAATGCAGACGCGGTCGCCAATGCGCCGCTTGGCTTCCGCCAGGATGACATCCCCGCCCATGGCGGCGGGAGTGAAGGTTTCCATGGCATCAGGTTTCATGTCGGCGACTTTTTCGAGGATAGGCATCATGCCGCCGCAGGTGTGGTAGACGATCCGCTGGCCGGCCTGGTGAGCGAGGGCAATCAGCTCCGTGTCGTAGGGCGCCACGAATTTGTCGAAGAGCTTGGGTGAAATGACCGTGGACGACGCCGAGCCGCCGCCCAGTTCTACCAGATCGATCTTGGCGCCCGCCATCGATTGGATATAGCCCTTCTTGCGCCGGTGCAGGATGCGAAGAAACTCGTGCACCCATTCGGGGTCGTCATAGGTGGCAAGGATGAGCTGCTCGGTGGGGTAGAGGCAGCAGGCGTCCTGCCAGGCGCCCGGCTGCCCATACACGTCAAAGCACGGAATGTGGCTGCGCACCAAGCCGCGCTCGCCATATTCCTCCGCGGCCCGATTCACGCCCTCCACGTCGCACCACGGGGTGGTGACGAATTCGCCGATCAGGTCAATATCCCGCTTGTTTTTGATGGGATGTTCGCTGACCCACGTGGTCTGATCGTTCGATTGCGTCACCATGGTCAGCGTGCCCTTGGGCGTAACAAAACGGTAGCGCCGGGTCTGGTAGGTTTCGTCCGGAATGTCCTCCCACTCCGTCCGCCACTGGTTTGACCAGATGCGGCGCGCTTCCAAAAATCCGGGCTCGCCTTGCAGGGGATCGAAGTAATCTCCCGTACCGGGAGCGGGCTTGTGCAGCACGATCCAGGTGATGGGGTCCAGGCCGTGGCGATCGAAGAAATCCTGCGCCGAAATTCCGCCCTCATACTTGTCGAGATAATATTGCATGACGTGATGCGTGGTCACGGGCAGGCGGTCGGCTTTGCGACGTTCCAGCGCCGCGAGCATTCGTTGTTTAGGGGTCATAGGGTTCGTCCACACTTTTACTGACTTTTTTCCCGGGAGCCCGGCGCTCCATCGGCGCGCAGTATAGCACGATGTTGATGGGCTTGCGGCATCATGCACGCATCATGTGCGATTCATGGCGCAGTAACAACCGGACAGGGGCCAGGGCGATGCGGGGGGATAATGCTGGGAAGACATTGGGGCGGCGAAGGGACGATGCCGAACTTCAGGTGAAGCGGGAAGTTACCACGAACGCTTGCGCGCGGGGCGACGTGACTCGCGGTATACGTCGAGCTCCTGGTCAGAAAGAGTAGTACGCCGCGGCAGAGGTTTCTCGGCGGTCTCCAGATCCAGGGCTTTTTGCAACTTTTGATAGCAGAGGGCGGCCGCGTCTTGAAAGGGCAGTTGCTTTTCCAAAAAGGCGCGGTTGGAGATGCTAAAAATAAACTCGCGGTCTTCCGTCTGTTTGTCGATGACCCGGTAGGTATAATCCCGACCATGCGCTTTGAGTTGAAATCCGACATATTGGATTTGCATTAGGGTTTCCTCCCCGGGCTAAAGGTGTCCGCCCGCGCCATTGCAGCAACGCAAGGCGCGGGCAGTACGCTCATTGTGGGGTGATTCTTAGAGCTTCTTGACGCTCTCAGCTTGCAGGCCTTTGGGGCCCTTTGTGACGGCGAACTCCACCGCTTCGCCCTCGGCGAGCGATCGGTAGCCTTCCGCTTGGATGGCGGAGTGATGGACGAAAACATCATCTCCGGAAGCGCGCTGGATAAATCCATAGCCCTTCGAATTGTTGAACCACTTCACTACGCCTTGTTCTCTTTCCATATTGTTTCAGTGTTCCTTTGATTGTTTAGGTTTAACTTGTTCTCGTCTCGTAACCGGTCCTCCAAGACAAGAGAAGCCGCAAAATCAATCATTTTGCGGCCTCCGACGATCGTGGTGTTCGGTCACAAAAACTGATCAAGCGTGTCAAGTATATATGTTTGGCCATTGTTTTGCAAGGGAATAAAGCGTGAGGCAAATTCCCATGAGCGGAACAGAAATTACTGATCGCGACCGCGCTTTGGCCCAGCGCTGCGTGGAGTGCCCGTTATGCACTCGGGCCCGTCGCCGGCAGCGAGGCGTGGCTTTCTGGTTCGTCAAGCAGGTGGAAGGCAGCGTATGTCCCTTTTGTCAGGCCTACGAAAAGGTTTACGGGCAAAAATCGCATGAGGCTGTGAAGTCGCAAGGCGGACCAGCCTGATTCGTGCCCTCCACCCTTAATGTCGCGTCAGAATCTGCGCGATGCCGGGGAAAAGGCCAGCGGCTCGCTGGACTTGTGGGTCACCCTGAGTATCAAGTTCGTTCCCCCGTTCCAATCCAAAGACTAAATTCGTAAGCTCCACTTTAATGCGCAGCTTCAAAAGGTCCTGGTCTTTAAGCCAGTACTCATCGGGGGCGCGGACCCCGTTGTGTTCGAGGGTTGCTTTGAAGTCCTCCAGGATTTCGGGTGTGACTTCAAAGGGATCGGGTAATCTGCCGTGGGTGGTCAGATAAGATTCCGCGTAGCTCGTCAAGTAACCGCGTTGAGCGACAAATTCAAACCACGGGTCGTCCGAGCGGCCCGCAATGGTCACATCGGGAGTGATGCCACCGCCGCCAGTGACCGGGCGGCCGTTGTCAGTGTGAAATGTGGCGGTGGGGCCAGCAGGGTCGGTGCTGGCTGCGGTCTTTGCGGTTTTCTGCGCCGGCGCAGCGGAGGGAGAGAGCGACGCGAAGGTAAGCGCGGTGCCGGCCAGCGGCCGTTGGATGGATCGTCCGCTGGGCGTGAAATATTGCCCGGCCGTTAGCGCCAAACCGGTCTGTTCACTGAGTTCCATAACTGATTGCACTACTCCCTTGCCGTAGGTCGGAAGGCCGGCAATGACCGCCCGGTCGTGCTCCTGGAGGGCGGCGGCCAGGACTTCCGCGGCGCTGGCAGTGTCAGCATTCACCAGCGTTACAATGGGCAAGGCAAAATGGCGAGGCATTTGCGGAGCATGGTAAACCTTCTCCTCCACCCCGCGCCCGCGTGTGGTCAGCACCAAGTCGCCCTGCTTCAGAAAGAGGCTGGCCACCGCGGCGGCGGAATCCACAATGCCGCCATGATTGTCCCGCAGATCGAGGAGCAACCCCTTCAGGTGGGGTGCGTCCATGCCGTCGAGCGCGGTCGCGACCTCCTCCGGGGTTTTCTCC
>Ga0326727_10028359_pt1 | contig 10190 bp, 5 predicted proteins | sample MB2enrmetagenome_FD_207643 | JGI IMG/M metagenome (GOLD analysis project Ga0326727, IMG submission 207643) | Lab enriched peat soil microbial communities from McLean, Ithaca, NY, United States - MB29MY | ecosystem: Environmental > Terrestrial > Soil > Wetlands > Peat | place: USA: New York...
GGTCGGGTGGTCTTCTGAAGTACTTGGCGAATTCTTCCACCGCATGAATGTAGTTCTCGATCGTCGTCGCAGCGTAATTTCGGCGCTGGAGTTCCTCCAGCATGATTTTGCGTAGATGGGTCACAGAGACCTCCTTTCTCTGTGCCCCAACTTATCGCAGGACTAAGCGCGGAGATCGTGCACGCGTAGCGTCCGCCGCGCCAGCGGCTTCGTTCTGACTGCGTAGCGTTTACCGATTCTCCGTCACTTGGTCGTAGTCGCCAAACCGTACTTCTGGTGCCCGCCTTCGCTGGGTTCGGTCTGAGAACGCCCTTTGCGGAAAATGGGACGGCTGGATTTTGAACGCGGGGCAGACTCCGCTCGCCCCCCGCTTCGATCACGAATCAAAATGCGTGAACAGATTGTTGAGAGATTCGGCCAGCGCGGTTTTGATTTAAGTGCTTACATGCCTTGTAGCGCTCGACGCTAGGATGTTGTTGTCCCGCGAAGATTTCGTGCCACGGGCGTCCCGCCCGTGCCCGAGCACGGCCGGGACGGCCGTGGCACGTCGCTGGTTGCAGCATCGACATGATTTCTCCACCTTCAAGCCCCAGTGCAATCAAAAGATCAACTTCAATCCAAATTGAATCTGCCGGGACGTGGTGGCGGTTGAGGTAATCAGCCCCGCCGTGGGACTGAAGGCGCTGCCAGAAAATACAATCGGGTTGGGAGTGCCAAAGTTTGAGTGATTGAAGATATTGAAGAATTCAGCCCGAAACTGCAATTGGCATCGCTCCCAGACGCGGGTATTCTTTATTAAGGATATATCTATATCAGTAAGACCCGGTCCGGTTAAGGTTCCCCTGCCGAGGTTTCCGTAGGTTCCCGGGGTCGGCAGGACGAAGGCGTTGGGATCGAACCATTGGTTGGGGGTTCTGAGCAAGGGAGGCCCGCTAAAGGCAGGATTCACCGAGGGCCGATCAGGGTTTCTGGTATCTCCATCGCCGGACCAGTTCGAGCCGATTTGGGGGGTGAACGGAAAGCCACTCAGCAAACTTGCGATACCGTTCAACTGCCAGCCGTGCGCGAGGCTCTCTCCCCTACCGCGCGGGCCGGCAAGCCCATGCCGCCCTCGGCCGAAAGGCAGTTCATAGTGCAGAGAGATGCTGGATTGACTGGTGATGTTCAGCGCCGCAAGCCCCCAGTCGCGGCCGAGGTCGCTGCGGTCCAGCACCATCTGCGCCTGATTGTTGGCTTGGGCGCCGGTGAGGCCGGAGTTCATATCGAGGTTTTTCGACCAGGTATAGTTGGCGCGAAACTGCAATCCCCGGCGCAGGCGGCGGACCACTTCCGCTTGGAGCGCGTTGTAACTGCTGTTACCCTCGGTGTACCAGAAGAACCCTCCGGAGAGAAATGGATTGGGACGGGTTCCCACGGGGATGAATTGGGCTCCCTCGACCACCCTGCCCTTGGCTGTGCCCACGCCGCCGGACACACAGCCGCTCGCGTCCGAACAGACCTGGGGTGGAATCGTATTGGGATCGATGCTGAGCAGTTCATGGTAGGCAAAGGACCCGGCATAACGCAGCCGCAAGATGGTGCTGGGGCTCAATTGCTGCTCCACTCCGAAATTCCATTCTTCCACGGTGGGAGTCTGGGCATTGGCCTGCACGCCCTGGGGCGCATAGTTCGCACAAGCAGCGGGAGCGGCGGGGCCACAGGGGGGTGGCTCCTTGGCCCCGGGAACGATCGGCACAATCGAGGTCAAGGGCACCCGCGCGAACGAAAGCGTGCCGTTGTAGGGAGGGATCGCATTCAGCAGAAAGCTCAACGCATCGATCAACGTGTAGTACGTCCCGAAACCCGCGTGGACGGCCGTCCGGCCATTCCCGAAGGGGTCCCATGCCAATCCCACGCGCGGGCTCGGCAACCACCTCGCGTTATTCTGTGTGAACGCGGAACCGGCTACTCGGGTGTTGGTCACCAGAACGCCTGCGGGGTCGGTTAGGTAATTGGCCGCTCTTCCGAAGGCCTCATTCCAACCACTGCTGAATTCATCCCGGAAGCCCGCCCGCAAGGTGAGATGGCGTGTTGCCTTGATGGTGTCTTCGACGTACCAAGCCCCGAAAAGACTTCGCCAGCCAAGTTCCGTCGGATTGGTGACCACGTTGAAGGTGCTCACGTTCCCTTGCAGGAACGACTCCAAGGTCGTGAAGCTGGCTTGGCCCAGCCGGCGAGAAGCTGTGTTGTCGTTAGACTCGAGCCGCTGGAACCACACACCTACGCTGATTTGATGAATTCCCTTGATCGTCCGGAGATCGTCCGTACCGGTGAAAAGATTCCTGCGATTCCACACGTTCGCAGCGTTGTTGGGTCCCGCCGCGGTGATCGCCGCCACGCCCGTCGTGGTGACCCCGCCCCCGATGACAATTCCCCCAGGACCCTGTCCGGCCACAAAGGAAAGGGTGGCAGGAAAGGTACCGAGGGGGGAGGAATCATAAGTGAACCCGGCGCGTGAGAAACCGGCGCGGAACGTGTTCAGCACTTGCGGCGAAAATATATGCGTTTCCTCCAGGCTGGCCACCTGGCTGCGCAGCGTGACAAAGGACGCGAAGAGGGGATCCGCCAAGGGTAGTAGATTCGCGCCGTCATCCAAGGTGTATATAACGGAAAGAGAATCGTGAGGCGAAAGAGTGTAGTCGGTACGCAGATTCCCGAAATCTTCCCGGACCGACTGCCGGGGATGCCCATAAGCGAGGGCGACGCCGCTGGGCAACCCGTTCACCAGCAACTCGGGGCCGTTAGGTGCGGGCCACATCGACAGGTAAGGCAACATTGCAGGGTTCAGCTCCGCGACGGGTGCTTCCACCCCGGAGGCATTCGGCAAGTCACCCTGGCGGGCCATCAGGTCAGGGACGGCGCTCACGCTCGAGATTCCCAGGCGTTGCCGAAACCCTTCGTAATTGCCGAACAAGAACGCGCGGTCTTTCTTGAGGGGGCCACCCACGGCGCCTCCGAATTGGTTGCGGCGGAAGGGAGGAATGGAGCCCACGTCAAAGAAGTTCCGCGCATCGAGGGTACTGTTGCGCAGGAATTCAAAGATCGAACCATGCAGCGCATTGCTGCCTGACTGGGTCACGATGCTCACTTGAGCGCCGGCGCGTTTGCCATATTCAGCGGAGTAGGTATCCGTGAGCACATTGATTTCGCGAACCGCCTCGATGCCCAGCAGGCTCCCGCTGACGCCTCCGGGCGTTACCGCGAGTTGGCTCGACCCCGTATATTCAATACCGTTCAGCAGGAAGAGGTTCTCCAGGGGCCGCCGCCCTTCCACGGAAAAGGTGTTTCCATTACTTGTACTGGTCTGGGCGGTCTTCATCGCGCTGTAATTGACCACCCCGGGATTAAGAGTGATCAAGTTATCGAAGCTCCGGCCATTGAGGGGCAGGTCCTTTACTTCGTCCTCGCCTACCAGCCCCGAAACCGGCGCCGTGGTGGTGTTCACCGGCGGGAGCTCTCCCGAAACGGTCACCTGCTGGACAACATCGCCAACTTCGAGACGCAGATTCACCACGGCTTCCTGCCCCGCTACGAGATGGATCCCCGTCCGGAGCGCTGCCTTGAAACCGGTCTTCTCCGTCTTCAACTCATACTCGCCCACCGCCAGAGAGAGGACTTTGAAGTTGCCCCCCTCGTCTGTGGTCACGACGCGTGCCGCTCCGGTTTCAAGACTTCTCACCGCAACGGTCGCGCCTGCGACGCTGGCGCCCGAGGCGTCCTGGACTCTTCCCGAAATCGTGGCGGCCGCTTGCGCCCACGCAGCCTTTTGGACGAACAGGAGGAGGAATCCCCCAATAATTAAACACAGAGGCGCCTGCCTGCGATCGACTCGCCTGTTCATGCCTTGTTTCCTGCCCCCGCTTTCGATTCTGGGCACTATTCCCTCCTTCACTATATTACGCAACGCCGACAATTGCGCCAGTGGTCTTGCGGTTCTTTAGCGGCTGGTGGTTTGGCGTTGAAGGAATCCTCCATCCCGACGTAGAGGACGGGCAACATAAAAAGGTGACACGTGGGCTTGACGTGAACCCCGAGTTGGTCGTACATCTCCGGAAACCAATTCATGGCTATCGATAACCTGGTCGAGCCGTCCACCGGAAGATCACGCCCCGTCTGATTTCTAGGCAGTTTACGGCAGCTCCTTGAAAACGTTGATGACTTGACTTGAAGTGTTGATGCAAAATGCCAAGGGCTTGCTCAGAGCTGCCGTCGCAAGCGGGAGATTGCGTGCTCGACTTGGTTGAGTTTAGCAAGCTTCTGGGCATGCCGCGGCCCTCCACGCGGTGGGAATACCGGCCCGGCGCACTGGAACAACGATTGTATGGACAATGACATGCGTGCCCAGCATCTATTATCAGAACCTACGGAAGCTGATTGCAAGTTCACGATGGATGGCGGGCCTGGACCGGAAGTCGTGATTAACGGGAGGCGGTATCTCTACTTCGGGGGCACGGGATATTTCAGTTTCCAAACGCATCCCCAGATTATCCAGGCAGCGCAGGCGGGCCTTGCCGATTTTGGGATGTGCACGGCGAGTTCGCGAAGCATCTTCGGGACCTCTCCCCCCCTCCTGCAAGTTGAACAAAAAGCCTGCGACTTCTTTGGCAGCAAGGACGCGATCTATCTGCCTTCGGGATACCTCATTAACGTCGCCGGTTTCCAGGCATTGGTGAAGTTGAATCGCTTTGACGCCGTGTTTGTGGATGAACTCGCGCATTGGAGCATCACCGATTTTATATACGCGGTGCAAAAACCCGTCTTCACTTTTGCCCACGGGGATGCTGAAGACCTGGACCGAAAACTGAAGTCCAACCTGCAGCCAGGCCAAAGACCCTTGGTGGCGAGCGATGGCGTTTTCCCGACTTTCGGAGATATCGCCCCCCTGCCCGCGTACTTTGATCTGGTGGAACTTTACGATGGATGTATATGGATGGATGATTGCCATGCAGTCGGAGTGCTGGGCGAAAACGGACGTGGAACTTGCGAGCATTATGGGATGCGCTCCGATCGGGTGTACTTTGGTGGGACCCTGAGCAAGGCTGTGGGCGCCTACGGGGGAATTATTCCGGGTCCAGAAGAGTTCGTCCAAACCATTCGCTCCGGCCATATCGCAACTGGCGCGAATCCATGCGTATCCGCTGCAGCCGCCGCCGCGGTAAAAGGGCTGGAGCTCATGATGTCCCTGCCGGATCTCCGCCAGCAGCTTTGGCGCAATGCCCGTCGCCTCAAGAGCGGTCTGACAACCTTGGGATTCTCCCAGGATGACACACCGGTGCCCGTGGCGGCGTGGGGGCTGAGGACGAGCGAGGACATGGACCGCGTTCATGCCGCCCTGATGGAGCGAGGAATAGCGATACAGCGGATGCACTACGTCGGCGCGCGCCCGAAGGGGCTTTTGCGCGCTGTGGTGTTTGCCAATCACACGACGGAACAGATCGATCGTATGCTCAACGAATTAAGATCGCTGTTATGAGGTTGTGGCCAGGGACTTCCCTGGCGAGCTGGGGAGTGCGGGAGGACTGTGAAATGACCTTACGAAAACGTAACCCCAAGGCTTTGACAGGAACGGGGCTGGCCCCGAATCTTCCGGGAGCGGTCATGCCGGCGCTGGCAGAAGCCCCGTGGGCATCCGGCGCGACGCCCAAACAGGTGCGGATTTCGGACCTGGAAGTTTTCCCCTTCACGATGGAGTCCAAGCAGGAAACCCGAATCGCTCTGGGCACGCTGAGAGCAGAAAACGTTCTGGTCCGCCTACGTACCGAAGATGGTGTGGTGGGCTGGGGGGAATCTTCTCCCTATGCTCCCGTAACTGGTGACACACAGGCCACCAATCTGGCGGCGGCGAAAATGTTCGCCGGCATTGTGAAGGGGAAGGATCCTTTTGATCTGGGCCGCATCGTTGCTGAAATGGAAGCGGCCACAACTGGTGAACCTGGCATCAAAGCGGCGGTTGAGATGGCGATTTGGGACATCTGTGGCAAATTGGCGAACCGCCCCGTGCGTTGCCTGTTGGGAAACTACCGAGACTCGTTTGAAACCGATTTAACGGTATACCTGGATGATCCGTACGTCATGGCTGAAAAGGCTCTGTCTGTCGTGAATCGGGGCTTCAAGTCCGTCAAGGTGAAACTGGGTGAGACCGCCTTGGCGGATATCGAGCGCATACGCGGTGTGCGCGAGAAGATCGGCAGGGAAGTGAGAATTTGCATCGACGCCAATCAGGGGTGGAGCCCCAGCGAGGCGGTGCGTACTCTAAGGGCCATTGATGCCTATGATGTGCAATTCTGCGAGCAGCCGGTGCCCTATTGGGATTGGGAGGGCTTGCGGTTCGTTCGGGAGCGCTCTCCCATCGCCATTATGGCTGATGAGTCAGTGCACAGCCCGCACGACGCGATCACGGCAGTCCGCCGCGACGCCGTTGACATGATCAACATTAAGCTGATGAAGTCAGGCGGTATCCTTCAGGCGGTATGCATCGCATGCATTGCCCATGCGGCCGGTATGGCTTGCATGCTGGGCTGTATGAGCGAAACGCGGGTGGCACTCACTGCCGCGGCGCACGTCGTCTGCTCGCAGCGGAATGTGCTATGGGCGGACCTGGACTCCTTCATGGAACATAAGGTCGATCCGGTCATCGGCGGCATGGTATTGAAGAATGGGGTAATTCACGCACCCAAAACACCAGGGTTGGGCCTGGACATCGATCCGGCGTGGCTGAAAACGCTTCGTGGGGTTTGCATCGCTTAACCTAAGTCAACTCAGCACGCCGCAAGAGTTCGGCGACCTTCTTCTCAAAAATTTGTTGCCATCCGGCGCCCAACTGAGTGAGGGAATCCTCATAAGCCCAGCCCTCGAAGGCCTCATCCGTTGGGCAATAGCCAATCATTCCATTGGAATACGCCGCGATGAAGGTGTGCTTGTGTGGAGACGCCTTCTTGATGTTCAGTCCGATTTCGACAAACAGTTCGCCAGGGAATGTAACCAGAACAAAATCCCCAATTTTGATGATCTGCACTTCAATCGGTACGGTCGCAGATCCGGACTTCTCAAGCATAGCCTGGCGATTCCGCAAGATCCCAAGATTGGTTTGAATTCTCGCCAACTTCTCCATCGCATAAACATTGTTGAGGTATTTCTCGATATTCTTCTTGTTTTCCGCATCCAGAGCGGCCTGCTCTATCCGCCCCATCGTTTGCTGCTGCATGTACCAGTAAGCGTAATACGACGGATATTCGGGATGCAGCCTATATTGGATATACAAAGGTAGAAAGGTCTTGAAATTCAGGCTTGTTCCGATAAGTGATTTGAGCAACTGGTTCTGCTCCTCTTCGAGCGCCTTGATTCTTGTGGGTATATCCTGCCTTCTGGGCAGGTCGAGCGTTTCAGAAATGACTCGGAGTGAGCCGTTCCCGGTTTTCGCAGCGCGCCACGCCTCGAGGGTGCTCAGTCCCAACATCATGCCCAGAGGCTCCGAGTTTCTCGGCCGGTTGACGTCTTTGTATAAAATCTCGGTGACGTTGCCTGCGGCTCCTTGCAGAAACAATGCCAGGGCGCCGTCGCCGAGGTCGTCTTCGATCACCTTTGACGCGAAACCCGGCAATTCCGCCGTCACTCCTCCGCCGCTCGCTCCGATGTAAGGATGGGACGTAAAGTTATAAACCACCGCAAAGGGCTTGTCATCGAGCGTATCGATCCTCAATATGCCGATCTCCGGGTCAATGAGGCCCACCCCGGCCACATCTTCATCCTCGGGAGACGGATTTGCCTGGCGCTCCGTCCACGCCTTGCCGTTCTTCAGCTTGATCCGCCGATTCATGGTGATGCGGTCTTCCTTGCCGTGGCCTACCCCGATTTTTGCAGGGACCAAATTAGCACAGGCCTGCCTGACCGCGTCGACCGTCTTATCCACAACATCTTCCGAGATCTGGCCGCCCACACAATGGTTGTGCGAGGCATTAACCAGCACGTTTTTGCCGCTTATATTGAATTCCTTTTCGATCTTGGTTCGCACGGAAAGTAAGAAGTCGTGTGGTAATTCCGACTCAGAGCCGATGTCAATGACGTCCATGGTTAGAATTGCCAACCGGGTGGTGTCATCATCCAGCACCAGGGCTTTAACGTACAGCGGGTCGTGAATCTTTATACCCGCGTTCATGTCCATGCCGAGGGAGGCCTTCATCGCCAGATCACCCGTAACGGGCGCGGCTTCCCGCCGGGTAATATCGCTCTTGCCCCGGCCCGCCCGCAGCGCTGCCGCCGATGTCTTTTTCGGTGTACGTTGGTTTGCTGCCCTCTCCATTCCCATGTCGCCCATGGCTAAGCCCGCCAATCCCAATCCGGTCACTGCACCCAAACTACCCGCCGAAGTCCCAAGGAATTTTCGTCTTTTCATTCTTCCTTCCCTCCCATGGCATTGAGCGTGCGCCCGAAGTCGGGAGCATTATACAACTGTCAATTGGTCATCTTGACAAACTATGGATAGTCGCCTCAGATCCTCGTACCGCCGGTCCTCGCTGACATCCAGGGTTTTCCGAGAGGTAAGACTGACCCCTTCCGTGCTCCGTGGAATCAACTAGCACTGAAAACTCCACTGGACCTTGCATTCAGAGGTGGCCGGGTGTATTTTGCCGGTCGACCGGAAAATGAAAGCTGGCATTCGTATTTGAGTCGATGTGTGAGAATGGGCATTCAAACGCCATGAGGTCCGGATCGCTCAAAGCCTTCACCTCCAGGCGGAACCTGCCTCGGAGGCGACCCCCTCACAAATCATAACGAAGCTCAAGGAGGCATTCCATGGGAGAAGAAAATCGTCGGACGTTTGTGAAGAAGATCGGCGCCGCTTCGGCGCTCGCCGCCGGCGGGTTCTTAAATTGGAACCCCCGAGCGATCGGGGCCAATGAAAAGGTCGTGCTCGGTCTCATTGGAGGACGCAATCAAGGTCGCGGAGACGCCCTGCGCGCTATCAAAGTGGGGGCTGAAATCAAGACTTTCTGCGATCTCGATCAGGCCATCATCGATAAGGTCAATCCGGATTTCGAAAAAGCTCAGAACAAAGCGCCCGGAACCACCAAGGAGTTCAGGCGATTGCTGGACGATAAGGACATCGACGGCGTCATCATTGCCACCCCTGACCACTGGCACACCCACCTGACGCTTCTGGCGTGCCAAGCGGGAAAGGACGTTTATATCGAGAAGCCGTTGTCGCAGACCATTCACGAAGGACACTTGATGCGTGATGCCGCGCGCAAATACAAGCGTGTCGTCCAGGTGGGCACGATGGGCCGGAGCGCCGAACACTATCGCACCGCGGTGGAATATGTAAAGTCGGGGAAGCTGGGAAAAATCTGTGAGATCAATACGTGGACATGCCAGGTGCGCGAAAGCATCGGCAACCCGCCCGACACCGCACCGCCCGACACCGTGGACTACGACGTTTGGCTGGGTCCGGCGCCCCAGCGGCCTTTCAACACCAACCGTTTCCACTACACTTGGCGGTTCTTCTGGGACTACGGCAACAGTGAGCTGGGCAACATGGGTGTGCACATGCTGGACGTGGCCATGTGGGGGATCGAGTCGCTGCGCGGCCTGGAGAACTGCCTTCCCACCCGCATTTCCGGCGCTTCCGGAATCTACTGGCTGCATGATGCGAAGGAGGTGCCCGACACGCAAGTGATGACCTACGACTACGGCGATTTCCTTTTGACTTGGGAACTCCGCAGCTTTGCCCAGCAAAACCCCCTAAACGGAAAATCGGATGGTGTCGCGTTCAACGGCTCTGACGCTTCGCTGGTCGCCGGCAACGATGGTTGGAAAGTCTACGACAAGGATGGGAAGCCGGGACCGGATTTTGTAGCCACCGACCCTTACACATTTAGCGGCTTACACGAGAAGAATTTTATCGAATGCATCCGCAGCCGCGCTACTCCCCATGCGGATGTAGAGATCGGCCGGCTTTCCACGACGCTCTGCCACTTGGGAAATATAAGCACCCATTTGCGCCGCGATCTCATCTTCGATCCGAAGACCGAGACTTTTGGGAATGACAAAAAGGCGAATGCCTATCTGACCAAGGAGTATCGAAAATCCTACCCGTTACCCAAGGTGTAAGTCCCGTTCGAGATTTTGTAGTAGGGGCGCTTCGCGAAGCGCAC
>Ga0326727_10028360_pt1 | contig 10189 bp, 9 predicted proteins | sample MB2enrmetagenome_FD_207643 | JGI IMG/M metagenome (GOLD analysis project Ga0326727, IMG submission 207643) | Lab enriched peat soil microbial communities from McLean, Ithaca, NY, United States - MB29MY | ecosystem: Environmental > Terrestrial > Soil > Wetlands > Peat | place: USA: New York...
CGCCATGGATCGCGATCAGCTCATGTACCAGCCGCCATTCACGTTGATGGTCTGGCCGGTGATGTAGCCGTTGCCCGCCAGCATGACGGCCACGTCCGCCACCTCTTCCACCGCGCCGAAGCGGCCCACGGGGATCAGATCCACGCGCGCATTGGGGTTGGCCGCGACCATGTCGGTCACGATAAGCGCGGGAGCGATCGCATTGGCCGTGATGCCCTCCTTCGCCAGCGCCCTGGCGTATCCCCGCGTGAGCCCCAGCATGCCGGCCTTGGAAGCCGCATAGTGCGGCCCCACGATACTGCCGGTCTGCGCGCCCACCGAAGAGATATTGACGATCCGTCCCCAGCGGCGCGCCCGCATGCCCGGAAGGACCGCCTGGGTCACCAGAAAGCAGGAAGTGAGATTCACCGCGATGGTCTCGTTCCAATCGTCTTCGGTGATCTCCTCCACCTTCTGCACGTGCGAGATGCCGGCGTTGTTGACCAGGATGGCCACCGGTCCAAGCTGCCGCTCTAGGGCGGCCACCATCTCATCGACTTCCGCCCGCTTCGACACATCGGCGCGGAGCGCGGCGGCGCGCCTTCCGGCCTGGCGGATCTCGCGCGCCGCGCTTTCGGCGTCGTCCGCCCTCTGGCGATAGTTCACCGCTACGTCGCAGCCCGCGCGGGCCAGGGCAATGGCGACCGCGCGCCCGATTCCACGGCTGGCGCCCGTGACCAGGGCCACCTTGTCTTGGAGGTTGTCCATGACATCTAGGGTGACACAGTCTTGAGGGCCGCAACCTTTCCCCGCCGGCCGCATCCAATCAGCGTTAGCGAGGAGAAACCAAACATGCAAAGAACGGCAAGCGCACATTGGAGCGGCGATCTCAAGGGGGGCAGCGGCACTCTCTCATCGGCCAGCGGAGTGCTTTCTCATACCAAGTATTCTTTTCATGACCGGTTTGAGGACGGCAAGGGCACCAACCCCGAAGAGCTTCTGGCCGCCGCGCACGCCGGTTGCTTTTCCATGGCCCTCTCGGCGCAACTGGCGCAGGCCGGCCTGAAGGCGGACAGCATCGACACGGTGTGCACCATCACACTGGACAAGGACGCCACGGGTTTCGGCATCTTGGAAAGCCACCTGGACTTGCACGCGCGAGTCCCGGGAGCAACCCAGGAAGCGTTCGACAAGGCGGTCCACAACGCCAAGACCGGCTGCCCGGTTTCCAAGCTCTACAACACCAACATCACCCTCACTGCCAAGCTGGAAGAGAAAACCGCTACGGCGTAGGGCGCACCGCAAACCGCCAGCATCTAATTGACGGTCTTGGCGCATTACCCGTCGATTTGTCGCCGGTGGCGAGCAGTTTGAGGGAATGGCTCAGGCAAACCTCTCCCTTGCTCACACACTCGCTGGCGGCGCCAATCAGCGCATTCTCCGGATATCACAGTCTGAAATTGAGTGTGCCTTCTCCATCCGGCCCCAGCGGACGTTGCATTAGGACAGTGTCCAGCCATCGGTCGAACTTAAAGCCCACCGCGTTCAGTGTACCGACATAACGAAATCCGAACCGCGCGTGCAATCGAATGGATGCCGGGTTATCGGTATCGCCGATTACGGCTATCAGTTGTCTGGCGCCGAATTCCCGGCACCGTGCAATCAGTTGTGGCAGCAGAGCCGAGCCGATTCCTCTGCCGATGTGCGCGGGATGGATATAGATGGAATCCTCCAGCGTGAACCGGTAGGCGGCGCGGGACCGATAGGGAGTTGCGTAGGCATACCCCTTGACGCTGCCCTCGGTTTCGGCGACCAGCCAAGGCAGTCCGCGCTTCAAGACTTCACATCGGCGGCGTGCCATCTCAGCTTCGTCGGGAGGCACCGTCTCGAAAGAAGCCACGCCGTGCTCGACGTGATAACCGTAGATCTCGGCAATTGCCGGAATGTCGGCGTCGGTCGAAGGACGCACCATAGGCGGAACGCTCCCGGCCGCTACTTCACCGCGATGATCGAGATCTGTTCCAGGGTGGGCCAGCGGCCTTTGGCATCCGCCTGGCGGTTGCCCGGCGCGAGCTGCTGGACGGTAGTCCGCGCCGGCGGCGTGTTCGGGAAATACTCCGCGTAGATGCCGTTCATCTGCGTGAACTCGTCGATGTTGTCCAGGTACACATTGCTGGCCACCACGTTGGAGAAATTCATGCCGGCCTCTTCCAGTCCGTCGAGCAGATTGCGCATGGTCTGCCGTACCTGTGTTTCCACCGTGGAGGCATAGATTCCACCATTGACGCCGGGGATGAAGCCGGATTTCGCGGAGCAGAAAAAAGTATCGCCGGCAAACACGCACGGGCTGGCGGTGGGGCTCGGCTCCATGTTCTTGGGGCGCACGGCGAGCCGCTTGGACAGATCCACCACCGCCACGCCGGTGAATTCGATATTCGCTCCGCTGGGCAGTCCCGCCACCTGAATGGTGGCGCGCGCCGGCGTATTGCCGAATTCGAAGCGCTTGGCGTACGCGCGGTTCATGACCCCCATGGGCATCTTCTGCGTGAGGTAGGGATTCACGAACACCATGTGGCGGAAGTCCAGCCCGGCGGCTTTCAGCGTGGCTTCCATGCGGTCGAGCGAGAGGTCCACCTGGGCGCCGGCATCGTCCGGTATGCGGCCGGTGTTGATATCCCGTCCCAGAAAGCCGGCCAGATACAGGCGGTCGTAGGCCAGCACCCCGGGCGAGAGCGGCGAGCTCGCGGGATATCCCGGCGGCACGACCGGCTTCTTACGGGAAAGGTCGCGCACGGCCACCGCGCTCATCTCCACCGGCGTGCCGGGTAGCCGGGCCACCCCGATGGTGGACCGCGCCGGCGGCGCTTTCGGAAAATATCGCGCCCACACGCGATTGAGCGGCCCTTCGTCGCTCGCGTCGGTCAGATAGACCTGCGTGTAGACCACGTGTTCCATGGTCAGCCCGGCGGCCTCCACCACGGCTTTCACGTTCTCGAAACACTGCCGGAGTTGGCCCTCGGTGTCCGCGGCGATCTGACCTTCGGCATCCTTGGCGCCCTGGCCTGAAACGTAAAGGAAGTTCTCGGTCAGGATGCCGGGACTGTACGGTCCGATGGGCTTGACGCCCGGCGGGGCGATCGGCCGCCGTTCCGCGGCGGCGGCGATGAAGAGCAGAGAGAGCGCGGTAATCAACAGTCGCATCGATTAAACCTCCCGGAATTTCCAGATGCCCAGCGCATTTTTCCCTAGGATTAATTCGCGGTCCGCCGGGCTATAGAAGTCCAACACCTGGTTCACGAACTCGAGTTCCTTGTCCATGGGCAGTTCCCAACGCGGCTTAGGATAGCCGGTTCCCCAGATCAGTTGCCTGGCTCCGAACTCTTCGTACACGGCTTTGAAGAACGGGTACGTGTCGCGGTAGGGAAAGTCTTTGCCCAGCGAAAGCTCGTAGGGTTCCGAGGCGCTCACCCACACCTGGGGAAACCGCTTGAGGCGGAACAGCCTGCGGAATTCGGGCCACGGATCGGCGGAGCGCAGGTCCGGCTTGCCCAGGTGATCGACCACGATTTTCACGCCCGGAAACCTGCCGGCCATGTCTTCCAGCATGGGCATCTGGTGCGGCAGGATATAGAAATTGAAGACCGCGCCCAGGCGCTCGGCCTCGCGCCACAGCGGGTAGTGCTCCCGGGAGTTCAGCCAGGTCGACTTGGGATGGTAGAGCGGGCTGAAGCGCATGCCTTGAAAGCCCTGCTCGCGAATCCAGTAGCGCAGGCGGCCGGCCGGGTCCGGCGCCTCCGGATCGAGCAGCCCGTGCGCCACAAAGAGCCGCGGGTAAAGATGCAGGCAGTGGCTGATATAGGAATTGTCCCAGCCGTAAAAGCGCGGATTGATCAGCACGGCATATTTCAGGCCGAACTCGCGCATCTCCTGGACTTCGTTCTCGATGGGCGCTTCCACCGGCACGCGCTTCAGATCGGGCCGCTCCGGATGGTGGAACGGAAATTGCGCATCGAAGGTCCAGACTTCCAGGTGCGTATCGATGATGAGCGGAGCCGGCGCGGCGGCGCAGGCCAGGGCCACCGCCTGGGTCAGAAATTGCCGGCGCGTGCCCCGCATCTCGCGCAGGTGATTCCGCGGCATATAGCCAAGGATACTCGAAATGGCAAGGCGCTTCAGCTCTTGGTCAGGATGCGGTGCACGATTTCGGCGTTTTCACGCACCTCGTCTTTGAACTTGGGGAACATCCCGACGTACACGCCGTCGGTCGGCTTGACGCTTTCGAAAGCCGTGCGGAAAGCCCGTTCGATACCGTTGTCCGCGATCCGTCCCGCCGCCAGAATCTTGAAGGCGAAGCACGGCTTCTTCGTCTGCCGCATCACCCGGTACATGCGCGGCGGATCGCTTCGCAAGTAGACATCGTTCTGCATCTCCAGGCTCTCGCCATTGAGCGCCTTCTTCCATTCCTCGGCCGTGCGCCGGCGTTTATAAACGCAGCCCGAGTAGAAATCCACGTCCCAGTTCTCTTCCTCGACCTTGGCGATGACTTCCGGTATGTGGGTGCCGACGCCCACCAGCACGCCGAGGTCGCGCGCCTGCTTGCACCACTCCTTGACCGTCTCCATCTTTCCGGCCTGCCAGGCATCGTCCACCACTTCGCCCTGCCGCTGCAGCGCGAGCGGCTTCAGGGTCTTCACGAGCATCCCGGAATCCACCCCGGCGGTCACCTGGATGATGAGGTGCATCTGGCCGCCTTCCGCCCGGAAGCGCGCCCAATCCTGCGGCCCGCGGTCCACGTGGACATAGTTGAAGGCGTTGATGCCGAAGCGCGTCGCCTGGTGCATGACCGCGCACACGCGCTCGGGCGTGTACCACTCCCGCATGGCGTTGCTGAAATTGTTGTTGTAGTGGGCAAACCCGTAAAAGGGATTGACGCCGAGCACCAGGCGGCTGATCTCGGCGTGGAAGAACTTCATTTTGGGAACCTGGATCGCGGAGGACGGCTGCAGCGGATCCGCTGTTTGGCCCTGTGGCTCGGCGGCCTGGGCCTCGACCGCGGAACCGCCAGCGGCCACACCTGCCGCCAAGGCGGCGCCCGATTGCAGGAAATCTCTTCTCGTCGACGACATGTGGGTCCTCTCCTTCTCGTTCTCTATTCAGTTTACCGGATCTGGTTATCTGATATAGTACCGCGGCAGAGGTGCCGCTTGCTGACGCGCGTGGTCGGAGCCGCGGCCGTGAGCGCCGACCGAGTCAAATTCGCGACGAAACTGGCGGGACTTGCCATTCTCTCCGCGGTCTCTGCCAACGGGGCACCCCCTGGGTCCGCTCTCGGGCTTTGACTTTGGTTTTCTCCGCGTCTTCCTCCGCGCGCTCCGCGCCTCCGCGTCAAGTACACAGCTTCGAGCGGAAAGCAATTAGCGCGGCGAGGCCACCAGCTCGAGCCGCCGGGCCGCCGGCCGCGGGCCCGCAAAACGGAGCCGCTGCCCGGGCCTGCCGCACTCGCACGGAGACCTTTCGATGGACATCTTGTCCAGGGGAATGCGGTATCCCAGGATCGAATCCTCGCTCAGGAGCGCCATCTGGCGCGAATCGCCCGCGCAGGCGCTGGGGATGTGCAGGCCGTCCTGCGCTTCGCACTCATAGCCCGCCAACCGCCCGTCGCCATCCAGGAGACAGGCGTAGATGGGGACCTGGAACGCCTCCCACAAGACGTCGCGATCGGAATCGCTCAAAAACGGTGTATCCGGATAGTGCATCACAAAGACCGCCCTCCCGGCCGTTATCCCGGCCGCCGCCGCGCGCACCAGTTCCCGATAGGAGCCCGACAGAGCCACCGCGCGGCCGCGCGCCGCCCTGGCCGGAGTCAGCGCCCAACCATAAAACGGATGCCGCAACGGAAAGCGGATCTTCAATCGCATGGCTAATTTAGTGCCCCCACGGTGGGGAGACTCTCAAGTTTGCGAGCCGCTGTTACGCCGCACGCTTTTCCGTGACGTCCTCGATGACCGACGTAGTGATGGGTTCGTAGGTGGGGTGCCGAAACTCCAGGTGCATGCCGCGGCCGATGAAGTGTTCCTTGAGCATCGATCCGCCCCAGGTGGAACCGTGGATGCTCACCAGTACGGGCTCCGGACAGAACACCGGGTGGCCCGAGATGAACGCCTGGTTGTCGCCCTGGTAGCGCAGGGTGTAAGCGCGGTTCCGGGTCCTGATCTCCAGCACCGTACCCGGCGCCAGGTTGCTCAGGTGAACCCCTCCTTCAATTTCGGATTGCAGGATGCGGCGGTTGACCGCGTCGCCCAGGTGGGGACTCGGCAGCGCTAAATCGGGAACCGGGCACTGCCCAACGCTGGTAACCGGTCGGTCGGAAGGTTGCATCATCGGCGATACCCTTTCAGGCTCCGCTCTCCACCAAATAGGTGCATTTTACCGGCCAAAGTTACCGGCCCCAATGTTAAATGCGACACTGGGCCGCCGCAACTTACTCATAGCGAACGGCGATCAGCGGATCGATTTGGGTGGCGCGGCGGGCCGGGATGTAGCTGGCTGCCAATGCCACTGCCATCATAAGGGCAGGCACCGACGTAAAGGTGACCAGGTCGCGGGGGCTCACACCATAAAGTACCTGGCCGAGGAACCGCGTGACGGCCAGCGCGCCGGCGAAGCCGATGGCAATTCCGATCGCCGCCAGGCGAATTCCCTGCCCCAGCACCAGGCGCAGGGCGTCGCGGCGTTGCGCGCCCAGGGCCATGCGAATGCCGATTTCACGCGTCCGCCGCACCATGGCGTAAGAGATTACGCCGTAGAGGCCGATGGCCGCCAGAAACAGGGCAATCGCGCCCAGGCCGCCCACGAAGGTGGCCGCGATCTGCTGCTCATACACACTGGACCGGATCACCAGCCCCAGGGTGGAAATCTGCAGCAGGGGGGCTTGGTCGTCCAATGCCTTGACTTCGGCACGCAACGGGCCCGCCAGCCGCAGCGGGTCGCCCGTGGTTTCGGCCAGCAGCATGATCAACTCGCGCCTCGACTGCAAATATGGCACGTACATGTACGGTTCCGGAGCTTCCTCAATCGAATTGATCCGCGCGTCTCCCACCACGCCGACAATCTGGCGGTTCACCGAATCGGGATCATAGGCGGCGTGCACGAATTGTCCGACCGCGTCTTCATTGGGCCAGAAGCGCCGTGCCATGGTTTGGCTGACGATCAGGACCTTGGGACTGTCGGGCGCGTCGCGCTGATCGAAGTCCCGCCCGCGCAACAGGGGGATGCCCATGGTGCGGAAATAGTTGGGGCCGACCGTGTTGAACTTTACCTTCGGGCTAGCTTCGCCCGGCGCCCGCGGATGGCTGAGGATTGCCACCTCCTGCGCCGTACCGCCTTCGGAGCCCCACAGCGGCGGCCGGGCCGCCAGCGTGACCTGCCGAACGCCAGGCAAGGCGCTCACGCGCTCTTCCAGTTGGCGGTAAAATTCCCGCATCCGCGCGCGGTTGCCCGGCGCGCTGACATCCGCTACCAGCAAGTCCTTGCGCTGGAACCCCAGGTCTGCGTGCAGGGTGTAGATAAAGGTGCGGACCAGCAGGCCCGAGACCGTGAGGAGAATCATCGACACTGCCACCTGGGCGATTACCAGCAGGCTGCGCGGCTGGACACGCCCCGCGAAACGGGTGGAGTCGGAGCTGCCCTTGAGCAGAGAGACCACGTCGGGACGCGATGCGCGCAGCGCCGGAAACAAACCGAAGGCCAGAACCGTGAGGAGCGAGACCGCCAGCGTGAGGGCCAGCACGCGCGCATCCAGGCGGAATTCAAAATGCGTGTACACGTCGCCGGGAGGACTGAGCGCGGCGGGCAGCAACTGGATGAGGAACCCCGCCACTACCAGGCCTGCCGCCGTTCCCAGAAGCGCGATGAGGGCGCTCTCCGTCAGAAGCTGGCCCACCAGGCGGGAGCGCCCGGCGCCCATCGCCACACGCACGCCGATCTCGCGCGAGCGCACTCCGGCGCGGGCCAACAGCAGGTTGGCGATATTGGCGCATGCAATCGCGAGGACCACGGCCACTACCCCGATCAGCATCCCGCCCAGGTAGCCGCCGCTCCGGAATCGGTATTGGAGATCCGAGTACAAGGCCCCGCGCCGTCCCTTGTTGAACTGGGGATACGCCCGCTCCAGGTTGCGCGCCATGCCCTCGATTTCCGCGCGCGCCTGCTCGATGGAGACGCCCGCCCGCAACCGGCCCATCGCCGCGAAGGAGTGCGACCTGCGGTCCGCGCGTTCGCCTTGCGGGCTGGAATCCCAGGACGTCATGGGGATCCAGAAGTCGGAGTCGATCCACTGCTCCACGCCACGAAAGCCCTTGGGCGCGACTCCGATCACGGTGTAGGCGTCCCCCAGGCGCACGGTCTTGCCGACGATCGCCGGGTCTCCGCCAAAACGCCGCTGCCAAAGGTTGTGGCTCATCACCACCACCGGTCCCGGACCGTTGTCGTGGGCGGTGAAGACGCGACCGAGTTGCGCGCTTACGCCCAGCACCGTGAAGTAGTCGGGGCTCACCACGTTGGACATGGTGGATTCGGCGAAGCCGTCGCCGGTCAGCGTGGGGCCGCGGCGCTGGGTGACGGCCAGACCGGCCAGAGTCTTGGCGTGGTCGCGAAAGTCCTCGTATTCGGGATAAGACAGGTCGCCGAATGCCTGCCGGTCCGTGGCCAGGAACAGGTGCACCAGCTCACCCGGATTCCCGACCGGCAGCGGGCGCATCCACATGCCGTCCACCAGGCTGAAGACGGTCGAATTGGCTCCGATGCCTATGGCCAGGCACAGCACCGCGACTGCGGTGAAACCGGGACTCTTGGCCAGCATCCGCAACGCAAAGCGAAGATCCTGAAATAACACCATTTCAGGCCTTCGAGCTGGCAACCCTGATGCCAAAAGCAGACCGTACGGCGCTTGGTTTCCGGCGGCTGGCCGACAACCAGGCTGTCCGTTCGTGGGACATGCTGTTCGTTGGCAGAATGCCACCCGGCAGTGCGGGCTTCGCGTAACCCTAATAACGGCGATTGCGACGCCGCCAAAATAGCCTGCCCCCTCAGCCGCAAGTGTTTGCAGCAATGGCAGTTGTCACCCGTTGGGTGAACTGCGCAGCAGTTGAAAGTTTAGGCTGGTGGCGGACTTGCCGACCACGCTGGGGGTCAACCGCCGTTTTTAGCGTAACTCAGTGGAACACTCGAGGTGTAGAAATTTTCCACAATTCTCTATGTCCCCTTTGGCGCTTCGTCTACGCTTTTAAGTCAGGGGAGGGACTCAGTGAGTGGAACACTCGCAATCAGTCTCAGTACGTATAGCAGCGAAGGACGAGGCCCAAAATCTCGTGGCTGAGTGGTGGCCGGAATTTGACTTACAATGACTTACAAAATCTAGTTGCCTTTCCGAAACGATGCGCGTAGAATATACCAATATTTCGGTGCTGAGAGGCGCTCTGCGCTAGTCTGTGACTCACACGAACTCAGTTTCACGTGGGGCCGGGCCTCCGGCTGATCGATTCGTGGCGCCCCTTCGAGCGGCGGAATGCTGGGGCTCTTCGTTCTGTCCCCTTTTGTTCCTGAGAATCGCTACTAGCAATGAACCCGAAACGCGTAGCTTCTAGCAGTTGGTATTTCGGGACGCCGCGACACATAAGGGTCTGCTTGGAGGCTTGTGCGTATGTTCACAGTTTCTTCTATTCAAGACGGCTCGTCATCGCGCCCGGCGTGCGGCGCGCTCGCCAGGTCGGCGCTCGTGCTTCTAGCGCTGGCGCTGGCCGTTCTGCCGCGGGCGCTGCACGCCCAAATATCGACTCTGGCCGGAAACTGGCAAGGGACGGCCACTGCCAACACCGAGCCCTTCGCAGGATCCGGGTACTGCAATTACACCGTCACCATGCAGAACGTGCGGATGTCGTTCTCGGTAGACACCAATGGCAACGTCTCCTCGGTAGCGGCCAGCGCTACCATGATCGAAAAGACGGTGGGCTCATGTCCCTACCCGCCCATCCCTCAGAATACCCACCAGTTTTCAGGAACCGGCTCGGTTTCCGGTACCACTGTGACGATCGACTTGACTGGGTCACCCGCTAACAACCCCCAGGATTCCGGTACCTTTACCGGAACCCTGAATTCGTCGGGCCACCTCGTTGGTACCCTGACGTTCACCCGGAGCGACCAGGCACCACCC
>Ga0326727_10028362_pt1 | contig 10189 bp, 4 predicted proteins | sample MB2enrmetagenome_FD_207643 | JGI IMG/M metagenome (GOLD analysis project Ga0326727, IMG submission 207643) | Lab enriched peat soil microbial communities from McLean, Ithaca, NY, United States - MB29MY | ecosystem: Environmental > Terrestrial > Soil > Wetlands > Peat | place: USA: New York...
CGAAGACGTGGCCAAGGCGATCGCCTTGGGGGCCGACGGCTGTGTGCTCGGCACGGCCGAACTCGTGGCTCTGGGCTGCACGCGCTGCGCCAACTGTGAGCGCGGGCGGGGCTGCCCGTTCGGGCTGACCACCACCGATCCCGAGCTCTCCGAGCTCGTCGACCCGGACTGGGGTGCTGAGCGCCTGGGCCGGCTGTACGGCTCGTTCGAACGCCAGCTGCGCGAGATCCTGCGTCGCCTCGCGCTCCCGGACGTGCGCACCTTGCGGGGCCGCACGGAGGTGTTGCGCTACGTGGGGCGGGCAGGGACCGGCCAACCCGAGGCGGCAGGTGGATCGCGCAGCGCTCGCTGAGGCGCTGCTAGCCTCGGAGCGGGGGCTCGGCACCGCCGCCGCGGCCAGCTCGAGCGTGACGTCGCGCCCGCTGGAGGCGGAGGGCGGCTGCGGCGTCGTGGGCGTCGCGGCGAGCATCCCCGTCCCGGGGCACGCTCTCCTCCAGGCCCTTGCGCAGATGCGCAACCGCGGCAACGGCAAAGGCGGCGGCATCGCGGCCGTGGGGCTCGACCCCGAGTTCTTCGGCGTCTCGCCCGCACAGCTGCGCGACGACTATCTGCTGGCGATCGCCTATCTCGACTCCGGGGCGCGGCCCGAGGTCGAAGCGGCGTACATCGAGCCGACATTCGCAGTCGACCGGGTGGTCGAGCTGCCGGCGCGCTGGGACACCGAGCCGCTTGGCCTGCCGGTCGCGCCGGCGCGCGTGGCCTGCTACTTCGTGCGCGTGCGCCCCGACGCGCGGGCCGCGTTCCTGGGCGCGCACGGCATCCCAGTCGAGCAGGCGGAGGCGGCCGACGATGAGCTCGTCTTCCAGAATAGCTACCGGCTGAACCGCGCCTTCTACGCGGCGAACGGCGATACACGGGCCTTCGTGCTCTCGCACAGCAAGAACCTGCTCGCCGTCAAGCTCGTGGGGTACGGCGACGACGTCCTGCGCGCGTACGGGCTCACAGACCTCCAAGCGCACATCTGGATCGGTCACCACCGCTACCCTACCAAGGGCCGCGTCTGGCACCCCGGGGGCGCCCACCCATTCGTGGGCCTGCACGAAGCGCTCGTCCACAACGGCGACTTCGCCAACTACTCCTCGATCTGCGCCTCGCTCGCGCAGCGCGGCCGGCATCCCCTGTTCCTAACCGACACGGAGGTCGCGGCCCTCGTCTTCGACCTGCTGCATCGCGTCTACGGCTATCCCCTCGAGTACGTCATCGAGGTGCTGGCGCCCACCACCGAGCGGGACTTCGCCCTGCTTCCGGAAGTCCGGCGGCGGGTGTACGGGATGCTGCAGGCGACGCACATGCACATCTCTCCCGACGGTCCCTGGTACTTCCTCATCGCTCAGTCCGCGCCTCGTGAGGGGCTGGGCCGCTTGATCGGCATCACCGACACCTCGATGCTTCGGCCGCAGGTCTTCGCCCTCCAGCAGGGTCGAGCGAGTGTGGGCCTAGCCGCCTCGGAGAAACAGGCCATCGACGCGGTGCTCGAAAGCCTCTCCGGGCTGCAGCCGACGTTCTGGAGCAGGGCCGATCGCTACTGGAGCGCCCGGGGGGGCAGCCACACCGACGGCGGAGCCTTCCTCTTCCACGTCGCGCTCGACGAGACGCCACCGCGCCTCTGGTGCACCGACAAGTTCGGCCGACTCATCGAGGCCGACCGGAGCAGGGTGGGCCCAGCGCAGGGGACCGCCGACAATCAACCCGGAGGCGGCGGAGACGGTGATGCGCGGCGCCTGGCGCTCAGCGACCGCCCGGCAGATGCGCTGGCCGACGAGGCTGCCCGCCACCTGCCGACTTGGGGCTACGGCGGGCTCGAGCGTTTCCTTGCCGCGCTCTGTGCCGATGCCACCGACGACCCGGGTCGCGAGCGCGCGATCGCCGTTCTGTCGCGGCTTATGGATCGCCGCTTCCAGCTGGCCCCCCTGAAGCGCAGTGGCGTCCTCTCCCTCCTCGACGGCTGCCTGGGCGAGGTCGCCGAGCATGTCCGGCGGGAGCCCTCGGAGCACTTCGTGTGGGCGGGCGCGGACGGTGCGGCGTGCGGCGTGACCGCCGACATGTGCGCCGAGCGCACCGTGGTACTCGACGCTCAGGGCCTAGCCGCAGAGGGACGGCGCTCCCTCTCGCGCCTAGTTGTCGAGCTCTACGGGCAGGGAGCCCGGCGCTTTATCGTGGTGAACGTGCGGGGCCAGCGGTTCATCGGCTGCGGGCTGGGCCCAGGGTCAGCGGGCGTGCGTCTCGAGGTGTTCGGTTCGTCCGGCGACTACCTCGCCTCCGGGATCGACGGAGCCGAGGTGATCGTGCACGGGTCGGCCCAGGATCAGGTTGCGCAGATCCTCAAGGACGGCAGGCTCGTTATCCACGGCGACGTGGGCCAGACGTTCATGTACGGTGCCAAGGGTGGCGACGTGTTCGTCCGGGGCAGCGCGGCCGGTCGCCCCCTGATCAACGGGGTAGGCCGGCCGCGCGTCGTCATCAACGGCACGAGCCTTGACTATCTCGCCGAGTCGTTCATGGCGGGCGATGCCCTGCACGGCGGCGGATTCGTCATCCTGAACGGCGTCACGTACGACGAGGACGGCGCGCCCTCGGAACTCGAGAGCCCGTATCCGGGCGGCAACCTCTTCTCGCTCGCCTCGGGCGGTGCGGTCTACGTGCGGGATCCCCACGGTCGCGTCGGCCGGGACCAGCTGAACGGCGGAGAGCCCGTCGAGCTCGAGCGCGCGGACTGGGAGCTCATCCGGCCCTATCTCGAGCGCAACGAGCGCCTGTTCGACATCCGGATCGACTGGCTGCTGAACATCGATGGTCAGGCGGCGCGGCCCGAGCAGGTGTACAGGAAGATCGTGCCGGCCGGTCATGCGGCGCTGTCGCCCGAGGAGGCCTGGGTCAGACCCGAGGAGTGAGCGCGCTCGGACCAGCGGCCCCGGCCGCTGATGTCGACGGCCAACGATTGCACCTCCACACCCGAAGGCACGAGCTCGGTCGTCTGCGGGCGCAGCTAGGAACGGCCTCCTCGCAAGTCCGGGGCAGCACCATCCTCCGATCACGATCCTCCGGCGGTGCGCGTCAGCCTCGTTTGACCGTGAACATGATCGATCCCGTTGACACCAACGACCTTGGGAACCGGACGCGCGAACCGTGGCGCTCTCAGGCCTTCTCGAGAGCCTCGGGCCCCCCTCGAGCGGGGGATAACTCCGCTGACAGCTTCGTTGGGCCGCCGGTCATTACGGCGTCGCAACGCGCCCGTTCCGTCTCCTTACTGCACGCGGCTCGGGCAAAGGGCGCGATAGTCGCACCAGCCGCACGTGTGTGATGAGGGCGTGGCGCGGAAGTCGCCCGAGCGGATGGTGACAGCACGGGCCAGCAGCTCATCGCGCGCGGCGTCGAGCTGCTGATCTGTGCGCGTCGTACTCATGCGGATGGCGGCCTCGGTGAAGTAGAGGGTCACTCGCTCGGGGGTGCCCAAGCCCAAGGCGTCGCGGCAGGCAAGGGCGTAGATCGAGAGCTGCAGGTTCTCGTCGACGCCTTTCTGGCTGCTCGGGCGCCCGGTCTTGTAGTCGAGCACCTCGATGCCCCCCGAGGGCAGGCGGTCAATCCGGTCGATCATGCCGTTGATCCGAACGGTCAGGCTTCCGTCCCCAGGCTCGAGGCGAAGCTGGAAGGGGAGCTCCTCGTGGAGTGCCTCGCCGACACCTGCGAGCTCGCCTTCCCAGAAGTGGTCGAGGAGCGTGCCTACCCTTCGGCGGTACGTCTCTTCGCTCGTTCGGTCGGGGAAGCCTTCGGGCGTCCACGCCGCGGCGAACAGCCGATCGAGGTCAGCTCGGGTGGGCGGGGGATCGCCGCGCGCGGCCCGCTCCCGGCGTTCCCTCGTAAAAGCCTCGAACGCCGCATGAGCGGTGCTCCCGAACGTGCGAGCCGCTCCCGTTTCCTCCTCCGGGATGCCATACACGTGCTTGAGGGCGTATTGCAGCGGGCATTGTTCGTACGTGTCGAATTGGCTGTAGCTGAAGGCGCTCGGGAGCGGGGCCACCGCAAGCAGGCTCGCCCCGACGCCGGCGTCGGTGGCGACCGTGCGCAGGGTCAGCGGGTCGAGGCCGACAGCCCGCGCAGCGTCGGCGCCTGCGACGATCGCCTCCCCGACCGCGGCCAGCTCGCTGATCAGAGCCACGCGGGCCTCGTGCGCGTCCGGCGCGTCGGGGGACACGCCCTCGAGTAGCGAGAGGATCTCGTCAGCCCGCAGGCGCAGCGCTGTCCGCCGCTCCCGCCGACTCGGAAGGGCCACCATCCGCCCGGGTGCGCTCGTGGTGTCATCTGCGCCCTCGGTCGCCTCGCGTCCCTCGTCGACCTCGGCCTCAGCAGTCGCGGGGGCCTCCGCCACGGCCGCTGTGGGTGCAGTCCGATCGTCCTCGCGCAGCTCCGGCCCCGCATCGGTGCGCAGCTCCTCGACGAAGGCGCTCTCGACACGCTCGGAAGTCGCGCCCCGGTGAGTGGTAAGGACCAGCGTCTCGCGGGCGCGCGTGATGGCCACGTACAGGAGGCGTCGCTCCTCCTCAGTGTGGATGTCGCCCACCGGGACCTGCTCTCGCAGGAGTTCGCGGGGGAACAGGCTCCCGCCCTGCTCGTGGACCGGCCACTCCCCGTCGAGCAGGTAGGGCACGAAGACGTGGGGGAACTCGAGGCCCTTGGCCTGGTAGAGGGTCATGAGGCGCACGCCCTGCACGTCCTCGGCGAGCTCGACGCTCGTGGGCAGCTCGCCGCCTGCAGCCTGGTAGGCATCGACGTACTCGATGAAGTCCGCGAGGGACCGCCCGGCGTGCTCTCGTTGCCAGTCCGCGGCGAAGCGCAGCAGGGACGCGATGTTGGCGATCTCGCGCTGGCTCTCGAGCGTATCGCCGGCCAGTCGGTCGAGCAGCATCGAGGTGCGCTCGACGAACCGTTCCAGGATCGTGAAGGGGCCCTCGCGCATTGCGGCCGACACGAGCGCGTCGAGCGTGTCGAGGCAACGCTGCAGCTTCGCGCGGGCGGTCGGTGACAGCTCGAGGACCCGCACGGGTGGCTTGGCCCGCCCGTCGGTGCGCCAACCGGCCGCGTCCCCGTTCTCGCGGACCGTTTCGTTGCCGCTTCCGGTGGTCGTGGCATCGACGCTCACTTCGCCCGAGCCGGCGGCCTCGCGCGCCAGCTCGAGGACGTGGCGGCCGGCTCGCTTGGCTGCCCGGGTGATCGCCAGCAGTTCGAGGGCGTCGAGACGCCAAGGACCGGCCGTCAGGACGCGGGCGAGGGCGACGTCATCGAAGGGGTCCGCGATTGCGCGCAGGGCTTGCTCGAGGTCGCGGATCTCGGGGGCGGCGAAGAGCGAGAGGCCGCCGGATACGGCGGCCGGGATGCTTTCCTCGCGCAGGCGGGCGAGGATCGCGTCGCGGTGCTTGTGCTTGCGATAGAGGACGGCGAACGAGCTCCACGGCACGCCCGGCTCCCCGCTGGTCGCGGGGTCCCACCCTGCGAGGGCGCGAATGCGCTCGACGATGGCGGACGCTTCGTCGTCGGGTCCGGAGCAGTCGACGAGCTCGACGGCAACAGCCCCCTCCCCCGGGCGGTGGGCCGCCAGGCGCTTGTCGGGCGCGTAGCGCAGGACGTTGCGCCCAATGAGCCGGTTGGCCACGAGGAGGATGGGCGTTCGGCTGCGGAAGTTTTCCTCGATGCGCAGGCGTGGAGGCGCTCCCGGTGGCGAGGCATCGGGATCGTGCACCGGCGGGCCGGAGAAGCGCCGGTCGAACTCGACGAAGGCGGCGTAGCTGGCACCCCGGAAGCGGTAGATCGACTGGTCGTCGTCGCCCACAACCATCACGTTGTCCGGTCGGTCGGGCGTCCGTCCAAGCAGTTCGATGAGCTCGATCTGGGCGATGTTGGCGTCCTGGAACTCGTCGACGAGGATGTAGCGGAAGCGCCGCTGCCAGGCACGCAGCACGTTGGGCCGCTCGCGGAAGAGGCGGATCACCGCGGCCACCTGTTCTCCGAAGTCGAGCGCCCCGCGCCGCTCGCGCTCGGCCTCGTAGGCGCGGTAGACGAGGGCGAGCTCGGAGAGACGGAGGACCTCGAGCGCGGCCCCGTCCTTCACGTACGTGGCGGCAAGCCCGTCGACATCGGCGCGCTGGTTCAGGTCCAGCGCGGTTCGCGGGGCCGCGGCGCCGGTCCCAGCGACGGCACGGCGGGCCTCGCGGTCGGCCCTCTTCTCGACCGTCTCGAAGTCCGGGTCGGCGTCGGGGCTGCCGGCTGCGAGCGCCCGCTCGGCCGAGCGGAAGGATGCGTAGGCGCCGCGGACCTCGGTGCGGCCGCGGTCGAACGACCCCTGTGCCTCGAGGCGCTCGAGGGCCTCTGCGTAGGGACCGAAGCGCGCTTCGAAGGCAGCCTGCTCAGCGGCCACGAAAACGTCGAAATCGGCGGGACCCACGAGCTCGTCCTTGGCCCGGTTGATGAACCCGACGAAGCGCTCGAGCCCCCAGTACGGGTTCCCTCGCCCCGCGTAATAGCGGAGCGAGAGGGACGGCCGGAGGTCGCGTAGGAGGAGCAGCTGGCCCACCCCGTCGAGCACGTCGGGAGCCGAGGGAAGGCCGGCGTCCGGCGCCAATTCGACGAGGATGCGATGGCAGAAGCTGTGGAAGTTGGCGACCATGAGGCGCGCCCGGACGGCCGGCCCGAGGGCGGCCTCGAGGCGGTCGCCGAGCTCCTTGGCCGCCTTGACGTTGTACGTCATGACAAGGACCTGCTCGGGCAGAAGCGGGCCGTCGAAGGGACGATCCGGGTCGGCCGCCGCAGCCTCCGTCGGGAGCCACGCCACGTCGCCGTCGGGGGCGCCCCCGACCCCCTTCGTCTCAAGCAGTCGGCGGACGCGTTCCACGATCACCCGCGTCTTGCCGGTCCCCGCGCCGGCCACCACGACGAGGGGCCCGTCGTTCCATTCGACGATGCACCGCTGCTCGGCGGTCAGCGCGTCGACAGGCTGCCACGTGCTCACGATGCCGGTCGCCGTGTTGACTCCGCGATAGCGGGGCGTCCGTGGGCGTGGAACTCGAGGCCCCAGGTGGCGGTGTGCTGGTCGGGCGGATCGCGCAATGCCGGACACCCACCTAGCACGATCCGATCGGCGGCGAGGTCAGCCTCGAACTGCTCGCTGGCGGCCAAGGGCTCGTACGGGATCGTCGCGATCACGGTCGCGCCGCAGAGCGGACAGGTCCGGACGATGCCTGCGCTGGTGACCCGTGTGCTCGTCAGGACCATCTCCCCAGGACACCTTTGCGACGACAAGGAAGCCCGACCAGACCACCAGTCGTCGCGACCCAACGATGATGCTCCTCTGTGCCACCTCACGCGGCACGCGACGCGGCCATCCACCGTCGTGGCGTGCCCCAACACCGGCACGTCAGAGCCGCTCTGGCTGAGTTCGACCGAGTCACGCGGTCCGACGGGGCCGAACGGCCCAGCGTGTCGGCCAGAACGCGCCTCGGCTCGCTGCTTATCATGGCGCCCGACAGGCGTCCCCACGCAGCTCGATCGAGGAGGGCGAGGGATGACGCATGCGGCTGCGCCGACGGAGGCCGGCGCCGCGGGATCCAAGGGCCTGAAGGCCGACGCCATCGGGTTCGTGTCCAACACCGTGATCGGGGTCGCCTCGACCGCCCCGGCGTACAGCCTGGCGGTGTCTCTCGGCCTCGTGGCGGCGGCCGTCGGCGCGTTCTCGCCGGCGATCATGATCATCGCGTTCGTGCCGATGGTCTGCATCGCGGTGGCCTACTACTACATGAACCGGGCCGACCCTGACTGCGGCACGAGCTTCACATGGGTGGCCAAGGCGATGGGGCCGGCGCCCGGCTGGCTGGCCGGTTGGGCCATCATCGTCGCCGACGTCGTGGTCATGGCGAGCCTGGCAGAGGTGGCCGCCATCTACACCTTCCAGCTCTTCGGAATCGACCCGTCTACGTGGGGCTCGATCACCCTGGCGGGTCAGAACGTCGCACTCGGTGCGGCCGCCACCGTCGCCCTGGGCGTCCTTTTCATCATCGCCTTGACCTGGATCGTCTACATCGGGATCGAGATCTCCGCGCGGACGCAGGTGATCTTGCTAGGCCTGGAACTGTTTGCCCTCGCTCTCTTCACCGTGGTCGCCCTGGTCAAGGTGTACAGCGGCGCCTTCGCAGACGGTGTGCGCCCCGAGCTCGCGTGGCTCAATCCCTTCAACATCTCCGATCCGAACGCGCTGACCTCGGGGGTAATGGTGGCCCTGTTCATCTACTGGGGCTGGGACACGTCGGCGTCGGTGAACGAGGAGACGACAGACACGACAGAGACGCCGGGCCGGGCCGCGGTGACCTCGACGTTCATCCTCATCGCCACGTACGTCCTCGTATCGATCGCGGCGCAGGCGGTCCACGGGTCGGAGTTCCTGGCCAAGCAGGGCGGGGAGGATGTCCTCGGCAGCATGGCCGGGACCGTGCTGGGCTCGCCCCTGAGCAAGCTGCTCATCATCGCCGTCCTCACCTCGGCAGCCGCGTCGACGCAGACGACGATCCTGCCGACGGCACGGACGGTCCTCTCCATGGCCGCCAAGAAGGCTCTGCCCGAGTACTTCGCGCGGATGCACCCGCGCTACCTCACACCGACCACCGCGACGATCTGGATGGGCGTGCTCTCGATCGTCTGGTACGTGGGGCTCAAGATCGTCGCGCAGAACGTGTTCTACGACGCGGTCGCTGCCCTCGGGCTCATGATTGCCTTCTACTACGGCCTAACCGGCTACGCCTGCGCGATCTACTACCGCCACCAGCTGTTGCGGAGCGTCAAGAACCTGTTCCTGATGGGGATCGTACCGGTGGCCGGCGGGGTCATGCTCACGCTTGCCTTCGTGTACTCGGTGATCAGTCTCTCCAATCCCGCCAACTCGGCCTCCGGCACGTCCTGGTTTGGCTGGGGCCCGCCGCTGGTGATCACTATCGGTTTCGCCATCCTCGGCGTGATCCTGATGGTCGTCCAGTGGCGACGTGAGCCCGAGTTCTTCAGGCGGCCGCTCGAGGTCGCCGAGTCCGAGCCGTTGACGCCGCCGGAACGGCCCGGACTTACCCCCGTCGGCAGCCGCTGACCAGCTCACGAGGAACGAGCGGCCGGGTCTCGCCGCGGCGAGGCCCGGCCAGAAGGGAGTGTCATGAAGGTCCTTCTCGTTGGGGTCGGAGGCGTGGGCGAGGCCATTGCCGTGGTCGCCCAGGATCGTCCCTGGCTGGAGTCGATGGTCCTCGCGGACATCAACATCGAGCGGGCCCGCGAGGTGCACGCGCGGCTGCACGTGCCCGAGAAGTTCGCCGTGTCGTCCGTCGATGCAAGCAACCGCAGCCAGATCGTCGCCTTGGCCCGGGCGCACGGGGTCGACCTGATCCTGAACGCGGTCGAGCCACTCTTCAACGAAGCGATTTTCGACGCGGCATTCGAGGCCGGCTGTAATTACCTGGACATGGCCATGACCCTGTCCACCCCTGACCCCGAGCGGCCGTTCGAACGTCCCGGCATCAAGCTCGGCGACTACCAGTTCGAGCGAGCGCCGCAGTGGGAGCAGAAGGGTTTGCTGGCCCTCGTCGGCATGGGTGTGGAGCCTGGCATGGCGGACGTGTTCGCCCGCTACGCTGAGAAGCATCTGTTCGACCGGATTGACGAGATCGGCATCCGAGACGGGGCCAACCTAGAAGTCCGCGGTTACGAGTTCGCCCCCAACTTCTCGATCTGGACGACGATCGAGGAATGCTTGAACCCGCCCCTGATTTGGGAGAAGGGGCGCGGGTGGTACACGACGGAGCCGTTCTCGGAGCCGGAGGTCTTCGACTTCCCCGAGGGCATCGGGCCGCAGGAGTGCGTCAACGTCGAGCACGAGGAGGTGCTGCTCGTGCCGCGCTGGGTGTCGTGCGGGCGTGTCACCTTCAAGTACGGCCTCGGCGGCGACTTCATCCGCGTTCTCAAGACCATCAAGATGCTCGGCCTCGACAACAAGGAACCAATCAAGGTCGGCAAGGTCATGGTGGCGCCGCGGGATGTGGTCGCGGCGTGCCTGCCCGACCCGGCGCACTTGGGCGATCGGATGGTCGGCAAGACGTGCGCCGGAACC
>Ga0326727_10028365_pt1 | contig 10188 bp, 9 predicted proteins | sample MB2enrmetagenome_FD_207643 | JGI IMG/M metagenome (GOLD analysis project Ga0326727, IMG submission 207643) | Lab enriched peat soil microbial communities from McLean, Ithaca, NY, United States - MB29MY | ecosystem: Environmental > Terrestrial > Soil > Wetlands > Peat | place: USA: New York...
TGAAATACGGCAGCACCGAGTCATAAGACCACCCGCGATTGCCGAACTGCGACCAGGTGTTGTAATCCAGCGGATTGCCACGCACGTACAGCATGCCGTTGATCGAGCTCGATCCGCCCAGCGTCTTGCCGCGCGGAATCGGAATCGACCGCCCGAGCACATTGTCCTCCGGCTCGGTCTCGAAACACCAATTATACCGCGTGTTGTTCAGCAGCTTGTTGAACCCGACCGGGATATGGATCCAGAAATTGCGATCCTTCGGCCCCGCCTCCAGCAACAGCACCTTGCAGCGTGGATCCTCGCTCAGCCGATTGGCCAGCGTGCACCCCGCCGACCCGGCGCCGACGATGATATAGTCGTAGTCAGCCATCTGGTGTTCCTCCGTTGCCACCAGCGTAGCGGCGGGCGACGCCGCGGGGAAGAACCCCCGAGGTATCTCTCTCAGGCGGGCGGGAACCCCAGCATGATAATCGCAACATGATGACGAGGTTGGATCCATGGTGGAGGGGTTTGGCCGTCGTTTTGTAAGTGACCATGGGGGCTTACGAGGCTAGTGCCCGGAGACGACCACGGGCACTTCGGAGACTTTTGGAGCGTTCCGCGGCGCGCCGTGGCTCCCAGTCTCCGTTGACGAATTCACATAATCGATTTGTGTATCCCAGACCCGGCCGGGTGGGGGTATCAGCGCGAGAACACAGATCCAGTCGAACGTCACGAGGGGCTCGACGGGCGAGCCGGAGCAGCAAACTCTTCGGGTCACTGACGGCGTCAGGATTGGGCGGCAGTTGGGTCGTGACATGCTTTCCAATCAACCCGGCAACAGCAAGGTGGTCCGCGAGAATCCACGCCTCTACTTCTTGGACAGCTACTCGGAGGATTAGTTCCGGCGGTTGTCCCAACCTCCCGAACCACTTCTTCCTCAGAATCGATGGGCAAGGATAGGTATCGAGATCTGTCAGAACCAGCACGGGACGGTTTCGGGCCATCTCACAGAATGATCTCAATCTGGAACGGAGATAGCCGTTGCCACCGCGGCGGATCAGAAGGCCAGGAGTGACGCCTGGTATTTCCGCTAGCAGACGAACGCCCACCGCTTCGCTTAGCTCGTCTTCCGTAGCCAGATCTACCTGCACCATCAGAGCAAACGAAGCTGGTGCACTTTTTCTGGCCTAATTCTTGGCAAAATCACCTCTGAAACAGACAATCCTGCCTTCAACGCAGCTCGTTCATGTTTGTTCGGCACACTTATCTCGGATCCTTCAACGCCTGGTGTTAGCAATAGCACCGCGCGAGGATCAATCCCTTGGTTGCTCAACAACGCCTCACTGTGCGTGGTCAGAATTACCTGCCGACGCCGCTTACTGTCGCGTTGGAGGCGATCCAGCATTCGTGGTATTTGTTTCACTATCTCTATATTGAGAGATAGCTCCGGCTCCTCCAAGAGCAATAAAGAGTTGGTGTCGAGCAGGGACCAGAACAAACCGAAGAGCCTAAGCGTGCCATCTGACCACTGATCCTCCCTCTGCCAACCTGCATTCGGGCGGTAATGCTGGTACCGAACTTCCAGATGCGGACGCCCGGATGCGTCGTCACGGACAAACTTCAATTCGCTGAATTGCGGGATAGCAATCTGAAGTGCGGCCTCGATACGCTTAAGTCTAGATACCCTAATTTTCTCTGGAGTCCGAGCAATGTGTTCCAAGAGACCCTGTCCAAATGGATCATTCTCCAGCCGCTGTCCTCCGATCTGATCTCCAAATTTTAACAGCTGTGGGACCACATGCAGATACAGGACCTCGCTAAAGAAGTCCGAAATAGCGCGAAATTTAGCATTTGTTTGAATCTGCTCCAAATGCGTTTGTGTCAATCGGGCGGGGTCCTCAACGTCGTCGTTGCCCGGGCGTTTTAGCAGCGGATGTGATTCTCCCTGCTTTCTGACCTGCTCGTGAGTCACGAAAATTCGTTGCGCCCCCTTGCCCTCCGGCTTGAAGCCGAGTTCATATTGCCACAAGGGTTCGGGGGCGTCATCTGACTCCGCCAGGTGGACTTCAAGTCGGACTTCGGGATCACGGCGCGCGTGGAGACACCGCAGCTTGGGCACACCTCCGCGCTCTGCAATCGCTTTCTGAAGGCCGCCGCCCTGCGCCTTACAAATGTCTCGTAAGAACCGAAGTGCATCCAGCAGATTTGATTTTCCAGACGCGTTTGCTCCCACCAGATACGTGACATCTCTCAACCGGATATCAGCCTGCCGGAAATTCCTCCAATTCTTTAAGATCAGACGTTGGACCATCATTTCTGTTGCTTAGCTCCTTGGGCAGCGTTCGAAACATTCTGCGCCGAACTCCGCCCCACGACCAGTACTCGATGGACCTCAATCCGGCAACGGGTAGCCACGAAAAGTGCGGAGACGGAGACATGCGTATTACCGAGGGTTTGTTCTGACGCTCGGCAAAACCAAACTCGTTGCCGACTCCCTGCGCGTTCGGAGTTACCTCGGACGGTCGCGCTTCTTGCTCCGATGGTTATCCATGATAGCGTGGTCACGTCGAACACGGGAGAAACGCCATGGACTTCAAAGGCAAGGTCGCGCTGATCACCGGCGCCGGCAACGGCATCGGCCGCGCCACCGCCATCGGTTTCGCACGCAACGGTGCCAAAATCGTCGTCGTCGACCGCGACACCGCGGGCGGCGAGGCCACCGCAGGCGTCATCCGCCAGCAAGGCGGCGAGGCAATCTTCGTCGCCGCCGACGTCACCAATTCCGCCGAGGTGCAGGCCTACGTCAAAGCCACACTCGACGCCTACGGCAGCATCGACTGCTTCCACAACAACGCCGGCATCGAGGGCAAGGTCGCCCCCACCGCCGAATACGACGAGGCCGTTTTCGATGCGGTGATGGGCGTGAACGTGAAGGGCGTGTTCCTCGGCCTGCGCCACGTGCTGCCGGTGATGATCGCGCAGCAGCGCGGCGCCATCGTCAACACCGCCTCCGTCGCCGGCCTCATGGCGTCCCCCGGCATGCCCGCCTACGTCGCCTCCAAACACGCGGTGATCGGCCTGACCAAGGTCGCCGCCGGCGAGGTGGCGAAATACGGCGTGCGCGTCAACGCCGTCTGTCCCGGCCCAATCGATACGCGCATGATCCATTCGATCGAGCAACAGGTGAACCCCGGCGACCCCGACGCGGTCGGCGCGCGCTACCAGTCCACCATCCCGCTCGGTCGTTACGGCACCGCCGAGGAGATCGCCAACGTCGTGCAGTTCCTTTGCTCCGACCTGGCCTCCAACGTCACCGGCTCGCAGTATGTCGTCGACGGCGGCCGCACCGCCACACCTGGCGCCGCAACGACAATGGCGCCCCCGCGATAAACGACAACAGGCATAATGACGCCATGCACAAAACGATCCACACCCAAACCCTGGAGATCGCCTACCTCGAGGCCGGCCCGCGGGACGGCCCGCCCGTCATCCTGCTGCACGGCTGGCCCTCCGACCCGCACGACTACGACGGCGTGGTCCCGCCGCTCGCCGACGCCGGCTGCCGCGTGCTCACCCCATGGCTGCGCGGCTACGGCCCGACGCGCTTCCTCGATCCCGCCACGCCGCGCTCCGGCCAGCAGGCCGCGCTCGGCGCCGACCTGCGCGATTTCATGGACGCACTCGGCGTCGATCAGGCCACCCTCGGCGGCTACGACTGGGGTGGCCGCGCCGCCTGTGTCGTCGCCGCACTGTGGCCGGAACGCGTTCGCGGCCTGGTCTCCATCACCGGCTACAACATCCAGAACATCCCCGCGTCCGGCGAACCGGACACCGCGGTGAACGAGCTGCGCTACTGGTACCAATGGTATTTCCAGACCGAGCGCGGCCGCGCCGGCCTGCGGGCCAACCGCCGCGACATTGCCTTCCTGCTCTGGCGCCTCTGGTCGCCGAACTGGAAATTCGACAACGCAACGTTAGCGCAAACCGCCGCCAGCTTCGACAACCCCGATTTCGTCGAGGTCACCATCCACTCCTATCGCCACCGTTTCGCCAACGCACCAGGCGACCCAGCATACGAAGACCTTGAAGCCCGCCTCGCCGCGCAACCCGCGATCGGCGTCCCCACCATCGTGCTGCAAGGCGCCGACGACGGCGTCACGCCACCCGAAGGCTCGGAGCACGTCGCGCATCACTTCACCGCGCACTACGAACACCGGCTGATCCCGGTCGCCGGCCATTTCCTGGCGCGCGAAACCCCGGACCACGTCACGCAGGCGGTCCGCGACCTGCTGGCCTGACCACGACGCCTGCCGGCAAGCGATTGACTCGCCGACATGTCAGTGCGATGCGACCCGCTCGGGGGCGCACTCTTCACACAGGCACCACACCATGCAAGACGGCATTCACGGATTCTGGGTCGCCGCGGCAACGCCCCTCGACACCGCCGGCCAGGTCGACACCACGCTGCTTGGCGATCACGGGCGCGCGCTGTTCGCCCAGGGCGTCGATGGCCTCGTGCTGTTCGGCACCACCGGCGAGGGCACCTCGTTCTCCGCCGCCGAGCGCATCGCCGTCGTACAGGCCCTGCTCGCCCAGGGCATCGGCCCCGAGCGCCTGGCCCTCGGCGTCGGCTTCCCCGCCATCCAGGACACGATCGGCCTCTGCCGTGCGATCCTGCCGTTAGGCCTGACCCAGGTCCTCGCGCTGCCACCCTATTTCTACCGCGACGTCACCGAAGACGGCCTGGTCGATGTCTACGCCGCGCTGCTCGACGGGGTGAACGACGCGCGCCTGCGGCTGACGCTCTACAACATCCCGCAGGTCTCCGGCGTCCGCATCCCGCCCGAGGTCGCCGCACGGCTGCGCACTCGTTACGGCAGCGTGGTCGCCGGCGTGAAGGACAGCAGCGCCGACTTCGCCCAGTTCCGCGGCTTCCGCGCCGCCGCGCCGGAGCTCGCGGTCACCGTCGGCGCCGAGCCCGATATCGGCCGCGCTTTGGCCGAGGGCGGTACCGGAACGATTTGCGGCATGGGCAACGTCACCCCCGGCCTGGTGCGCGCGATGTTCCAACCCAACCCGCCGGTGGCGCAGATGCAGGCCGCCTGCGACCTGGTCAGCGGCCCGTTCATTGCGCTGCTGAAAGCCATGCTGGCGGCGCAAAGCGGCCAGGCCGGCTGGTTGAATGTCCGCCCGCCGCTGCGTCCCGCGACGCTGGCCGACGGCACGCAACGGATTGCGCAGCTTGGGGCATTGACGCGGCAGCTCGCCGCCTGACATCCGCTGGCGCGTCGGCCCTGAAATTGCGAGACCGGGCCTAGGCACCGCACGAAGACCTCCTTCCGTCATGGCCGGGCCCTGACCCGGCCATCCCCACCGCACCGAGATTGCGAAAGAGGCCGTTACCCGCAACGTCAGTGCCGCAGCGGATTGGGTGATCCCCGTGTCAAGTGCCAGGGGACTTGGGCCCGACCATGGCAGGTCGAGCGACCCGAGAGTCAATTCTCGGCCAGATTATAGTCGCGCAGGACCGTCTTCCCGGTCTCCACGTCACCCGCCAGCATCGTGTCGACCGTTTCGCGCAGCAATGCCTCGGCGAAGGCGGGATCGGCCGCGATATGTCGCTGCACCAGATCCGTGAAACTTCTCGTCAATGCCATGCTACTCTCGTTCAACCCGGCCCGCGCTTCCGCTGTCGATTGCTGTCAGTGCGAGCCGCAGGCGAAGCAATCCCCGTCCAGTTGGGCACCTCACCAAGTGCGCATTCGGACTGAGACTGCTTCGCCCGCGGCTCGCAATGACAGGGGGTGCGGCCCCCGTTACATCCCCAGATAGGCCCGCCGCACCTCCGTATCGGTGGCGATCTGACCAGCCGGCCCGCTCAGCACCACGCGCCCCGTCTGCAGCACATACGCCCGATCGGCGATCTCCAGCGTCTCCGCCAGACGCTGTTCCACGATCAGAACAGTCAACCCCAGCGCCCTGATCCGTTGGATCGATGCCAGAATGTCATCCACCAGCCGCGGCATGATCCCCTGGCTCGGCTCGTCCAGCATCAGCAGCCGCGGCGCCGTCATCAACGCGCGCCCGATCGCCAGCATCTGCTGCTCGCCACCCGACAGCGTTTCGGCCCGCTGCGACAGCCGCTCCTGCAAGCGCGGAAACAGCTCGAACACCAGCTCCAGCGGACGGAACCGCTCCGGCCCGCGCTTGGCGTAAGCTCCCAGCCGCAGATTGTCCTCCACCGACAGCCGCGGAAACAGCCGGCGTCCTTCCGGCACCAGACCGATACCCATGCGGTTTATCTGATGCGCCGGCACCCGCATCAACGGCTTGCCGTCGAAAATGATGCTGCCGCCGATCTGCATCTGTCCGGCAATGGCGCGCAGCAGAGTGCTCTTCCCCGCGCCATTCGCGCCCACCACCGCAACGATCTCGCCGGACGCAACCTCCAGGTCCACGCCATGCAGCGCCCGCAGTCCCCGATAGGCGGCGGTCAATCCCGTCACGCTGAGCAATGGCTCAGGCGACATAGCGATCGCCGAGATAGGCCCGAATAACCTCGGGATTGCGCACCATCGCCTGCGGACTGCCTTCGCTCAGCTTGCGCCCCAGATGCAGCACCACGGCGCGATCGATCAGCGGCAGCAACACCTCCATCACGTGCTCGACCATGATGATGGTGATGCCGCGCGCCCGCACCGCGCGGACAAGCTGCATGCCCGCCTGCGCCTCGCTCGGCGTCAGCCCCGTCAGCATCTCATCCAGCAGCAGCAGGCGCGGCTCGGTCGCCAGCGCGCGCGCCACCTCCAACCGACGCTTCCCCGACGGCGTCAGCGCGTGCGCCGGCGCGTCGACCTGCCCGCCAAGGCCGCAGAATTCGATGACCTCCAACGCGCGCGCCATCGCCGGGTGCACCCGCGTCACGCGGGCAAAGGCGCCGACCATCACGTTCTCCAACACCGTCATCGAGTTGAAGCTGCGCACCACCTGAAAGGTGCGGCCGATCCCAAGCTGCGTGCAGGCGACGGCGCCGAGCCCGGAGATCCGCGTGCCTTCCAGCAGGATCTCGCCGCTGTCCGGCGTTTCCGCCCCGGCAATGCTGTTGAACAGCGTGCTCTTGCCGGCGCCGTTCGGTCCGATAAGACCAAGGATCTCCCCGCGCGCCACATCGAAAGTAACGTCGACATTTGCCGTTACGCTGCCGAACGACTTGCTGACCGAGCGAACCTGCAGGATCGGGTCAGGCACAATCGGATCAACTTCAGGCGGACCAACGCCGGTCGCGTCAAGCATTGTCAACGACCTCTGCCTCGGCTGTCTCGCCCACCACTTCCTCGCCCACCGTTACATCGCCGCCGGCCTGGCTGCGCACGCCGAACAGGCTGACCAGCCCCTGCGGCCGCAACAACGCAAGGCTCATGATCAGCGCCCCATAGATCATCAGATCGATACCGTTCCCGGCACTGCCGAGCCAGGCGACAGTCAATTGCTGCACCGGAATAAGCACCGCGGCGCCGAGAAACGGCCCCCACAGCGTGCCCACGCCGCCAACCACCGCCGGCAACGCGATCAGCACCGACAGCGGCAAGCCGAAGCCGCTTTCGGAATCGATGAAGCCGACATACTGGGTGTAGAGCGCGCCGCCCACGCCGGTGATGCCGCCGCTGATCGCCGCCGCCGCCATCTTGCTGGGAAACACGCGCACCGCAAGGCTTTGCGCGGCCGTGACATCGTCCTTCACCGCGCGCCAGATGAAACCCCAGCGCGAGCCTTCCACGACCCAGGCGATCAGCCACGCGACCGCGGCATAGGCCAGCATCACATAGTGGAACGGCAGCACGGCAACGCGGAATTGCAACTGGATCCAGCTCTCGGCACGGAACGGGATGGTGATGCCCATCGCCGCATTGACGAAGTCCCAGTTGGTCATCAGCAGCAGCACCATCATGCTGACCACAAGCGTCGCGATCGCGTAATAATGCCCGCTGAGGCGAAAGCACGGCCAGCCCACCAGCAGCGCCGCGAGCGCCGCCAGCGCGCCGCCGGCAAACATCCCAAGCGTCGACGGGATGCCAAGCGTGGTGAACAGCATCGCCGAGGTATAGGCGCCAATGCCGAAATACACCGCGTGACCCAGCGAGATCTGGCCGCAATAGCCGCCCAGGATGTTCCACCCCTGGGACAAACCCGCATACAGCAGCATCAGCACCATCAGGCCGCGCAGATAGACGTTGTCGATCGGCAACGGCAGCAGCGCGAGCGCCAGCAGCAGCACAGCGCCGACCACCAGCTCCCGCCGGCGCCGCCGGATGATCGCGTTGGGCTTCTCGGCAGCGCTCATAGCCGACCAAACAGCCCACGCGGGCGGACCATCAGCACCATCACATAGATCGCGAAGATGCCGACCTGTTTCAGCGACGGATCGATGAACAAAGCGGTCATCGCCTCCACCAGGCCGACCAGCACGCCGGCTATCAGCGCGCCGAGCAGTGAGCCGAAGCCGCCGAGCGCCACCGTGACATAGGCGATCAGCGCGAAGTTCGCCCCGACCGTTGGCGAGATATAATAGAAGTTCGCCAGCATCACCCCGGCGATGCCGACCGTCGCGGCGCCGATGCCCCAGCCGATGCTGAACACCTTGTCGCGGTCGATGCCGATCAATGCGACAGCGTCCCGATCCTCGCGCGTCGCCTCCAGCGCGCGGCCGAATTCGGTGCGTGAGATCAGCACCAGCGCGGCGAACGCGAGCAGGCAGACCAGCCCCGCCGCCACCTGCGACAACGGCAGCACGATCTTGCCAAGGGCGAGCGTCTGGTTGCTCAGCACCCCGTCGGTGATGGCGCGGAAGTCGCTGCCGAACACCAACTGCGCCGTGCCGACCAGGAAGATCGACAGCCCGAAGGTCACGAAGACCTGCGCCATGCCGGTATTGAAACGGATGCCGAGGGCACGCGCGATCAGCCCGCGATAGATCGCCACGCCAACGCCGAACAGCAGCATAGCGACCAGCGGCAATTGCACCAGCGGATCGAGACCGATCGCCTGATGCAACGTCAGCGTCGCATACATCGCCAGCATCAGCAACTCGCCATGCGCGAAATTCACCACGTCCATCAGGCCGAAAATCAGCGACAGCCCCGCGGCCACAAGCGCATAGACAAGCCCCATTAGCAGCCCGCCGATGGCCACCTGGGCAATGATCGCAGCGCTCATAACCGCTTTACCTCGCCCGCTTGCGGGAGAGGTCGGGGCGCGTCAGCGCTCCGGGTGAGGGTCGCACGGCAATTGCAATGGTCCGCTTGCAGTGTCCGTCCCTCACTTCCCGACGTTCCACACCGCCGGCGCGCTCGCCACATCGAACGGGAAAATCGTGTGCCACTCGCCGTGCTGATACTGCTGGATCACCGGGTTGCCCTCGGTGTTCTGCCCGGTCTCGTCGAACTTGATGCCGACCCACGGCATGATCGTCTGGTTGCCCGGAATGTCGGTCGCCTTCAGCGCGGCCTGCAACTTCAAGTGATCGGTCGACCCCGCCCGATTGATCGCATCAGCCAGCACCTGCATCGCCGTCATCTCGCGCGATGTCATGTCGTTCAGGTCCTTGCCGTCATCGCGCGGCTTGAAGAACGCGTTCACCTTCGGAATGGCCGGACGTGTCTTCACCGCATCGATCGCAAAGCTCGACCGGCTCATGAGATTGTCGGCGAGCGGCCCCGACGCCTTCAGGAACGCCTGGTCGATGAAGCCGGCATCCTGCGCCAGGATCGCCTTCGGCGTGTAGCCGGCATCGTGCATAGCCCGCATCATCAGGATCGCGTCGCTGGTATAGGAGGTCGGCAGCACCACATCCGCATCGGCCGCCTTCAACCGCTCCGCCTCGACCGACAGCGACGGCGTGCTCGACTGGTAGGAGATGTTGGCCAGCACCTTGATGCCGGCCTGGTCGGCGAGACCCGCCTGGATCTTGCTGCTGTCGGTGCCGAACACCGAGTTCTCATGAATGATCGCCACGCTGTGCACGGGCCGCCCGGTCGATTTGCCAATGCCGGCAAAGAACGTGAACATTGCGGTAGAGAAATCGATGTCGGTGGGCGACGGACGGAAGAACCAGGCGAGGCCCTGCCGGCTTAGCGTCGGCGACGAGTTCTCCGCCGAAATATAGGGGATTTCGTAACGGTTGCAGATCTGGCTGATGGTGACGGCGGT
>Ga0326727_10028366_pt1 | contig 10187 bp, 8 predicted proteins | sample MB2enrmetagenome_FD_207643 | JGI IMG/M metagenome (GOLD analysis project Ga0326727, IMG submission 207643) | Lab enriched peat soil microbial communities from McLean, Ithaca, NY, United States - MB29MY | ecosystem: Environmental > Terrestrial > Soil > Wetlands > Peat | place: USA: New York...
AAAGTGGTCGGTGCAGTGGCCGCAAAAGTTGGCGGCAAAGGCGGCGGGCGTCCGGATTTGGCGGAAGCGGGTGGGAAGGATGCGGCGGCGCTGGACTCGGCGCTGGACTCGGTGTACAACATCGTGGAGTCGCTGTTGGGGTAGATTTCCCCGGTGATCGTTGCGTCCTCCTTGGGTAAGCTTTTTTTCACCACAGGGGGCACAGAGGAGCACAGGGAAACCATTTGGGGTCCGCTATGGATGACCGCATACGATTCATCGAGCACCAGGGCAAGCAGATTCTGCTGCTGGACTTTTCGCACGCCAACGCCCACGAGATGCAACTTCTACTTGAGTATGTGCGGATGACGGTGGCGCAGCACGCGCACGAGTCGATAATGACGCTTGCCGACTACACCGGCTCTACGGTGGATCACGCGGTTGCTACCAAGATTAAGGAAGTACTGACGCTCGACCGGCCGTTTGTGAAAAAGACGGCGTGGGTCGGCGCTGAGAGCATCCCGCACGCCTTCATGGAAAACTTCCACACTTTTTCCCAACGCGAGATTGTGACGTTCACGACGCGGGAAGAGGCGATGGACTGGCTGGTGAAGGACTAGTAGCCAGTACCCAGAAAAGAACTGCGGGCATCGCTGGGTACTGAGTACTGGCTACTGGGTACTGCTCTTCAGCTTCGAAAATCTCTTACGGCCAAGGACACTAAGGGGTACCAACGAGATCAAGACCTTGAACCACAGGGGACACAGAGGTACACAGAGGAAAGCAAAATCTTTAACGCAATGCGCTGGAAGATTTATGCGCGCTGTCCCGCAGGCGGGTTCTTAGTTGGACGTAGGCCTCACGGGCCACGCCGGGTTGCTCTATGTGAATGAGGAAGAGCTTGCGCAGGGCAGCGGTGGTCAGGCGGCCTTCGAGGTAGGCGTCGTAGAGATCGGTGCCGGTGAGATATCCGAGTTGCTCGGCGATGTATTCGTACTTGCGGCCGGTAAAGGCTGGAGTTGACGCGGCGCAAAAATCGTGGGCGCGGTGTTGGGTCAGGAAGTCGAGAGCTTCGACTGCGTCGGCGAAAGGAAGCGAGGTCTGGTATTCGAGGTCTTCACGAGTCACTTCGAACAATTCCGCCAGATCAGGATCGCGGAAAGCAGGACGCGCGGGGTGTAAGATGCGCGATCCGAAAAAGGCGAGCGCGTGCTCGAAGACGGCCATGTAAAAGGCATCGTCCTGGTCCAGCAACGGTGCGTCTGGCGCGGCGTGCGGCGCCGCGTGCTGCGCTACGGCCTTGCCGGGACAAAGATTCGGCAAGCCGCGACAGGCTTGATGAAGGAAGCGGGTGGCATCCTCGGCGGAGGAGGTCATGCGAAACTGCCGCACATACACGGCGTTGATGGGCGTGAGGTAGACGCTACCGCGCTCGCGCACCTGGCGGAGCAGGGATTGGCGTTGTTCGGCAGTGAATCCTTTGCGGGATAACAGGCGGCGCAGGAGCGCGTCAGAGCTGCGCGAATAGACTTCGGGCATGAGATCCACCAGGAGCCTGGGCTGCGTAGTATTGTGCGCGGAGTACTGGTTGATGCCGAGAAAACGCACCATGCCTTCGATCAGGTTGTAGAGCGTGGGGCCGAGGTCGGGCGCGCTGCGGCCGGTGTCACTGCGTCCCCAGCGGTCGAGGCAGAGGCGGTAGTTCTCGTATTTTTCCAGCGGCGTGGCGTTAAAGACGCAGAGAACATTTTCGCGGACGTCTTTGCGGACTTGGACGGCTTCGACGTGGTCGCGGGCTTCTCCGGCGGCGCGCCAGTAGAGGGCGTCGATGTTTTGCAGAATGGTGAGTACGGGTTCCGCGGGAAGCCGCTGCTGCAGCAGGGCCGGCAGATGCTGGGGTGCGAGGTGAGACTCGCCGAAAAGGATCAGGATGAGCGCGTCGGGATGGCGGCGGCGGATTTCAGCAATCTTGTCGGCGGCGTGGCGGTCACGGGCTCCAATTTTGCGCAGATCTTCGCGAGGCATGCAATCGAGCCCGTAGATAGATGCGCCGCGGTCGCGGGCGGCGGAGAGCAGTTCGTAGAACGGAGTCCACTCGTATCCCCAGTCGAGTTCGAAGCGGATGCGCTGGCGCAGTTCGTCCTCGTCAATCTCGCCGCGGAACCATTCGTCGAGAATGTGCTGGTCGCGGGAAAAAATGGTTTCGACTCCCAGCACCACGGGACGCTGGTGGAATTCGGGATCAGAGAGTAGCGACGCTAAATAGCGCTGCGAGTTGGGCAGGGCGTGGTAGTCGCCGACCAGAACGATTCCGGCCTCGGCGATTTCGTGGCGGACATCGTTCGGGGCGAGAACCTTCTGGTAGGAGTGGTAGGCCTGGCGAAAGTCGCGCAGATATTTGCGTCCGCCGGCGGGATCAATGGCGCGAATCTCACGCTCGATGCTGGCGATGGCGTGGAGTTGGGCGGCGCTGCGCCGTGATCGTAAGATGCCGGTGGTTGCCATGAATTCGTCGTTCGTCGTTCGCTATTCGCCCTCGCTTAAAATGAAGGCCGAAATTACAAATCACAAATTACAAATCACCCGCCTTGACTTGCCCATCGCTCGTCCCTATCCTCAGTTTTTCGAGGCCGTGAACTCGATGGGCCTCGTGGAGCGCCAACTTTGCCCCTGCTTGCGCCCGAAAACCTGACGGTGGCCACTACCGGCGCCAGTGGGTCGTTATTTCTGAAGCACTTTCTACTCACCGTGGAGCGCGACCCGCGGGTGAAGACGGTGAACTTCATCGCTTCTGACAGCGGCCTGCGCGTCCTGGCCGAGGAACTCGGCGTCGAAGGCCGTTCCGATCTCCTACGTCAAATCATCGGCGCGCCTTCGGCAAAAATTCAGCAGCAGTCCAACGCCGATATCGGCGCGAACGTGGCCAGCGGGTCGTATCCTTCGGACGCGATGGTCGTGATCCCGTGCAGCGTCGGTACGCTGGGCCGCATTGCCAACGGCACGGCCTCGCGCCTGATCGAGCGCGCCGCCGATGTGAGCCTTAAGGAGCGGCGGCCGCTCGTGCTGTGTGTGCGCGAGACGCCGCTGAACAAAATCCACATCCGCAACATGGCGCTGGCGGCGGACGCCGGGGCGACTATCTTTCCGCTGATCCCGGCGTTTTATAACCATCCGTCGAGTGCCGATGCCATGGCACAGGAATTCGCCAACCGGGTGCTGGCGCATATAGGCCTGCCCCAACCAAACGCATACCAGTGGAAGGGCTGAAACCAGTTCTCAGTTCTCAGTTGTCAGTTCTCAGTAAAACCCGTGGAACGAGGATCTTTCTGAAAAATGAGAACTGAGAACTTCATCAAAGATCGATGACTTGGGGGGAAGCCTTTCCTGCCTTTGCAGGGCTGCTTTCAGTCTAGGGAACGGGCAGTGACGAAGGTAGGTATCTGGCGGGCATGTACTGCAAGTGCCAGACGAACCAAGCGCCAGCGCAGCCAGCTAAGTGAAATTCTGCCGGTTGGGACGGTTTTTCTTGGTGATGCTGCCTGCGGCCTGAGACCACGCGGCCACCCAGGGGACGATCAGGGAAAATATCAGGCGTGCGGCCAGCGTTCGCAGGAAAGATCGCGGGGGAGCTTTTCGTAGATCACTCCAGTCCAACCTGAAAGCGAAATAGATTTCGAGCGCGAGCACCGACAACAGCGGAATGGGCGAGTAGACGAGAGCAAGAGCGGCAAGAATCTCGGCAAGGCAGCGCGCCAGGTTGCGCCAGAGGCGGGCCGGGCGTCCGCCCAGAACGCCGTAGGCTGCGGAATAGTTGGCCATTTGGCGCAGAGCCGAGCCGAAGGTGTGGCGGGGCTGGTAAGACGCTTTGGCGCGTTTCGCGAAGGCGGGAGTCACGAGCTGGCGCGCCTTGGCGTCGAATAGAGTGTCTTCTCCGAGGAAGAAGGTCTCGGGGAATCCGCCGACGCGCCGCCAGAGCTCTTTGCGAAAGGCCATGGAGCGGGCGGTGCAGGACTTGGTCGCTGCGTCGGGGTTTAACTTGACTCCGAAGAAGGGCGCGGAGGCAACGTCCCAGACGGTGGAGTTTGTCGGGTCAGGATCAATGTACGCGCCGCCGAGGGAGTACTCCGAATCGCCGGCGAAAATCGGGGCTGTGAGATTTCGGAGCCAGTCGGGATGGTAGGTGCAGCCGGCATCGGCACAGGCGATGACATCGGAAGAGGCTGCGGCGATGGCTACGTTGCGACCGCGGGCGATCGGTCCGGGGGAACGTTGCAGGCTGCAGCTTTCATCGCGAATGGGAACCAGCACCGGGTATTTTGCCCGCGCCGCTTCGAGGCGCTCCCAGGTTCCGTCGGCGGAACCGCCATCGACGATGATGACTTCGGCAGGAGCGAGAGTTTGCCGCATCAGACTCTCGACCAGTGCATCGATGGCAGCGCTCTCATTGAGCACGGTGGAAACCACGCTCACGGCTGGCATGTTGAGTGGAACCCCACGGTGGTTTTCATTCGTCTTTTGGGATGCGCGATGGCCGGCGCGAACCCGAGACCAGTGTACCCCGCGAAATCAGTTCTCAGTTCCCGGTTCTCAGTTCTCGCGAGAGGCGCCGGGGCTAGATTCTGAGAACTGGGAACTGACAATGGTAACTTCCGCGGCACACCTCTTCCGTGCTGTTGACGGCGAGTCGTCTTTTTTGTACTCTGCGATTACACCGGAGAGGAGGTGGTCGGATGACAAGTTCTGAAAGTCACAGTAGTACCAGACCAGGTGAGGTGGCTGAGTCTTAGGGCGGTTGCTCTAAGCGGAGTTCTCGAGGAACCTTTGGTCGGGGGAATCGGGAACAATCTCTCGCAAACCATCCGTGAGTATGGGCTGATTGATAAAGTCTGATCCGCCGGCCACAGGCTGTGTCCGGCACCGGAGACCGGGGTCCCCGGCACGCGCGATTTTCGCGTGACGGGGTGGTCGAGCGAGGGGCCACGAGAGTGACCACCTCAGTCAATCCCAAACAGTCCACCGGGCAGCCCGCAGGCTGAAAAGCTTGCGGGCTGTTCTTTTTTCCCCAGTTGTCAGTTCTCAGTTGTCAGTTGTCAGTGAAACCCGGATGCGAATTGCCTCGCCAGGCCCACCCGCGCGTCAACTGGCGGAGGGCTGCATCTTCCGTTCTACATTCGTCGTCGAACTTTCTGAGAACTGAGAACTGAGACACTGAGAACTGAGAATTAGCCCACCGCGCCGTGGAAAAAGATGTCCGTATATTGCTCGACCAGCGCGTCTCCAGTGAGCGGGCCGCCGGGCTTGTACCACTGGTAGATCCAGTTGATCATGCCGACCAGCGCGAGGGCGGCAGCGCGCGGCGTGACCGATGACTGGGAACTACGCTTGCGCTGGACGTCGGCGATGAGGTGCTCGACGAAGTGCAGGTAATCCTTCTTGCGTCCGTTGATCCTGCGGCGGAGCGCCGGCGGCAGCGGATGGTTCTCGTGCAGCATGACTGTAATCTCGCGGTCCTCGGAACTGAGCACAACCTGGATGTGCAGCCGGATGAGCGTGCGCAGCCGCTCTTCAACTCCGTCGATACGGCGCACCACATTGATGACCCGCTCCTCGGTAATGTCCATGGCGTGCGCCATGATGTTGTAGAGGATTTCGTCCTTCGACTGGAAGTGGTGATAGAGGCCGCCCTTGGAAAGCTTGAGGGCTGCGGCGACATCGTTCATCGAAGTGGCGTCGTATCCCTGCTGTTGAAAGAGCCGGGCGGCGGCGCGCAGGATTTCCTGGCGGGGCTCCTGACGGGGTTCCTGACGACGTTCGACGGCAGCTTCGCGAAGCATCACCAGTGATGGTATCGCGGAATGGGGTCCGGGCTCTAGCAGCGAATTCCGCTGGCGGCGCGCATTCCACACGTCCGCGATCGTACTTCGAGTTTTGAACCCTCACACGAAGCGTTGGCGGTCCAGAATACACACCGCGGATATCTGTGGTTGACATCAAGAGGGCGGGGTGGGTAGCATCTCCTAAACCGACCGATCGGTCGGTTCTTTAGGATTAGCCTTCAAACACGGCTTAGTATTTCATCCAACAAAGCTAAAGATAAGGGAGTAGTCCAGTGGCGACAGTCTTTTATCAAAACGATGCCAATCCTTCGACGCTGAAGGGCAAGACCATTGCCGTTTTCGGCTATGGGTCGCAGGGACACGCGCAGGCGCAGAACCTGCGCGACAGCGGATACGACGTGATTATCGGGCTCGATCCCGAGCGCGGGTCGGCCCAGCAGGCGCGCGCAGATGGAATGACCGTGCTCGCTCCGGCCGAGGCTGCCAAGCGCTCCGACTGGATTCAGATTCTCACGCCCGACGAGACCCAGGCCGAGTTCTACGAGTCGGCCATCAAGCGGCATCTGCACAAAGGGAAGATTCTCGGCTTCTCGCACGGGTTCGCTATTCACTTCAACACCATCAAGCCTCCGAAAGATGTGGACGTGGTTATGATTGCGCCCAAGAGCCCGGGCCATTTGCTGCGGCGTGTGTATGCGCAGGGCGGCGGCGTACCCTCGCTGCTGGCCATCCACCAGGATGCCAGCGGACACGCGCATGAATACGCGCTCAGCTATGCGCACGGCATCGGTTCGACGCGCGCCGGCGTGCTGCAGACGACCTTTAAGGAAGAAACCGAGAGCGACTTGTTCGGCGAACAAGCGGTGCTTTGCGGCGGGTTGACTTCGCTGATGCAGAAGGGATTCGAGACGCTAGTCGAGGCCGGTTACGCTCCTGAGATTGCCTACTTCGAGTGTGTGCACGAGATGAAGCTCATAGTCGACCTGATCTACGAAGGCGGGTTGAGCCGGATGCGCTATTCGATTTCGAACACGGCGGAATATGGCGACCTGACCCGCGGCGAAATGGTGGTGGGAGATGAAACGCGCAAGGCGATGAAGAAAGTGCTGAAGCAGATCCAGAACGGCACATTTGCCAAGGAATGGATTAAAGAGAACAAGAAGGGCGGTAAAAAGTTTGCCAAGCTGCGTGAGGGCGCGAAGCAGCACCCGATTGAAAAAGTAGGCGAGCAGTTGCGGGCGATGATGTCGTGGCTGCCGTCGGACAAGAAGAAAAGCGCGTAAGGGCAAGTTCTCGGTTCTCAGTTCTCAGATACATCACCGACATTCCTTCAAGTGGATGAATTCGCTAAGGCTCTTATACCAAACGGACAGCTTCTGCCTTCGGGCAATCGTGTGCGCGGGACTCGTTGAGGGAAGTACCTCACAACGAATTTGCGTGACGTTTGCAGACCAATTGAAACGGCGAAAAATCTTCTCAGCGAGGCGGCCATTGAAGCAGATCAACTGGACACGCGAATGATGAGCGATAAACGAACTGAAATCATTTGGCTCTATCGTCGACGCAACGATTTTAGAATCGAGGCTTCCTGAACGTTCCGCCGAATGACAAACGTCCCACAGAGCGATACCGTTCTTTTTCAGTATGCTAAGGCGTTCTTTATACTCCATCCCAGGCAAAGCGCCGACTAACTCCCCCATGATCCACCAGAAGCTATTCGTCTTCTTGGCATAGTATTCGTCGCACTCTAAGGATTCTGCACCCGGCAAGGTGCCCAAGATCAACGTGCGCGCGTCAAAATCCGCAACAGGATCAAAACCGACACATTTCACAATGTCGAATTGTAGTCTTTGAGTAGTTCGTAGAATAATGACAATTCGGTTTTCTGAGAACTGAGAACCGGGAACTGAGAACTGCTTTCATGGACCTCAAACATCGCAGTCGCAATATCACTGACGGGCGCGACCAGGCTCCGGCGCGCGCCATGTACAAAGCGATTGGCTTCACCGACGACGACCTGGCGAAGCCGCTGATTGCTGTTGCCAACACCTGGATCGAGACCATGCCGTGCAACTTTCACCTGCGGCGGCTTTCGGCCAAGGTGAAAGAAGGGATTCGCGCGGCGGGTGGCACGCCGATGGAGTTCAACACCATCGCCATTTCCGACGGCGAGACCATGGGGACGGAAGGCATGAAGGCGTCGCTCGTCAGTCGCGAGGTGATTGCCGACTCGATCGAACTGGTCTGCCGCGGACAGATGTTCGATGCAGCGGTTTGCATGGTTGGTTGCGACAAGACGATCCCCGCCGCGGCCATGGCGCTGGCGCGGATGAATCTCCCCGGCCTGGTGTTTTACGGCGGAACGATTGCCGCCGGGAAGTATCGCGGCAAAGACGTAACGGTTCAGGATGTGTTCGAGGCCGTAGGGGCGAATGCGGCGGGCAAGATGAGCGACGCCGATCTGCTGGCGCTCGAAAACGTGGCCTGTCCCGGTGCGGGCGCATGTGGAGGCCAGTACACGGCGAACACCATGAGCACGGTGATGGAGCTGATCGGGCTTTCGCCGATGGGATTTAACGGCATTCCGGCGATGGACCCGCGCAAGGACGAGGTCGCGTTCCGCTGCGGCGAAGTGGTGATGAATCTTCTGAAGCAAGGGATTCGTCCGAGCGATATTCTCACGCATGCGGCATTCGAGAACGCGATTGCGGGCGTGGCTACGACGGGAGGCTCGACGAACGCCGTGCTTCACCTGTTGGCGATTTCGCGCGAAATCGGGCTGCCGCTCGAGATCGACGATTTTCAGCGCGTCAGTGAACGCACGCCGTTGCTGGCCGATCTGAAGCCTGCGGGAAAATACGTAGCGGCCGATGTGGACGCGGCGGGCGGCATTCCGGTGATTGCCAAGAGGCTGCTCGACGGCAAGTATGCGGATGGTTCGGCGATGACGGTGACCGGAAAGACATTTGCCGCAGAAGCGAACGCGGCGAAAGAAACTGCTGGACAGACGGTGATCGCTCCCTTGAATAAGCCGCTGAAGGCGACAGGCGGCCTGGTGATTTTGAAAGGGAACCTGGCCCCGGGAGGCGGAGTGGTGAAGATGAGCGGGCACGAACGGGCGTCGCAAACCGGGCCGGCGCGCGTGTTCGATTCCGAAGAAGCCGCAATGCAGGCAGTGACCAGCAAGCAGATTAAAGCCGGAGACGTGGTGGTGATCCGCTATGAAGGTCCCAAGGGCGGACCCGGCATGCGCGAAATGCTGAGCGTGACCGCGGCGATTGTAGGCGAAGGATTGGGGGAGAGCGTCGCGCTGATCACCGACGGACGTTTCAGCGGAGCGACCCGTGGCCTGATGGTCGGCCACGTCGCGCCAGAAGCGGCTCTGGGCGGCCCAATCGCCGCGATTCGAGAGGGCGACCGCATCACCATCGACACCAAGGTCCGCAGGCTGGAACTGGAAATTTCCGACGCCGAGATTGCGCGGCGGCTGGAGGAATGGAAACCCCCAGCGCCGCGCTACAAAACCGGCGTCTTCGCGAAGTATGCGGCGCTGGTAAGTTCAGCTGCAGAAGGCGCAATTACAACACCCTCCCGCCTGAGCCACTCCAAGCCCTAGCCTGCCGCGCTTACGGCGGGCATCAGGTATACGAGCTTCCTGTTCACTTTTCCGGCGCAAATTTTATATTGCTCTTCGACTACGGCACCTGGAAAACCACATTGCTCGTAAGCGTACCGTTGGGCGTTACCACCTGAACCTTTCCGGTGCTTGCGCCGACGGGTACGTTGGTCGTGATTTCGGAACTGGAAACTACTGTGAAGGTAGCCGCTGTCCCGTTGAAGGTGACGCTGGTTGCGCCCGTCAGATCCGTGCCCAGAATCTTGACGGCTGCTTTCACCTTGCCGGAGGTCGGCAACGTTTCCACAAACGGGCCGAGACCCGTGTCGAGACTGAAAATCGTGCCGTCGCCGGTAGACAAGCTTTCCAGCATTGTCCCGTAGAAAGTCCCGTTGGTGTCCTGCATCAGCATGCCGCCGCCGTTGGGGCCAGATCCGTCCGTGCCGTCGAAGTTGTGCAGCGTGGTCAGCGTTCCACTGGGGGTGATTTGGAAGATTGTGCCTTGGTCGTTGTTGTTGACACCGCCTTGCCACGTTATCCCGTAGAAATTCCCATCGGTAGCTAGATAGATGTTCGCGGGTTGTTGGCCGTCCGCGCAATTTTGCTGATTGCAGAAGTTGTAAAGCGTGGTCAGGTCGCCGCCCGAGGTGACGGTGAAAAAAATGCCGCCGGGGCCGTAGGCGCCGCTACCGCCGTCAGCCGTTGTCCCGTAGAAATTCCCGTCGGCACCCTGGATCAGCGCCGAACTGGATTGG
>Ga0326727_10028368_pt1 | contig 10187 bp, 6 predicted proteins | sample MB2enrmetagenome_FD_207643 | JGI IMG/M metagenome (GOLD analysis project Ga0326727, IMG submission 207643) | Lab enriched peat soil microbial communities from McLean, Ithaca, NY, United States - MB29MY | ecosystem: Environmental > Terrestrial > Soil > Wetlands > Peat | place: USA: New York...
GGCGTCCACGGCGACCGTGCCGTCGCCGTCGTCAGGATTTGGCGCGGATTCGCCAGTCTGGAACGTCGGTTGCCGGTTTGATTCCGATACTATTCAGCACCACGGTGTATTCACGCCAAGCGGTGGCCTCGACGGCCATTGGCGAGGGCAAGGCATCTCTGGACGTTTAATCCAACACCTGAGAGATCGCCCCATCTATTCGTAGTGCGCCAAGCATGGCGCGTAGCACGTCAGCGCAACTGGAGTGGCTACTATCGAGGGAGGACTGGGGCAACCTAGACGACGCACTGCATCGTGGCGTCCAGCCCGGTGAGACGGCGGGTTCCCAGAAATTGAAGCCTTACCCACCCGTTGGGACGTTGGACTACAATCGCAAGTGATACCATGGCTACCGCTCCTCAAGTACTAGCGACTCTACCTTCGATCTTTTCCGTCTGCAAGCCCAAGGACGACGTTCTCCAGGGCACAATGGCGGACGCGGAGTTTGCCGCTGACCTGGCACAGGTTCTCCGGGGCAATGCTCCAGCTCAGTATGCGGACCCTGCGCGCTTCTTTTCCAACACCTATCCAACCCGTGGATTGAAAGACCTGCTTTTGAACGTCTGTGGCCGGTTGAGTAGCGGTAAGGGGGTTGCATCGATCTTCCGCTTGGACACCTCTTATGGCGGTGGTAAAACGCACGGCCTGATCGCTCTGGTCCATGCAGTTCGAAGCGGCCGGACCGTTCCCAACATCAGCGAGTTCGTAGACCCGTCGCTGCTGCCCGCTGGAAACGTCCGCATTGCCGCTTACGACGGCGAGAACGCCGACCCGTCCAATGGGCGGAGGATGCCGTCCGGCATTTTGGCGTATACCCCGTGGGGAGAACTTGCGGAACAGTTGGCTGGCTCTGCGGGTTATGAGCGTATCCGCAGGAGCGATGAATCTCGTACCGCCCCCGGCTCCGAGACTCTTCAAGAGCTTTTCGGCGGAGAGCCCACGCTGATCCTTCTCGACGAACTGTCTGTATACCTGCGTAAAGTCCAGAGTATGCCGGCAGCGCGGGACCAGTTGACAGCCTTCCTAACGGCTTTGTTTAAGGCGGTCGAGAGTACCCCTAATGCGGTACTAGTTTACACATTAGCGGTCGGTCGAGACGGCAAGGCGCAGGATGCCTACACCCAGGAGAACCAGTTCCTGGCAGAGAAGATGGCTGAGGCGGAGAGCGTTTCTGCCCGAAAAGCCACGCTCCTCAACCCAACGGAGGATGATGAGACCGTTCTGGTCTTGCGTCGCCGCCTCTTTGAGTCCATCGATGAGAACCTCGCCACCCAGGCCGTTGACGCTTACCGCGCGTTGTGGTCTGCCCAGCGCGATTCGATCCCTGACGAAGCCATGAAGCCAGAGATCGTCGAATCTTTTCGCCGGTCCTATCCATTTCACCCGGAGGTTCTCGACACTCTCACCGGCAAGACTGCGACGTTGGCGAATTTTCAGAGAGTGCGTGGGATGCTCCGTCTCCTCGCCCGCACAGTGGGCCATCTCTGGGAAAAGGGCAATCAGCCTTCTGATGCAACCGCGATCCACGTTCACCACATTGACCCCGGCTTCGGCCCCATTCACCAGGAGTTTGTCACCCGGCTCAACCTGCAAATCTACAACCCAGCCATCCGCAACGATATATCTGGTGAGGGCAACCGCACCGCTTTGGCCCAGGAGATCGATTCGAGCTTCTATCGCGGCCTCCCGCCCTACGCCACCTACGTGGCGCGAACCGTCTTTCTCCATTCCCTCGGATTTCCTCCTCATATCCAGGGGATTGCTCCCGACCATTTGCGATACAGCATTCTGGCTCCGTCGCTGGACATTGGATTCATAGAGGACGCTCGGAAGCGCTTCCAAGAACGCTCGGCCTACCTTGATGACAAGCCAGGCGCCCCGCTCCGTTTTCTCACGGATGCGAACCTCACGCAGATCGTCGAGCGGCAGATTCAACTCTGCGACCCCGGCGAGGTTCGATCTGAATTGTCCTCTCGGATTCGTTTTCTCTATCTCCAGGGCGAGTTTCAGCTTATTCCGTTCCCAGCGGCCCCAGTCGATGTTCCCGACGAGATTGGGAGCGGCAAGCCGCTGCTTGCCCTCATGTCGTATGACAGCGTTTCCGTCGGCACAGCAGTGGACGCCGTGCCCGAATTGATCGCCCGTATCCATAAAAACGTGGGATCTGACGGGGCAGGCTTCCGCAAGTTGCGCAACAATTTGATCTTCGTCGTTGCGGAAGAAGCCAAGATCAACGAGATGCGCCGGGAAATGGCCCGTTATCTCGCCTTGCAGGAGTTGATCAAGCCTCAGCGCATGAACGAACTGGCACAGCACCAGCAAAACACTTTACTGGAGTGGTCTCGCAAGGCGGGCGGACGGGTGAATACCGCAATCCAGCTCTGCTACCGCCACATCTTCTATCCCTCCCGCCAGCCACTTTCGCCAGACACGGAACTGGCGCATTCGGCCATCGAAGTCACCCAGAACGACACGCTTGATAATGGTCAGCGTCCCCCTACACAGGTACTTCGTGAGACGAATAAGCTGCGGCTTCCCGAAGACGCCCCTGATTCACCCAGCTTTGTTCGTGACCGGACGCCTCTGCGCAAGGGGCAGATCAGCACCTTCGATCTCCGTGCTGAATTCCGGCGTGATCCCGCTCTGCCCATTCTTGTCGGCGATATGCCTTTCACGCGAGGCATCCAAAACGGCGTAGAACGCGGCGAGTACGTGTACCGCTTCCGGGAACTGCTCTTTGGACCGGGCGACCCCTTCACCCACATCACGATCAGCGACGACGCCTTTGTCTTCACGATGACGTATGCCCGCGAACATGGCATATGGCCGCGTCCCAAGCCGATAGCTCCTGAACCTCCGCTGCTCAGAGGACCGACTGGGCCAGTGACGCAGTTCCCCACGACTGCTGGAACAGCGCCACAACCGTTTACTCCGGGTATCATCCCACCGACCCAATCCGGCGGTGCGACTGCCGGGCCTGGCTCGTTCACCCACGAAGGCGTACTGCGCGAAGCCCTCAGAATTCTCTGGGAAAAGACGCGCTCGTCTGGAGTCAAGCAGATTCGCTTGCTCACCATCCGGCCGTTTGAGCAGGTGGACGCCTTCAAGATGCTGGCTTTGGTGGGCGGCATCCCCGGCGCCAAGGTCAAGGTCGAGTTTGAGGGTGAGTACGGCACAGAGGCCGGAGGCGAATTCCGGTTCACATTCCAGGGGCCGGTCGAAGATGCCCTGCCCGTCAAAGATTTCCTCGGGCCACAGTATCGCGCAGCGGTGGACCGCGGCTTGGTTGCCACCTTCAATCTCAGCTTTGCTAACGGGCTTTCGCTGGATGGAGACGCAGCCGATAAACTGACCGAGAGGCTCACCCAGCAGTCCATGGGCGCAGCCTACGTCACAGCATCAGCAGAGGCACAGCCATGAACAACACCGCCAGGATTCCCCGCCTTCGCTTGATCGAAACGCCAAAATCCGTGCCGCAGTACGAGGTTCGCATCCGCCATCACGGCCTTGGCGATACAGAGATCGAGGTCTGGCGTATGCCCTCGCCGGCCACGCCGCAGCTCACCACGCCCACGCGCTTGGCCGGGTTGCGTGGAGAAGCCTTGGAACTTGTCGAGCATCGTGTCTTCAAACAGATGCAGCGGGCAGGACTGCGCATTTCTTCATTGCGCCCGGTGCCTGCCCAGAAGCAGGTCGAACGGCAGGTGAACTCATCTGTCCAGGGATACAACATTCCCGAAGAACTGGCCTTGACCTTGGGGCTGTTGTTCCGGGTTCTGGCGCCGATGCGCAGCCGTCCCCGGATGCGTCAGGTTGCCGAGGGCGTCGAGGCCATGGAGAAAGAGGAGGCCAGCTACTGGCTCAGCATGGCCATCCATCGCAAGAATCCAAGGCGTGTTCTGACCGCGCTGCGTTATCTTTTGACCGACCCACTGCGCTAGGCCGAGAGCCGACGACAGAAAGAATTGAAACTGATGAGCGAAAGACGATTGATAGAAGAGTGGCTGCCGATTGCGGCCTTGGGCGAAGAGAGCGTTCGCGAGCGCCGTTCCATGACAGCGCTTCCACCGACTTACTATCTTCACGTTTGGTGGGCTAGGCGGCCGCTAGTGGCTTCACGTGCGGCGGTGTTGGCCTCCCTGCTGCCAGCAGATGCCGATCATGACAAGTTCCTTCACGCGCTTGGCATTCACGGCGATCCGGTTGCCGCTCGTCGCGAGATTGATTCCGCCCGCAGGACAGGTATTCGAGTAGAAGATCCCTATGGATACCCACGAGCATTTAGCTATACCCCGGACAAAGGGGATCGGGAATGGTTAGGACAGACGGGTTACATTCTCAAACAAACTGTTCTCGACCCTACGGCCGGAGGCGGGAGTATTCCGTTTGAATCGCTTCGCCTCGGGCTACCAACCCAAGCAAACGATCTGAACCCTGTGGCAGCTTTGATTCTGCAATCGACGGTTAAGTTTCCTGCGGAATTTGGACTGTCACTACTGCCAGAGTTCGTTACTCTTGCGAATATTTGGCGAGAACGAATCCAGCCCAAACTAGAAAACCTATATCCACAAGACGGGCTTCCAGACCAAGTTGACGCAACGTACCTATTTGCTCGCACCATTCGTTGCCAATACTGCGATGGGCTGATCCCGTTGTCCCCAAACTGGGGTTTATCATCCGATGGCACTGGCGTACGAATTATCCCCGAACATGCATCTGGACCGCTCACGCCTGGACGCGTGTGTCGCTTTGAGATCGTAAGCAAACTGGCAGAGCATTCAAAAGGGACAGTTAGCGACGGAGACGCTCGGTGCCCCTACCCAGATTGCGCCCGCGTGGTTGATGGCGACGAAATCAAGCGTCAGGCCCAAGCCGGCGACATGGGCGAACAACTTTACGCTATCGTTTGCAAGCAACGTATTGAGACACGCACCAAGACCGGAAGACTTAAGGAGAAATGGGAGCGTGGCTTTCGCGCCCCAGTATCCGCCGACAATAACAATGTTGTCATTGCCGAACTGCTCGCAGCAAAGCTTCCCGAATGGGAAGCAAATGACATTCTGCCGAGCGAGAAAATCGATGAGCTTTCCAACTACGATCGAGGACATCGTCTATACGGAGTGTACAAATGGGCAGGTATGTTTTCCGCGCGTCAATTGCTTTGTCACGCCACAAGTGTCGAAGTCTATAGGGAGATGCTAGCAGCGGACAAGGCATCTGGAGTGCTGACAGATCTGCGCAAGGCTGCATACTTATATCTCTCTCTAAGTTTGGATAAGATGTTGAATTACAATTCGCGAATGACTCGCTGGATTGTGCCCCGCGAAGTGATTGCAGGAACGTTTGATCGTCATAATTTCTCGCTTAACTGGTCATATGCCGAGATGGCCCCACTTATCGCGGGCCTCGGCTATGACTGGGTCGTTGAACAAACAGCCAAGTGCATAAGAGAACTGGTTCAGTTAGTCCGTCCAGAGGAGTCCGCCGCCGCCAAACTGGCGGAAAAGGGGCAGAAGCGCAGCGCGAAGGGACCCGAACTTTTGTTTCCCCCGCCTGAAGGATTGTCTGAGCCGCCAACTATAACGACATTTACCCCGTCGCTTGTAACCATCACCTGCAAGTCAGGAGATCACCTTAATCACATCGAAGACAACAATATCGACGTAGTCGTGATGGACCCTCCCTATTACGACAACGTGATGTACGCAGAAATATCGGACTTCTTTTACGTCTGGTTGAAACGTACAGCGGGCTACGTCGAACCAAGTCTTTTCCGGCGTCAACTCACGGATAAGGACCAGGAAGCCGTCGCGAATCCTGCTCGCTTCAAGGGCCAGAGAGGTGCTAAAGAACTGGCCGGTCGCGACTACCAAGTACGCATGGCGGCAATCTTCACTGAATGTCACCGTGTATTGAAACCAAACGGCATACTAACGCTGATGTTCACCCACAAAGCCACCGGGGCTTGGGATGCGCTGACCACCGGCCTGATGAAGGCCGGATTTACGATCACCGCCTCCTGGCCGATCAACACTGAGGCCGAAGGCAGCTTGCACATCAAGGACAAGTCTGCGGCCAACAGCACCATCTTCCTGGCCTGCCGCCCTCGACCAGAGAAGGCCGCTACATCCGAGAAGAAGTATTGGGAAGACGTAGAGCCACTGGTTGCAAAGGCGGTTCGCGAGCGAGTGCAGAAGTTCCAGGATGCCGGGATCACCGGCGTCGATCTCTACTTGGCGAGCTTTGGACCGGCACTGGAGAAGTTCTCTGAGTTCTGGCCGCTGGAGCGTGGCACTCCGCGCCCGCAGGTCGAGCTTGAGAAAAAGCGCAAGAAGCAGGCCGAACTCTTCCCGGAAGAGATTGATCCATACGCAGTGACGCCGGAAGATGCGCTCACGGCGGCCCGCCGCGAGGTGAAGAGCTGGCGTTTGGAGCAACTGACCCATCGCAAGGCCCGCACCGATATGGACCCCGTGACAGCGTGGTTTGTGCTGGCATGGGACGCATTCGAGGCGCCTGTCTTCCCCTACGACGAAGCTCTGCGCCTGGCGCGGGCCGTTGGCGTCCAAGAAGGCCAGTGACATTGTTTTGCTGGACAGCCAGCAACGGGCGGCCAAGATGTTCCTGGGGCCTGCGGATGGCTCGCGCGCCATGCTCGACGTTCTCCATCACGCAGCCCACGCAGCGCGCGCTCGGAGCCTCGAAGCTGCCCGCGAATTGCTGGAGAAGGGTGGTTGGCTCACTGAACCGGGATTCCACACCGCTCTACAGGCCGTGCTGGAAGTGCTGCCGGTCTCGGCAACGTTCTCCAAGGTCGAGTTGACGCCAGCGCTCTCCGGCTTCGGAAGTGACTTCGAGGCCCTTGAGAATTTGCGGCGACTCGCGTTCACTGAACAAGTGGATGAACCGACGCTGCTGTCGAAGCTGCGTATCGAGGAGGCGCTAGTAATCTAATGAGCCTTCTGCCGGATTTCAAATGGAAGCTGAAATACACGCCAGAGGATGGGAATCTGGTGCAGTTGTTCTATGTTCCGGCACTCCGATGTGCGAATCGGTACGACCGCTCGACGGGATTCTTCTCAGCTACCGCGTTGACCCTGGCGGCGCGTGGCATTGAGGGGCTTGTTCGCAACGATGGGCATATGCGCCTGATCGTCGGCTGCACCCTGCATGAGGAAGAAGTCGAGGCAATCCGCAAGGGCGAGGAACTGCGGACGACTATCGAGGCGCATATCGGGAATATGCCGCTACAGGTGGATAATCCTGACGAACACGATGCACTCGAACTCTTGGCATGGATGGTGGCCAAGGGAATTCTCGACGTGCGCGTGGCTGTGCCTTGCGATCAGAAGCGGCAGCCGATTGCCAGCAATGGAATCTTTCACGAGAAGGCCGGGATTATTGAGGACAAAGCCGGTCATCGCCTGGCCTGGAATGGCAGCCTGAATGAAACCGTCTACGGCTGGCGGGAGAACTGGGAGAGCATCAATGTCTTTCAGTCATGGGAGCAAGATACTCGCCGGGTGGATGAAGAGGAACAGAACTTTGCGCGCATCTGGTCAGGCACCAGCCCGCGGCTCCTCACATTGGATGTAACTTCGGCAATCGAGCAGAACCTACTCCGCTTCCTGCCGGAGAATGATTTGCCTGCTCGTTTGGAGAAGGCGGACGCAGTCGATCACCAGATCAAGGCTCCTGTTTTTTCTCAAGACGGCGGGCTTGATCCCGCCGAACTGCGCCGGTTGTTGTGGGGTTACATCAAGTACGCGCCTTCCTTTGACGGGCCAGCGGCGGAACGCGTGGGAGAAGCCACGGCCGCAATTGAGCCATGGCCTCATCAGATCAAAGCCTTTGAGCGTATGTACCGCCAGTGGCCACCCAAGCTCTTGATTGCTGACGAAGTGGGACTCGGAAAGACGATTGAGGCAGGACTATTGCTGCGTCAGGCTTGGCTATCTGGACGCGCCAAGAGGATTCTGATTCTCGCCCCGAAGGGCGTACTGAAGCAGTGGCAACTAGAACTCCGCGAGAAGTTCAACCTGAATTGGCCGATCTATGACGGGCATCGCTTGGAGTGGTATGAGTCGCCGGCGCTTCGGGGCAAGAATGTAAAGAGTGTCGATCCAGACAAGTGGCACGATGAACCCATTGTTCTGGCTTCCAGCCAACTGATGCGGCGAACCGAGCGTGCGCGAGAGATTCTGGATCAAGCAATGCCTTGGGATTTGGTTATCCTCGACGAGGCGCACCATGCGCGGCGCAAGTCTCCTGGCTTGGCAAAGAGCCGGGGACCAAACGCTCTATTGCGTCTGATGCTGGGACTTCGCGGAAAAACCAAGGGGCTTGTGCTTCTGACGGCGACTCCTCTGCAAGTACACCCTGTAGAGGTTTGGGACTTGTTGAACTTGCTGGGTATGCCGCCGGAGTGGACGGATCAAGCATTTGTCAGCTTTTACGATGCGTTGGCGAAGCCCTCGCCATCGCATGAAGAGTTTGAATCGTTAGCCAGGCTGTTCCGCGTGTTTGAGGGACGGTACGGCGAGGTCACGGCTGAGACGGTCCAGGCTGCGACGCAGACCACTCGACTTACAGCCGTGCGGCTGTTGCGAAGCCTTCGCGATGAGGCAACAATGCCTCGCAGATCCCTTTCAGCGAAGGATCGCGATACGGCTTTGCGCATTCTTCGTCAAAACTCACCGGTTGGCAGGTTGATCTCCAGAAACACCCGTGACCTCCTGCGCCGGTACTACAAAGAGGGCCGCATCTCCACGCCGATTGCAGACCGCGAAGTGGATGACCGCTTCTTGAATATGAGCGATGACGAGCGCCATATCTATGAATTGGTCGAGGTCTATATTCGTGAGACCTACAACAAGGCTTCGGCATCAACGAAAACCGCCGTCGGCTTTGTGATGACGATTTATCGCAAGCGTCTGGCCAGCAGCTTCTATGCCCTGACCAAGACGTTGGAGAAACGGCTGGCAGCGATCAAGAAGGGGGATGGCTCTATCTCCGGCACGACGGATGAGGATTTGCCAGACGACGATCTCGCGGAGGAATTGCTCGACACGGACGAGGTCACGGAGATGGAGCGCGAGGCTCTGAACTTCGAGGAGCGTTCTTCGATTGAGGATTTGCTCCTTCGCGTAAGCAGCCTCCCACCTGATACCAAGGCGCGTGAACTGCGAACCGTAATTGATGAACTGCGAGCCAGTGGTTACAGCCAAGTGATGGTTTTCACGCAGTTCACGGATACGATGGATTTCTTGAGAGATCAACTTCGGACCGCGCCGGGTTTGAAGATGATGTGCTATTCGGGAAGGGGCGGGGAGATTCCGATCGGTGACTCTGAGTGGGAGCAGATACCGCGGGACCAGGCAAAGCGCAGGTTCAAGAACGGAGATGCCGACGTTCTGCTGTGCACCGACGCCGCCGCAGAGGGCTTGAACTTCCAATTCTGTGGGGCGCTCATCAACTATGACCTGCCGTGGAACCCGATGCGAGTTGAACAGCGAATCGGACGAATTGATCGCGTCGGACAGAAGTACCCAAAGATTCGGATCGTGAACCTTCAATACGATGACACCATCGAGACCGCTGTATACCGGGTGCTTCAGGAGCGGATAGGATTCTTCACGTCCGTCGTGGGCAAGCTCCAGCCGATTCTTTCCAGCTTGCCCCAAAGAATCGCGGCGGCTGTTTTGGGTACTGATGCCGCATCTGGCGATAACCGCCTTGTAAGCGATATTGAAGAAGCCATTGCAACTACGGAAGCAACTTCGTTCGATCTCGACAGTTTGGTAGTCTCTGAGCTCGAAATGGACCGACGCCCGGAAGCTCTGTATGGTTTGGGAAATCTCCGCGACGTTCTAACTCGCAATGAAGTATTCCTTCCCGATGTCAAAGTGGAAGCGACACACAGCAGTGAATTCCAATACGTTTCTCCTGGAATGAAGAAGCTTCGCATCACAGTCAGCCCGGAGTACTTCGACACACACGCAGGGGATGTTGAACTCTGGTCGCCAGGCAGTCCGGCGTTCCCTGAACCAATCGACGTAGTAGATCGCGAAGCGGCTGGTGAGGTTGAACTTGCTTCATTGCTTCCATAGCGATTCGAGATGACCACCAGTCAGTCGAGTGCTGAAACC
>Ga0326727_10028369_pt1 | contig 10186 bp, 9 predicted proteins | sample MB2enrmetagenome_FD_207643 | JGI IMG/M metagenome (GOLD analysis project Ga0326727, IMG submission 207643) | Lab enriched peat soil microbial communities from McLean, Ithaca, NY, United States - MB29MY | ecosystem: Environmental > Terrestrial > Soil > Wetlands > Peat | place: USA: New York...
GCCTGTGGCTCGCGCCGCTCAGCCGGCATCCATTCAGGAGGTGGATTTCCTGCCGACGTACCTTGCGGCAATTGAGGGCTTTACCAGTCTCGACAAGCTGGCAAAATCCGGCATGAAGTTCTGCGTCGACTCGATGTATGGCGCCGGCGGAACCCTGATCTCCGACATCTTCACCCGCCTCGGCGTTAATCATGTGCAGATTCGAGGCAATGTTGACCCGCTCTTTGGCGGCATCCACCCGGAGCCGATTGAGCCGCACATTCGCGCGCTGGGCGAGGCGGTTGTAGCCAACGGCTGCCAGGCTGGATTGTGCACGGACGGCGACGCGGACCGCATCGGCGCGACAGATGAGCATGGGAACTTTGTCGATCCGCACAAGATTTATTGTGTGCTGCTCAGCTGGGTTCTCAAGTACCACAACGACTGGCCCGGCGCCGTGACCCGCGCCTTCAACACCACCAAGATGCTGGACCGAATTTGCAAGAAGCATGGACGCGAGTTGATCGAGCACGGCGTAGGCTTCAAGTTTGTCTGCGACTACATGCTGGAGCGTGAGATCGTGATGGGCGGCGAGGAATCGGGCGGCATCGGCTTCCAGCGCCATCTGCCGGAGCGCGACGGCCTGCTGAACGCGTTGCTACTGGCCAACGTGATGGCCGTGGAAGGCAAGCCTCTGGGTCAACTGGTCGCCGATCTGCAAGCCGAGTATGGCGAGCACCAGTATAGCCGCATCGACCTGACCATCCCTGAAGAGATCAAGAACGGAGCGATTGCGCGGGCCAAGGCGCTCAAAACCGGCGAAACGGTCTTTGCCGGAATGCCGATTCTGCGCCAGGAGACTTTGGACGGCGTGAAGTTTTACCTCGACAATCCGGAAGCTGAGACCAAGCCAAACGCCGCCGAGACCTGGCTGCTGCTGCGCGCCAGCGGCACCGAGCCGCTGATGCGCATCTACTGCGAATCGTGCTCGAAGGAGTCTGTGGCCAAGGTGCTGGAGTCGGCGCGGAGCTTTGCGTTGGGCGAATAAAGCCTGTAATTATCTGCAAATGTGAATGGATGCATTTCGGAGGAAATTATCTTCGGAACGCATTTATTTTGTGTGGGTTAATAATTATCTGCAAGTTTCCACAGGCCAAAATAAATATCGTGGGGGGGGGTAGGGGGTACCTCTTCGGTGTACGGATCGGTCACATCCCTGACAGATTGACCGGAGCTTGCCCACACTCTTATTCATTCTGTCAGTGTGCGCCAGAGGAGGGTAATCTTCTGCAAGACAGAAAACCTGAAACGAAAGAAATTCTATTTTCTTGACAAAATGTTTGTATTACATAACAATATATTTTGAAATATGAACACGTCTGATCAAAAAACGCCTGGGGAGAGCGGCCTTTACAACCGCATCGCCGTGCTGCGAGCCGAGCGGGGCATCAGCCGCCAGCAGTTGGCCGACGCGATGGGCGTGAACTACCAGACCATCGGCTTTCTGGAGCGCGGCGAGTACAGCCCCAGCCTCAAGCTGGCGCTGTCGCTGGGAGAGTATTTCGGACTGCCGGTGGAGGCAATCTTCTCCAAACAGCCCTTACAGCCGTTGAGCCAGCAGGTCTACGGGAAACAGCCAACCCAAGCGTCCGCACAGGAGGAAACAACTTCATGATCTCCGCTGACAGCACTCTTTTCGATCATTCTCTCGCCCGGCGGCGGACCCGCCGCTGGCTGGTGGCAGCTTTCTGGGGCGGGTTGGTTCCCCTGCTGTACGTGGGATTTCACGAATTATTTTTCATTGCTCGTGGCACGTTCAGCCTCAACACCTTGAATTTCGCACTTCTGGCTATTTTTTGGATCACGATTTGGCTCGGAGGGGTTCGCGCTGGGGGATGGGTCAAACCATTCCGGGCTCAGACGAAGGTGCGCAACATTTTGCAGTCTCTCTTCGCCAAGCCGCAGCCCACGCAAGGTGAATTGACTGCGCAGGAGTTAGCGATGGATGAGCGGGAGATCAACCGGCGGGACCACATTCATTTTGTGGCTTACTCCATCGCACGGATTATGACGCTGTTTCTTTTTACTCTTTATTGCATGCTGGGCTTCTGGAAACAGGAGTTGCTGCGGCAAACCGGCCCATTGATTTTCTTTCTGCTGACGATCACGCTGTGGAGCCTGCCGCAAACATTGATTCTATGGACCGAGCCGGACTTGGAGCCGGAGGCCGAGCCTGTAATCGTCAAGGAGAAACGCACATGATCGATCAGAATGGATTGCGAAGGATTTTGTGCCTGAAGCGTCTGGCGAGGCGATGGCTGGTAATCGGCTATTGGGTTTTCGTTCTCTCGTTCATCGGAACGCTGGCGGTCGTGAGTCGAAGTCAGAGCCCAAATTTTATAAACCAGGCGTTCTTCTGGTTTTGGTGGACTCTCATCATATTTCCAATATATTTGCGCATCATAGTCACATCTTCAACGCGCGGCAGCAACCTGCAGACGCTCATGAAGCACGCGGAGAGCGGCCATGGAGTAATACCCCGCCCGCTGGATGAGCGTGAGCTCAGTCTGCACTACAGAATGCACACCAAAGCGTATTACATCCTGCAGATTTTCATTCCCGTTGGCGTCCTATTGCTGACGCCTCCAGAGATTCACAGAAGCGCGTGGCTGGTTTCCGCGCGCATCCCGTTGCTCTGGCTTCTGTCTTTTGTGGTTACTAGCCTGCCGCAAAGCATGATTCTGTGGAGCGAGCCGGATATGGAGGAAGAACAGTGCTGAACTATTTCATCGCTGCGCCTGCTGGAACATGCGCGCGTCAAAGACAAAAGGCTGAGGCGGATCGATCAGCAACTCGCTGATGCGCGGATGGAGTGGATTGAGAAGAACGTTCCACTCCGCGTGAATGGGAACCGAGGGAACCTGCAGTGCCAGCGAGGATCGGGCGGCAATCCAGTCGTCGCCCAGATCGCGAGTGGTGGCTACAGCGGCGTCCGTCCACCACGCGGGCGGCAACTCGGTTGGCTGGAGGGTGCGCGCCGGTTCTCCTTCGGGCAGGATTGCGGAGATGTAAACCAAGTCGCCGGGCGCCTGGCCGGGCTCCAGATGTACAAAAAGTTCAATGGCGGCCAGAGCCAGAGAGGTGGAGGCGTAGACCATTGGCACGCCGCGCGAGTTCCAGCGGCCGCCGAAGCGTCGCGCTCCCTCACCGGAAAATGCCTCAGCCGCGTACGGCGCTCGGCAAAGCCGCCAGATGCGCATCAGCTGTAAACGCCGTAGGAGATGCGGCCCAGGATGTCTTCGACTTCGCGCACGCCGGGATCGGTGTCCAACTGGTCCAGCGGGCAGCCGCCGCGCAGGGCGCGATTGGGCGTCTTGAGCCATTGCGCAGCCTTTTCCTCAGTGCCCAGCGTTTCGGCTGCCGTGGCAAAGACCTGGGCCAGCCGGACTGTGCGATCGGATTCGGCTGCGGTCAGACGCGCGTTGCGAGTGAGCCGCCGGGTGAGGGTGCGCTGAGGGATTCCGATCTTGGCGGAGATCTCCGCTTGGCGCAGATTCAACCGCTTGGCTAGCAGAAAGAGCGCCTCGGCGGGCAGCCCTTCGCGGACCAGTTCCGCCAGCGCGCCGCCTTGCTGCGCCGGTTTGCCGAGAACCAGTTCTCCACCCAGGACGGCAGGGACGGTAAAAGTGGCCATGGCGTGCCTCCGAGTTCAGTATACGCCATTTGGCTAAATATAAATAGCCATATTACGAGATCACGGCAACCTTGGCGCGCTTGCCAATCCGAACCGTCAATCGCAACGGTGAGGATTTTGTCGGGCCTGGCGACCCTGTGAGGGTGAAGTAGACGCTTGTTTGTTTCGACCCATCGAGTGAAACAGCTCCGGCCTTGATTAGCTTCGTTGCCTCTGTTGCTGAGGCCATACCCAATTCGCGAATGAGCTTGACTGCTGAGTAGATGCCGACGGCACCGCTAGGTATGGGTTCTCCCCGGATGATTCGTCGGCTCAATTCTTCAAACTGTGCTACGAAAATCTGTTCGTCGCCCTGCTCCTCCTCGATCGCTTGCGAGAACCCAACGTAGATCGAGTTTGCCTCGACTTCGATAGATTCGATATCACCGGACACGATCTTCTGCTGAAACATCTTTGCCCAGTTCTCGTCGGCTGCTAACGCAGCAGCTTCACTGTGGAAGCCGGCGGTGATGGTGCGGGCGAGGCGTTTTTTGGCTTCCATGGGGTGCAGCTTGCCTGCGGCGACTTCAGCCTGGAGCGCGTCTACTTCTGATTGTTTGAGGTCGGTCAGATAGACCCAGTACTTCCACATCAGATCGTCGTTAATGCTCATGAGCTTGCCGTACATTTCGGCGGGCGGCTCGTTGATGCCGATGGCGTTGCCGAGGGATTTGGACATTTTTTGCATGCCGTCGAGGCCTTCGAGGATGGGGGTCATGAGCACGATCTGCGGCTTCTGGCCGTAGTGGCGTTGCAGCTCGCGGCCGCAGAGGAGGTTGAACTTCTGGTCGGTGCCACCGAGTTCGACATCGCATTCGAGGGCCACCGAATCGTAGCCTTGCATGACGGGGTAGAGGAGCTCGTGGAGGCTGATGGGCTGCTCGGCCTGGAAGCGGGTGTGAAACTCGTCGCGCTCCAGCATCTGCGAGACGGTGAAGTGGGAGGTGACGCGGATGGTTCCCTCGTAGCCGAGCTTGCCAAGCCACTCGGAGTTGTAGCGGACCTCGGTCGCTTTTTCGTCGAGGATTTTGAAGACCTGCGCCTTATAGGTTTCGGCATTGGCGTCAATTTGTTCGCGGGTGAGCGGCTTGCGGGTGACGTTGCGGCCCGTGGGGTCGCCGATCAATGAGGTGAAGTCGCCCACCAGAAAAATGACGGTGTGACCCAGTTGTTGAAAGTGGCGTAGCTTGCGCATGAGCACGGTGTGGCCGAGGTGCAGGTCGGGCGCGGTGGGGTCGAAGCCGGCCTTGACGCGCAGAGGTCGTCCGGTTTTGCGGCTCTCTTCGAGGCGCTCTCTCAGGTCGGCGACGCGGATGATCTCCGCCGCGCCTTTCTGGAGCAGGTCCATCTGTTCATCTACGGGCAGGAAGGGGTTCATGTTGTCTTTCAGTATAAGGTCAAAAGCGTGAAGGGTACGGGATTCAATCATTAAGGGACGATTCTCATTTCCTGACAACATTCCCTCAGGGGCTAAAGCCCGCGCATATTTTGTTGTCTTTGTGACACGACTGAAGTCGTGCCCTGATACAAAACGCCTTCCCACCCTAGCCGCAAAAACAAGAACGCGTCGAGGGTGGGGCACCCATCATTGATACAACAACAAGCGGTCAAAGACCTAGTTATCTGCTGCGCAGTTTGGAGAGCAGGCGGAGAATCTCGATATAGAGCCATACCAGGGTGACCATGATGCCGAATGCGCCGTACCACTCCATGTATTTGGGGGCGCCGAAGTGGACGCCTTGCTCGATGAAGTCGAAGTCAAGGACCAGATTGAGGGCGGCGATGGCCACGACGAAGAGGCTGAAACCGATGCCGATAAACCCGTTTCCGTTGACGGAAGAGAACATGGGAACGCCGAAAAATCCCAGCAGCATTTGCAGCAGGTAGAAGACCATGATGCCGCCGGTGGCGGCGATGATTCCCAAACGGAACTTCTGCGTGACGCGAATCAGTCCGGAGCGATAGGCGAGCAGCATCACGAAGAGCGTGCCGAAGGTGAGGGCCACGGCCTGTATGGCGATGCCGGGAAAGCGCAGTTCGAGCAGCGCCGAGAGGCCGCCGAGGACGAGGCCCTCGAGCAGCGCGTAGATGGGCGAGGTCACCGGAGACCACTCCTTTTTGAAGATGGTGACCATGGCTACGATGAACCCGCCAATGCCGCCAATGAGCATGGACGGCATCACGTCCGCGGGATCGCGCGACTGAATAAAGCTGTGCCAGGTGTAGGCGGCTGTGGCCATGGCGCAGAGCAGCAGAATGCCGGTCTTGTTGACCGTTCCGTTGAGCGTCATGCGAGTGGTTTCGTCGATTACGCCGCCATACTGCGCGCCGGCAAGCTCGCGAAAGGTGCCTTCACCGAGCGCCGGATTAGATGTCTTTATCAATGCCATTGGGTATTCTCCATTTCGCAACTCCGGGCCTTCGCCGGGCTGGGATATTGAGGAAAAATTTCTGTTGCTGATTCAATTTTAACCGAAATAAAGAAATTTATCCCGAGGCGTTAGAGCTAAGAGTGTGTGATTGAGTCATTGTGCCTGGATATGTGCGGGCGAGGACGCCCGCACGACAGCCGGCCAGGAGGCCAGCGCTACATTCCTCACCTTACAAATTCAAGCGGTCACGACGTTAGTTTGCCTGACCTTTGCTTAATGGATGAACTGGCGCGGGCGGGTTGGGGTTGAATTCGTAGATGCTGTAGGTGACGCCTTGCTGAAGGGATTCGCCTACCCTGCGGTAATTCGGATGCAGGCTCTTGAGGTAGACGAGATCTGTGGAGGCGAGCATCGCGGTGGGGAACTCGCCGCGTTGCAACATACCCTCAATGCCGCCGTTCGCTTCGCGGGTGCGGGCGACCTCCTGAAAGTTGGGATCGATGACGATGGCGGGGGCGTCGTTGTCGGTGGAGTTCCATGAAAGCGCGAAGACGCCGTTGGTGGTGAAGAGGGGCTTTTTCAGGGCTGCGAGGCGCGCATGCAGGGCCAGCGCGTCGCGGTATTCGGATGCCGTGGCGATGGTGATCCTATCTTTTTTGCCGGGATGATGGTAGCCGATGGCCGTACCGGTTAGCTGGACGGCCGGTTGTATGCAGCCGAAGAGAAGAAGGGCAGTCACCAACCTTGCCGGCGCGGTGAAGACGGCGATCTGCAGCAGAGTGGAGCCGGCGGCGAAGGCCTCGAAAAGATAGTTGGAGGTTGCGCCGATTTTTCCCATGCCGGCGAGGCCGATGAGCAGCGCGAGGGCGAAAACAGTAAAAAGTGGGCTAAGGAATCTCTGTACAAGTCCTTCGCGCAAAGGAGAGATTTCCTCAGGGGCTAAAGTCCAACGTCTCTCTTGCAGCTTTAGCGGCACGACTAAAGTCGTGCCCTGATACAAAACTTGCTCAATTTCGAGTTTTTCCACAGTCTGTAAAGTCGTGCCCCGATACAAAACAGATTGCTGTGGAGATTTCTTAACTCCTGTGTATGTTCTCTTCGCGCCGCCTGATGCGCGCAGCAGCACGAAAGGCGCAGCTACCCAATAGAGATTCAGGCCGACGGCGGTGAGCCCCGTGCCGAGGGCGCGCAGAATCCAGGGAAGACCGAAAGAGTAGCCTCGGACCATTTGCGGAGCTATCAGGATGCTGAAGCGGTATTCTGGCGAGCCGAGGAGAAGCGTGGCAGCAACCAGTGCTGCAAAGACTGCGACGAGAAGAGTGAGATCGCGCCAGCGTTTTTGCAAGAGCAGCCAGAGGCAGAGGCCCACGAAGGCGAGGATTACGGATTGTTTAAAGGCCCAGGCGAGATAGAGCAGGAGGCCGGCACTGGCAAAGCAGAGACGAGATTGAGGCTGGGGCTGCCGGACGACGACCCAGAGGGCGATCATGACCAGCGCGGCGGCGGCCATGTCTGGGCGGATTGTAAGCGCCCAATACTTGATGAGCGAAGTGCAAAGCCAGAGGCCCACGGCGAGCGCGAGAGAGAGTGTGCTGGCGAGGCCGCGCAAGTTGAGGAGAGAGCGCACCAGTCTCCACTGGGCTAGAGAGCCGGCAAGCGCAAAGAGCAGCGTGAGCTGGCGGCCCCAGGTCAGGATGCCGGCATCTACTGCGCCGATCAGCCGGAGCGCGCCGGCATACACGTCGTAGAAGAGGTAGTTATAGAGCGAAAGAGAGAAGGGAGATGCGAAGGGCCACGCATAGACGGGCCTGTGGTTCATGCATCTCCAGATGGAGTCGATCATGGGCGATTCGACGGCGGTGGAGCAGAAGAGCGCGCCATAGCGCCAGACGCTGAGAATGCGAATGAGATAGACGACGAGGTTCAGGGAAAAGAAGGCCAACACCGCGGCGACGCGGAAGCGCGAGAGGTTCCAGGCGGACATACGCGGGAGTTCCTTCATCGGCGGCCTGCTCCTTTGCTCGCCTGCAATCGCTTCACGGGATTTAGTAAAAGCCAGGGTTGTGAGTCAGAAGTTTATTGAAGAACAACTACAGATCCTTCGACTCACCACCCCCAGGTTGAAGAGTACGCCTGGGGCCCCGTTCGCTCAGGATGACAGCACTATTTGCACTGAATATTTCTGGCTCAGGACACTAGGTTAGCATGGCGCTATGTCGCATTGGGGCGGCTCCTGTGCCGCTTGGGGCGCGCGCCAGCCAATGAGCGCGATGGCCAGCGCCACGGCCTGCATGGCGACGATGAAGGCGACGCAGGCCGGCCACTTGCCCAGCGCCCAGAAGGCTCCGGGGACGACTCCGGCAGCGGTGCCTCCGATGTAGTAGCAGGTGATATAGAGTCCGGCGGCGGTGACGCGCGCCTCCGGCGGCGCAGCCACGCGCAGATGGCTTTGCGAGGCGGTCTGAGAGATAAAGGTGCCGGAGGAGACCAAAGCCAGTCCCAGGATGATGACGGGAAGCGAGGGCGCGAGGGTGAGGAGGACTCCGATCATGGAACAAACGATGGCGCCGCCAATACCCTTGCGCAGACCCACGTGGGTGATGATGTATCCGGCCGCGGGCGTGGTCACGAGGCCGATGAGGTAGACGAAAAACAGCGAGCTAAGCGCGGCGGTGGAGAGCAGGAAGGGTGCGGCGCTGAGGTGGAAGGTGATCCAGGTAAAGACGGCTACCAGCGAGAAGAGAATGTTGCATCCGACGGCATAGGTGGCCACCAGGCGGCGATTGCGCAAGAGGGTTCCCACTTGGGACCAGAGCTGAGGAAAGAATGCGGGCTGCGTGCCGGAGAGCGCGGGCAGCGACGGGCGGCGGCGTCCGTGCGGGAGCCATGCGGCAACGGCTCCGGCCCCGGCCAAGGCAGCGATTCCGATGACGAGAAAGCTGACCCGCCAACTGAACCATTCGGCCAGCATACCTGCCGAAACCCGGCCCAGAAAACCACCCAACGCGGTTCCGCTGACGTAAAAACTCATGACCAGGGCGATGCGATAGGGCGGCCACTCCTCGCCGATATAGGTGACCACCACGGCCACGATGCCGGGCACCACCATACCTTGCAGAAAACGCCAGAAGATGAGCTGGGCCAGCGATGCGGAAGTGGCAGCCAACAGGGTGGGCAGGGCGATTCCGGCCAGGCAGGCAACGATGACTCTTTTGCGCGGCAGCCGCTCGACTAGAGAGCCAAAGATGGGAGCCGACAAAGCCGCGCCCAGCGTGGCGGCCGATACGGTGAGACTGACGCCAGTTTTGGAGGCATGGAAGAAGCGCGTGAGCAGGGGCAGCAGCGGCTGGGTGGAATAAAGCTCCAGGAAGGCGCAAACACCACAAAGCGCGACAGCGGCGACAGCCAGGCGGCTGGGCAAGGGGCGGTCCGGTTGTGCGTCAGGCTCCATGCATCAGGATAATCGATAGTAGGGGTGGGCAATGGACGCAAGAAATGCCGCAAACGGACGACCCGCTTAAAAAACGCCGGCCAAGCAGAATTCAGAGGAACGCGGATGATCTTCCCTGGCGCCGCACTCGGCCAATACGATGGGCGAGAGCGTGATGACCGGGCATTGCGCATAAGCCAGAACCTTGTAGACGATGCTAGCGCGGGAGATAGCGGCAAAATGCGATGCGCCCTGCGCGCCCATCACGATCAGGTTGGCGTGTTGCGCTCTGCCCTGGTAGAGCAACTCCTCGGTCGGATCGCCGAGCACGGCTCTGGTTCGCACGCCCACCTTGTGTTGCAATCTGGGTGGAACCAGAGAGGGCAGTTCGGCCTCGATCTGGCTGAGGGTGCGGCCGGCGAGATGCTCGGCGCTCTCCTGGGGTGGGATGACATGCTGCAGGATCAGGCTGGCCTTGTGGCGGGCGGCCAGTTCAGCCGCAAACTGCGCCACCACACGGCTGGACTCGGGCGCGCCAACGGAGCACAGGATGGTGCGGGCAGAAAAGTGCCGATAGGCGCCTTCAACCACGTTGGGACCGACGATGTTGACCGGCACAGTGGAGTTGCGCAACACCTCCTCTGCCACGGAACCGACCAGCAACTTACCGAT
>Ga0326727_10028370_pt1 | contig 10186 bp, 8 predicted proteins | sample MB2enrmetagenome_FD_207643 | JGI IMG/M metagenome (GOLD analysis project Ga0326727, IMG submission 207643) | Lab enriched peat soil microbial communities from McLean, Ithaca, NY, United States - MB29MY | ecosystem: Environmental > Terrestrial > Soil > Wetlands > Peat | place: USA: New York...
GTACCATGCCTCCATAAAAGAGGGCCAAGCCGGGCAGCATCACCATGACCAGGGCAGCCGAGGTAAGCACCCAGGCCGTATCCGCCGGGTTCATTGCCGGCGGCGCATCCGCGGCGAATGCCGGCCGAAGCCATGCGCACAGCGTCAAGAAGGTTGTCGAAGCCATAAGCATCAGCAAGATAGAAGTCTTTCGAAACATAAAAACCATAGCGCACAAGCCTTTCCCTGTTGGTTTAAACTTTCCGGATAATTTGAATGGGTTTGAAAAAGCAATTAAGAGCAAGCTGCATACCGGAACAGATAGCAAAAACAAGTGATTGATGTAAAAGACAATTTTGCGCCGGACGGAAGCAAGATTCATAAAGAGTGTGACATTTATGTATTATTGGCCAAATACCGTAATGATTTGCTGACAAAAATGTGCCGCTACATTGAGAGAACCTACCGGAAGGACTCGGGGGAGCGCAAAAATGCTTATTTATGTAACATAATCGCGCGTAGTGAAGACAAAAGTGGCGTAATGCGAGGCGCTTGTGGTATCTATTTGTAACTTATGACGCGGGTTCGGACCTTTTAAAGCGAGACAAAAATGCTCTGGCGGTACAATTGTGTATAGGTTTATGATCTCGGGAGCGCCTCCGGAAGAATGCACAATAGCGTTAAATCTTTAAATTGTTGCGATTTGACAAACTTGTTCGATACAGGAGCGATTTTTTGGCATGTGCTTTGGAGGGCCTCGATGGGCTGGTCCGCTCAACAGCCATTGAACGCTGGGAGATTCCGAGCGATTGGGGGACTAATTTAAAATCGAGAAGAAAGCGGAGTGATGAAATGACAAAAATCGAAGCAATTATTAAACCCTTCCGGCTCACTGAAGTTCAGGCGGCGCTTACCGCTCTCGGCATTCAGGGGATGACGGTAAGTGAAGTGAAAGGATTCGGGCGGCAAAAGGGGCATGTGGAACTCTATCGGGGAGCCGAATACACCGTAAACTTTGTGCCCAAATTGTTCATAATGACCGTTCTTGAGGACGATCTGGCTGAAAAAGCCGTGGAAGCAATACAAAAAGCGGCCTACACCGGTAAGATAGGAGACGGGAAAATATTCATTTCGAAAATCGACGAAGCTGTAAGGATACGCACCAGGGAGACGGGAATCGAGGCCCTCTGATTCGGCCCGCGCCCCCTGGGTTGCGTAGGGGAAAAAGAGCATGGGGGGCGCAGCTCCCCGCTCTTCCTCTCTAGGGAAAACCCCCATTTTCGGCCGACAGGCAGAGAATGGGCGCTGCTACCATATTTCATTCCCGCGGAACACCAGTCCCTATCTTCACCTCGCGAAAACTTCCGGTTTTTTTGATACGCTGAGTCTGGCGTTATTATGGCAAGTCCGGCGATGACGGGCCCGTATGCAGCGATATCACTCTTTAATAAATGTTGAAAAAGTGAATTGGGCGGTGTAATACTCGCGCCACATCGAAAAAGCAAATCCGCGGGGCGCTCCAAGAGTGCCGTTGCGCCACGGGGTACTTGCGTGCGGCGGGCCGATAAAGAACGGAGTTAAAGGGCATGAGCTTCCTGGAAGCTATCGTTTTAGGAATTATTCAGGGACTTACGGAATTTTTGCCGATCAGCAGCACTGCTCATCTCACGATAGCCGGAAAACTGCTCGGACTCATTGACAATGCGCACCCCGAACGCTGGACGGCATTTATCGCCGTCATTCAGCTCGGCACTCTTTTGGCGGTTTTTGTATACTTTTTCCGTGATGTGCTGGAAATCTGCGTCTCTTTTGTCCAGGAAAATCTGATTTCGCGGAAACGCTATGGACAGCAAGGCCTCCAATCAAGGATCGGCTGGTTCATAATAGCGGGATCGGTTCCGGTCGGAGTTATCGGACTGTCCTTCAAACACGTGATCGAAGGCCATCTCACGAAGAGCATGATGGTTATTTCCGTCACGATGATCGCAATGGCCCTTTTTCTGGGTCTTGCCGAGATCACCGGGAGATTTTCAAAAGATCTGAGGCGGATTTCGCTTCTGGATTCAATACTCATTGGGTGCGCGCAGGCGCTGGCAGTTATCCCGGGAGCGTCCAGGTCCGGATCTACGATCGCTGGAGGAATTTTTCTGGGAATGACAAGAGAGAGCGCGGCGCGGTTTTCGTTTCTTTTGAGCATGCCCGCGGTTTTCGCCAGCGGCTTGCTCGAGTTCAAGGAAAGCCTCCAGTACATCGATCCGCACAATCTTGTGATCCTGATTGTTGCAACAGCCGCGGCTTTCGTAAGTGGGTACGCCACCATAGCATTTCTACTGCGATATCTGCGGACTCACACGACATACATTTTCGTTTTCTACAGAATTGTTCTTGGAACGCTCATGATCATTGGAATTAAATACTCAAATCTGTTCTAAAAATCCGGGGCGAGCTGTTTTTTGAGTGGTTCCTTTGTCATCCTTTTTGCGTTCTTTTCACAAAAACGTTTCAGAATTGTGCCTTCCGTTGCTTTCGATACAAATATGTACGCCTTTCTATTCCTGAAATTGATCCGCAAAGACTCTTCCTTAACATTTTAACCCTGTAAATCAGGACATTTAGCTTGAAAGGCCCGCGGCGTTGGCGCCGTTTGGCATGTGCTTTGGACTCTGCACAATGCGTTGGCGCAGGAACAACAATCATGTGGGGATAATCATGAATTAAATTCTAAAAAGAAAGGCGGAGGTAGGAAACATGACCAAAATTGAAGCAATCATAAAACCTTTCCGGCTCACCGAAGTGCAGGAAGCTTTGACGGCACTGGGTATCCAGGGCATGACGGTCAGCGAGGTGAAGGGGTTTGGACGCCAGAAGGGACATGTGGAGTTTTACAGGGGAGCGGAATATTCGGTCAACTTCGTCCCGAAGCTCCTCATCCTGACCGTGGTCCCGGATGAATTGACAGGCAAGGCGATGGAGGCAATTCAGAAGGCGGCATTCACCGGCAAGATCGGCGATGGGAAGATCTTTGTTTCGCCCGTAACGGACGTCATGCGAATCAGAACCAAAGAGACCGGTCCTGAAGCGCTCTAAATCTCAATCTCAAGTCATTCATTTCAACTCGCTCAGGGAGTCGGAGGTAAAAATATGAAACAATTGTTTGCGGCTTTGATTCTGGTTTTCCTTGCATTACTTGCAAGCCCTTGTTTTGCCGAACAAACAGCCACACCGGCGCCATCGGCTCAGGCAACCCAGCCTGCACCGGCCCCGGCGGAAACACCGGCGAAAATCGATACCGGGGATACGGCTTGGGTGCTTACTTCTTCGGCTCTGGTTCTTCTGATGACCCCCGGCCTTGCTTTGTTCTATGGAGGCATGGTGCGGCGTAAGAACGTCCTTGGGACCATCATGCACAGTTTTGTGGCGATGGGCATCATAACGATTCAGTGGGTTCTTTTCGGCTACAGCCTTTCATTTGGCCCGGACATCGGACACTTTATCGGTAATCTTGACTGGGTCGGACTAAAAAACGTCGGGTTCGAGCCCAACGCCGATTATGGTCCGACTGTTCCTCATCAGGCTTACATGATCTTTCAAATGATGTTTGCAATCATAACCCCGGCCCTTATCTCCGGCGCCATTGCCGAAAGGTTCAAGTTCAGCGCATACCTCGTATTCATGACGGTCTGGGCAGTTCTTGTATATGATCCGCTTGCCCACTGGGTGTGGGGTACCGGTGGATGGTTGAAGGAACTGGGCGCCCTTGATTTTGCCGGAGGCCTTGTGGTCCATATCAGTTCGGGCGTCTCTGCGCTTGCCTGTGCGCTGGTCTTGGGCAAAAGAAAAGGCTACCGCGTTGAAATAATGGCCCCGCATAACCTTACGCTTACGGTACTGGGAGCTTGTCTTCTGTGGTTCGGGTGGTTTGGATTCAACGCGGGCAGTGCGGTTGCTTCGGGCGCCCTTGCAACCTCGGCCTTCGTCGTCACTCACATTGCGACCGGGACCGCGGCCATGTCGTGGATGTTCACGGAATGGATCCACAGGGGAAAACCGACTGCTCTTGGCGCTGCTTCCGGGGCGGTCGCCGGACTAGTCGCCATTACACCCGCATCCGGCTATATCGGTCCGATGCCGGCGCTTTTGCTCGGGATTATCGCGGGCGCGGTTTGTTACAGCGCGTGCAACCTGAAACTCAAGCTCGGTTATGACGACTCCCTGGACGTGGTGGGCGTTCATGGTATCGGAGGGACACTTGGGGCTCTGTTTACTGGATTTTTCGCCTCAAAGCTGATAAATGCGGCCGGAGGCGACGGGCTCTTCTTTGGAAACGCCGGCCAGGTTGGGATCCAGGCTTTATCGGTAGTATCCGCCTGGGTTTATTCCTTTGTGGTTACGTTCATCATCCTGAAGGTGATCGACGCGACCATGGGCTTGAGGGTAAGCGAAGAAGATGAATCGACAGGCCTCGACCTGACCCAGCACGGAGAAGTGGGCTATACCTTCGAAGCATAAGGCAGGACCGGGTTTTAATCTCCACGTGCGATTGACCGGGGGGGCGAATGCCCCCCCATTAACCACACTCTTTATCTCTCAAGAATTTGAACCTTGAGCACGTCCTCCCTCGGGAGCGCTTTTTCCACGTGAACCTTTACCATGTCCCCCTGGTTGAACTTGGCGCTCTCGGATACCGGTGCATTGGCTTCGAGCAGAAAATCCGGGATCAATAGGTGGGCGTAGCGGCTGTTTTTGTCCAGCACCAGAGCATCCAGCTCCTCTAAATCTTCCTGCTCCATGTATTTGAGGATCCAGTACCTGGTCCATTTGCGCTGGATGGTGGAAACCCTCCCCTGGGCTGCGGAAAGCTTCGTGCCTATCTCGTCCAGTTGCTGTTTGGAGTAGACCCCGGCGCCTGTGGTCAGGGCATTTTTCATCTGGCGTTGAATTATAAGATCCAAATAGCGCCGGATTGGCGAGGTCACCGTCGTATAATGAGCAATCGCGAGGCTGCAATGGGGTTTTGCCTCCGTTGCCAATTCAGCCCTGGAGAACAGGCGCCTCTGGCGATAAATTCGAAAAAGTTCGTGTTCGCTCTGAACGAACTCAGTTTCCGGCCTGCATTCCGCCTGATTTCGATAAAGGGCCGGTATGGAATTCTTAACGAGATAGTCCGCCGCGGCCGCGTTCGCCGCGATCATCCACTCCGAAACCATGATCTGGCTTGGTGTTTCCTTTTCATAGCGAACTATCTGAATCATGCCGGCGTTGTTCACGTAAACCTGAATCTCGGGGAGAGGGAGGACGACCGCACCCAGTTCAAGGCGCTTTTCCCGCTGCTTCAGGGCCAGGTCGAAGAGCGATTTGAGTCCGCTGTCTTCGTGTATGCCCTTATCGACATCCCGGTAGGTGAGTTGTCTGCGAACCCTGATTACGCTGGAACAAATCCGCGTCTCAAGAATATTGGCCTCGGAATCCATCTTAATGAGGAAACTCAGCGCCAGGCGATCCTCTCCCGCCTGCAGACTGAGCACTCCTTCTGAAAGGGACGGCGGCAGCATCGAGACCCGATCGTCGGGCAGGTAGATGGAACTTCCCCTGATTTCGGCCTCATTGTCCAGGGCGGTTCCCTGGCGGACCAGTTCGGCCGCGTCGGAGATATGAATGCCGATCTCGAAAAGACCGCCATCCATGGCGCGAAAACTGAGCGCATCGTCGTAGTCGCGGGTCAAAGGGCTGTCAACGGTGAAAACATCGAGGCCGGTCAGGTCCTCTCGCTCGGTTTTCAGCGCGATCCAATCGGTTCTTGCGATCAGATCAGCCTCCTCCATGGCATCGGGAGGAAACTCCGGAGAAATGCCGTGCTCGTGCAGCAAGAGGTTTTCGTCTTCGCGCCATACTCCCAGCCGTACAAGGATACGAAAAGCCGCAGGAGGGGTTGGAGGAACCGTGGCCAATTTGAGAAGTTCCTTGACAAAAGCGCCCTCTTTTACATCCTGGCCGAAAAGAGCGAAGTTCTTGAGTGCCTGTATCAGTTCCTCGCGGAATTCGATCTGGGGAATATTTTGCTTGCGCGTGTGCACGGCGCTCACCCAGCCTGCTCCTTCGGCAAGCCTGCGTTCTTTTTCAGCTTCTTTTTGCAACTCCATGCGGCGAGTTTCGACGCTTTCGGAAGATCTGGGGTAAAACCTGGAGTCCTTAACCTGGAAATAAAGCCTGTCTGAAAGCAGCACGCGATTGACCGCTGCTATCCGGTCCTCGGAAACCGGAGCGCTGAATATGAACTCGGCAATTTCTTCCGATTCATAGCCTGTCTCCTCGGATTCGAGCAGTGACCATATTTCCTCCAGGTCAATCTGGCCCATGATTTTACGGCGAGTCTCCGAAACGCTCGCGAGTTTCTGCAACAACTCGTCGCGGCCCATTTTAAGATCGAGGGATGTTTTACCATGGAAAACAACCCTTGTAGGCGTAAGGCTCACTTCGCGGTTACGCTCTGAGAGCAAGGTGCATCGATTGTCCTTTACGGAGAGCACGACCCCGCAAAGAATCTCCTTTGAATCATAGAATTCGAACACGACCCCGGGCGCGATTTGAAAGCCCTCGTGCCGGCTCATGAATAATTCTCCATTGAAATCCCGTTTCTATTGGCGCTAAAAATGACTCCAAATCTCCCAGTGAGCAATGCCGGATGCAGAGCAGTTCGGAATCAGCCGACACGGCCCTTTTTCGATGAATTCGTCTTGCGCGTTTTTTCTACCGGTTTGACTCCATCTTTGAGAAGGATTTCTTCCCTGAGCGCGTGAAGCGTCTGAAGGGCCGATATAGGAGTCATGCTATCCGGGTCTAGTTCAACGATTCTGCTCCGCAACCAGTCCGGAACGCTTTTGAACAGCGAAAGCTGTATGCTCGGTTCAGGCTGTTTCGAGGATCGAGAACCCTTTGCCGTAGGATCAGGCGGGCCGGATGGCGAGGATGAGCTGCTTTCGAGGCGCCCCAGGATATCACGGGCACGTTCGGTGATTTCCTCCGGCATACCGGCAAGCCTGGCGACCTGTATGCCATAGCTTCTGTTCGAGCCGCCCGGAGTCAATTTGTGAAAGAAAAGAATCTCCTGATTCCATTCCCTGATTGCCACGTTGAAGTTCCGGACTCTGGGCAGGCTGCGGGCAAGCTCAGTCAGTTCGTGGTAGTGAGTGGCAAAAAGGGTTTTGACCCCCACGTCGGCGAAATTATGTAAAAATTCGGCAACCGCCCACGCTATGCTCATGCCGTCGAAGGTACTGGTGCCCCGGCCGATTTCATCCAGTATGATAAGGCTTTCGTGGGTGGCCTGGTGTAGAATATTGGCAGTTTCCTGCATTTCGACCATGAAAGTGGAGCGGCCTCGCGCGAGATCGTCCGAAGCCCCCACGCGAGTGAAAATACGGTCGACGATCCCGATCTGCGCTTTGCGGGCCGGCACGAAGGAGCCGATCTGGGCCAGAAGCACTATCAGGGCAGCCTGCCTCAGAATGGTGGATTTCCCGGCCATATTGGGGCCGGTTACGATAAGCACCTGTTGGGTTTGCTGGTTTAGTTCCAGGTCGTTTGGAACAAAACCGCCTTCGGGCATTAAACGTTCTATGACCGGGTGCCTTCCGTCCTGGATAAGGATGGAGCCGTTCAGGCCGGTCTCGGGTCTGCAGTAATCGTATTTTGCGGCGACTTCGGCCACGGACGCCAGGCAATCCAGAATCGCAACCAGTTCAGCCATCTTCTGTATCCGCCCGCTCTCAAGGGAGATGGTCCGGCGCAGCTCGGAAAAAAGCCGGTCTTCAAGTTCGAGCCGCTTTTCGTCAGCCTCGAGCACCTGGATTTCAAATTCCTTGAGTTCCTCCGTAATGAAGCGTTCGGCGTTCACGAGAGTTTGTTTTCGAAAATAATGCGGAGGGGCCGAGGAAAGGTTGGAGCGGGAGATCTCGATATAGTAGCCAAAAACCTTGTTGAAGCGGACCTTGAGCGAAGATATGCCTGTTTCGCTGCGCTGGGCTGCCTCATACTCGGCCATCCAGCCTTTTGCATCCCGGCTCAGGCGGATGTACCGATCCAGGTCCGTGTGAAAACCGGGGTTTATAGCCCCGCCGTTGGAAAGGGTTGCGGGAGGAGGATCGCATAGAGCGGCTTCGAGATGCGAGGCAAGATCCTCGATGCTGTCCCATTCAGAGGCAATGCCGGCCAGAAGCGCGCTTTGACAGCCTGAGATCATCCGGTGCAGACGCGGCAGGTCCTGGAAAGATTTCTTAAGGCCGATGAGGTCCCGAGGGGAAGACACGCCGGTGCTGTTTCTCCCATTTAGCCTCTCGATGTCGTTTATGCCCTCGAGTGCGCCCAGGAGCGCCGCTCTGATCTCGGATTGCGCCACCAGTTCCGCTACTGCATCCTGCCTTTCATTTATCGCATGCAGGTCCAACAGGGGATAACGGAGCCACTGCTGAAGCTTGCGGCCTCCCATCGCCGTTCGCGTATGGTCGATCACCTCGATGAGGGAGCCTTTTCTTCCCTGGAAGCTCGCGGAGTGAAATATTTCGAGGTTTCTGACGGTGGCTTCATCGAGGACCATGAATTCGGAACAGCTATAGGGTATGATTTTCTTAATGTGTTCGCAGGCGCCGAAAAGGTTTTCGTGAACATATGCGAGTACCGCTCCGGCGGCCTGGATCGCCGAAATCATCCTATTGATTCCAAAACCGTCGAGTGAGTGCACCTTGAAATGAGAGGTCAAAAGTTCATGCGCCCGCCGTGTGTCGAAATGAACCTCCTCGATATGCGTGAAAACCGGATCGATGTGGCTTTTAACGGACTTTGCCCACTCCGGGCCGGACTCATCCGGTAACAGGATCTCCCTGGGGTTTATCCTGAACAGCTCTTCAAGCAGGCTTTCGTTTGAGTCCAGTTCCGTTACCCTGAATTCCGCCGTGGAGATGTCCAGATACGCAAGCCCGACCGGTTTGCCTCGCGCAGGCGTCGAGACGGCGGCGAGGTAGTTTGGCCGGTTGGAAGTGAGATTCTGGTTGTCGACGGTCAGCCCCGGAGTGAGGACCCTTGTTACTTCGCGGCGCACAAGGCCTTTGGCCTTTCTCGGATCTTCGACCTGGTCGCAGATGGCGATTTTGTAGCCTGCGGAAACAAGCTTCGCTATATAGCTATCGGCCGCGTGGTACGGAACTCCGCACATGGGGACGGGATTTTCCGCCTGTCTGTCCCTGGAAGTCAAAGCGATGTCCAGCACCTTGGAAGCTGTCAGCGCATCTTCCAGGAACTTCGACTTTATCTCCAGGTACTGTCGCATCATGGGGGTGAGATCGTTCATGTCAAAGCTTTTCCAGGTTGGATAAACCGATTTCCGGTCTGAAACAAATTCCGGAACGTGCTTCGGTTCGAGTTATAATATGTTATGCTAAAAGTCGAACGTGAATTGTTAATGAATTGCACCTCAATATCAAGAGATTAATACCCTAAAGCCCTCAGTGCGGTAAGAAAACGGGGGGAACTTGGATCTGGAGCTCAGCATTGGATCGGAACGTTATTCGCCTTCGAGGCGTTCGCCAGAATAATCTAAAAAACCTTGACCTTGATATTTCGTTAAACAAGCTGATCGGCCTTACCGGGGTAAGCGGGTCTGGCAAGTCCAGCCTTGCTCTGCATACGCTTTATGCCGAAGGACAGCGCAGGTATATCGAAACTTTCTCGCCTTATGCCCGTCAGTTCATGGAGCGGATGGACCCACCCGAGGCGGACCTGATAGAGGGCATTCCACCGAGCATCGCGATAGAATCGGGGACCGCGGTTCGCAGTTCCCGCTCCACGGTAGGGACGATAACCGAAATAAACGACTACCTGAAGCTTCTTTTCGCAAGGCTTGCAGTCCCGCACTGTCCCTTGTGCGGAAACCCGGTGATCGGCGATACGCCCGAAACGATACGCATCAAGCTTGGCGATCTTTGCGCGGATGATCGGGTGCTCATTTGCTTTCCGTTCAAGCCTCATCCGGGCGGTCAATGGAAACCTGAACTCGTTTCGCAGGGTTTTCAGCGAATATATGCGGATGGGGCCGTCCTGGAACTGGACGATTTAGGCGATGCCGATACGGATCGGCTCGGCGGGCCGGAGATGCTGGTTGTCGTCGACAGGCTGCTCTGGGGAAAAACGTCGCGCAACCGGATCTCCGATTCCA
>Ga0326727_10028371_pt1 | contig 10186 bp, 9 predicted proteins | sample MB2enrmetagenome_FD_207643 | JGI IMG/M metagenome (GOLD analysis project Ga0326727, IMG submission 207643) | Lab enriched peat soil microbial communities from McLean, Ithaca, NY, United States - MB29MY | ecosystem: Environmental > Terrestrial > Soil > Wetlands > Peat | place: USA: New York...
CGCGCGCGTGATGGTCGGCGTCCGCATGGGCGGGCGAGATAGCCGACCGCGCGGCGGCTGTAAAGCCGGCGCGGCCGCGGCTCAATCGTCCATCGCCATGCGGATGGTGATCGCCTCGCCCTCGGCGATGTCGCGTCGGGCGATCACCGCCATCAGCTCCAGGGCGACGCGGCAATTCGGCTCGCGCGTGCGGCCGATCCGCTCGAGCAGGGGGTCGAACAGATGGCCGCCGTGCGGGTGAGCCAGGGTGTGACGGTCGGGCTCGGCCCGCCAGGTCACCCGCAGCAGCTGGAACACCGGCTCGCCGGCCTCGAACTGGCGAGCGGCGTAGAGCGCCTCGCTCGCGCCTTCGGCGCGAAGGACCAGGCCCTCGGGGCAGCCGTGATGGCGGACCGGCGAGGGCCTGGCGTCTGCGCTGGCGGGATGGGCGTGCCTCATGGCGCCCGCCTCAGCACGCCTTGCGCAGGGCCGCCGGCCGCTCGACCGTGTGGCTGACCAGGCAGCCGGCGGACAGGTCGAACAGGGTCGAGGCGACGTTCATGCCCGCCGCGTTCAGCGCCGCGCGGACCGCGTCGTCGTCGCGGGGATATTGCAGTTGGACCACCAGCACGCCGCCGTCGCGCAGCAGCCGGCAGGTGCGGTTCAGCACGCCGGAAAGCGCCTCCGGCGACATCATGCCCGTGACTAGCAGAACGTCGCTGGTCTCGTCGGCGCAGGCGCTGGTCGCCTGGCGGGCGCATTCGACATGGTCAAAGCCGTCGCGGCAGAGGCTGATCATGGCCGCTAGGCTGTCCGGGCCGGCGACGCTGACCGACCCGCCACGGTCGGCCCTGGAAAGCGAAATGGACTTTTCGACGATCTGTTCGGGGGAGGCGAACAGGTTGGGCGCAAGGGCGCGCATGACTGGAGCAGTCTCCGGTTGGGGCGGGATGACGCTCGAAAGTGTCGCCCGCCCATGGCCGGGATGTATCGCGCCAGGCCGCGTAAAGCTTCGATCGGCGAGGGGGCGCGCAGGCGTAAAATTATGTCTATGCGGCCCCGGTGTCGTCGCGGGCCGGCCCCGAGGGAAGGCCGACCCGCGCCGTCCGGTCAGAAGAAGCCGAGCTTCTTCGGGCTGTAGCTGACCAGCATGTTCTTGGTCTGCTGATAGTGATCCAGCATCATCCGGTGGGTCTCGCGGCCGACGCCCGACTGCTTGTAGCCGCCGAAGGCCGCGTGGGCCGGATAGGCGTGGTAGCAGTTGGTCCACACCCGACCGGCCTGGATCTCGCGGCCGAAGCGGTAGCAACGGTTGACGTCGCGACTCCAGACCCCGGCGCCCAGGCCGTAGAGGGTGTCGTTGGCGATCGACAGCGCCTCGTCGTCGTTCTTGAAGGTGGTGACCGAGACGACCGGCCCGAAGATTTCCTCTTGGAAGATGCGCATGCGATTGTCGCCGCGGAACACGGTCGGCTGGACATAGTAGCCGCCGGCGAGGTCGCCGGTGAGGCTGGCGCGCTCGCCCCCGGCCAGGACCTGGGCGCCCTCGTTGCGGCCGACCTCAAGGTAGCTGAGGATCTTCTCCATCTGCTCCGACGAAGCCTGGGCGCCGACCATGGTGGCCGGGTCCAGCGGATCGCCCTGGACGATGGCCGCGACGCGCTTAAGCGCCCGCTCCATGAACTTGTCGTAGATGGCCTCGTGGATCAGGGCGCGGCTCGGGCAGGTGCAGACCTCGCCCTGGTTGAGGGCGAACATGACGAAGCCCTCGATCGCCTTGTCGAAGAAGTCGTCGTCTTTGGCGCAGACGTCGTCGAAAAAGATGTTCGGCGACTTGCCGCCGAGCTCGAGGGTGACCGGGATCAGGTTCTGGGCGGCGTACTGCATGATCAGCCGGCCGGTGGTGGTTTCGCCGGTGAAGGCGATCTTGGCGATGCGCGGGCTGGAGGCGAGCGGCTTGCCGGCTTCCAGGCCGTAGCCGTTGACGATGTTGACCACGCCCGGCGGCAGAATGTCGGCGATCAGCTCCGCCCAGAGCAGGATCGAGGCGGGGGTCTGTTCGGCCGGCTTGAGCACCACGCAGTTGCCGGCCGCCAGCGCCGGGGCGAGCTTCCAGCAGGCCATCAAGAGCGGGAAGTTCCAGGGGATGATCTGGCCGACCACCCCCAGCGGCTCATGGAAGTGGTAGGCGATGGTGTCGCGGTCGATCTCCGAGATGCCGCCCTCCTGGGCGCGGATGCAGCCGGCGAAATAGCGGAAATGGTCGATCGCCAGCGGCAGGTCCGCAGCCATGGTCTCGCGGATCGGCTTGCCGTTGTCCCAGGTCTCGGCCGCGGCCAGGAGGGCGAGGTTGTCCTCCATCTTCTGGGCGACGTTGAGCAGCAGCTGGGCGCGCTCGGCCGCGCTGGTGCGGCCCCAGGCGTCCTTGGCGGCGTGGGCGGCGTCCAGCGCCCGGTTGATGTCGGTCTCGTCCGAGCGGGCGATTTCGCACAGGGGCTGGCCGTTCACCGGCGAGACGTTGGTGAAGTAGCGGCCGGCGGCGGGGTCGGCCCAGGTCCCGCCGATGAAGTTGCCGTAGCGCGCCTTGAACGGCGGCTTGGCGGTGCGATTGAATTCCGGCTTGGTCATGATTTCCTCCTGGCGCGCATTGCGGCGCCTGGTCCTGGACGGCCATCATCCGCGCGGTGGAGGGGCCGTTCCGCCGGTCGAAACGTTGGCACAGCCGCTCCAGATGGCAAGGCGAATCAAGCCGGAAGGCGCGCGGTCGGCGGGTGCTGATCGGGGCGGTCTTGCACCGACCAGCCGTCGATTTACCGGCTGGAAGCTTCGCAGAGGCTACGCCAGATTCTTTGTCGGCGCGTCCGGAGTCCAATCCATGAGCAAGGCCCGTCCCATCCTCGCGGCCATCGCGGCGCTGATCGTCGGGCTCGCCGCCTTCGGGTCCGGGGGCGCGGCGCGGGCCGAGCCGGCGCTGTGGGTCGTGAAGGGGCCGCACGCCAAGATCTATTTGTTCGGCACCATCCATGTGCTCAAGCCCAGCCAGCAATGGCGCACGCCGGCGATCGACAAGGCGCTGGCCGAGAGCCAGGCCCTGTGGCTGGAGATCCCCGACGCGGGCGACACCGACGCGGCGCGACGGTACGTGCAGCAGCTGGGTCTGGACTCCGCTCATCCGCTGTCGACCAAGCTGTCCAGCGCCGATGTTCAGCGGGTGGACGCCGCCGTGCGGGCGCTGGGTTCGTCCAAGGGCGAGGCGGCGTTCGAGCCGATGCAGCCGTGGCTGGCCGCCGTCACCCTGAGCGTGCTGCCCGACATCAAGGCCGGCTATGCGCCGGACAGCGGGGTCGAGCGCATCCTCTCGCGCGAGGCGCTCGCCCAGGGCAAGCCGATCAAGGGGTTCGAGACGCTGGGCGAGCAGCTGCACTTCTTCGCCGACCTGCCCCAGGACGAGCAGGTGGCGTTGCTGGACTCCACCCTCGACGATATCGCCGAGGCCTCGGCCAAGACCGACGAGATGGTCCGCGCCTGGGCCACGGGTGACGTCGAACGGCTCGGCCGGCTGACCGACGAGAACCTGAAGAAAGAGTCGCCGGGGCTCTACGAGATCCTCTTGACCCAGCGGAACCAGAACTGGGCCGCGGTGCTGGATCAGCGGCTGCGCCAGGACGAGGGAATCATCTTCGTCGCCGTCGGCGCCGGTCATCTGGCGGGTCCCGACAGCCTGCTGCGCGACCTGGAGGCGCGCGGGTATCGGGTGGTGCGGGTCCACTGAGGCGGCGGGGTCGCCGGCCCGGGCGGTGATCGAATTGGTTTTGCGCGAGGACCTTTCCGTCTAGATCATCGCCTCAAAGACTAGGCGGCCGCCGGCTCCGGTGGGCGCGACCCAGGGAAGGACGATGACGCCAGGCCTGATGCAGCCGGTCCCGCTGCAGATCTCCTCCATCCTGCGCTACGCCGCGACCGCCCATCCGCGGCGCGAGGTGGTCTCGCGCCAGATCGAAGGCCCGCTGTGGCGCTACGACTACGCCGGTCTCGAACGCCGCGCGGCGCGCGTGGCCAATCTGATGGCGACGCTTGGCGTCGCACCGGGCGACCGGGTCAGTTCGCTCGCCTGGAACACCCACCGCCATCTCGAACTGTTCTACGGCGTCAGCGGCTATGGCGCGGTGCTGCACACCGCCAATCCGCGGCTGTTCGACGACCAGATCGCCTACACCGTCAACCACGCCGAGAGCGCGGTGCTGTTCTTCGAGGCCAATCTTTCGGCCCTTGTCGAGCGGATCGCGCCGAAACTGACGACGGTGAAGACCTTCGTCGCGCTCTCGGATACGCCCGAGCCGGCGCTGGAGGCGGCCGCCTATGAGCGCCTGATCGCGGCGGAGAACGACGCGTTCGACTGGCCCGTGTTCGACGAAAACGCCGGCGCCTTCCTCTGCTACACCTCGGGCACCACGGGCGATCCCAAGGGCGTGCTCTACAGTCACCGCGCGATCGTGCTGCACGCCATGGGCGCGGGCCTGAACAGCGCCTTCGGCTTCACCGCCTTCGACGTGGTGATGCCCTGCTCCTCGCTCTATCACGCCACCGCCTGGGGCCTGCCGTTCGTGGCGCCCTTGTGCGGGGCCAAGCTGGTGCTGCCGGCCGACCGAATGGACGGGGCGAGCCTGCATGAATTGATCGAGGGCGAGGGGGTCACCTTCACCGGCGGGGTGCCGACCATCTGGACCATGTATCTCGGCCATCTGGAGCGGACCGGCCGGGCGCCGCATACGCTCAAGCGGGTGATGATCGGCGGCTCGGCCGTGCCGAGAGCAATGGCCGAGACCTTCAAGACCCGGTTCGGCGTCGACGTCCTGCAGATCTGGGGCATGACCGAGACCTGTCCGCTGGGCGTGATCGCCAGCCCCACGCCGGCGCTGGCCGAACGCGGTGAAGAGGCGATGCAGGAGGCGATCTGGACCCGCCAGGGCCGGCTGCAGTTCGGCATCGAGCTCAAGACCGTCGGCGAGCACGGCGCCCAGACGCCCCGCGACGGCGAGACGCCGGGGGCGCTGAAAGTGCGCGGACCCTGGACCGTCCGACGCTACTACCGCCAGGACCAGGACGTGGTCGACGCCGAGGGCTGGTTCGACACCGGCGACATCGCGACGCTCGACCAGGACGGCTTCATGCGGATCACCGACCGCGCCAAGGACGTGATCAAATCCGGCGGCGAGTGGATCAGCTCGATCGACCTGGAGAACGTCGCGGTCGGCTGTCCCGGTGTGAAGATCGCCGCGGTGATCGGCGTGCCGCACCCCAAATGGGAGGAGCGGCCGCTGCTGGTTATCGAGCCGCACCAGGACGAGACGGTCAGCGCCGAGGCCGTGCTCGACTATCTGGCGCCGCGCATCGCCAAGTGGTGGATGCCGGACGAAGTGGTGTTCGCCGAGGTGCCCCTGACGGCGACTGGCAAGATCGACAAGAAGGCTCTGCGCCAGGCCGTTCTCAAGCCGGCAGGGTAGCTTGCGGACTCAGCGGGCGGCGCGGCCGCTGAGCGCGATGTATTTGCGGCCGGCGGGCGTGATCTCGTAAAGCGGTCCGCCGGGCGCACCGGGATCAACCTGGACCAGTCCCCGGGCCAGCAGCGTCTTGACGGGAACCGCATCGTAGGAACGGCAGTAGTCGGGCCGCCGCGCCAAGCGTCGCAGGAGTCTGTTCTGCGCCGGCGAAAGCTCTACGCCACTGGTCAATGTCGCACTCGCCACCTTCGACCCTGTCACCAAGTCTCCTGCACCAAGGCTAGCGCGCCATGCAAGCGGTTTCAAACGGCGCCCGGCGACGTCCGTACACGTCAGACTTGAGGCGGCGCGTTGGTCTCGTCGAGGTCGAGCATGTGCTCCAATTCCTCCAGCCGCTGCTTGGCGACGTGGTCCAGCCGGGACATCTGGCTGGCGTAGTCGGCGAAGATTTCGCCGCGGGTGTCTTCGGCGGCGGCGCGGACGGCGGTTTCGAGGTTGGCGCAGATCTCTTCGGCGGAGGCCAGGAGGCTGGGGAATCGGGCGAAAGCGACCATCGCATCGGCGTCGTCCAACTTCTGCACGGCGAATGTGGTCAACAGCCGCTCGGTGGCCATCAGTCCGCGGCTGGGCGAGACGTGGGCCAGCCGGCCGCGCCGAGCTTCGTCGCGCAGCAAAAGGTGAAGGTCGTGGATTTGGGTCGAAGCCAGAATGGCCAGGTTCCGAGCCGAGGTCCTGACGTCACGCCGATCCCTCTCCTCGCGGCGGCGCAGTTCAGCGCTGACGTGTTCCTCGCGCAAGCGGGCCGCGCGCGCGTCGGCCGCCGCCACCCAGGCCGCGCCGATCACCGCGAGGATGGTGCCGACGGCCTGGACCCAGGCGGCCGCGTCGGACCAAGGCGAGGCCGTCATCATTCAGTCTCCCGGCAAACTTGTGTTTGCGACAGCGCGCGCTCCGCCACGGCCGCGGCCGAACAACTTCAAGTGGTTCCGTCGAGGGACCGAACCAGGTTACGCCCTGGGGCGGACTCAGTGAGATTGCCCGGTCGTGGGCGGTTTTCCAACGGGCGGCGGCTCGCTCAGCTTGGCCTCTTCCTCGCTGATCGTCCGCAGGCGTACGCCTTGGCGGGCCTCGCCCGTCTCCTGTCCAAGCAAGGTCTTGAAATGCTGGATATTATTCTCGGCGACGAACCTTTGCGCGGCGCCGTCTCCCGTTCGGCTCCGATCAGAGCGACGGCGCGACGCGCTAGTTAATAGCGCGTGTCGATCGCAGGCCCAAGAGCTTCGCCGTGCACTGGCGGGCGCGAAGCCGTATCCGCGTCTCGCGCGCCGACCTTGTGGGCGCGACGGTTGGTCCGCTGACCGGAACCCGGCAATTTCATAAGATTTACGAAAGACTTGCGGCGTAGCCTTGGTCAACGCTGGAAGCGGGCAAGACAGAGAATGGCGATCAGGCCAGCGATCGTGATGGCCGCACTTTTATGGTTGACCGCCGCCTCGGCGGTCGCCGCGACGGCCGAACGCGCGCCGATGGGCCCCGCCCAGCTGGCTCTCGCCCTTGAACGCCGCGCCGGCCAGTCGAGCTTTGCTGATCTCGAACGTTTCGGAGAGGCGGCCAGTCGCGGCGCCGATCGCGAATCCCTCAGCCGCATCCAGCACGTCGCCTGGATATTCCTCAACCAATCCGAGTTCGACCGCTTCGACTACTGGAACGCGCTCTTGTTGCGCAACGCCCAGCGCCAAGGCGACGCCCGCTACGTGGAAATGGCGAGGATAAACGCGCTGAAGAGCCGCTACGACCGCGGCGACGGTTCCGTTCAGGCCGAGATCGACCATCTGGCGCGCACCGAGCCCGACTGGTTCGCGCGCGTCCACGCGATCAGCGCCGAGGCCCTGATCATGATCGACGAGGACCGGGCCGGTCCGGCGCTGAAGCTGCTGTCGCAGGCGGAGGAGGACATTCCCGCCGGAGATCCCGCCGCCAACGCGGCCGAATCGATGATCTGGGAGACCATTGGCATCGCCCTGATGGTGCTCGACGACCTCGACGGCAGCGCCCACGCCTTCCAGCGCGCGGATTTCGAGTTCGCCGACCCGGCCTATCCGCGCCCGGACTTCGACGACATCTACAACATGGCCCACATGGCCGTGCAGTTCGGCGACGCCAAGCTGGCGCGCGAACTGGCCGCGGTTCACCACCGCCTGGCCACCCGCTCCGACCTGCCGCACCTGAAGGTCTGGGATCAGAACCTGTGCGCCATGGTCGCCGACAGCTTCGGCTCCCCCCGCGAGGTGATGGGCTGCATGCACGGCCTGGACAGGCAGCTGACCGGCGCCAAGTTCCTGGCCCAGGACCTTCTGCCGCTACGCGCCATCGCCGAGGCGCGGCTTGGGGACATCGCCTCGGCCAAGGCGGACCTGGACGCCATCCACGCCCTGCAGGCCGCGACCAACATGCAGACAGCCGGCCTGGAGCGCGAGCCGCAGGTCGAGGCCGAACTCCTGATGGCCGAGGGCAAGGGCCGCGAGGCGTTCGAAGCGTTCCGCGCCTACGACCAGCGCCACTCCGAGAACGCCGCGCGCCGGTTCAATGTCGGCATCTCCCAGCTGACCGGCTCCTTGCAGACCCAGCTTGCGACGGCCCGACGGGACGCCGAGCTGCAGCGCCAGGCGGCGCGCTCCCAGCACTGGATCGTGTTCTTCGGCGCCCTGTTCCTGGTCTGCGCGGCCGGGGTCTTGCTGTGGCAGCGGGTGGTGGCCCAGCGCCTGCGCGCGGCCCAGCTCAGGGCCGAGATGGCCAGCCGCTCGAAGAGCGAATTCCTCGCCAACATGAGCCATGAGATCCGCACGCCGCTGAACGGCGTGGTGGGCGTGGCCGACCTGCTCGCCGCCGCGGACCTGCCCAAGCGCGAGCGCGAGATGGCCGAGATCATCAAGAGTTCGGGCCAGTCGCTCGAGCGGCTGCTGTCCGACGTGCTCGATCTGGCCCGCGTCGAGGCGGGCCAGATGACCATCGACCCGGCGCCGTTCCAGGCGGGCGACCTGGTCCGCTCGGTCGCGGGGCTCTCGCGTCTGCGCGCCGACGAGAAGGGGCTTTGTCTGGAGGCCCAGGTCGCGCCGGAGCTGGAAGGCTGGTTCATGGGCGACGCCACCCGGATCCGCCAGATCCTGACCAACCTGGTCAGCAACGCAGTGAAGTTCACCGACTCCGGCTCGGTGATCATCACCGCCGACGCGCCCAAGCCAGGCAGCATCCGCCTGACGGTGGCAGACACCGGTGTCGGATTCGACGCCACCGTGAAGGAGCGGTTGTTCGGCCGGTTCCAGCAGGCCGACGGCTCCATCACCCGCCGGTTCGGTGGCACGGGCCTGGGACTGGCGATCTCCCGCCAGCTCGCATCGCTGATGGGCGGGGTGCTCGACTGCGAGAGCCAGCCGGGCGAGGGTTCGCGTTTCTGGTTCGAGGCCGCATTCGAGCCGGCGAACGCGCCGGATGCGTCGACGGAAGAGGCGCAGGCGCCGGCGTTGGCGCAGGAACGACCGGTCCGCGTGCTGGTGGTCGACGATCACGCCACCAACCGCACGGTCGTGCGGATGATGCTGGAGCCGCTGGGGGTCGAGGCGGAAAGCGCGGCCAACGGCTGGGAGGCGGTCGAGAAGTTGCGCGCCGAACGTTTCGACCTGGTGTTCATGGACATGCAGATGCCGGTGATGGACGGGCTGGAGGCGACCCGGGTGATCCGCCAGGAGGAGCGAATCTCAGGTCGGCGGCGCACGCCGATCATCATGCTCAGCGCCAACGCGCTGCCCGAACACTGCGAGGCCAGCCTGCAAGCGGGCGCAGACGGCCATGTCTCCAAGCCGGTGACCATGAGCGACCTGCTCGCCGCCCTCAATGAGGCTCTGGACGGCGTGGGCGACGAACGCGCCGTGGCCTGACGGCTCGGCGCGCGTCCCGCCAATTTGGCGCTCGGTCTGGCGATCAGGGGGCGAACGGAGCAAGCTGGCGCGACGACCGCTCCCGAGTCGGCCTGAGGACCGCATGCCCGCGCAAACGCCCCACACTCCGGCCGAGCCTTTCCTTTGCTGATCGGCGACAAGGTCTGCCTGGGCCCCGTGCTGCACGGCGATGCGCCCAACCTGTTCGCCTGGCTGAACGATCGCAGCCTGGCGATCAGCAACGGCCCCTATCGGCCGATGACCCAGACCCAGTTCGACGAATGGTTCAACACCATCGGTCCGGACCTTAGCCGCGTGGTGTTCGCCATCCGCAACAAGGTCGACATGCGGTTGATGGGCTACGTCCAGGCGATCAACATCCAGCCGATCCCGCGCAGCGCCGAGATCGGCATCCTGATCGGCGGCCGGGCCGACCATGACCAGGGTTTTGGGCGCGAGGCGATGCGGCTGGCCATCGACTACTGCTGGCGCGACCTCAATCTGCACCGCATCGCTCTGTTCGTGGTCGGGGACAATCCGCGCGCGACCCACCTCTATCTGAGCCTGGGCTTCGAGATCGAAGGGACCATGCGCCAGGCCGCCTTCGTCGACGGCGCGTTCCGCGACATCACCATCATGGGCCTGCTTCGGCCGGAGACGATCGATTAGAGCGCGCCGGCCCGCTCGACGAAGAATTTCCGGGCGGCGGCCAGGACGCGATCGACGGCGTCCCGCCGATAATCCCACATCGGATCGTCCGGCGGCGGATTG
>Ga0326727_10028372_pt1 | contig 10185 bp, 9 predicted proteins | sample MB2enrmetagenome_FD_207643 | JGI IMG/M metagenome (GOLD analysis project Ga0326727, IMG submission 207643) | Lab enriched peat soil microbial communities from McLean, Ithaca, NY, United States - MB29MY | ecosystem: Environmental > Terrestrial > Soil > Wetlands > Peat | place: USA: New York...
AAACGACGCGGCCGGCCGCCATGCCGATCAGGCGGTCGCAATAGGAGCGCGCCAAGTCGAGCGAGTGCAGGTTGCACAGCACGGTGATGCCGTGGTGGCGGTTGATCCGTTGCAGCGCGTCCATGACAACGCGGGTGTTGCGCGGATCGAGCGAGGCGATCGGCTCTTCGGCGAGAACGATCTGCGGCTCCTGCACCAGCGCGCGCGCGATGGCGACGCGCTGCTGCTGGCCGCCCGACAGGCTGTCGGCGCGCTGGGCGGCGAGGGAGGCGATGTCGAGCTGTTCGAGCGCCGACAGCGCGACCGCGATGTCCTCCTCGGACCAGAGCTGAAGGATCGCGCGCAGCGAGGCCACGTGGTTGATGCGGCCGATCAGCACGTTGGTCAGCACGTCGAGCCGGCCGACCAGGTTGAACTGCTGGAAAATCATGGCGCAGCGCGAGCGCCACGCGGCGAGCGCCCGCCCGCTCAGCGCCGTCACGTCGACGTCGCCGTAGACGACGCGGCCGGAGCTCGGCTGCTCCAGGCGGTTGATCATGCGCAGCAGCGTCGACTTGCCCGCTCCGGATCGTCCGATCACGCCGACGAAGCGGCCGGGATCGATCGACAAGGAGACGTCGTCGACCGCGGTTTTCGATCCGAATCGACGCGTGAGCTTTTCGACAACCAGCATGAAGCCGCCCGTTCGCCGACCGGGTAAGCGCGTTTCGCGACACGCTCGTGACATGGGGGCCCCGCCCGATCGGCCGCCTTGGACGCTTATTTTTGGGCGGCGGACGGCGCCGCGCGTCTGGGCCGGCGAAGCCATTGGTCCCGCGTCGCTTTGCCGCTATGACGTTTGCGGCGGCGCCGCGCGGCGGCTCGCCGTTGGGAAAAAAGGCGCGCGACGCCGAAAACGTCGAGGGGAGGGGCAAGACCATGCGCATCAAGGCCGCCGTGCTTCGCCAAATGGGATCGCCGGTCCCTTACGCGCGCTCGAAGCCGCTCGAGATCGTCGAGATCGATCTCGCCGGCCCCGGCCGGGGCGAAGCGCTGGTCAAGATCAGGGCGGCGGGCCTCTGCCACTCCGACCTTTCCGTCATCGACGGTGCCCGTCCGCGTCCGATGCCGATGGTGCTGGGGCACGAGGCCGCCGGCGTCGTCGAGGAAATCGGCGAAGGCGTCGACGGCCTCGCGAAGGGCGATCACGTCGTGCTCGTCTTCATGCCGAGTTGCGGCCATTGCCTGCCTTGCGCGACCGGGAGGCCGGGCTTATGCGAACCCGGCGCTCGCGCCAACGCCGCGGGCGCGCTGCTGCGCGGCGAACGGCGGCTCGCCCTATCCTGCGAGCCGGTCAATCATCTCCTCGGCGTGTCGGCCTTCGCCGAATACGCGGTGGTTTCGCAGGAATCCTGCGTCAAGGTCGCCCGCGACTTGCCGTTCGAGCATGCGGCGCTGTTCGGCTGCGCGGTGCTGACCGGCGTCGGCGCGGTGGTGAACACCGCAAAAGTTCCCCCCGGCGCTTCAGTCGCGGTCGTCGGGCTCGGCGGCGTCGGCTTGAGCGCGGTGCTGGGAGCGGCGCTCTCCGGCGCGCGCCAGATCGTCGCGGTCGATCTCTCGGACCAGAGACTCGCCTTCGCGCGGGAGCTCGGCGCCACCGACGCCGTCAACGCCGGCGCGCCCGACGCGGTCAAAGAGATCAGGGATATTTCCGGCGGCGGGGCGGAGTTCTTTTTCGAGATGGCCGGCGCCGTTCCCGCGCTCGAACTCGCCTACGCGGCGACGGCGCGCGGCGGCGTCACGGTGACCGCGGGGCTGCCGCACGTCGACCGCCGGCTTTCGCTGCCGCCGGTGAGCCTGGTGGCCGAAGAGCGCACGCTCAAGGGCTCCTATATCGGCTCCTGCGTGCCGCGACGGGACCTGCCGAATTTCGTCGCGCTGTTTCAGTCCGGCAAGCTGCCGGTCGACCGGCTGCTGACGCACCGCTTGCCCCTCGAAGAAATCAACGAAGGCTTCGACCGGTTGCGCGAGGGCGTCGGCGTCAGGCAGGTGGTGCCGTTCGCGTGAGGGGCGGTACGGCAGTAGGCAGTAGGCAGTAAAGTCCGCCTCCCCCCGCGCGCGTAGAAGAGGCTGCCGCCGCTGCCTACTGCCTACTGCCTACTGCCTCACCCGACCGCGGTCAGATGCGCGCCCAGCGCCGCCCCATCGGCGATGAGGTCGGAGCTCGGGGCGCGATGGACGACCGCGCCGCGATCGCCACCGCCTCGCCGTAACCGGCGCGCAAGGCCTCGACGCGCAGCGGCTCGCTCACGGGCCGTCCTCGCCGAGATGGACGGCGCGAACCCGCGCGTCGGCGGCCCCACGCGCCGCTCAGTCCTCATGGGCGATCTTGTCGGGGGAACGCACCTTCTTGCCGGTCTTGGCCGCGTCGGCGCCCTTCGCCTTGGCGTGCGGCGCGCACCAGCCGGGAAGGTAGTTCGCGTCCTCCGACTTGGCGAATTCGAGGGCGGCGCTGAGCGCGCTGGAAAAGTCCTTGCGCACGTCCTTCGGCTTGATGCGGCGGCGCAGGAAATCGGCCCAGACGAATTCCGAGAACGGCTGCGAATCCTTGGCGTATCCGCCGATATTGCGCAATTCGCCGGCCAGCGAACGATAGGGATCGTCCTCCATGTCTCTTACGGTCTTGGGCAGGTCGGCGTAGTCGCGGCGCCGGCCTTTGCCGTCGAAGGGATGGGTCCAGCCGTGAAAATCCATCATGTTCCAGAATTCGTTGGCGCCGAGCCTGTGGAAATCGGCGACGATGGTGACGAAGACGCTGTCGACCCCCTCGTCATACAGGGCGCGCGCGAGGTGATGGTGGTCGATGAGAAAGCGCTGCCCGGCCGGGCCGACGACGACCGGCACCATATGGGCGCCGAGAAACTCGCTCAGCGTCTTCGGATTCTCCGCCTTCCATGATTTTCGCTTGAGCGCCACCTCGGCCATGCCGAGCGTCATCTGCGTAGGCCGCAACTCGAGCACGGGCGTCGAGTGCAGGACAGGTTCGCGAGTGTGTTCGGTCGTCATGATCCACCAATGGGTCGAGAGGAAAGCGACTGCGCCATCAACATGTCGCAATTGGCCAATCCGGTCAATCGACGCCGGCGCCGCGGCGCGGCGGCGAACGCGTGCGGCCGGCCGATTTGACCCCCCGGGCAAATCATGTTTTGTCGCGGCCGTTCGTCGAACATTGCTGAAAACGAGACCGGCAAGAGATGCGGCCCGAGCGCTACAACGTCCGCGAATCCGAGCGGAAATGGCAAAAAGTCTGGGCCGACGAGGCGATTTTCGCCACCCGCAACGACGACCCGCGGCCCAAGTATTACGTGCTCGAAATGTTTCCGTACCCCTCGGGGCGCATCCACATGGGCCATGTGCGCAACTACGCGATGGGCGACGTGGTGGCGCGCTACAAGCGCGCGTGCGGGTTCAACGTGCTGCATCCGATGGGCTGGGACGCGTTCGGCATGCCCGCCGAAAACGCCGCGATGCAGAACGCGACGCATCCGGCCAAGTGGACCTACGCCAACATCGAGGCGATGCGCGCGCAGCTCAAATCGATGGGCCTTTCGCTCGATTGGTCGCGCGAGGTCGCCACCTGCGATCCCGGCTATTATCGCCATCAGCAGAAGCTGTTTCTCGACTTTCTCGCCGCCGGCCTGGTCGCGCGCAAGAAATCGAAGGTCAACTGGGACCCGGTCGACAACACCGTGCTCGCCAACGAACAGGTGGTGGACGGACGCGGCTGGCGCTCCGGCGCGGTCGTCGAACAGCGCGAATTGACGCAGTGGTTCTTCAAAACCAGCGATTATTCCGACGAATTGCTCGCCGGGCTCGCCGGGCTCGATCGCTGGCCCGACAAGGTGCGCCTGATGCAGCGCAACTGGATCGGCAGGTCCGAGGGGATGCTGGTGCGTTTCGCCATCGATCCGAACTCGCGCGGCCGCTTGGCCGGCGAGGAGGCCGCGCAAGAGCTGGAGATCTACACCACGCGGCCGGACACGCTGTTCGGCGCCAAGTTCATGGCGATCGCGCCCGATCACCCGCTCAGCCTCGCGGGCGCGCGCCGCGATCCCGAGCTCGCCGCCTTCATCGAGGAGTGCCGGCGCATCGGCACTTCGGCGGCCGCGATCGAGACGGCGGAAAAGAAGGGCTACGACACCGGCCTTCGCGCGCTCCACCCCTTCGACGAGAAATGGCGTCTGCCGATCTACGTCGCCAATTTCATCCTGATGGATTACGGCACGGGCGCGATTTTCGGCTGCCCGGCGCACGACCAGCGCGACCTGGACTTCGTCAACGTCTACGGCCTCGGCGCGACGCCGGTGGTCTGCCCGCCCGGCGTCGATCCGGCTTCGTTCACGGTCGACCGGGTCGCCTATGACGGCGACGGCGTGATGATCAATTCGCGTTTTCTCGACGGGCTGACGATCGAGGCCGCCAAAGACGAAGTCGCGCGCCGACTGGAAGCGCAGACGCTGGGCAATCGTCCGCAGGGGCGTCGGCAGGTCAATTTCAAGCTGCGCGACTGGGGAATTTCGCGACAGCGCTATTGGGGCTGCCCGATCCCGGTCATTCATTGCGAGGCCTGCGGCGTCGTCCCGGTTCCGGTGAAGGACTTGCCGGTCCTGCTGCCGGAGGACGTGACCTTCGACGCGCCGGGCAACCCGCTCGACCGCCATCCCACCTGGAAGCAGGTCGACTGTCCGCAATGCGGGGCGTTGGCCCGGCGCGAAACCGATACGATGGACACCTTCGTCGATTCGTCGTGGTATTTCGCGCGCTTCACCGATCCGTGGAACGCCGGCGCGCCGACTTCGCCCGATATCGCCGATCGGTGGCTGCCGGTCGATCAGTATATCGGCGGCGTCGAACATGCGATCCTGCATCTGCTCTATTCCCGCTTCTTCACCCGCGCGATGCGCAAATGCGGACACCTCGATCTGGACGAACCCTTCGCCGGCCTGTTCACGCAGGGCATGGTCGTGCACGAGACCTATCGCGACGCCGAAGGGCGGTGGATCGCTCCAGCCGAAGTGCGCATCGAGGCGGAGGCGGGCGAGCGGCGCGCGTTCGCGCTTCAGGGCGACGCGGCGATCGAGATCGGCCCGGTCGAAAAAATGTCGAAATCGAAACGCAACACCGTCGATCCCGACGAAATCATCTCGAGCTACGGCGCCGACACCGCGCGCTGGTTCATGCTCTCCGATTCGCCGCCCGACCGCGACGTGATCTGGACGGAGGCGGGCGTTCAGGGCGCCTATAAGCAGACCCAGCGCCTCTGGCGCCTGATCTGCGAGATCGAGCGCGTCGTCGGGGGGAAGCGTCCGCCGACGCCCGCCGGATTTTCCGTAGCGGCGACTAAAATTCGTCAGGCCGCCCACGGCGCGCTAGCCAAGATCGAGGACGAGATCGAGCGCCTGCGCTTCAACGTCTGCATCGCGACCCTTTATGAACTCGCCAACACCCTCGCCGCCGCGGTCGGCGCGATCGACGGCCCCGACGTCGGCGACGACTTGCGCTTCGCCTTCGCCGAGGCGGGCGACATACTGGTGCATGGTTTCGCGCCGATGATGCCGCATCTGGCGGAGGAATGCTGGGAGGCGCTCGGCCATCGGACGCTGATCGCGCGCAGCCCGTGGCCGCAGGTCGATCGCGCCCTCGTCGTCGCCACGCACGTGACGATGCCGGTGCAGGTCAACGGCCGCAAGCGCGCCGACCTGACGATTGAGCGGGACGCCGAGGCTAAAGTCGTCGAGGCCGCCGTTCTCGCCCTGGACGCCGTGCGCAGGGCGATGGATAATAGGCGGGCCAAGAAGGTGATCATCGTGCCGAACAGGATCGTCAATGTCGTGGTTTGATCGCGCGCGCGCCGCGGCCGCGGTGCTCATGGCCTTGGGCCTGGGCGGATGCTTCCAACCCCTTTACGGGGAGGCCGCGCATCCCGGCCTGGTCGACGATCTGCGCGCGGTCGAAGTCGCGCCGATCAAGGATCGCATCGGCCACTATCTCGGCGACGACCTGATCTCCAATCTCAACGGCTCCGGCGAAACGCCCGCGGCCAAGTACCGCCTCACGGTCACGATCGCGCAATCTTCACAAGTTCCAACCGTAGAATCGCAGATCAACGCCGCCAGCGCCGCGACCGTCATCGGCAAGGCGACGTTCACGCTGACGAAGATCGACGGCGGCGCGGTCCTCTTCAAGGGCGACGCGACGGCCGCCGCCGTCTACGACCGCACATTGGACAGCTTCGCCAACCTCAGGGCGTCGCGCGACGCGGAAATCCGGATCGCCCGATCCCTGGCCGACGAGATCGAACTGCGCGTCGCCGCGGCGCTCGGCGACCGGCGCTGATCGGCCGAGCGCGCGCGAATTGGCGACGGGCGCGTCCAGAGCGGAGCGCGCCGTTTCCCTTGCCTTCAGCGAAGCGACGACGACGCGGCGGACGATTGCTGCGCAATCGCTCGGAGGTCGGCGGCCGCGGCGCTAAATCCGCGCGGCAATTTGCCCCGCTGGCGGGAAATCGGTTATTTCCTTCGCTGGATGCTGAGGGCCGCGCGAAATTCGCGCGCGGCGTCGCGTATTCAAAATCGGGAGCCCGCGATGCCGCGCCTTTTCACCGGCCTCAAAATTCCCGCGCCGAGCGCCGCGGCCCTGGCGAGCGCGCGCGGCGGCGTCCACGGCGCGCGCTGGATCGAGCCGAGCGAATATCACTTGACGCTGCGCTTCATCGGCGACGTCGACTTGCGCGCGGCTCGCGACGTCGCCGAGGCGCTCGCCGCCATCCGCCGCCCCCCGGTTAGCGTCAGTTTCGAGGGGCTGAGTTGGTTCGGCGCCGATAGGCCGCGCGCGATCGTGGCCAAGATCAAGCCGACGACGCCGCTGATCGAGCTGCAAGGCGAGCACGAGCGTCGGCTGCGGCGGATCGGCCTACCGCCGGAGCCGCGCAATTTCACCCCGCACGTGACGCTGGCGCGTCTTCGGTCGGTCTCTGCGGCCGCCGTCGCCGATTACTTGAGCGCGCGCGGCGCGTTGGTCGCGCCACCCTTCGAGGCGTCGCGTTTCGTGCTCTATTCGGCGCGCGAATCCGTCGGCGGCGGCCCCTACGTCGTCGAAGCCGCCTACCCCTTGGGTTGAGGAATCCGCGGAAGATGACAAATGTCCGCAATGACGTATAGCTTCTCGGGGTTGGCGGGGAGCGTGGAAATGGAAGCGACGATCGAAACGCAAATCGAGGCGGCGCAGGGCGAAAAAGCGCCGTCGTCGTCGCAAAGCCCCGCCGCGCCCGTCGCTGCGGACGCGGGGGCGGAGAATGTCGGCGAATCCGACCTCAACCCGATTTTCGACGCGCTGGTGACGCCGGACGAGGACGTCACGGGCCTCGTCGCCTATTCCCTCTACAAGCAGAACAAACGCGCCTGGCTCGGCGATTTCATCAAGGCGACCGGCCGCACGCCTACCGAAGCGGAGTCGCGCGCCTATATCATCGGCGAAAACACCGAGCGGCGGCTCGACACTTACCGCCACCTCGCCGCCGAGACGCTCTCGGGGCAATGGCCACAAGACAAGACGGGCCTCGGCGCGGCGCCGAAGGCGAGGCCAACCGTCAACGCGGTTTGGGCGCTGGTGGTGGTCGCCGCGCTAGCGGTGCTCGGCTTGGCGCTGCAAGCGGGCTATCTGACGCCGCTGAAATAGTCAGCGCACCAGCGTGAGCTTGCGCGCGGCGCGCGTCAGCCCGGTGTAGAGCCAGCGCGCGCGGTGCTCGCGAAAGGCGCGGCTCTCGTCGAACAGCATCACCAAGTCCCACTGCGAGCCCTGCGCCTTGTGCACGGTGAGGGCGTAGCCGTAGTCGAATTCGTCCGACTCGCGCCGCTGGGGATAGGGGAGGTCGGATTCGAGGCCCTCGAAGAATTGCTTGAGCACTGCGACTTTGGCTTGCGCGCGGCCCACGTCGTCCTCGGCGCGCACGGTCATGCGCACGAAGTCCTTGCGCATGCCGACGAGCGCCTCGACGCGCCACAGGCCGCCGTTGATGAGGCCCTTGACGCGATCGTTGCGCAGGCACACCAGCTTGTCGCCGGCGACCGGAAGGGCTTCCTCGATGCCGAGCAATTCGCGGATTCGCCTGTTGTAGAGCCGGCGCGTGCGATTGACGCCGACCAGGACCTGATCGGCGGCCAGAACCGCGGCGGCGTCGATTTCGGCGCGGCGGACGATGCGGCTTTCGCCGTAGTCGCCGTAGGCGAGTTCGCCGCCCGAGCGAACGATCTGGGAAAGGCGGATGATCGGATTGTTTTCCGCCTGACGGTGGATCTCGGTCAGCATGACGTCCGGCTCGGCCTCGGTGAAGAAGCCGCCGCCCTTGACCGGCGGCAATTGCGCGGGATCGCCGAGCACCAGGATCGGCTTGCCGAAGGAGAGAAGATCGCGGCCGAGTTCCGCGTCGACCATCGAGCATTCGTCGATGACGATCAGCCCGGCGCGCGAGGCCGGGCCGTCGCGGTTGAGGGTGAAAGTCGGCGCGCCTTCCTCGCCTTCGCTGGCCCGGTAGATCAGGGCGTGGATGGTCGAAGCGCCGGCGCAGCCCTTCGAGCGCATCACCAGCGCCGCCTTGCCGGTGAAGGCGGCGAAAGCGGCCTCGCCCGGCGCGGCCTCGGCGACGTGGCGCGCCAGCGTCGTCTTGCCGACTCCGGCGTAGCCGAACAGCCGAAACACCTGCGGCTCGCCCGCCTTGAGCCATCGCCCGACCGCGTCGAGCGCGCCCGATTGCTCGGCCGACCATTGCGGCCGGGGGCGCGCTTCCTTGGCCGGGACCGGCGGCGCGGCCGGGGCCTCGCGCCGGTCGCTCCGGCCGTCCGCTCGGAGGGCCTCGGGCGGCGCGCGCCGCCTCGCCAGCCGATCGAGAACGACCTCCGCGCCGCAACGCGCGCAAACGGCCGGGCGTTTGCCCAGATCGTAGAATGGCGCGCCGCAGACCTGGCATCGGCGTTTGGTTCCGAGCTTCGCGTTGCGCATGGCCGTTCGACAGCGAGGGAGGGGGAGGCGCCTAAAGCCGGCGAGGCTCGCCGGGATCGGCGTCCCTCATAGCCGAAAACTCCGGCGCCTGTCCTCCAGGCGCGCCGCGCGACGGACGCCGATCCCCGCGGGAGCCCGCGGGCCGGGCGAAGTCGTTGAGAGTTCATTCAAGTTTTGGGTCCAGCATGGCTCGGCGAACGATCTTGATCCGCATCGGCCAGGAAACCCCGCCAGGCTCTTGAACGAGAGGCTGGCGACGCCATATTTTTTCCATCCGGCGCGCCGAGTTCTAAAGGCGGCCGGAGATTGTAGTTCCGCAGCCGATCGGGTCGTTCGAAGGAAGGCCGGTTCGGCGGAGCGCCTGAAAGGGGCTTCGATCATGGTGCGCGTCACGGCATTGAGTTCTCCATTTTTGCTCGGGTTCGACGGCATCGAGCGGGCGCTCGACAAGGCGTCGAAGTCCGCCGCCGACGGTTACCCTCCTTACAATATCGAGCGAATCCCGGCCAAGGACGGCGCGCCGGAGATTTTGCGCATCACCCTCGCGGTCGCGGGATTTTCGCAGGACCAGATCGAGGTGACGCAGGAGGAGAATCAGTTGGCGATACGCGGGTGCCAGCAGGAGGACAAGACGCGCGACTATGTCCATCGGGGCATCGCCGCGCGGCAATTCCAGCGCAGTTTTTTGCTCGCCGAGGGCATGCAGGTGCGCGGCGCGGAACTTGCCAGCGGGTTGCTGTCGATCGACGTCGTGCGGCCGCAGCCCGAGCGCAGCGTGAAGAAGATCAATGTTGCAGCGCGCGACTGATAAGGTGCGCGCCGAAGACGGGTCCGGCGTCGGACGGTCTGGAAAGGAGTGGAAAATGGTCAACCTCAACGAAAGAATCAGCGCGCTGACGCCGCACGAATTCGCCCATCTCGGCGACGGCTCGATCGCCTACGTCAAGACGATCCGCTCCGAAGACGCCCAGCGCCTTTTCCCACAGGTGCCGGCGATCCGGCCGGGCTTGCAGCTGTTCGCCCTGCTCGGCGCCGACGGCTCGCCGATCATGCTGACCGATTCCAAGGACGCGGCGATCGCCAACGCCTGGCAGAACGAATTGCAGACGGTGAGCGTGCACTAAAGCCGCGCCGTTTCGACGTTTCCCC
>Ga0326727_10028373_pt1 | contig 10185 bp, 10 predicted proteins | sample MB2enrmetagenome_FD_207643 | JGI IMG/M metagenome (GOLD analysis project Ga0326727, IMG submission 207643) | Lab enriched peat soil microbial communities from McLean, Ithaca, NY, United States - MB29MY | ecosystem: Environmental > Terrestrial > Soil > Wetlands > Peat | place: USA: New York...
TCCACTATGCTTTTGATCATCTCCACATTCGAACCCTGATCGAGGATTACCTTTACACCCGGATAGCTCTTCTTGAACGTCTCGATAAGGGGGGCGAGGTGCCTTAAGGGCGCCTCGGGACATCCAACACGGAGGTCTCCCGACTTGCCCGCTGATATGTCTTCCAGGTAACCCTCCATCTCATGGATCTCCTCAAAAATCTTCTCTGCCCGCTTCATGACGCCCTCTCCGGTGCCCGTCAATCTGATAGAGTTTCCATCACTGGCGATGAGTCGAATCCCGATTTTTTCCTCGAACCTCTTAATATGCTGCGTTATGGCGGGCGGGGTCACCATAAGCATCTCGGCTGCCCTGGAGATGCTGTTGAATTTTGCTGCCGTATAGAAGGAACGGAGTTGGTTCATATTCACAATCATGGCTGTCGCTATCTTGCGGACACGGGCAAAAGCACCTATAGTTTAAGAATGGGCGGGTTTTTGGCCCGCGCCTTTGCAACCCCGCGGCCGGCTCTACAGGGTCGGGTGGAGGCGCCTTGGCCCGGCCGGTCTCGCTCTGAAAAAGTCTCGGCAGGGAGGTCCCCATGGCTCGGACATACGCAACGATAACCCTTGTGCTACTCATGCTGGTCGCCCTCGCTGCATGTCGCACGCCGGAAAGCCCGGCCCGGCAGGCTGCCGACGATGAGGCGGTTACGGCCCAGGTCAAGAAAATGCTTCTCAATAACGAGACCACGAGAGGTCTCGACATCGGAGTCGAGACGTCCAGGGGTGTCGTCACCCTGACCGGAACGGTCGATAACGAAGAACAAAGGACAAAAGCGGCCCTAGTCGCTTCGAGCGTCGGCGGCTGCCGGCAGGTGAACAACCTGCTGCGTCTCAGACAGTGAACGGGCCGGCAGCGCGCCAGGCACAGTGACGTCCACTCGTTATTGCCGACTTCCCGGGGTCCTCTATCCGAACCCTTCCCGCTAATATTGCAACGTATGGTCGGTGATCCCCAGCATATATGGAACACCAAAAGGAAATCATCGCAGCCTCACTGTTAACGTCCGAAAGAGAGCGCCAGGAAGACCTGCTCAGTGTCCTTCCGCCTGAGCGAGCACCCGTTTAATCACCCCGATGCGCAGGTTCTGCGGCCGTCTTCGAAATAGCTTGAACATCAAAGCGTAATGGGATAGAGTGGAGAGTTCTTCAAAATACCTGCTTACGGGGGGTGTCTATGCCGGACGATGAGAAAGGTATTTCCCGGGCAAAATCCAGAAAAGGCTTATCGAGACGGGATTTTATAAAGCTGGCCGGCCTCTCGGCGGCAGCGGGAACCGCCGCTTCCTTATCGACGGCTTCCGTCGCGGCGCCTGCAATGCAGGCCGCCGAAGCCGAAAAACTTTACAACTGCAAGGATTCCCTGGCTCGCTTCGCCGTGAAAGACTTTGCCTTCAAGAAGGTGTCGGAGGAGATGGGTGAGCCGTGGATGAAGCCGTGGCTTATCAACATGCTGAAGAACACCAAAGGGTCTAAGATAGGCAGTCAGGTTCCCGTGAAGAGCCCGGCCGAGGCGCGGGCGCACATCGCGCTGTGGGTGGCAAGCTCGACGTGGAACCGTCTGTCAGGCCCTTATGGGGACGGGCTTGAGAACCAGGGGTTCCTTAGCTGGAAACCACTCGGTGTCCCCCCGATGCTGCTGGGCAACCCCGATCCTAATCCGGACCCGGCCGATCTGACCAGGAAGGTAAAGCAGATAGCCCGCTTCGTTGGCGCCAATATGGTCGGTATTGCCAGGCTGAACAGAAAATGGGTTTACGATGAGGCGTGCAGGAACGCCTACATGCACGACGCCCCGCAGACCAAGAAGATCGTCTTCCGGGAAGCGCCTTCACCCGATGAGACCGACACGGAGCTGATCATCCCCGAATCCGTCAAATACGCCGTTGTCACCGTGATGGACCTTAACCGTCTGGCAACCCAGGTAGGCCCGGCGTCGCTGGACACCAGCTCTGCAACAAATATGGGTTACGCGCGGATGGGCATCACGGACATCGCCCTTGCGGAGGCCATCAGGGCGATGGGATACAACGCCATACCGTCCAAGAACGGCGTCGGGCTGAGCGTCCCCCTTGCCATCGACGCCGGCCTGGGGCAATTGGGCAGGAACGGTCTCCTGGTGACCGCGAAGTACGGGCCGGCCATAAGGATAGGCAAGGTGCTTACCGATATGCCCCTGGTAGCCGACCGCCCCGTCGATTTCGGAGTGACGAAGTTTTGTGAAACCTGCAAGAAGTGCGCAGCCGAGTGTCCCCCCAAGGCCATATCGATGGGAGAGAGGACCTATGATCCCCCTTCGACGACGGGCAACCCGGGGGCCTTGAAATGGTACGCGGACGGGAGGAAGTGCCTGCGCTACTGGGTCGAGGCAGGGGCGTCGTGCGCGTCATGCCAGGCAGTCTGCCCTTACACGAAAGGAAGCTTCTGGGGCCATGGCCTCATGAGGAGCATTGTCGGCAGCGCCTCCCCCCTCGACTTCCTCTGGGAGCCGTTGGATACCCTCTTCGGCTACGGCGCTAAAAGGAACCCCGACATAATATGGCAGCGGAAGTTCGCTCCCTTCGGGATCGACCCGACCAAGGTATGATCTTCTGTCGATCAGGGATGAAAAGGAGTATGCCATGCAGAGACAAATGACCGTATCACGGGCGGTAGGGACGCTTCTTGCGGCCCTGTTCTATAACGGGGGCTGGCGGAGGGTAGTTTTGCGGATTGTATGGTTGGTTGCCGCCATAGCCTTTCTGGGCGCCTTTTTTTCCAGCTTCTCCGAATCGGAGCCCCGGGCGGCCGTTCTTTACGGCGCGATCTTCCTGGTCCTTATCGTATTGGGGGTCTGGAGATCTTCGAGGAGGCGCGCTGCGTAACACCTGATTGCAGGCATGACCAGGCGGGGTTTTTTACGGTATACCGGTGAGGCTGTTCTGATGGTCGCCATGGCCGGGGCCGTAAGCAGACTCTCCGTTGCCGGCAGCTATATCAGACCGCCGGGGACAATCGCTGAAAACGCGTTTTTCAGAAGGTGCATCAAGTGCGGGATGTGCGCCGAAGCATGTCCGACAAGGGCCCTTGACTTTGTGGGACTGACGCTCGACGTGAAGAACCTCGGCACCCCCAAGCTCAACGTACGCCACGGAGGATGCATCGCATGGAGGCGGGACTGTCTGAAGTGCGCCGACGCATGTCCCACGCGGGCCATAAAAAAGCCGCCGCGCCTCAGGGACGTCAGGATGGGGAGCATCCGCATAGACCGGGGAGAGTGTATCAACTGCCTCCTATGTTTCCGCGAATGTCCGATCGAAGGCGCCCTTCTTTTTCCTAATCCTCAGGGCGCGCCCTTCACCAAGACCCGGGAGATACCTTCGGCGCTGAGCCAAAAGGGCTCCACCCTGAAGCCTTACGTCGATAATTCTCTCTGCACCGGCTGCGGTCTTTGCGCCTGGGTATGTCCGCCCCGCTGCATCGACCTCTCGTCGGAGAACGAGATAAGAATGAGGGTATGAAGCTAAGGCGCGCCCGCACACTCGTCTCCCTTGCCGGCCTTGCATTGATCGCGGCCGGTACGATGGCGGTCCTCTCTTTCGGCAACTTATGCTGCTGGCGCCTCGGATGGGTCCGGTTCATGTGCCCTATCGGTTTTATCGAGGTGAGCCTGGCCGGCCGCACGATATACTGGCATCTGGTCGGGCCGTTCCTGGCGGTGCTTGGCTTAGTCGTTCTGCTCGGGCGGGCTTTCTGCTCCTGGCTCTGCCCCAGCAACCTCGTCGTCTCCGGCTTGATCGGACTGTCAGGGAGACTCTCATCTCTGCCCGCCTTCAAATGGACCGCCCGGCTTCACGACCTTTTAGCCCGCAGGCTTCCGATTTTTGATTACCGCGATGGCCTTGCCCTCCTGGCCGGCTCCCTTGCCGGCATAGCCCTGTTCGGCTATCCTTTTCTGACTACATTCTGTCCCATCGGTGTCATCACCCGGAACGTCATCTCTCTTTTTACCCATTTTCGTCTCGGGACGGACCTTTTCCTGCTGCTTCTGCCCCTTGCCGCGGTCTATCTGTTCTCTTTCGGCTGTATCTCGGGTTGCCCCTTGGGCTCGTTGCAGCGCCTTCTATCAGTGTTAAGCATACTGAGACCGATCAAGGAAACGCAGCATTGCACAAGCTGCGAAGTGTGCACAAAGAATTGTCCCGCGCACCTCGACCCGGGCGCCGGTTACGATATCGCTGCCTGCACGAAATGCTTTCTTTGCAAGGAGACCTGCCCCGAAAAAGCAATTACCGTGCACTTCGGCCCCGGACCGGGAAAACGGTCCCGAAATCATAGTAAGACCTCGACCGGGAATCACAGACGGTTGCCCTAGCTCTTCAAGCGGTCGAATCGAGAGCGTAGAGCGCCGCGCCGTAGGCGCTCAGCATGTCGGGCTGCTCGTAGACGAGTATGTTCTTCCGCAGCCTTTCGGCAAGCATGTCCCGCAAGCACCGATCGCGGGCACATCCACCTGTAAAGACAACGTCCTCAACCACGCCGACCCTTTTCACGAGCGGAAGGATGCGCGAAACAATCGAGTTGTGGAGCGCCGCCGCTATGAATTCCCTATTTACGCCTTTCCCGATGAGAGTGATCACTTCGGATTCCGCGAAGACCGCGCACATGCTGTTTATGGCGACCTGCCGGCCGGCCTCGCAGCGCAACCCGAATTCCTGTATCGAGAAGCCGAGGGTGTGGGCCATGATCTCCAGGAACTTCCCCGTGCCGGCCGCACACCGGTCATTCATTTCGAAGTTCTCGATTGTCCCATCGACCTTGAGGAGGACGGCCTTTGTATCCTGCCCGCCCACGTCTATGATCGTGCGGCACGAGGGGAGCACTTCCCGTGCCCCCCTCGCCACTGCCTTTATCTCGGTAATTGTGGGCAGGTCCGTCTCTGCCGCCAGAAGGTGCCTGCCGTACCCCGTCGCCAGGACGCGGTCGGGACGGCTGTCCCCGATCAGCCGCCTGCAGACGGACAGCGGATCGTACCCCGTTTCCTCCCGCCAGAAATGCCGTTCCCCGCTGTCGAGCACCACATACTTGATGTAGCGGGAACCCACGTCGATACCGGCCGCTATCAAGACACGATCCCGTCCCTGATCATTTCGATGAAGGCCTCGACCCTGGTCTTGAGCTGGCCCGCGTCTTCGAGGCTGTAGTCGGTCTCTATGCGCAGGAAAGGCAGTCCGGCCGCCTCGACAGCGGTCTTCGCCCTGTACGCCTCGATCATGTAAGGCGTGCAGAACTGAAGGGCGTAATGGACGACGCCCTGGGCGCGAAGCGTTGACGACAGGTTCTTTATGTCGGTCAGCCTGTCATCGTTCGGCGTGAAGCAGGCGCAGTTGATGCCCATGGAGCGGTCGGCCATCTTCTGGAGGGCATCATCTACGGTGGAGAAGCCTTCATCGAGAAGGGCGCCGAAGTTGCGCTCCCCGACACATGCCTCCTCCCCGACTACAATACCTCCGCTGCCCTCGATGATGGAGTGTAGCTTCCAGTTCGGAATGGCCATGGGTGACCCGGACACGAGGAGCCGCGTAGTGCCCTTCGGGACTACCCCGCTTCCCTCCCTGACCCGCCGGTCGAGCTCGTCGCAAAGCTCGTTCAGCTTCGTGGTGAACCTTACCGGGTCGTCGTAAAAGGACACCTGGTTGATGAGAAGGGCGTCGAGGCCGGAGATGGGGACAGGGTCATGGGCGCGCAGGGCCGAGAGCCTCTTGAGGGCGCGCCGCTTCGCATTGACAATGACAGCCGCCCCCCGCAGCTTGTCGATGGTGATCTGCCTGCCCGTGACCTGCGACAGCTTCACCGCCAGCTTACGTATCTCGTTCGTCCAAAGCCGTCTCCCGTCTTCGCCCTTCTTGTTCGGCAGCTCCATGACGTAGACCTTATTCGTGATCTCGTCGAAGATCTCGTATGCCTTCTTCTTGCCGTCGCAGGTAGTCTCGCCTATTATCAAGTCAGCCGATTCGATGTACGGACAAAGACCTGCAAGCTTGAACCCCATGAACCCCTTGATGAGTGCGCACGTGTTGCGGGGAATGTACTTCTCCGCCTCCTCCGTGCCGACGTCCGCTCCCGCGCAAAGCCCGATCGACACACCGTCGACGGCAAGGATAAGCTCCTCCGGTACATACACGCAAAAGGTGCCTATTATGGCCTTCCCTTCCTTCTTGGCGTCCAGGAGCTCCACTATTCTCAGCCCGTGCACCTCCGATATGACGAAGTCGAAGTAGCCCATTCCCGCCGGCCTGTTCTTTTGAGAAAGGTAGATGTTCTGATAGGCATCCGACAAAACCGCAAGCAGCCCCTGGTGCGCGTCCAGATTGAGGCCCAAAGAGGCCCACATTTCCCTATAGTTCTCCGACATGGTTCATCTCCTTTTGTCTGTCTTTCTCTGCCGGTTCTTACCGGCCGATGGCCGTTCCGTTTTGTCGCCTGCTCCATGAAGTGCGGCGGAACGTCCTCAAATCGTTTGTTCAACAATAAAATGCTGCAGAAGCGAGGAAATATGGAAGGGCTGAAGGTACGGGAAGCTACGAACAGACGAGCGAAACGGCCCTCGCCTCGCTTCTCCAGACTGATCGGAGACCTAACCTAGGCCTCACGCGGCCGCAAGCGGCCTCTCATAAAAGCGAAAAAGGCGTCGGGCGTATGCTCATGTTTTCACCTCCCTTTGCAGGACGTATTTAGACAGAAAATACTACAGAGGGCGGTTCTTGTCAAATGACGGGCGCATTTGGACAACGATAACGATCGGGGACGGGCGCTAAGCCGGGATCACGCAGGCGAGCAAGGCCTTGCGGAGGGCGATCAGCCCTTCTGCCTTAGCGATGCCATCCATGGTACCGGTATCCCCTGTAGTAGCCGTGGTAATAACGGGGCCCCCAATACCCGTAGACACCGTAGCCGTAATACGGGGCGTAATACGGCCCGGGATAGTAGTAGCCGGGAGCATAGCCGTAATAGCCGGGCGCCGGCGCCGGGACGGGAGCGGGCGCCGGAACAACCGCGCAACCGACAAGAAGAACTGCCGCGAGAAGCATGGGCAGATAGCGTTTCATTTCCATCCTCTCCTTCACATGTCGCCTTTACAGAGAAACTTTCACTACAGATAAATTTATGCATTTTCCGTACCCATAGTTTCATATCGGAAATGCACGGGGTGGCGAAGGCCCTTGGCAAGCTATCTCAGGAAGGCAAGGAGAAAAATGTCGAAACCTATAAGCCCGGCTCGACAATTCGGGCGCTTCGGTGAAGATGGCGGGTCCGGATACAGGTCGTCAAGGATAGCGTCTCTTTTCGCCCTGCTTTGCAGCAATATAAGGTATATACTTGTGTCGGAGCCGCGCTGGATGGGCGAAAAGCACCGGAGGAGAAAGATATGACAAAGAAGACCGCTCTTCGATACGCCCTTTCGCTTTTCGGGCTGGCGGTATTTCTGTTTTTTGCAGCCAACGGCGTGTACGCCTTCGAGGCCGCCGGAGGGATGCAAACGGACGTCGCAAAGCCGGGCGGGAATTACGACGCCAACGACTTCCAGTTGCTCGAAAGCCATTCAGAAAGCGGGACAAACCTGCTCTACGCGGCCGGCACAATCAAGAACAAGTCGGCCCTGGAATGCCGCGACGTCCAGGTGGATGTCAATTTTTACGATCAATCGGGCGCGAAGGTAGGCGACGGCGTCGATTTCGTCAGCAGGCTGGCGCCGGGCCAAACGTGGAAATTCAAGGTATTGCTCGACCCCGAAGCAACGAAATGGCAGATCAGGGAGATCAAAGGAGACTGCTACCGTTAAGGGGGTACGCCTCCTGCTGCCCTGCGGCTTTAAACTGCTTCCGCACCTGCCCTATTCCGCCATTCACGCCCACCCCTTCATGCCCTTTGCCTTTTCTTCGGCTTTGTGCTAAAATCTCCCCATAGATGCCGGAGGAAAGCGGTTAAAACCGCTATTGTTCCGGCATGTTATGCACTTCGCCCTGTAAGCGGTGTTGACTTTAAGATGGCCGGGCCCTGCGCAACGTGAGGGTTACGAACCCCGTCAGGTCCGGAAGGAAGCAGCGGTAGTAGCTCCTCCGTGTGCCGCAGGTAGCCTGGCCTTCATATTATAAAAGGGACCGCCCGGCGCCCAAAGGAAGGCGAGCACCCGATGCGGCGAAGGACATGCGCCCGGTATGCCCGGTATGCATGTCTCGCCCACGGTCGCGCCCATGAAAGATAAAGAAGACTACAAGGTTATCGCGCGGGAATGGAGGCCGAGGAAGTTCGCCGACGTGGTCGGGCAACCGCACATCGTCACGACCCTCAAGAACTCCATAAAACGCGACCGCATAGCCCACGCCTACCTTTTTGCCGGGCCGAGGGGGGTCGGCAAGACCACCATCGCGCGGATCCTCGCAAAGGCGGTCAACTGCGCGCAGGGCATCGCCGAAGAGCCGTGCGACGAGTGCGAGGCCTGCAAGGCCATAAACAACAGCGGCTTCGTGGACGTCATCGAGATCGACGCTGCGTCCAACAGGGGCATCGACGAGATAAGGGAGCTGCGGGAGACGGTGCGCTACCTCCCCATGGCAGGAAGGCGCAAGGTCTACATCATCGATGAGGCGCACATGCTGACCGACGCTGCCTTCAACGCGCTCCTTAAGACCCTGGAGGAGCCGCCGGGCCACAACGTCTTCATCCTCGCCACGACAGAGTCCCACAAGATACCTTATACCATCGTATCCCGATGCCAGCGCTTCGATTTCAGGAGGATATCCGAGTCGGCGATCATGGAGCAGCTCCGCCGCATCTGCCAATCAAAGGAGATCAGGTGCGACGAGAGGGCGCTCCATTATATCGTCCGCGAGGCGGACGGGGGGCTGCGCGACGCGGAGTCGATACTCGACCAGGTCATCTCTTACAGCGGCGCGCAAATCGCCGAGAAGGACGTAATCGAGGTGATAGGGGTGGTCCGCAGAGACGTTGCCTACGCCATCGTAAAGAGCATCGTCGAAAAAGACCCGAAAGAAGGGCTCGCCATCATCGCCCGCACCCTCGAAGAGGGCAACGACGTATACCAGGTCTACAAGGCGCTCCTTTCTTTCCTCCGGGACCTGCTCATGATAAAGCTGTGGCAGGGCAAGCCTTCCTTCGTCTTCATGGACGAAGAGGAGCACAAAAGGGCAAGCGAGCTTTTGAAGACCGTGGAGTACTACGAGATACAGAACATGGTGCACCACATGCTCAAGGCGGAAGACCTTATCAGGGGCGTTTTCCCGCGGGCGTCCCTGGAGGTCCTTTACGTGAACCTCTATAACCTGTCGCAGCTCAGGGACGTGGAGGCGATGATCGACTCGGGAGCGCGCAAAGAGGGCCGCGCTCTGGAGACGGCTGCCGCGCCCGGAGCGACCCGGCCCCCAGAGCCACATCCCGAGCCGCCCGCTGCCGGACGCAGGGCGTACGCGCCGCCGCCCGGCCGGACGCCCCCCGCCGGTGACCGGTTGCAGCAAACGGCCGCAGACGCCGGCCCCACGGAACCGCCCGACCAGGCGCGGCAGGCCGAGCCGGGGCAGGCGCCCGCCGTTGCAGGAGCGCCTGGTGATTTCGTCTCCTATCTGAGGGAAAAGAGCAAGATGCTTTTCGGGATGCTCGCCTCCGCTGAGATGAAGGTGGTCGATGACAGGCTGGTTGTCGCCGTCGATAAGCAGGCTGCATTCCTGGCGAGGGACGCCGCAATCGCCGGCGAATTGAAAAAACACGCCTCGGCCTTCTTCGGCAGGGAGATGGCCATCCGCTTCGTTGACGGGGACAACGACAAAGCAGACACGATAGACGATTATATGCGGGAAGCAGAGGCAGTCTTCAAGACGGGGGAATAAGCGGTCTTACAATAAGGAGGCAGCGATGTCGAAGGGTTTCGGACAGATCCTCAACCAGGCGAAGAAGATGCAGGAGAGGTTCCAGAAGCTGCAGGAAGAGATGGAGACGAAGGTGGTCGAGGGGCAGTCGGGCGGCGGCATGGTCACATGCGCGGTAAACGGAAAGCAGGACGTCCTCTCCCTCAAGATCTCCGACGAGATATGGGGGGAGCGCGACAAGGAGATGCTGGAAGACCTGGTCGTCGCAGCGATCAACGAGG
>Ga0326727_10028374_pt1 | contig 10184 bp, 8 predicted proteins | sample MB2enrmetagenome_FD_207643 | JGI IMG/M metagenome (GOLD analysis project Ga0326727, IMG submission 207643) | Lab enriched peat soil microbial communities from McLean, Ithaca, NY, United States - MB29MY | ecosystem: Environmental > Terrestrial > Soil > Wetlands > Peat | place: USA: New York...
AATCCTTGAGCGTGTGCCGGCTCATGATGCGATGCACCAGCACGCCCAGCTCATGCCGCTCGAAATAAACGCGGTAATCGCCCACGCGAAAGCGGTGCAGGATGCGCCCGCCCTGCTCCAGCTTGCCAAACTCGTCCAGTTCCGTGCCGAGCACCTGCTGGGGCAGACCGCGAAAATCGCCGAGGATTTGCAGTTGCAATTCCTTGGGCATCCGCGCCAGCTCGGCGGCGGCCGTTGGCGTGAAAATGATCTGAAAGGTATTCATAATCAGTCGAGTCGGGATTCGAGGGTCGAGGGTTGGGAGCCCGGAGTCAAGAATCAAAGGCACCGCCCCCAAACCGTCGCACTTGCGCCGGGAACGAACCCGATGCCATGAACCAAATTGGCTCATGCTGCGATTGACAGGAGGCCGTGCTTCGCTACGATAGTTGTCGGCTGGCGTGCTCGTCTATCGGTTAGGACACGGCCCTCTCAAGGCTGAAAGACGGGTTCGATTCCCGTGCGCGCTACCAACTTCAATTTTAGCCAATATAATCAATGGTTTTGTGAGATTTTGACATTCTGAAAACAGGCTAGTGCTAAATCCTAGTGCTAAAATATCCACGCTTTTCAGCTACGTTTGACGCTGGCAATGATGCACATATTTCAGGACGGCGCGCGGCTTGATCTCACGGCAAGGCGTGTCACTTGACAAGATATTAATGGGGCAATCCTCCGCCCAGACAATCAAAGCGCGTCCAGCGCAAGCCAGCGAATCAGGGCGGGCACCGTGGCGGGTGTCGGGACTGTTGCGGTCAAGCCGGTCAACTGCGCTTCCGGCTTGGTGGTCGCCAGCGGTTGCCGAGCCTTGCCGACACTGGCCGTGTGTCAGTCACCGGGCGTCACCGTCACGCCGCGTCACGCGCTCGCGCTCCGTGAGACTGTCCGGCAACAAGGAATCCTTTTTTTCGCGGGGGCGACCCGTCCCCCGCCCTTGCACCGGGAGGGGAAATTTCACGCCAGCCATTCGCGTATGATTCCCGCCTTTTGAGCGAAGGTGTTTTCTTGACAGGGTGGTGGATGATACTATCTTGATACTGAAATGCCGCGCAAAGTGCGTCAATTGATTGCCGACTTGGAAAAAGCCGGATTTGTGAACCGGAGTGGCAAGGGCAGCCACCGGAACTTCACGCATCCGCAAGGTTTGCGGGTGACTGTCAGCGGCGGCACGGGCGATGACGCCAGGCATTATCAGGAACGCGACGTGCGCCGCGCACTGGACGCCGTGAAAGCGAATTGAGTTATGACACGCAAACAAATCAAAGAACAGGCCGCCCGCTACGCGAAATTCGTGGAGTGGAGCGACGAGGATGAATGTTTCATTGGCCGCTGCCCGGAAATCATGGGCGGCGGCGTTCACGGCAGCGATGAGGCGAAGGTGTATGCCGAATTGTGTCAGGCCGTCGAGGAAATGCTGGAACTGATTCACGCGGACGGCCAAGCCCTGCCCGAACCGCTGGCCGCGAAAAAATTCAGCGGCAAGTTTGTGTTGCGGGTGGAACCGGCCATTCACCGCCGTCTCGCCGCCAAAGCCTTTGCCGCCGGAGAAAGCCTTAACAGCTATTGCGCGAAAACATTGGTGAAGGCGTGAAGGCAAGAGTCAAAAAACTGGCTCCGATTCATACGGGCGAAATTCTCCGCGAGGAGTTTATGACGCCGCACGGCCTTTCGCAAAACGCGCTGGCGCGGGCTTTGGGCGTGCCGCCGCGCCGGATTAACGAGATTGTCTTGGAAAAGCGCGGCATCACGGCGGACACGGCATTGCGGCTGGCGCGATTCTTCAACACGACGGCGGAACTGTGGACGGGTTTGCAGGCCGACTACGATTTGCGGCTGGCGCGTTACAAGAAGGCGCGGACGATTGAACGCGAAGTCGAGCCGCTGGCGGCATTGCAACCGGCGATGGCGTGAAGGCGGATTGACGCTGGCAAATTTCTGCGCTCCTGTCTTTTATTGCCCGGCGGCTTGCGCGGCGGCGCGGTAAAAACTCGCGGGAACATTCGGGTTGTTTGTCACGGCAAAAATCCAGTTGCCGCTGGCATCGGCGGCATTGGTCAAAATGGGTTGCCAATTTATCGGCGGGGCAAGATTGGTGGCCGTTTCCAGAATGTAAGGATAATTCGGCGTGCCGATAAACTGCAATTGTAGCCCGCCACCGCTCGCTGTCAGCGTCATCAATTGCGGCGGGATGAACGCTGTTCCCGTGATTGTCAGTGCTGCTGGTGAACTTGTCACGCTGCCAAAATTGTTCGTCACCACCACAAAATAATTTCCCGCATTGTCGAATGTCACTGCTGCCAACGACAAACCACTGTCGGTCTGTCCCGTCAAACTAATGGCCGTGGGCGCGTCAATCTGAATCGTCGGCGGGGTGGTGTAGCCCGAACCCGCATCGCTCATGTTGATGGCCGTCACCATCCGGTTGCTCACGACGGCGGTGCCAACGGCTCCGCTCCCGCTTCCGCCAATAAACCACACCGAGGGGACTGCCAGATAGCCAGCGCCACCGCTGGTGATGGTGGCCGTCAGCACAAATCCATTGATGACCACCGGCAGCGCTGTGGCGTTGGTTCGTTGCCCTGTGACCATCCACCATTGATAGCTCAAAGGCGGCGTGCCAGTGGCGGTGACGCTGAAATTAGCACCCCAACCAAACGACACCGTTTGATTTGTTGGCTGCTGTGTGATGCACGGCGGATAGGCTTGGGTCAATGTTGCCATGCTGCTCGTAATGCTCCCGTAAAAATTGGAGATGACGACAAAATAACTTCCGAGATTGTTCGTCGTGATGGCGTTCAAGTTGAGGGTTGCGTTGGTCTGACCAATCAACAATCCATTGGGCGGATCAATCAGGACTGCGGGCGGGCTTGTGTAACCCGCACCGGCATTCGTCATGGTGATGGCCGTCACTTGTCCGTTGCTGACTGTCACCGTCCCGCTGGCTCCGCTGCCGCCGCCGCCGATAAACTGCACCTGAGGCGGAGTGGTGTATCCCGAACCGCCATTGGTCACGATGCAGCCATAACAAAATCCATACGCCGTCTGCGCCATTGCTTCAGCGGTGGTTTGAAGTGCCGGGTTGTTGAAATACCATTGATAAGTCAGAAGTGGCGGATAGGAGGCAACTACGCTGAAAGCAGCGTCCTCGCCCAAGACTTGCGCCTGATTCTGCGGCTGAACGGTGATAGCTGGCGAAAGTAACAAACGAAACACCGTTCCATTACCGATGCTGCCGCCGCCATCAGTCGTGCCGTAGAAATTGCCGTCAGTGCCCAATGTCAGGGCAGCAAACGGATAAACTCCGTTGCTGCCGTTGAAAGATACTAACGTGGTCAACACGCCATTGGTCGTCGTTTCATTGGTCGTTACTTTGAATACCGTCCCAACACCATCGGTGCCGCCTTCTTCAGTCGTGCCGTAGAAATTGCCGTCATTGCCCAGTGTCAGCCCGCCTAACCAAGAAGGATATGCTCCATCGGAACCACCGGTGAACGAGTAAAGCGTAGTCAACGTGCCATCGGTCGTCACCTTGAACACCGTTCCCATGCCATCAAAAGGAAATTCGGAATTAGTTATGCCGCCCCCTTCAGTCGTGCCGTAGAGATTTCCGTCAGTGCCAAGCGTCAACGCGCTCGGATACGTCCCATTGCTGCCGTTGAAAGAAGCGAGCGTGGTGAACCCGCCGTTCATCGAGGAACCCACTTTGAACACCGTCCCATAACCGTTGCCGCTGCCGCCGTTTGCAGTCGTGCCGTAGAAATTGCCGTCATTGGCCAGCGTAAGTCCATTCGGATTTGCCCCATTGGTGCGGTTGAATGAAACCAACGTGGTCAACACGCCATTCGTCGTCACCTTGAACACGGTCCCATAATAGTTGCCGCTGCCTCCGCCCCACGAAGTCGTTCCGTAGAAGTTTCCATCGTTGCCCAACGTCAACCCGGCTTGCGGACACGCTCCGTTAGTGTAGTAGTAAAAAGAAACCAACGTGGTCAACGCGCCATTGGTCGTCACTTTGAACACCGTGCCACCCAGAGGGAAATTGAAGATGCCGCCTGCATAGGTCGTGCCATAGAAATTTCCATCGTTGCCCAGCGTCAGTGCGGCATACGGATTCGCCCCGTTGGTGCCGTTAAATAAAGCCAGTGTGGTCAAGGTGCCGTTGGTCGTTACTTTGAACACTGTCCCCATGCCAGAAGAATATGTGGAATTAGTGATGCCGCCGCATTCAGTCGTGCCGTAGAAATTGCCATCGCTCCCCAGCGTCAATGCGGCTTGCGGATACTCCCCATTGCTGCCGTTGAAGGAACAGAGCGTCTGCAATGTCTGCGCTGGCAGTTTCACCGCCACCACAGCAAGCGCGATCAATGCAATGAACAGGATTTTAGTTTTCACTTTTCGGAACGCTGACGATTGAACCACTGCCAGCCGTTTTTGCAAGCAGCTTTTGCGCGAGTCAGATTTGACATCCAGCCCAGCCTGTCGGATGTTCCCCTGCCATGCCGCTTTTCACCGCTGAAAATGCCAGAGCCAACGCGCTTAAATCCGCTCAAGTGCGACGGGAACGCCGCGAGCGATTGAAGAACCCGCCGCCGCCGCCGCTGCCTGTCCCGCAAATGCCGGACGAACAGGCCAGAAATGCGCGGGTGATGAAGCAACTGGACAAGGTTGATGAATTTCTTGAGCAATGCAAAGATGGTGATCAGTTCGTGCGGTTGACTGCTGCGAAGGAAAGGCTTTGGAATTTGGTTTTTCCTAAAGCCGGATGTTTGCGCCCGCGCCCGTCAAATCGCCGTCCGCCAATGCCAGTGCCAACCGTGTCACCACAAGAGCCGGTTTGATTGGATTCTCGTTTGACATAAATCAGCCTTTGCTTGTGACAGACGTGACAGACGTGACACTCGCCCGGCGTCTGTCACGAGCGTCACGAGTGTCACGGGGTTGCCTGTCGTTTTTCATATTCGCGCCTTGGTGAATGTCCGCGTGATGTGTCCGCCGGTTTCGGGCTTGGAATCCTTGCCGGTCAATTCGCCTTCCGCTTCCATGCTGGCAAGCAAGTCGTGGGCTTCATCCGCCGTTTCTGTGATCCGCTTCAGTTGCACCATGCGTGCCGTGATGCCCTTGGGATTGTCCGCCAGTAGTTCCAGGACTTCATCGCGCTTGGCGTGGCGGGCCGCGTGGCGTCCACGGGCAAGGATGCGAAGCTGTTCACCGGCAAACCAGTCCGCCAGGGCGATTGCGCTTGCTGCCGTGTCCGCCGATAGCATTCGCCCGCCCGCGTCTTCACCGTGAAGGCCAGCGTGAAGACAGACGGCAATCCGCCATGCCTGTTCGTTCCACCGGGCAGCGTAGGTGGTAACGTCCCGCAAGTCCGCGTGATTCATCCGCTCCACAATTTGATTGCAATGGGCGTCCATCAATTCCAAGACGGCGGGCGCGGGTTCAAGCGTTACGGGTTCGGATGCGAAGCGGAAAGTTTTAATCAGCTTGCCCACGAGCGCGGCCCAAGCATTCACCGTGTCCGCCGGGATGCCTTCCGCCCCGCGCACAATGGGCTGGTATTCGGCGTTTGGCTGGCACATAAGCGGGCGCGGTAGCAAGCCGCCTTCAGTCAGGCTTTTTTCCGCCAGCAAGGTGGTCATCTTATCCGGTTGCACAAGCCATGTCGCCGCAAGGCAAGGCCGCTGAAGCAAGATGGGTTTGCCACTTTTGCGATCTACCCGGCAGTTGTCCCCGCTCCATGCCTTCAAATAAATGTTGTCGTCCACCCGGTCTAACTTGGAATACTGCCCCAGCAATATGTTCACGATGTTGCCCGCGTCTGGGGACAAGCTGGCAAGCTGTTCCTGATTTTGCTGAAGCATTTCGGCCAGTCGTTGCGAAGTCACGTCTTCACAACACAAGCGCGGCGGGGTTTCCATTCCATCAGTTGCTTCCTTCAATGCTTTTTTCTTCGCGGCCAAGTCGCCCCGAATTTCTTCCCGCTCCATGCCGGATTTGCCTTTGCCGAATTTCTTTTTAAGGGTGTCAACTTCCATCCCCAGCAAGTCCATGTCCGCTTCAAGACCGGGCAGAACCTCCGCTTGCCAGTGTTCCACCATGTCCCGTTCGTAAGCAAAAAACGGTTCTACCACGGGCCGGAAGGTTTCGCTTTTTCCCGCGCCGGATGGAAAGCTGACAAGGATGAAAAGATTCCCACGCGCAATCTTGTCCGGCTGGCTGGGGATTTGAAGGCCCGCACCGATGGACGCGGACAGGATGCCCAAGACACAACTGCCGGGCAATGATTCGGGCGTCCGGGCGACACGGGCGACGGCTTTCGCCATTGCCCACGCTGCCGGCGGAAGATGCTGAAGCGGAAATGGCAAAATCTTTTCTTCACCATCACCGCCAGGATGTCCCGCGCCGTTCACCGCTGCCGCGCTGCCGGGCGTGTAAATTCGTGGCGTATTCATGGCAGCATCCTTTCGGTTTGGTGGAATCCGTCCGCGTTCAACCGCAAGCTGTCGTTCAAATCCTTTGCGGGCAGGCCATCCGCTTGCACCAGCCCGGCGAAGCTGAAGGCGTCCACGTCCGCGCCTACGGTTGCCAGTTGCGCGGCCCAGCGTTCCACCGCTCCCCTGCCCGCTTCATCATCATGGCCAAAAATTCTGACACGCTTGCCGGTGAATAATGGCAGGGCATCCGCATGAATCCGATGGGAAGCCCCCAGCATCGCCACAGGCGCGCATTGCACGTCTCGCTTGGGGTAATGTGCGGACTGTTCCCACAAGACGATGTAATGCGCGGCTAAAAAATCTGGCCCCCCTTCGCATAGCGCGATTACCGGGAATGGCTGGGCTTCTGTGATGCCAATGGGCCACGATGCCCACGCGCCGGGCAGCGTCCACGCCTTCGCGCCGATGTATTCCCATTGCTGGCCGTCCATCCGGCGAGCTTGGGCGTTCACCCGTGCGGAATCGGTCACGATCCACGCGGGCAAATCCTTCAGCGTGCCAAACAAGAGCAGGCCGCGTTCGCTCGCCCATTCCAATCCTTCACGGCCAATTTTCCGAAGACTGGCAAGGTGGTTCAATTCGTCCGTCGTCCCGCACCGGAAGTTAGGGAACACGGGCTTGGGCTTTGCGTCCTTTGTCTGGTGCTGGGCCGTATGTGGCGCGGGCGTGAAAAGTCCGCCAGCAAGTTCAATGAATTTCCGGCAGGCGTCTTTTTGTGGCAGGCCGGAAGCCCGCTGGAAAAAGTCCACCGCGTCCCCAGCTTCATGCGTGGCGAAGTCATGCCACAAAGTCCCGTCCGCGTTCACGCTGAAGCTGGGCTTGGCATCGTCACGGAATGGCGAACGGCAGTTTGCCGAAGGTTTGCCGGTGAAGTTGAAATGAATCCAAAGGGCGTGAATGTTCAACCGCGCCTTGGCGTCCGCCAGTGTTGACTGGCCCAAAGGGCAAGGGTAAAGTGTCTTCATGGTAGTTTTGCCGCGTTCGGATTGCACTCCGGCGCGGCTTTTGCGTCCGCGCTGCGGCCAATTTTCATTAGTTCACCGTTCCTTGCTGTTCACACCGGGCGATGAAATCCAAAATGGATTGAAGGTGGAAAAGTCTTGTCCCCTTCACCATTCCGGGTTTGCGGATGGATATACTTCGGAAGTCTCCATCAGCCGCGCCTTGGTAAAGCCTCGCCCGGCTGAATCCAGTGTAAAATTCCACGCCTTGTTTCGGACTCCTGATCCAGACAGGCAGGCCGTTGGCTTGGTCGTTAAGTAGTTCCCGCGCCTTGGTAGGCAAGGGCCTTGTGGTTTGCCGGGCATTGCTGCCCACGGTTAGGTTATTAAGTTTTGGTGGCATAATTTTCTATGCGGGGAAGTCAGTTGTTTTGTCTGACATCTGCCCACGCATGAGATTTACCACGGGGCTTTTTTGAATCTTCAGTAGCAGACGCGAACAAAAAACAGAGTCAGGGCAACAAAACGCATACGGGCGGGAACAAAAAACAAGAGCCGCCGAGCAAAGCGCAAGGCGGCGGGAACAAGTGACAGGATTATTTCGGCGGCTTATGTCAAGAGGGTATTTTTCACTTCTCGCAATTCTTCCCGCCGTGGGCGGGTCTTCCGTTTCCTTTTGACAGCGGATTTTCCGGCAGCGACCTTGGTTTCACTTCTGGCTTGCGCGGACTTCAATCCCGCATCGCGACGGCTTTGGGATACTCTGGTTGAGTGATACGAACGGAACCAAATGAAAAAATTAAACGCGGCCATTGAATAATCGAACGCCGTTTCAATTGGTTTCCAATTGGCGTAATAATCGGAAATCTCTTCAGGAGTAGCTTCACGGGTATTTCCAAGATTTTTTTCAATTACCGACTTCGCATATGCCTTGGCCACGCTCGCAAGTTCGCCTGTGCGGTATTTTAGATGTGGTAACTGAAGTCTTAAAAAGTCATCGCGCAATACTGGAAGACATGCAGGGCAACTAGGGTGCTTATATTCTTCCGCCATGCTTCTAATCTTTTTCTCAATCTTCCTTTGACGCAGTTTTTGCTCGACTGTTTCCCAAAGGATAATCGCAGCATCTGCCAACTCGTCAGGTTCACCGTCTTCGCTTATGGCAAGCAAGGCGGCAAGCTGTGAGATTTGCTCGGTTGTCGGCATGGGGGATTCCTCTCGGCTCATCCTGCCTATTTCAGCAAGTGTTTTCCCGGCTGCATCCGGTGGCCAATCCTCTGATTTCACTTCCACCGGCTTAACAGCGGGTGTCTTGGCAGGGTTGGTTTTGGACTTTGGCTTTTTCATTTTGAATTGAGGGACGGGATTTTTTTGACAGCGGCGCGAAGATTGTCCATTTCGTGATGCGTGTATTTTTGATGCTCGCCTTCCGTCTTGTGGCCAGTGAGTTTCATCCGCAATTCAGACGATACATTTTCATTTGCCAGCGCGGAAGTAAAGCTGTGACGCAAGGCATGGAACGAGCGTTTGGAAAACATCTGACTGCCCTTGCCCTTCACCGTCTGTGAATCCACGCCGGCCTTCCGCATGATTTTTTTGAAGGTTTCGGAAAGTCCCCGGCGTCCGCTGCCACGCTGGCAGGCGAGTTTCGGCATGATGAAAACATCTGCCTTGTCTGTCCCTGCCAGTTTGTTCAAAGCCTTCACCAAGTCAGGGTGAAGCGGAGTGGTCACTTTCGCGCCGGTCTTGGCTTGCTGGTAAGTCAGGGTTTCATCGGCCAAGTCCACGCCGTCCCATTGCATCCGGCAGCAATCGCAAAGCCGCGCCCCGGTGAAATAGGCGAGCAGGATTAACAGCTTCCATTCGCCTTCCGCCGTGTCCACCAGCATCTTCACTTCCGCCGGGGTGAATGTCCCGCGTTCCATGCCCACGGCTTCGGGCAGTTCCACGGCTTCGGCGGGATTGGTTGGAATCAAACCTTGCCGCCGGGCGACGTTCAAAGCCCCGCCGATGATCTTCACGTCCAAAATCACCGTGGCGGGCGAAAGTCCCTTGCCCGTGCGATGGTCTAAAAAGCGTTCCACGTCCGCCGCTGTGAGGCTTGTCAGGGGCTTGCTGGCGCGATTGCCCAGCGTTGCCAGAAAATCCTCCACGGCCACGCCGTAGCGTTCCCCAGTGGCCTTTGACTTGCGTTGCCGCTTGCTGGCCAGCCAAGTGTCGAAATGGGATTTGATGGACACGGTTTGCAAGGTTTCGCCGATGTCCGCCCGCTTCATTATGTCCTTCAGGACTTCGCGGGCTTGGGCTTCCACCAGTTCCCCACGCCGGGCGAGTTTGGAAGCGCGCTCGTATTCCATCGCCACGGCCAAAGCCGCGTTGCGGTCTGTTTGTTTGGTGCTGCGGAGAATCCACCGGCCATCCGGCCCAAGGTAGGATGCGTGCCAGTAGGGTGAACGAGGTCTTTGATGTATGCTTGCCATAATGGTGCTAAATATAATGCTAAAGTCTGCCCATGTCAAGCGTGTTTGAATATGTTGATAATAAAGGGTTTTATGCGTGTCATCCTTGCGGAAACGAAAGACTGGTTCGATTCCCGTGCGCGCTACCAACTTCATTTCGACGCTTAAAATAAGGACTTCAATCGGTTTTTCATGCTCCCGGAGTCCGAAATGCATAACATACGCATAACACACTCGCCGGTGGTTATTGT
>Ga0326727_10028377_pt1 | contig 10182 bp, 7 predicted proteins | sample MB2enrmetagenome_FD_207643 | JGI IMG/M metagenome (GOLD analysis project Ga0326727, IMG submission 207643) | Lab enriched peat soil microbial communities from McLean, Ithaca, NY, United States - MB29MY | ecosystem: Environmental > Terrestrial > Soil > Wetlands > Peat | place: USA: New York...
CGGATTCCCGAACCGATGCCGAGCTTTACGTCATCGAAGTGAAGCCTATGGAGTCGGGCCTCATCACGGTGGACGCCACGTCGCTGGCCAACGACATCAATCGCACCGGACACGCTTCGGTTTACGGAATCTACTTCGACACCGGCAAGGCGGACGTCAAGCCGGAGTCCGACGCGACGATGAAAGAGATCGCCAAGTTGCTGCAAGGCGATCCCAAGCTGAAACTCTATGTTGTCGGGCACACGGACAACCAGGGCGCGCTTGACATGAACATGGACCTTTCACGCAAGCGCGCGGACGCGGTGCTTGCCGCGCTCACCACCAACTACGGGGTTCCGGCCGGCCGGCTGCGGTCCTATGGATGCGGGCCCTACTCTCCCGTAGCGTCGAACGACAGCGAAGACGGCCGCGCCAAGAACCGCCGCGTGGAGCTGGTGAAGCAGTAAGAGCGGCACAGAGTGTCGGCTCGTGCAGGCGTGTGCGCGCTGGCCCTCTCTGCAAGCGTTGGGTTCACGGTCGCTGCAAGTGCATCTTCTAGGAGCGAGAAAGACTAGGAGATCAACGCATGAAACGATGCCACAATAAAACCACCATAGCCGGCTTCATCGTTACGTGCGACAAGTAACCAGGAGAAAGACCCATGCTGCGCTTTCGTCGTCTGACAATCTGGGCTCTCGCTCTGATGCTTTGCGCTGCGGCCGCGGGCGCGCTTGCGCAAACGCCCCCTGTACCTCCCGATGTCCAGGCGATTCTCAATAAGATACAGTCTGGAAAACAGCCCACCCAGGCGGAGACGAAACGCATGGAGGAGTGGAGCCAGTCCATGCAGCAACAGTACGGCGGAGGCGGGAGTACGCCGGCTCAGAAACAAAGCGGATCAAACGCGGCTCCCGCGGCCGGTGGAGCCGCGAAACCGCCTTCTGCAAAACTCCCTGCGAACCGGCCCGCGAACGCGGTGCCCGGGAGTATAGCGAGCGCACTTAAGACTCCCTGCCCTCCCGCCCGCGCCGTCGCCGTTCCCAAGGCGGCGCCGAGCCAGAACGAATACATCGCTCTTATCAAATCAATCGTGGACAAGTACGGCCGGCGCCTCGGTGTAGGCCGCATCGAAATCGATCAAGCTCTGGCGATGCCGGAAAACGCGCAAGCGGGCGGCGGAATCGGAGCGGTGCTTTTCATGAGCGGCGCTGTCAGTGCCGCCGTCTACTCCAGCGCCATTCAGGTCCAGAGCCATCCTGACGACCTGCAGGCCGCCAACAATCTCGCGGTAGCGCTGGATACGATTCCCGATCCCGTGGCCGCCACGCAAGTCTTCCTGTATATCCGGAAGATGGCGCCCGACGCTGCCCTGCCAGCTTTAAATCTCGGCTGGTCGTATTTCAACTCGGGGAACTCAACGCTCGCGCAGCAGCAGTTTCAGGAAGCGTCCAAGCTCGGGCCGGATTTGTCGGGACCGGACGCGGGCCTGGGCATGCTGGCGGCGTGCCGCGGTGATCAGATCACCGCGTTGGCCGAGTTCCGCAAGTCCCTCAAGAAGGGCTACTCCAACTTGGTGTATCTGGGCTACGAGAATGCGCAGCAGGGGCAGCAGGACCAGCAGCCCGTCTACGACGTGCCGGAGGAGCCCACTGGCGATACCGATTCCAGCCCCATTCCCGAACTGCCGGTCTCGACTGACCCGCAGGCCACCGCTGCATCCGAAGCGGCGTTCCAGCACGCAATGGGCTTCGCGGATCAGCGCACCCAGGCCCTCTTGCAGGACCTGCAAGACGCGCAAAACCGCATGCTGGCACTCGGGCGCCGCGCACAGCTGGACCCCGATGGCACGCTCGATCTGCCCCGCGTATTCGACAAGCAGCTGTTCGAGTATCAACAGATCGTCCAACTCACGCTGGGGCAAGCCATAAAGGAGTCCGGTCAACAAGCTCAGCCGTCGATCTCCACCATCGAGAAGGCTACGGACGAGGCGACCGGGCAGGCGGAGACCGATGCGCCGCGGATTGCCCAAATCCAGCAGGAAATCGCGCAGCTCCGGGATGCAGAGGCGTCTGCCTGCCTGAGCACCCCCGGCCCCGACGTAGACGCCTGCATGGCTCCCTATGAAGCGAAGATTAAGGCTGCGCAGGCGCCACTGGACGAGATCGCCTACCGCGAATGCAAGGCCACGAAGAGCCTCATGGATACCGACTATACCCAGGAATTCAAAATCTGGAAGGAGTTCTCCGATTCGCTGCGTGCATCGACGCGCGATCTCTACGCCTACTCCCAGCCGGTGATCGACGCGGTCTGGGCGCCCGCCCTGAACGACTACCTCCAGGCGCATCGTGAGTTGCTTGTCCTGGGTCTGTACAAGCATGACGCGCAAGGGGGAGTCGTCCTCGCTGGCTTGGCAAAGGGTTACAGAGAGCTAACATGCGTCCCGCCGCCCCCGCCGGAGCCTCCAAAAACCGCCAAGGATCCCACGCTCCAAAAGAAGAAGAAGTCGAATTGCCCCCTCGTTCCGCCGGTGCGGATCGGTCTCATCGTTGTAGAGATGGAGCTCGGCTGCGACAAAGTCAAGATTTCGGGGGGCGAGGTTTTGCGGTTCCAGTTCGAACGCAACTTCGACAAGAAGGAGACCGCCTTTCATGTGGGTGTGGGAGCCTCGGCAAAGCTCCAAATCGATCTCGGGGGTGGCAACGGCCTAAGCGACTTACCCAAGGAAGCCGGCCAGAGCTGGTCTCCTCCGGGCAGCTCCGCGGGCCTCAACACCACGGCCGAAGTAATGGTTGGCTTCCGCGTAAACGACGCCGGAGCTTTGCAGGATATCGATCTCGAAAGCACCGTGGCGTTGAGTGGCAGCGCGGGCGTCGCCAAGGGGACGGCTGGGTTCACGGGCACGATCAGCCTGGAGAACGGCGCAGACTATGGTGGGATTTTATCGGGCAGCGTCGCACTGCCACCGATAAGCCTGCCCGGCGGCTTGAGTTTGACGCCGCCCGGAAATTAGCGGCCCAACGATTTCCTCTTAAGGGCCATGGAGTCGGATCTCATCACGGTGAACGCGGCGTCACTGGCCGACGACATCAACCGTACCGGCCACTCGGCTGCTGTACGACGGGCAGAACCCCAATGCCGAAGAGCAGCCAGTGTACCTGGACACACGCATCAACCAGCTGCTGGAGAAGGCGGGCGTACCTACGGGGCCCCGCTAGCCGACAGCGAATCCGGCACGGGCTGCGAACTCTGGCCACCCATATCTCGTCGGCTTGCCGGCGAATCAAGACAGAAACGGCAGACGAGAGAAAATCATGACTTCACGGCTCCCAAGACGATGGTAACGGCGGAAAGGTTATGCGGAACTTGACGCGAACGCTGATGCGCAGGTAAGACCAGCAGCCTCCTCCAGCGTTCCAGGACCAATCGCCTCGGGGCCGCGATGAAAGCGACGCGGGAAATCCGCGAAGAGAGGAGGCTCTATCATGCGTAAACTTCAATGGCGTAGTTTCTTCGTGATCATTGCCATGATCGGTATCATGGCCAGCGTGCAGGACGGTTCGGCTCAGGTGACTACAAGCCAGAATGTGCCGCCGCAAATCCTTGCTCTGGTCCCAGAAGGGGCCCGAATCACGGGTCAGCGCGTTACCGTGAGCCCGGTGATGGCAGAGATCGACCTTTTCGCCGAAATGAAAAGCGGTCTACGGAGTCAGACCATGACTCAATACCAATTGAGATTCTATGTCTTCGAGGCTAACAACTACTGGAATCAGATACTCGCGCCGACCTATCGTCAGCAGATTGAAACCGACAGCAGCCAGCAAGCGCAAGACTGGCCTGGAGGCGAGAACGGGATGGTCAGTCCGGCGGAAGTAACGCAATATCCGTGGGGAAAAGGGGTGACCCAGCGGCGCAGGTTTTTTGGAGAGGGGGCGCCGGATTTTTATTCCTACCGGTGTGCATACTTCGGCTTGGCCGGCACGACGAGGTTCGAATTGGGAGTAGTTGAGATCGCGGACCGCGCGGAAGCGGACAAATGGGCGGCGAAAGCCGCTGAAACCGCCGCCAACCTCAGTCGTTCCAGCTTGAACAAGTAGACGGGTTCCAGTGAGCCGAGCAGGAGTTCGGGTCTCCCCTGAGTGGACGTGAAGAGAACCGCAGTAGTCGCAGACGAGGCCCACTTTTTTGAGTTGCAGTCGGGTGCACAGCCAACTCAGAGTGACGCCGCTCAGGCTGGAGCACATAAAGCCGACAAGACCCATTAGGACGCGAGGTGTCCAGCCACCCGCCAAATCGTCAACTTCTGAGGGCCCAGTTGCTAGGCCCCTGCTTGCTTCTCGGCGAGGCCTCCGATGAACGGCACCTTGAAACGTTTACCGTTAAAGGCGTTGATCATCACCACGAGCCAGAGAATGAAGAACAAGAGGCCCACCACCGGCCACAGAAACAGATTGAGCAGACCGATGAAGGGCAGCCTGCCAATCATGTGCAGAACGACATCGACTGCAATCCAGACAATACTCAGGAAGATGGACTGCCAGGAATGGAAGCGGACATAGGGGTTCTTGTTGAAGGGCTCAAGGATAAGGAAGATGATCGCCGGGATGAACGTAACGTAGGCAAGTCCGCCGGCGGCATTGTCAGAGAGGCCGGACTGGTTCGGTTCAGACACGGTGGCTCCTTTCAGGGTCGAGACTAGACTGCTGGATCGGGTGCTCCACGCGCACCCCTGGTGAACAGAATTGGGTAGTTCTGGCCGCGGATCAGCAAGATGAGCGTGAATCTCGAACGGAATAAGCAATACCCGATTGCGCGTAATTGCCAAGCGGGATTTCAGCTGCTCGGTCCCAAGCGAGTTCAACGCTTTAGAGTCCGATGTTGTCAAAGAAGAACAGATAGCACAGTCTCAACCAATCCTGGCCAACTTGAAATGCACCCCTTTCCCTACTGGCAGTGAATCGTAAATCCGATCTTCCCCTCGACTTGATTGGGAGAATCGATGACAATTTTCACCCAGCCGGTGTAATTGGCGAATTGTGGTGTGTTCGCGCCCAGCCGCCAAGTATCGTAGACGGGCACAGAGCGGTTGGCCTGTGGCAGATCAAGGTTCTGGGAGCGGGAAGATTGGCCGCCGTCGCTCCTGACAAACCAATAGTCGATCGTAGTGGGCGCGGTACCAATTACGCCCCAGCCAAATTGCAGCGCAACCGGGCATGGACCCGTGTACTGAAAGCCCTGAGCAACCTCACCATTGGCGCGCAATGACTCTCCACCGATCCGAACAACTGCATTGCCGGCGGCCGCGGCATTCGCCGGTGGCCCCTGGCCGGTGTCCGCGGCATTGTCCGCTGGCGCCTGGTTGGTATCCGCGACGTTATCCGCTGGTGCCTGGTTGCTGCCTGGGGCATTGTCCGCTGGTACATAACCACTGCCCGGGGCGTTGGCCACGGGCGCATAACCACTACTTGCGGCATTACCCGCTGGTGCATAACCACCGCCTGGGGCATTGCCCGTTGGCGTATAACCATTACCTGGGACATTGCCCGCCGGCGCATTACTGCTGCCCGCGGGATTCGCCGCTGGTCCCTGGCTGTTGCCTCCGGTGAGACTGCGTGGGATTGGATGCGTGTTTTCGCCAGGGTGAACGTCCGCGGCATGGCCGATGTCGCCATTTGCGATGTCAATTGGGTGTGTTTGCGTAATGCCGCCATCAGTGTCGCCCGCGTTAGTGGCTGTTGGCCCATGGCTGTTGTCCGCAGGGGGAACGGTCGTTGGCCCATGGCTGTTGCCCGCAGGGGGAACGGTCGTTGGCCCATGGCTGTTGCCCGCAGGGGGAACGGTCGTTGGCCCATGGCTGGCACCGCCGGTGGTCGGCCCGTGTGTGGTTGCTCCGCCGGTCGTTGGTCCATGCGTCTGCATAGTGGCCCCGCCTGTGGTCGGTCCGTGCGTGGTGGCCCCGCCCGTGGTCGGCCCATGCGTGGTGGTCAACCCAGTGGTCGGTCCGTGGGTGGTGGGGCCACCGGTGGTAGCAGTTGTAGGTGTGTGTGTGATTCCGCCATCAGTGGCGCCCGTGGTGTTGGTGCGTGGAATTGTGTGCGTGGTGGGTCCGCCGGTGGTGGCAGTTGTAGGTGTGTGTGTGATTCCGCCATCGGTGGCGCCCGTGGTGTTGGTGCGTGGAATTGTGTGCGTGGTGACCCCGCCAGTCGTCGGTCCATGCGTGGTTGCTCCGCCGGTGGTCGGTCCGTGCGTGGTGGTCCCGCCGCCGCCATTGTTCATGTTGGTGGCCCCGCCGGTCGTTGGTCCATGCGTCTGCATAGTGGCCCCGCCAGTGGTCGGTCCGTGCGTGGTGGTCCCGCCGCCGCCTGTGTTCATGTTGGTGGCCCCGCCGGTCGTTGGTCCATGCGTCTGCATAGTGGCCCCGCCAGTGGTCGGTCCGTGCGTGGTGGTCCCGCCGCCGCCTGTGTTCATGTTGGTGGCCCCGCCGGTCGTTGGTCCATGCGTCTGCATAGTGGCCCCGCCAGTGGTCGGTCCGTGCGTGGTGGTCCCGCCGCCGCCTGTGTTCATGTTGGTGGCCCCGCCGGTCGTTGGTCCATGCGTCTGCATAGTGGCCCCGCCAGTGGTCGGCCCGTGGCTAACGTTCCCGCCGGTGGTCGGTCCGTGCGTGGTGGTCCCGCCGCCGCCATTGTTCATGTTGGTGGCCCCGCCCGTCGTCGGCCCATGTGTGGTGGCTCCGCCGGTGGTTGGTCCGTGCGATTGGTTCGTGCCCCAAGAAAAAGAAGAGCGCGAATCCCCATTTCCGTGCGTGGTGGTCCCGCCCGTCGTCGGTCCATGGGTGGTGGCCCCGCCGGTCGTTGGTCCATGCGTCTGCATAGTAGCCCCGCCGGTGGTCGGTCCGTGCTGTACAGCTCCTCCTCCGGCTGGCGTTCGGATTGGCCTGGGGGCAGCCTTGGCGGGCGGTTTATGAACAGGCTGGGCCGGCGGTTTAACAGACTGTTGCCCAGCGACAGCGTTGCCTGCACCGCCCAGCCCCACAAGCACGGCAAGAATCGCTGTTGCGGAGCAATTTCGAATGGCCCTGCAGAGAAATTGCGTAGTCATCGTGTCCTCTTTTCCCATCCAGTCTCTTGGTTCCGCGCTCCATTCTCTCTGCGCGAATCCGGATGTGCGAACTTCTACTCGACGTCGGAGGCTTTTCCGTTCGAAAAGATCACCTTCAGGTATTCGTAGTTCTGGATCTCCACTTTGCCTGTTGGCTGCGCGCGAGCACACCACCGGTCGCATCCGCATGCTGTCAGATACCAGATGAGGAAGGGAGACGGAAGCTTGCACATGGCAGCTCTTCCTTTTGGGCAAAAGGCCTATAGAGCGGATTTTCGTCTTACTTTCTTCCTCTCTGACGAGGAAAGCAATGGATATAGAAGGTGATTTTTCGCGGCAAGATTGTGTGCGCGTAATTGCCAGAAATGGAACGAGTTGCCAGCCCATGTGAGCGTCATCGCGTCTGGAACACAGTTTCGCGACGGGAAATCAGACTTTCAAGCTATAATGTTTTCTCCAATCTTCGCCGGGCTCGATCGTTGACGTAGGTAAGATCGATGAGCTTGGAGCACGACATTTCGGCGGTCATCACTTTCGGCGTCTTCCGCCTAGACGTTGAAAAGGGCCAACTGAAGAGATTGAACACGGCCCTGCACCTCGCGCCGCAGCCGTTCCAGCTTCTGGCGATGCTGGCATCTCGACCCGGCGAAGTCATCACTCGCGACGAGATTCAGGGGCAGCTTTGGGACGCTCACACTTTCGTGGACTTCGAGCGCGGCCTGAACCACTGCGTCCGCCAGATTCGTGCTGTGCTTGGTGACGATCCCGGCGCACCCACCTACATAGAAACCGTTCCTCGAATCGGCTATCGCTTTGTCGCCCCTGTCAAAGTGGACAGCCCTCCGCCGGCCAAGCCACGCCCCTCAGGACCACTCCATGTGTTTTCGCAACCGGCAGGCGTTCATCGGAAAGCAGGCACGTGGAATCGGCGGCGCTGGATCGGTTTGGCTGCGACGGCGTTTGTTCTGGCCTGCGTCGGCCTCTTGATTACTTTTCAGCGGGGGCGCAAGGCACTTCCGGAGGCTCCTCCCCGTTGGCAAATCGTGGCGGTCCTGCCCTTCGAAAACCTTACCGGCGATCCCGCCCAGGAATACCTGAGCGATGGCGTGACCGACGAGATGATTGTCCATCTCGGCAGGGTCAACCCCAGCCGCCTCGGGGTGATCGCGCGCACTTCAGCCATGAATTACAAGCACTCGGTAAAGCCCCTGCCTCAGATCGCCAGCGAGCTGGGGGTCAAGTACCTGCTCGAAGGGACAGTGAAAAGGTCCGGACAGACGATCCGAATCACCGCGCAGTTGGTTCGATCGGACGACCAGGCGGAACTCTGGGCTGACACCTATTACGGTCAGGTCAGTGCCGAGCGCATCCTCGCATTCCAGCAATCAGTGGCCGACCGCGTGGCCAGGTCACTCTCTCTGGTGCTGCCCGAAGTGCGCGCGCCGCGAAGCACAACAGCCAGTCAGGCCGCATACGAGGCTTTTCTCAAAGGCCGCTTTGAAGGGAAGAAACGCAATGAGGATGGTTTCCTCAAGTCGATCGAGTATTTCAAAGAGGCCATCGCGCAAGACCCTGGATACGCCGAGGCTTGGGCTGGCCTTGCGGACTCGTACAATCTGTTGCGCGAGTATTACGAGGGCCGGTCAAGCGACGCACAGGCGGCGTCGGGAAGAGACGCCGCCCTCAAGGCTCTGACTCTCGACCCAAACCTCTCTGAAGCGCACGCATCACTTGCGTTCAGCTTGTGGCGCTACGAGTGGAAGTTCCCTGAAGCAGAGTCTGAATTTCGCAAAGCGCTGGACCTCGGCCCGAACAATGCTACTGCGCACCATTGGTATGGTATGTTTCTGACCTCGCGTGGACGCTTCGATGAGGCGCACAACGAACTACGCCAGGCTGAGGAACTTGATCCGGTTTCTCCCATCATCATCACCAATATCGGGTGGGTAAGTTACTTTGCACGCGATTACGGCGCAGCCATCGAGAGTTACCATAAGGCCTTGAAGCTGGACAGCGGATTCCAGACCGCCGAGATGAAGCTGGCGTGGGCCTACGAGCAGAAGGGGCTGTGGCAGGAGGCGCTTCATGCGCGTCAAAGCTTTTACATCGCAGCCGGACATCCGGAAATCGCGCAAGCGCTGGCTGACGCCTTTTCACAGGGCGGTTACCCTGAGGTGTTGCGCACTATCGTTGCGGAGACGGAAAAGCCCTCCGCAGCACCCTATTACTCCGACTACGATAAAGCCAAGCTGTATGCAACGCTCGGCGACACCGACAAGGCGATGATCCTGCTTGAGCGAGCACGCGTCCGCCGCAGCGGATGGTTGGTTTATCTTGCCGTTGAACCGGCGTTCGACAAGCTACGCTCAAATCCGGTTTTCGCACATCTTGTCGACCAAACGGTTTCAACGCACCCGTTGTGACGCGTCTCGCTGTCCTGCTATACGAACACGGCGCACGCGCATTCAAGAGGCTGCCGGACTCTCTCGACTCACTCCTCCGACATAACGGGCAACGCGGACAGTGCATCTGACACAAAACGAATCCTTGGACATGCTGCAAGAGCAGCAATCTACACGGAAAAAACTGAGACGGTCAGTTCCATCCCGTTTGGGTCCAAAACGTCGACCGGGAGCTCAGTTGACATAAACAGCCCAATGCACGTTTCGAGGTTAATTTGCATCGATCAGTCCCGATAAACGCCCATGTGTTCGGCAATCGAAAATCTCCACGATCCCAAATCTCCGACATGTCTTTTGGTGGGATGGCTAAGACCCGAACCTAATCCGCCTGGCGCTGTTCCGGAGCAGCTCGAAAGGGGACCCCGACATACCCTGACGGAGAAACCATCGGGATTCCAAGCAGTACTCCTAGGCGGAGAATGCTCTCCGGTCCCTTTTACCGAGGCCAGATCCGAGTATCTGGCCGGAAATCGGGCGAGGCCGGGGAGATTCTCTGTATGTTATTGATTATAAAAACTATATGGCGGAGAGGGAGGGATTCGAACCCCCGATACCCTTTCGGGTATGCCGGTTTTCAAGACCGGAGCCATCAACCGCTCGGCCACCTCTCCGCAGTCTGCCGGTCCTCTTTGATTGTACGTCGAAT
>Ga0326727_10028378_pt1 | contig 10182 bp, 11 predicted proteins | sample MB2enrmetagenome_FD_207643 | JGI IMG/M metagenome (GOLD analysis project Ga0326727, IMG submission 207643) | Lab enriched peat soil microbial communities from McLean, Ithaca, NY, United States - MB29MY | ecosystem: Environmental > Terrestrial > Soil > Wetlands > Peat | place: USA: New York...
ACTGCAAAACATCTGGCTCTTCTCGCCTTTGCCATCGCGGGTTACGCCATCCTGCTCGCGTTTTTATTGCCGCTGTTGAACCGGCTGGGGGACACGGCGGCGGCGCTCGTGTTCATCAAGGCGGCCATTGCGCTGCTGACTTTGATTCTCGCGGCGCTGGTGGGAATGCAATTTCCGCCGGCCAACCGGCTGGAATTCGACGGCACCGTTGCGGGCGCGTCGCGCCTTTACACGGCGGATTTTGTCGGTGCATTCCTGGGCGCGTTGCTGGCCAGCACGCTCTTGATTCCGTTGATTGGCGTGACGGGCGTTTGCCTGCTGGCGGCGGCGCTGAATTTTACGGGTGGTATGAATACATTGTTTCAGCGAAAGGTTGCGATATGAGCAAAATCAACATTATTGCCCTCAAAACGATGCGCTGGAGCGGCTGGCTGTTGCTGCCGCTGGTGATGGCCTTTCTGCTGACCGGTTACATCATGGATGGCCGTTACGGCTTCAACAAACTGCTGGACGAGAAAACCGCGTTGACGCTCCACCGCATGTTCCACCTGCCGTTGATTGTTTTGGTGCTGGCGCATGTTGTGCCGGCGGTGTATCTTGCCTTGCAGCGATGGGGCTGGATTAAACATCGCCAAGATGCGTGAACCCCAATGATACATCGCGTCGTTTAACGGGAGGAATCTCGCGCCGCGCCGCCATCGGTCTTGGCGCGGCGGGTGTGATCGGCCTGGGGGGCGGGGTTTCGTTTTTCGATTTCTTCGCCAAATGGCGCGAGTCCGAGGCCCCGGCCGACACTTTCAAAGGCGACGCGCCGACGGGCGAGCTTTGGGAACTGTGGCAAAAACGCGGCTGGGTCAAAGAGGCGCGGCATTACCTCAAGCTCGGCCGCAACGTCCAGTGCAAGGTCTGCCCGAACAATTGCATCCTGGAGCCGGGCGACCGCAGCCATTGCCGCAACAAGGTCAACCGCGACGGCACCCTTTACACGCTGGTCTATGGCAACCCCTGTGCCTTCCACGTTGACCCGGTCGAGAAAAAGCCGCTGTTCCATTTCATGCCGGGCACATTGAGCTTTTCCCTCGCCACCTCCGGCTGCGTGTTCCGCTGCCTCAATTGCCAGAACTGGGAGATTTCGCAGAAGAAACCGGAGGAAACCAAAGACCCGCGCGGCGGGGAACTTCGTTTGAAACCCCCGTTGCCGCAGGGCCTCACCATGGAGCAAATGTCGCGCCTGAGCTTGTTCCCCAACGACGTCGTGGCCGTGACCGAGGCGCTGGGTTGCCCGTCCATTTCCTACACCTACTCCGAACCGACGGCCTTTTATGAATATACGCAGGACACCTGCAAGGCGGCGCGCGAGCGCAATCTCAAAAACATCGTCGTCACTTGCGGCTCCATCGAGGAACGGCCCGCCCGCGACCTGTATCAATTCGCCGACGCCGCGCATGTGGACCTGAAAGGCTTCGACGAGGACACCTATAAAAAACTCAACGCCGGCAAACTCTCCGCCATCCTGGCCACCACCAAAACGCTCAACAACCTTGGCGTCTGGTTTGAGATCATCAACCTCATCGTGCCTACCTACACGGACAACCCCGACGCCATCCGGCGCATGTGCGGCTGGATTGTCAAAGAGTTGGGACCGGACCGGCCCTTGCACTTCTCGCGCTTCCATCCGGCGCACAAACTCACGCATCTGACACCCACGCCCGTCGAAACGCTGGTCAAAGCCCGTGACGCCGCCCGTGCCGAGGGCCTGCGCTACGTCTATATCGGCAACGTGCCCGGCCTCGAAGGCGCGGGGACGACCTGGTGCCCCAACTGCCGGAAAGCCATCGTCGAACGCGACATCTTCGCCGTCACGCGCCTGGACATCACCGCCGGCAAATGCCGTTTCTGCGGCACGAAGATTGCGGGAGTGTGGGGATAAGACTTCCATGTTGAAAGAACCATTGGCAGACAAAGTGTTGCGCACGGGGCGCATTGTTCGCAAGCTCCAGGCGGCTTATCCGCAGGCTCATTGCGAATTGGATTATTCCAACCCGCTGGAGTTGCTCATCGCCACGATTCTCTCCGCTCAATGCACCGACCGCCAGGTCAATATCGTCACGGAGTCGCTTTTCAAAAAATACCGCTCGGCGCGGGATTATGCGGAGACGCCGATCGCCGAATTGGAGGGGGACATCCGGCGCATTGGCCTGTATCGCAACAAAGCCAAGAACATCAAGGCGGCCTGCCAGGCTTTGGTGGATAAAACGGGAGGCGAAGTGCCCCGCACCATGAAAGAGTTGACCGACTTGGGCGGCGTGGGACGGAAAACGGCCAATGTCGTTTTGGGCAATGCGTTTGGCATCAACGAGGGGATTGTCGTTGACACGCACGTCGCCCGGCTCTCGCGGCGGCTCGGTCTGAGCGATCAGGCGGCTCCCGATAAAATTGAAGCCGATCTGCAACGGCTCGTCCCGCGGAAGGATTGGACGTTGTTCGGTCATTGGCTCATCTGGCATGGACGGCGGCGTTGCGCGGCGCGCAGTCCGGATTGCGAGAATTGCGAGATCAAAGCCGATTGTCCGGCCGGGCGGAAGGTGCTGAATCCGAATCTGACAGCCGAACAGCGAAAAAAGTTGCGGCTGCAAATATGAGCGACCCGGGATGGTATTTGCTGCAACAAGGCAAACAAACCGCCTCTTACAACATGGCGCTGGACGAAGCCTTGCTGGAAAGCGCGCCGGAGTTGGGCCGTCCTGCGTTGCGTTTCTATGGCTGGCTGGAGACGGCGGCCAGTTTTGGTTATGCGCAGAAATACGCCGAGATCGGGCGGTGGACAACGTTGCGTCCATTGGTGCGGCGGCCCACGGGCGGCGGCCTGGTGCCGCACGACGCGGATTGGACTTACAGCGTTGTCATTCCGCCACGGCATCCCTGGCATCGCCTCAAGGCGGTGGACAGTTACCGGCGCGTCCATGAATGGATTCGGGATGCGTTTGCCAATCTCAACGTCGCCACCACAATGGCGTCTTCATCGCAAAAGGAAGTTCCAGGCCAATGCTTTGCTGGCGCGGAAGAATTTGACGTCCTGTGGCATGGCCGCAAAATCGCCGGCGCGGCGCAACGGCGGACGCGAACCGGATTGCTCATCCAGGGATCGATCCAGCCGCCGCCGATTCCCCTGGCGCGGGAAAACTGGCAATCCGCCATGTGCGAGGTTGCGCGGCGGCAATGGGCCGTCGAGTGGACCGCGTTGCGGATAACCGAACCGCTCGCCGAAATGACCCGCCGTCTGCAAGCCGCGAAATATTCACAAGCGGGCTACCATCAGAAAAGATAGCGCCACAGCACAAGCTGAGAGGCAGGCCGCCGGCGGGCGCATCCGTACACTGCTACCGTGCGAGCTGCCGATTCCCTCGCCCCACGAAATGGGGGCGGGAAGAGGAAGTTTTCCTCCCGCCCCCCCATCAAAATTGGCGCTACCCACATTAAAAGCCGTAATGTGGGTAGCGCCAATTTAAAACTGCATATTTCATTAGCCCATGTCAGGGAAAAAATAATCAAAAACATTGCAACATTGTAACATTGCAACGGGCGCATCCGTCCACTGCTGCCGTGCGAGCTGCCGATTCCCTCGCGCCACGAAGTGGACAGAGGGTTAGGGAGAGGGGTTCGTTCCGTCAATGGTAGCAGTGTACGGATGCACCCGCCGCCGACTCATTTGGCCGGCGGCGCCGGCGGGGTCTGCGGGGCCGGCGGCGGCGGTGGGGGTCTGAGGCGCGCAATTTCCTCGGCGTAGTGCTTGGCTTGGGATTTTTTGTGGAACTTTATGGCCAGGGGTTCCATCTTTTCATAGAGAGGCAGCGCATCCGGATAAGCCGGCGTTCCTTTGAGAAAGGCGTCATACAAGGCCAGGGCTTGTTCTTCCTTGCCGGACGCGGCCAGATTGTCTCCCAAGACCAGCGTTAAACGGACGGCTTGCAACGGGCTGGGATTGAGTCTCAGCGCTTGTTGCCAGGATTTTATGGCGAGATCGGATTGGCCTTCCATCTGGTACAAGTCGCCCAGTTTTTCCGTCAACACGGCGCTCCGGCCCGTCACATCCACTTCTAGCAAATACTGCGCCAACTTGCCCGGGGACAAGCCTTGGAGCAGGCTCAAATTCACGACGCGCAAATGCGACCACTCGATCAATGGGCTGTGGCGCGCGATCAGCGCCTCGTGCAGCATCCGCGGATCCGTCCCGAAGGGCCGGTAAAGCGGATCGCCGATCACGGTCGTTTGCCAGGACAGCATCGCTTGTGACGCATAAGCCGCCTCGCCGAAGCTGAAGCCCGCCAGCCAGCGGGAGAAAAATATTCCCACGTTGGGCGTGCCGTCCAAATAAGGCTCATCAACGCATCCCATGGTGGCCGTCGCGCCCTTGGCCAAAAACGGGCCGCACCAATTGTTGGTTCTGCCGCGCAGAGTGTACGCGCTGTAAGACTGCAGATGATAGGCAAACGCGCCGGGCATGAATTCCACCTTCGGTTGTGCGAACGGCCCCGAAGCGTGCGGATCATACCAACCGGCGTAAAGCGCGATTTGGCTCATGGGAAACCCCGCCGAAAATGTTTCCTCCTTGTTATCAACCACGGTTTCAAAGCCATGGTTGCCGGCGGCCACGGCGGCGGCCCCAATCCAGTCATCGCCCTTTTTTAACCCGCCATTGGTCAGGCCGCGCATGTCGAAGTAGGCCCGGCCCCACAAGCCGTTGCTCTCCGCTTCCATCGCCTTGTCCACCAACGCCCCGGCAATGGCGGCGTCAAGCCCGTCGAGGCGGGCGACGAGCAGCAGGCCGTTGGCCGGATCGAGCAGCGCCGCATTGGTCGCGCCATAAAACGGATTGCGCTGAAAGCCGGTCAGCATTCGCTGCGGATCGGGCCAGGGCAGCAGGCACAATTCAGAATCCACGGCCGCGCCGTTGCGGCGCAGCAGTTCCGGCAATTTTTCCTTGCCTGGTTCCTTCAAATTCCCATCCTCCGCAATCTTCAATGGGACGCCGTAACACAGAACGGCATAACGAATTTTTTCCTCCTTCAATTTTCGCGCTCCCGTGTTCGTGCTTCCGGCCTCCGGCTCGAACACCAAAAGTTTCTCCGCCTCCAGAAAGTGGAGCAGCGGATTCTCCAACTGGTCCCGATACTCGCCCCGCGTCATCGTCTCGGTCGTGGGCAGATTCAATCCGATCATTTGATTTTCCGGGACATGGCGCCGGGCCGCGTAATGGTCCGCCACTCCTTTGGACTCGGGCAATTGCGCGTTGTAGATCACGACCACGGCGTCGCCGGTTTCCGCGGCCGGGAGCGCGCCCCCGCCCGCGCCCGCGGCCAAAGCCAAAATGATTGGAAAAAATCGCATGGAATTAATGCGCCTCAACCCGCAATCCATCATAGGCGAACTCCACTCCTTCCGGCAACTCCCTTTGGGCCGCGTCGTGGTCGTAATCGTGGGTCAGATGAGTGAAATAAGTTCGTCCGGCCCCGATTCGTCTCGCGGCGGTCAGCGCTTCGTCCAGGCACATGTGAGTCGGATGCGGGGTGCGCCGCAAGGCGTCCAGCACGGCCACGGCCACGCCGCCAATGCGCTCCACCACGGCGGGCGGCACCTCTTTGCAATCGCTTAAATACGCCAGGCGCTTTGCCCCGTCCTGAATAAACAAATAGCCGGTGCTTCCCGCCTCACCATGCGGCAGCGGCAAAGGAATGACCTCCAAATCGCCCAATGAAAACGGCCCTGCAACGACATGCGGCTCGGGAATGAAATACCCCTTTGGAATGGACGGATTGCCAAAGGCATATTTAAAAACCCGCTGCAAATCGGCCATCGTGGCTGCGTTGGCATAGACCGGCAGCGCGGTTCCGCCGCGCAAATCGCAAAAACGCCGGCAATCATCCAGGCCCATGATATGGTCGGCGTGGGAATGGGTGAAGAGGACGGCATCCAGCCAGCAAATTTTTTCCCGCAAGATCTGCATGCGGAATTCCGGCGTCGTATCCACCACCAGCTTCACTGCCAAGGTTTCCACGTAGATGGAGGGGCGCGTGCGATGGTTTTTGGGATTGGCCAGAAACTCCGGCGGATACTCCTGGCCGATGATCGGCACGCCTTGCGACGTGCCGCTGCCCAAAAAAATAAAGGAAAAAGACATGGATCTAGTAATTTAACACTCCCAACGAGTGCCTCTCAAACACGCATTATAGCCCTGAGACAATGCCAAAAGATCGCCAAAACGCAACGACTCCTTGCGCAGGGAGCGCGTGCGTCTCGCGCGCCATGTTTGGCGTCCCGCCAAACATTTCTTTGCCAGGAAGCGGCAGTTTCGACATCAAACGTTTCCAATCGTGACACCCTTCATCCATTCATGCAGAATGCGCCTCCTTAAAGAATGTGCATCAATGGTTTTAGATTATGAGACTCCCCGGCGCTGAATCCGGCATCGTCCCGCGCCGCAAGGTTGAGGATTACTTGTTGAACCTTGAGCACCCGATTGGCGGCGGAAAGGCAAAGTTTTTTATGCATTTTGGATTTCAGCGTGAACGATGGGAGACATTGGCTGAGGTCCTGCTTCGTCATGCGCAAGAGAATCCAGTCACCGAAACTTTAACAGATGCGGACGGCATCACTTACGTCATCGAGGGCAGTCTGACGACCCCTTCGGGGCGACAACCCCGCGTGCGCGCGGTCTGGCTCGTCGAAACCGGCGGGCTTGCGCCCCGCTTCATTACCGCGTATCCTTTAGAGGCATGATCGCTGAACTCGATAGCGTGGCGTTGACCGTAAATCTGCCGGAGCATGGGCTGACAGCAGGTGACGTGGGCGCGGTCGTGCATGTTTTCAACGGCGGCAAAAATTTCATGGTCGAGTTCACCACCTTCGATGGTTCAACGGTTGCGGTGACAAAAGTTTCGGACGCTCAAATCCGTCCGCTATCGCGCAACGAAATCCACCATGCCCGGAAGTTCCAGCCTATAGTGCATTGACGCCGGGAATGCAGGTCTGGCAACTCTCGATCAACCGCTGGCAAAGAGCTTTGCGGATGAAACGGGTCTGGTGGAATTGCTGCATTGAAAAGCAGGATGGACGGCCAGTTAAAAAAGGCCACGAACACCGAAAGCGGAATAAAACAAAAGCCCTCTCTTTCCGCTCCCTCTCCCGCCGGAGGGAGAGGGCCGGGGCTTGTCACGCCAAAGCTTGGCGACGGCGGATGAGGGAAAGCAAGTAGAGGGCCGGGGTGAGGTCGAGCGTTCCTCTAACTTTTCTGCAACCCCACAAGGTCCAAAACGGTCCCGCTGGACGGACGCATCACGCTCCGCGTCGCAAGCGAAAAAACCAAATAACCAACTTGGGCATTCAACCCGCTGGCGGGCGAAACCTCGCCAGCCTTTTGCAGAGCGCAGACCACCTGAGATTTTCCGCGCAGCTTTTGCCAAGAGGGTTCATCATCCGGGAACAGCAAAACCCCGCAAAGGGTTTTCCTTCAATGAAAACGGCAGACTCGAAATTGACAATCATATTTTTCAGGAGTCCTCAAACGTCATCCCGGCCTTGATTATCAAGGCCTTGCAGCGTTTTGCGTCTGCCTGAATCATCAGGAATTTGCCTGAAAAACACCAAACAGTATCAGATTGCAGTATCAGATTTGGCCGAAACGATGACGCTTTCCTCGCTGCGCGTTCCCGTGTCGTCATCCGGTTTGCTCAAATCACGAAGGCCAAACCGAATGCCAACACGCAAACGCTCCGCCCCGACAAGTGCCTGGTCGTGTCGTCATTGTCCCCAGGATTGCGCCCCGGCTGCCCTCGCAACACTGGGGCCAATGCCGTCACCAACAGGGAATTAAACACAAGGAGAAAAAGCCGCTTTAAGGGTGTCAATTTTGGCTGTCCGCTGCCGCGGAATGGGGAGAAATCACACGGTGCTTTTACTCGCTCTCCGCCGCCGCGAGGGGCGGCAATCTTTTTCCTTAAGCAATTCGGTTTGACGTCAGTCCGTAGTTTCGCCAACCATGAGAACATGGAAACTGAATCGAAGACCAATCACAACGGAAGCCAAAACAGCCTGCCAACTCCCGAGATCGCCTATGCGTACGCCATAGCAATGTATTTTGCTCAGAAGTTTGAACTGAACCTGAGGGCCATTCTGTACACGGCGGATTATCACGATTGGGGTGAGCAGATAAAACTCGATCAACGCCAGTCCGAAAAATTTCAAGACGTTGACAGGTTTATAGACAAAGCGACCTGTGGTGATTTAATCAACAAGCTGAGAGCAACCAACACCATCAAAGGAAGCCGGACGAAATCCGCTTTCGGCGCATTCGCACGAAGTTGTACGCACCGCAACAAACTTGCCCACAGTTTTCTCGCAGAGCACAACTTGAGAGCAACCAACACCATCAAAGGAAGCCGGACGAAATCCGCTTTCGGCGCATTCGCACGAAGTTGTACGCACCGCAACAAACTTGCCCACAGTTTTCTCGCAGAGCACAACTTTGAGGGAATGAACGAGGAAGCAGAAAAGAAACTCCTTCATCAGTTGTACACGATGACTTTAGACCTGTGGGAAGCCTTCCGGATTTCCAAAGCGGTCCGAGAGCAAGCTGAGTATTTCGCGGATGAGAACCAAGAGATTCTAAGCGAGTTGTTTGTGGAGGAGACGAAATACGAAAATCCAAATCGTCACTATGCGACAAGGAAACGGAAGTAGTAATATTAAACGGCCTCCATAGCAGAATCTGTGGGTGAATCCTGAAGTGAATCGAATGTAACATACATGCCATCAATGAGTTACAGCGTGATTAAGCCCGCCAGCATCCGACCACTGGTTGCCGCCGGAGGCGGCCAAGCATTCCGGCAGCAGGCAGGCGAGCGGCGGCGAGGAGCTTCGAGCCTCCAGCTCGCGTCGCCGCCGGTCGCCACGCGTAACGGACTCGCCTGCCTGCTGCCGGAATGCGCCATTTTGACCCACAAATTCTGCCACAGAGCCATTAAACGATTGTTCGGAATTATCTTCGTCAAGATCAGTTTTTGCCTCTGTCGCCCAATTTGATGCGGTGGTTCCTCTTCTCTCTGCTTTTGTCAGATTTCTTGCTTGTTGCTCATGATCATAGCGGGCCGACGATTTCATTGGATATTGGCGCACCGTATTTGTACTTCGCCAATCGGATCATCACGGCTGTCTTAACCAAAGCCATCACCGCCGCAGATTGAAGCTCGCGCGGGCAGCCCATGATACCTCCCCTCCGATCAACGTGCTTTTGCAGGAGATCAGTATACGACTGGGCGATTTCGCCTCCCCGCATCATCAACGCATCTGCTGAAAATAGGCTGTGTTCTGTGATTTCCTCATTGACCATTCTCCAGCTAACGTCAACAAATCCATCTAGGTTTTTCAGATATGGCTCCCTAAGCGGCGCAAAGTCTCTGCCATACTTCAGCATCCACTTAACGAATGCTTCGACATCGTCGTGAGAGGGGATCGCGGGACGGTCGGAGGTCATGGCTTAATGTACCTCTTGATGGTTTTCTCCACCTTGGCCTCCACCTCGTGGTATTTCTTTAAATCTTCTTCCTTATCCAGATCAAGCAGGACAGCAAACAGGTAGAAAGGCCGGTATCCGATTTTGGGCTCGACGACGTAAGCGCCAACCCAGCCACGAGCATGGATGCCGTGATCCGCGGCCAGGCCCGCGCAGATTCTTGTGACGTTTTCTCGCCAGTACGAAATATCGCGCGGGGAAAGCCCCTTGAAGTTGAGCGCGAGGTAGAATTCAATTTCAGGTTCGGTATACATTGGCTCTTCTCCCGGCTAACGATCCAGAGCCGAGCCACGGCCGCTGGCGGCTGGCTCACGCCTCCAATTATGACTTTCAAATCTCATAATATACCACTTTCTCTCACCAGCAAACCTATCGCCAACGCAACCCAAACTCAAGTTTTCCTTAAACCGGGCATTCCAAGGTGGGCGATGACCCGACAGGAGGCGCTTTCCATTATCCATCCCTCAATTTCATCCCGCCATAGTCCATCTTCAAGCAACCCTTGGAGGCCAGGGCCGGGGGGGGGGGGGGGGGGGGGGGCGGGGGCCGGCGCCCCCCCCGCCCCCCCCGCCCCCCGCCCCCCCCCCCCAAACACACACACAAACCAGAGGAGG
>Ga0326727_10028380_pt1 | contig 10181 bp, 7 predicted proteins | sample MB2enrmetagenome_FD_207643 | JGI IMG/M metagenome (GOLD analysis project Ga0326727, IMG submission 207643) | Lab enriched peat soil microbial communities from McLean, Ithaca, NY, United States - MB29MY | ecosystem: Environmental > Terrestrial > Soil > Wetlands > Peat | place: USA: New York...
CGAACGGGCGAGCCAACTCGGCGCCCGTGGCGTCCATCCTCCGGCTTGGATGAAAAACCTGGCTATGTTCGAACCAGCGAAGCATCAGGACAATCAGCAGGCAGGCGAGCAGCAACTCGACCAACGTTCTTGCAGGCTTCGGTGCCAGCTTCATGGCTGGCCGGAGGTTACCATAGCCGGCCGGGCATGGCGAGTGGCAAGGAAGAGACGACGCGGCCGTATCAGGCAGGCTGCGGAGACACTCGCGCCCCCGGGTCCGCACACTGGAGCCCTTGGGGATGGCTTGGAAAGGCATACGGTGAATAACGGGCATTCCAAGGCGCGGTAAACTCAGCGGATGGGATGAGCCAGCCTACTATTATTATGGTACTATTATGGAACTATCATGGAGCTATCAGTGATCTATAAGGGATCTATCAGGGATCTATTATGGAACTACCAGGGAACTATCAAGGTACTATTAAGGAACTATAGAAGTGATAGGCAGGGGCTAAAGTGGGTCTTGGGGCGTGGGCTTGGGAGGTCAGGTCTCCCCTGGGACGGCCTACTCGTTTCGCAGGGCGGCCAGCAGATTGCCGCGCAGGGCATAGGAAGTCGCCAGCCAGGTCCAAAGCAGGCCGTTCAGCAGGACGGCGGCAAGAGTCAAGGCAAGGGAGCCGTAGGGCAGTTGGGTACCGGGGGAGAGGATCGCGGGCAGGACGGCCACGGCGGCGGCGGCGAGGCCAAGGGCAAGCCCTGCGCCGAGCAAGGCGCTGTGCTCACTCAACACGAGGCGATGCAGCAGCCGGGGGCGGAAGCCCACCGCCACCAGCAGGCCCAGTTCGCCGCGGCGTTCAAGGACGTTGCGCAGGACGACGATGCCGAGGCCGGCGCTGCCGAGCAGCAATCCGAGTCCGCCGAGGATTTGAAAAGTGCCCAGGTAGGTGTTCTGAACGGCATTGAACTCGTTCAACCGCTGGGCCGCGGGCGTCAGCTCCAGGCCGGCGTCCTGCAAGGCACGCGACAGGGTGGCGGAGACCTGCGCGACGGAATTTGAGGGGGCGTCTATCAGGAACATCCGGTAGCCGCTCTCGCCCGGGAACCGCCGGGTGAATTCGTCTTCGTCAATGAGCAGGCTGCCTTGCAGGATGGAGTTCGCCACGGCGCCGACCAGGCGAACCTTGAAGGGGCGGCCCTGCTCGTCCGTGTAATCAATGGTATCGCCGAGCTGCTTGCCCAGGGCCCACTCGATGGCATTGGCGTCGCCGATGGCGGGAACCGTGTCCGGGAGTGCGGAAGGCGGAGTGCGGAGTGCGGAATTGTCCGTCGGATGGTCCTGACGCCGGCTGCTACCAGGGCGGAGGAGGTCCCAACCTTGGCGGCGGTCGAGGCCCTTGGCGACGTTGGCGAAGGTGAAGCGGTTGGCCAGTAACTCGGGCTTTGCGCCCAGCAGGCGCGGCCTTTGCGCCCGGTTCAGGTTCAGGCAACTGGCCACGTCGCCTTCGTGCAGGCGCAGTGAGACCACGTTCACGCCAGCCAGTTGCTCGGCGCCCAGGCCATAGAACTCGCGCCCTGTCTTGGTATTCAGGTCCTTCACCACGGGCATCGTGGATTCGCCAATTAACGCGAACCCGCCCGTGCCGGAATCGCGCCGGCTGGGGTCGCGGTTCGCATCGAGTCGGAAGACGCCAATGGCCAAGATCACAAACGATCCGCACGCGAGCAGGGCGATGGTCGCCAGGCTCCGCTTTCGCCGGCGCGCGCAGCCGCGGACTCCCAACCCGCCGAGCGTCACGCGCGCCGCGCCGGCTCCGCGCGCCAACCTTCCCAGCCAGGCAGACGCTGCCGCAAGCCCCGCCACGAGCAGCAAGGTTCCCGCGCTGAAGAATACGTCCGGGTCAGCATGCTGCCCGCTCAAGAGCCCCCAGCCGACAATCGCAACCGCTGCCAGTCCCGAGGCCAGCGCGATCCAGGCGGCATGACCACGGGCCACGGACCACTGGCCACTGACCTCCCCAGCCAGCAAGTCCCGCGGAGGCTGCCGAGCTTGCTTCCGCAAGGTCAACCAGATGGTCACCGCGGCCACGACGGTGCTGGCGCAGAGGCCGATGCACAGGCTGGCCACGGTGGCATGGAATTGAAGCTGGGCGCTCCCGATGGCGCCACGCCAGACGGTGGTCAGAGCCCACAACATCGCCTTGGCATAACCGAGGCCGCCCAATACACCAATGAGACCGCCTATCAAAGCGAGCGCTACCCCTTCGACTAACAGCAAGCGCCGCACCTGCTTCGGCGTCAGACCGAGTGCCAGGAGTATGCCGACCTCGCTGGCCCGCTGTTCGAGCCCAAGCTGGAAGAGCAGCGCCATGAGCAGCAATGCGGCGGCGACGAGGAACAGGCTGAAGCCGAGGAAGAGTTGGCCGAAGTCCTGCGATTGGGCCGCCGACTTAAGCGCCTGCTCGCGGACGGCCTCGAAATGGAGACCGACTTGCTCGGGCTGCAAGTTCGCCAGGAGGTTGCGATATACAGCCTCGCGGATGGTGCTGGCGAAGGTGTTGGTGGGCACGTCGTACCTGATAGCGGTGAGCGACCCGAACCGGTTGGCCCACATGGCCTGACCAGCCGCCAATGTCACAAACGCTTTGGGCGTGCCGCGGTAGGCTTTCCAGTAGGCCTCGTCCTTTTCACGAATCGGATAAACGAGCGGGAAGCCCATGTCCCAATCCCGCGTGCTCTCGGCTTTGGCCAGGCCCGGGAACTCGGGCATCAGCGTCCGGTCGGCATACATGCCTTTGAGTGGCACATTCTGGCGCACTCGGAAGCTGTTCGTGCGTTCGGCCAGTCGGCTGCCGGAATCCACGATGTAGTAGCTCAGGGCAACGGAATCCCCGGGTTTGACCTGCAAGTCGTCGGCGAGCCACTGGTTAACGAGAATCTCGTCGTCACGCATGTCGGCCGGAACGAACGGGCCGTCGGCTGCGGTCACCATCGAATAGGGTGCGGCACGGTCTCCTGCGCGAATGAGGTTGGCCAGGTAGGTGAGGACGCGCACGCCGTTAGTGACAAGCTGATCGAAGGCGACATCATACGGCCCGTCCCCCTGAAAGGCGGGCCTGTAGTTGAGCACTACGGTTCTGGGTTTGAGGGCAGCGGCCAGGACCGATGGCTCGAGGAAGATGCGCGAGCTCGTCACCTCGACGAATGGCCGGATGTACTCACCGCCAGTCGCACTCTGCGGCTGTTCGACGGCGCGCACGGAAAGCCCGGCGTCTTCCGGCAGCCATGCGCGAGCCAGGTCTTCGTTCAGCCAGGGCAGGGCTAGTTCGTCGGCGAGTGGCCTTTCGCGTTTGGGTTGAAGGCTTCGGGCAGCGCGCGCGGCCAGACTGGCAGGATCCGGCTTGGAGTAAGTGCCGACCGATCCCGATACGCGAACAGGGAGTTGAGGCGCATGCCACAATAACCAGCGAGCTACTTGATTGCGCAGCCCATCCAACGGGCCGGACTTCGGTTTCACCTGGACTGCCCCCGCGACCAGCAAGTTGGCCCGGTCGGGGACACCGAGTTTGTCTGACAGAAATCCCAAGGGCAGAAACAAGTTCGCGGGCGGGGCGGACTGCGCGGTAAGGGCGAAGTCGCCGAGCAAGTCGGCGGTCAGGATCGCGCCAACTTTAAGGCGAAGGGCAACGGTGTCCTCATTGCGCGGGCTGATCACCGCATCCAACCCCAGGGCGCTGGGCTTGCGCACACGCAGAATAATCTCATCGCCTTCCCGGGCGCCGAGCTGCCGGGCCAGGGTTTGGTTGATGAACGCGGCCTCGCCGGACTTCCATCTTGTAAGTGGGCCATTGCCACGCTCGAAAGCCATCATCGTGACGCCATCGTTGTTAATCCTCTCCCTGTCGGCGCTTGACAGCATGTCCACAGTGGACGGGTGCTTCTCACGGGAGTGGCGGCGCGAGGCTGCATTTGGGTCACGAAGCCAGGCGCCGGGGGACAGCTTCCCCCAATCAGCCAGACGCGGCCATGACCCGGCAACGACGCCGAACACATTGACTCGGTTGGCGCGCGCGGTGCCGTCCTGCCGGGCAACGATGCCGGGAAGCGCCAGGGCCGAGGACTGCAGGGAAGCAGGGAGGGGATAGATAACGGAACCGGTCGCGGAGCCAGCTCGGACTGGGTGTGGAGGTCGGGTGTCACTCAGCCGCTCCCGGAGACTTGTCTGGAAAAGGCGATCCTGCGCGGCGAGGGCAAAGTCGATCTTGCCCAGCCGGCGCAACGCCATGTCGGCAAGACTCTCCCGGACCGAATCGCCCACCACGAGTGCGCCAATCAAGGCTGCGCTGCCGATCGCCGCGCCGATGACGACGCCCAGATGCGCGCGCGCGTGGAAGCCAAGGTTGCGGCGGATGAGCTGCCAGAAAGTCATACCGTCCCGCGCCTCCTTTTCCAGCGCGGATATTTCATACTTGCCAAGCCGGAGCGCCGGCATGTTGCCGGCTTACACGCTCCGAACGGCCTAAGCCGGCAACATGCCGGCGCTCTGGGCTTCGGGCATTCCGTGCAGTACATGACATAACCGGGTTAGCCATCCACTGTCGGCACGAGGCGGCCTTGCTTCAACTCCAGGACGCGCTCCATGCGCTGGGCCAGTTCATGTGCGTGGGTCACGATGATGAGCGTCACGCCTTCCTCGCGGTTGAGATCCAGGAGCAGTTGGCCGAGCTCGCGCGCTGAGGTTTGGTCCAGTGAACCGGTGGGTTCGTCGGCGAGCAAGAGCTGCGGCTGGTTAATGAGCGCGCGGACGACGGCCACGCGTTGGCGCTCGCCGCCGGAGAGTTCGCCGGGGCGATGGGACATCCGCTCGCCCAGGCCGACCCGCTTGAGGAGCCGTTCCGCCCGTTCGCTGGCGCCGCTGTGGGCCACCGCCTTGGCGCAGGCGAGGGTTGGCACCAGGACGTTCTCCAAGGCGGTGCATTGCGGCAGGAGGTAGTGGGACTGGAACACGAAACCGATCTGACGGTTCCGCACGGCGGCGAGTTGCTGATCGTTCAGGGCGCCCAGTTCTTGCCCGTTGAGCGCGACGGAGCCGCTGGTAGGCCGGTCGAGCGTGCCGATGATGTGGAGCAAGGTGCTCTTGCCCGAACCGGAAGGGCCAACGATGGCGAGGGATTCACCCTGGGCGAGTTCGAGCGATATGTCGTTGAGGACCGTTAAGGCGCCAGACTGGCTGGGCGAGTCGTAGCGCCGGGTAACACGGGTCAGTTTCAAAAGCGGCCCTGGCGATGCCATGCCTTAATGTGGTCCAAAAGGACGAGGAAAGCCTAGGAAAAACTGGCTGTGCGGGAGGGCGAGCGTCCCCGCAAGCCCTGGCTTGTCAGGGGGTCTGCCCATATCAGGGCTCGCCGGGACACTCGTCCTCCTGCAGACATTTCTACTTCCTGATGGCCTGCACGAGGGCGGCGACGCGCTTGGGGTCAACGGGGTTCGATACTTTGCCGCCGACCTTCAGGGACGTGCCGACAATAAAGCCGTCGGCGGCGGGCAGGAAATCGCGCACGTTCGCGAGCGCCACGCCGCTGCCCAGGAGAACCTTAGTGGCGGGAGCGGCGCGACGCACGCGCTCGACTTCAGCAATGTCCGCCGAGAGGCCGGTGCCGGCGCCGGAGACGATCAGCGCATCCACCAGGCCGCGCTCGACTGTGTCACGGGCGGTGTCCTCAATGGTCCAGTTGCCCAGCGGCACGGCATGCTTGACGTGGACATCGGCAAAGATCTGCGCCTGGGGACAGACGCGCTGCCGATAGCGCAACGTCTCGTACGCGTTGCCCTGGATCAGGCCCTGGTCGGTCAGCATCGCGCCGGTGTGGACGTTGACGCGAATGAACGCGCCGCCGCAGACGGCGCACAAGGCCAGCGCGGCTTGGGCGTCATTGCGCAGGACGTTGAAGCCAATAGGCAGTTTCACAGCCTGGCGGATAGCGCAGCCGGCAGCGGCCATAGCAGCGATGGTCTCGGGAGCAACGGAGCCCTTCGTGAAGGGCACGTCGCCGAAGTTCTCGATGAACAGCGCGTTTGCACCCCCCCGCTCATAAGCGCGAGCATCCCTCTCCGCGGACTCGATCACCGATTCCATATCGCCCCGCCAGCGCGGCGAGCCCGGCAAGGGCCGCAGATGGACGACGCCGATGAGGACCTTGTGGCGCAGGTCGAGAAGCGTGGTCATTTGCCGGCCTCCTTCTCTCGGCGCAGTTTCGCCAGCGCCGCCAAGGCGGCTTCGCTTTCGGCGGCCTTCTTGCTTTTGCCCTGGCCGCGGGCCAGTTCCGCTCCGTTATGATGCACGGTGGATTCGAAGATCCGGTCGTGGTCAGGCCCACTCACAGAAACCACCTGATATTGCGGTGCTTCGGAAGAGACGGCTTGAAGGAGTTCCTGCAATTCGCCTTTGGGGTTTTCGAGAATAGGGATCACTGAGAGCCCGCCGAAGGCAGCCTGGAAATGCCGGAGAATGAAGTCGCGGGCCGCCTCGAAGCCACCATCGAGAAAGATCGCGCCGAGCAGCGCCTCGTAAGTATCGGCCAGCGCCGAGGGCCGATCGCGGCCGCCATGCAGCTCCTCCCCATGGCTGAGGATCAAGTGCTGGCCCAGGCCCAGGTGCCGGGCGCGCTCGGCCAAAGTGCGGCGATTGACCAGCTTGGCGCGAGCCTTGGTCAGCGGGCCTTCGCCGAAGCCGGGGAATTTCTCGTACAATTCGCGCGTGAGCACGAGTTGCAGGACGGCATCGCCCAGGAATTCGAGGCGCTGGTTGGTCTGGGTGGGGGAGCCTTGCTCATGCGCGACCGAGGGATGGGTCAGGGCGAGGCGCAGGAAGGCTGGGTCGCGAAAGACATAACCCATCCGCTCTGGCAGCGTATCGTATCCGGTCTCGGCGGGCATGGGGTTGCGACAGGCGCGGGAATCCCGTTTCAGGAACGCTCCGGCGGTTTGGCTTCGGCCTGCGTTGCGGGCTCGGCTATTGGGGCGGCAGCCTCGGCTGCGGCGGCGGGGGGCGCTTCAGGCTGGCTTGGCTGAGGTTGAGGCGGCGGGTTCAGGCCATGTTCGAGCAGGTCGGCGACGTCGTGCTGGACCTGCTCGAGCTGGTTGAGCTGCAAGGCGGGGTCAATGATTGTGAATACGTCACCGGTGGCGGGTTGTTCGTAGATGAAAACCCGCTGCCCGTCGCGCACCATTTGCTCCTTCACTTTGAGCAGGCGCTTGCGTTCGAGCATGACCGCCAGGATATACCCGGCTGGAATGTAACGGGGATCGTTCAGCTCGATCAGTTTGCGCAGGAGCGACTCAGCCGTTTCCTTCTTAATCGTCTCAACCGGCGGCGGCGGCGCGGCATAGACGCCCTGCCAATAGGAGACGAATCCTTTCCGGTCGCGCGCGCCCTCGCTGTACTGCTTTTGCCAGCACGGCTCGCAAATATCGGAGCGCCGGAAGTCGGCCTTTTCGTCAAACAGCAGCGTGTGATACGTCTCCTGGTCGGCAAAGGGCTTGCCGCAGGCGGCGCACGCATGGGCGCGCGATTGAATGTTCCACTCAGTCATGTTCCAGTTGCCATTGCCCGATAGGGTAGAACCCCTACGCCCCGCTGGCAATCGGATCGGCAGGAATGCAGATTTGCGGGGTTGGGGGCCGAAATCAAGCAGAACTGAGCGGGCCGAACCGAGCGGACCGGGAACTGAGGGGGTGTTTCCCGATCCTGACAGCACAAGGTAGATAAAGAAAGCTGCCGTAGTAACACCCTATCGCAGGGAGGGGAGTCCGCTTTGAAATCGCCTTCGCGCGTGCTGCCAGCTATACTAGTGGCGATGCGTCTCGGGCCGCTGACATTAGTATCCAACCTGTTTCTCTCGCCGCTGGCTGGCTATACCAACCTGCCATTTCGCCTCACCGTGCGCGAGTTGGGCGGAGTGGGCTTGGCCACGACCGACCTGGTCAATGCCCGTTCGCTCCTGGAAAGGAAATCCAAGGCACTGAAGCTCATCGAGACTTCACCCGCCGACTACCCGCTCGCCGTCCAGTTGTTTGGCTCGGTGCCGGAAGAGATGCGCGACGCGGCGGCCTATCTCGAGTCGGTGGGCATCGCCTCCGCCGACATCAACATGGGTTGCCCGGTGCGCAAAGTGTGCCGCGTGGGCGGCGGTTCCGCGATGATGACGGAGTTGGCCAAGACGGCCCGTCTGGTCAAGGGAATGGTGGAGGCGGTCAAGATTCCCATCACTGCCAAGATGCGCCTGGGCTGGGACGATGAAAACATCACCGCCCCTGACCTGGCGCGCGCGCTCGAAGACGTCGGCGTGGCGGCGATCTTTGTCCATGGCCGCACGCGCGAGCAGGGATTCTCCGGCGCGGTCAACCTGGCCGGCATCCGCGCGGTGGTGGAGGCGCTCAAGTGGGTGCCCGTCATCGGCAACGGCGATGTCACCTCCCCGCAGGCCGCGAAGGTCATGCTCGAGCAAACGGGCTGCGCGGGCGTAAGTGTAGGACGGGGCGCTTTCTACAATCCGTGGATCTTCCAGCACACGCTGCATTACCTCAAGTCGGGCGAGCTTCTGCCCGATCCTCCGTTTGAAGAGCGCGTGCGGGTGATGTGCCGCCACCTGGAGTTGATGATCGAGGTGTTCGGTGAGGCCCACGGGTGCCGGATGTTCCGCAAAGTCGCGCCGTGGTATGCCAAGCGCTTCGGCCCGGCCAACGAGTTCAACAAGCGCGTGGTGCTCGTCTCGAGCCGCGCCGGGTATTACGAGGTCCTCGAATCCTACCGCCGCTGGCGGCAGCAGTTTGTGGATGAAGCGGGCGACTTGAAGCCCCGCTTCCGGCCCGCGCCCCTGGTGGCCTCGTTTATGGCGGGAGCCGGTGTGGGCCAAGCCGGGCACATCCCAGTGCCCAAGGGCCCGGTGGAAGTGTGGTGAGAAGGCGCTGTCAGCGATTCTGAGCGCCGAGGCCCCCTGGGGCCGCAGACCTCTCCTCCAGCGAGATCAGCCCGTTGGCGATGGCGTACTTGGTCAGCCCCGCCACCGAGTGAATATCGAGCCGACGCATGATGCGTTCCCGGTGCGTTTCGATAGTGCGGACGCCGATGTTGAGCCGGTCGGCAATTTCCTTGTTGCTCCGGCCCTCGGCGATAGCGACCAGGACCTCGCGTTCCCGGGGCGTGAGGTCAGAAAACGGTTCCTTCTTCCCGCCGCTGCTCACGAACTCAGTCAAAGCCGCGCGCGCAATCTCCTCGCTGAAGTAGGGTTCGCCGGCGTGCACGCATTCAATTGCGCGGAGCAACTCTTCCGGCGGTGCTTCCTTGGAGACATACCCGTGCGCGCCCGCCTTGATGACCCGGAAGATGTAATCCTTGTTGGTATGCACGGAGAGGACCAGGACTTTGATCTGCGGGGCCTCTTTGCGCAGAACTTCGGTGACCGCCAGGCCGCTCATGCCCGGCATACTGATGTCCATCAGTACGACGTCCGGCCGCAGCTCGCGGGTCTTGCGCAGGGCTTCCTCCCCGTCGGCCGCCTCGCCCACGACCTTAAGGTGTCCTTGCCGCGCCAAGCAGGACTGCAGACCCTTCCGGACCACCGGGTGATCGTCCGTTACCAGCACTTTGATGATCTGTTTCTTCGCGCTCACCTTCCGTCTTGCGGGCTGAGAGGCGACATTGCCACCCCCGCTCTTATCGACGCGGCCCGATTTAATCAAATCCTTCATCAGAAGTAAAGGGAGAAAGTAGTGCGGACGACGGTGGTTCACGAGACTGGCCTGTGGACGATGCCAAAGTCCGCGGCGTTTGCACGATTCCGCCGCCGCCGGGTTGCATGGCGCCGTATATCCCCGGCGCCGAAATGAGTATGATCCATTCCGACAAGCGTGCCTTTCGTAACTGCTGGTTGCCACTAGGAGATTCCCGGGGGCCACAGCCAGTGCGGTTTTCCGTCCCCTTCGGAGCGCAACCGGGCCGACAGCGAGCTTGCCACATTCCGCCGGCATTGGTATCCACACGCCCGATGAAAGCCGGTTCAAGCGTGTCTTAAGCCAGCGCCATGGAAATCAGTACCATCGGGCGCCCACGCAATGTCGGCTGGGTGCGGGCCGCTGCACTGCTTTACGGCGACTGGGGCACCAGCAAAGCCTACGTCATCGGCTTGGCAGTCGCGGCGGTGGGT
>Ga0326727_10028381_pt1 | contig 10180 bp, 9 predicted proteins | sample MB2enrmetagenome_FD_207643 | JGI IMG/M metagenome (GOLD analysis project Ga0326727, IMG submission 207643) | Lab enriched peat soil microbial communities from McLean, Ithaca, NY, United States - MB29MY | ecosystem: Environmental > Terrestrial > Soil > Wetlands > Peat | place: USA: New York...
ATTCCCATGAGCGACTCGCGGGGACGGTCGATCGCCGTGGAGAGTAATAAAATCAACGCCCCGGCGACGAAGAGAACCGGGACGATGGGATAGCCGAGGGTTCGGTAGGGACGGACCATGCCAGGGCGGCGAATGCGCAAAACAATCACCGCTGCGGCGGTCATCCCATAAAGTATCCAACTGGCAAAAATTACAAGGTTAAATAAATCATCGTATTTTCCTGTGAGCACCAGTACGGACGCCCAGGCACTCAACGCCGCAATTGAAACAGCGGGCGTGCGGTGTTGAGGGTTTACGCGGCCGATGGCGGAGAAGAAATATCCTTCGCGCGCGGCTGCGTAGGGGACCCGCGAGCCGGTCAGAATGGAACCGTTGAGGGCGGCGAAAATGCTGATCATGGCGGCGATGGAAACGGCATTCGCGCCGGGAGCGTGCCAGATTTTCCGCATCATGTCGGCGGCTACCCGGTCGGCGCCCGCCACTTCATGGGGAGTCATTACGCGGAAATAGGCGGCATTCGCCAACATATAGATGGCAATTACGGCCAAAGTGCCGCCAATCAGCGCCCGTGGGAGATTTTTCTGCGGATTGCGGATCTCCGACGACACCATGCTGACGTTATTCCACCCGTCATAGGCCCACAGCGCCGCCACCAGGGCGGCAATGAATCCGGTGAAAGTCGCCGTGCCCACGGGAGCGGCGGGCGCGCTATGCGGCTGGCCGAGAACCAGGCCGGCGACAATCACCACGGCGATGAGGGCCACCTTGACGATGGTGACGCCAACCTGCACCTCGCCGCCGATTTTCACTCCGAAATAATTCAGCCATCCGAGGAGGGCAATCAGCGCGATGGCGAACAATTGGCCCCAGCGGAGCTCGAGCGGCCCTCCGTGCGGCCCAAGAGGCAGGGGAAGGGTATAAAACACGGTATCGAGCGGGGCGAAGAAATTCGACAAATAAACAAAGAACGCGGTGGCCAGAGTGGCGATGGAACCGCTTTTGGCGACCCACATCTGCGTCCAACTGTAGATAAATCCCCAGAGCGGGCCGTATGCCTCGCGTAGAAATACATACTCGCCGCCGGGTTCCGGCATGGCGGCGGCCAGTTCCGCGTAGCTCAGCGCTCCCGCCAGCGAGAGCAGGCCGCCGACCACCCAAATGACGAAGACCCATTCCACCGATCCGACCCGCTGGATCATGGTCTTCGGCACCAGGAAAATTCCGCTGCCGATGACGGTGCCGACCACAATCGAAATGGCCGACCAGGTACCGAGATCGCGCTTGAGTTCGGTGCGGGACGTTTCCATAGATTACCTTTGCTTTTGAAAGAGGGACGCGGCCGCGCCGGCGGCGAATGTCACGGTGGTTCCGATCAGCACGTACCACGTGAAGGCAATGGGCGTCGCCAGCCACACATACAGGATGGCGGCGATGCCGGCAGCGACACCCACCATGGTCGCGCCCTCGCCGGGTCTGGTGGTAAGCACTCCCAGCAGGAAGACGCCGAGCAGGACGCCGGAAGGAATGGAAGCGATGGATAATCCCGCCTCCAGTACCGAGCGCGACTGGCTGGCCCGGATGGCGATGGGCAGCATCACGGCGCCCCAGCAGACCGTCGCCAACCGCGCCAGTTGGAGGGAACGTGCCTCGCTCAGGTTGCGTGCCTGGGTTCGAATAAAGTCCACTACGGTGGTGGAGGCCAGGGAATTGAGGGCGGCGCTCAGGTTCGCCATGGCGGCGGCCAGGATGGCGGCGATGGCCAGGCCGGCAACTCCCACCGGCAGACTCTTCCAGATAAACAACGGATAAATGCTGTCCAGGCGGTCGGGAGCGGTCAGGTGGTGGTCGCCGTAGTAAACATAGAGGAGTAGTCCGATGAGCAGAAAGAGCGTGAATTGGACGGCGATGACCACCCAGCTGGCCAGCAGAGCGGTGCGGCTCTGGCGTTCATCGCGGGCGCTCAACAGGCGCTGCACCATGAGCTGATCGGTGCCGTGGCTGGCGGTGGTGAGGAAACAACCGCCCGCCAGGCCGGCCCAGAAGCTGTACTTGCGCGCGAAAAACTCCATGGTGGGAGCGAAGCGGAAATCGAAGATGGCCAGTTTGTGAGCTGGCGCCGCAATGGCGACCACGTGGCTCCATCCGCCCGGGATTTTCCCCAGGATGACGAAAAAGCTGACCGCGGCGCCGGCCACGTACAGGGTCATTTGTACCACGTCGGTCCAGATGACCGCCGTCATGCCGCCTTCGAAGGTGTAAAAAAGTGTAAGCAGCACGATCAGGACGATGGAGGCGACTTCGCCGGTGTTGAGCACGACGGCGATCACCAGGGCCACTCCGGCCACCCGTACACCTTCGGCCAGCACGCGCGTCAACAGAAATATGGATGCCGTAAGTTTACGGACCCGCTCACCGAACCGGCGCCGCATCAGCTCGTACGCGGTGAACATCTCCCCCCGGAAGTACTGCGGCAGCAGCAGAATGGAGATTGCGATACGCGCCAGAAGATAGCCGAGGACGATCTGCAGGAAGCCCAAATTACCGCCAAACGCCAGGGCCGGGGTGCCGACAATGGTCAGGGTGCTGGTCTCGGCGGACACAATCGAAAGGCTAATTGCCCACCAGGGGGCTGTCCGGCCGCCCAGGAAGTAATCGCGCAGGTTTTTCTGGCCGCTGCGGAAGCGTGCCCCGAACCAGGTAATGCCTGCCAGATACGCCAGGATGATTGCGAGGTCGAAGTAGCGCATTTTTAGGCTGCGGCGTCTTCCAGCATACCGTTGATCTGTTATGATTTGGGATTCGGAACTTCCTTGCCGGTAACGGAGTCAATTGAAGTTGCGCCACCAGTGTGGTTCGGCTATACTCCGCAATTATCCACGCACGCAAGCTTTGGAGATCGGCGGAGGTTGCGAACGGGAAACGATCGACAGACTGGATCGCGGATTAGGCAGGAGGCTCGAAGGTGCACAAATACATGAAAACTATTATCGGAACGGCGGCAGTCGCTGCGCTGGGTTTGGTCGGACTGACCACCACGGCGCACTATGCCAGCGCGCAAGCGGCGGCGGCACCGGCAGCGCAAGCGCCCGCCGGCAAGAAGGCGAAGCAGGTTAAGGATACAGGCGAATACGACATTTTCAACGAGGTGGTCAAGGACAGTACCGCCAATCCGCCCAATCCCAAGAAATTCCTGGCCGACCTGGATTCGTGGTCGCAGAAATATCCCAGCACGGACTTCAAGGACCGCCGCGTCATGTATTACATCCAGGCCTATACGTCCGACAACCAGGCAGCGAAGGCGGTGGATGCCGCAAAGCCCCTGATCGACAAAGGGCTGGACGGCATAAAGGAGGGTCTGGACGACGACCCCATCGTGTTGCAGGCCTTGTTCATGACCTCGCGTGCCGCTTTAGTTTTGGCGGCTACCGGGGCACCGTCTCCCGAGGAACTGGCCACCGGCACGAAGGCGGCCGAGATGCTGGGGGATTTCGGAAAGATCTATTTCGCCCCCGAGAAGAAGCGGGCTGACATGACGGCCGACCAATGGGCGCAGGGTCTGAAGCAGGTGGACGATCAGGCGAAGGCCACGCAGTTCCAGATCGCGCTCTATCCGGCCGCTTCCACTTTGAAGGCGAGTCCCAACGATCCGGCAACCTGCGCCACGGCGGAGCCGCTCTTCAAGCAAGTGGCGGAGAAGTATCCGGATGCCGGCGTGGTCGCCAACCAGTTGGCGTCCGTCTCGCGCTGCCAGCAGACCAAGGATCCCCTGAAAGTGCAGCAGGCGCTGTACTATTGGGCGCGCGCGGCGGGGGATCCCGTGGGCGGTATCGGCGGATTGGACGCGGACGGCCAGAAGAAACTGGACGATTACCTCAAGAGGGTCTATACCACTATCCATGGGAGCGATGAAGGTCTGGCGGATCTGAAGGCGTTGGCCGCGAAGTCGCCGAATCCGCCGGCGGACTTCAAGATCAAGACGGCCAGCGAAATCGCCGCCGCCAAGGAGGAGGAATTCCGCACCAAGAATCCGCGGCTCGCCATGTGGATGAGCATCAAGGGCCAGCTCGCCGACACCAACGGGCAGCAGTACTTTGAAGAGTCGTTGAAAGACCACGATATGTCCGGCGATGGCGGGGCAAAACTGCTCCGCGGTATCCTGATGGAGGCCAAGCCGGCGTGCCGCTCCAAAGAGCTCCTGGTTGCCGTTCCGCTGCCCGATGCCACGGGGACGCCCACGGCGGAGATCACCCTCAAGCTGGATCCCCCATTAACCGGCAAACCCGAGACGGGCGGGGAAATTCTCTTCAACGGTGTGCCCGAGGCGTTCACCAAAGAGCCCTTCATGCTGACCATGGGCTCGTCGAAGGACAAGATCGACGGTTTGACGTTGAGTCCTTGCGCGGCGGCGCCCGTCAAGAAAGCTCCCGCGGCTCCCAAGAAGGGTGATTAGTAGCTTCGATTGATATAGGAAAGGGGGTGGGACACTCACCCCCTTCTTTTGCCTGCAATTCCCTCCGTTTGGCATTCGCTTCCCGCCCACGATACAATACCAGTAGTGAAGTTTCCGATTCTTCCCAGATAAGCTATGCCGATTTACGATTATAAGTGCCACCAGTGCGGTCAAACATTCGAGGTCAGGCAGAGGATTTCTGAAGAGCCTTTGAAAGTCCACGAAGGCTGCGGCGGCGAAGTGGAACGTTTGATTTCGGCGCCTGCGCTGCATTTCAAGGGCACAGGCTGGTACGTCACCGATTACGCCAAGAACGGCAAGTCGCCATCGACTTCGACGGCGGACAGCAAATCGGACACCAAGAGCGAGCCGGCCGCCGCGTCCAACACGGAGAGTAAACCGGAGACCAAGAGCGAAGCCAGCCCGGCGGCGAAGTAGACTGTGGCTGCACGTCCGCAGGGACTGGCCGGGCTGTCGCCCGGCTGGGCAAGCTAAAGCTTACCCCACGCGGGACATGCCTCAGCTTGTCCAAGCGAGCGAAGCTCGCCGGGGCCAGTAGGGCCACGACCGCCCTTGCGGTCGCGGTAAAGACGAACCGGCGCCCTACAGAAGGTCGTGGCGATTCCGTTTTTCGAGGGTTTTGACGATGTCGCCGACCTGTTGGGCGCGATCGCGCGCGGCCACCAGCAGAGCGTCCGGCGTGTCCACTACGATCAGATCTTTCACACCCAGCAAGGCGACGGTCTTGCCGCGGGCGTCCACGAAGTTATCGTGCGCATGGAGGCAGACGGAATCGTTTGCCACCACGTTGCCGCAATCGTCCCGGCCCATGAGTTCATAGACGGCGTTCCAACTGCCCACATCGTTCCATCCGAAATCGCCGGCCGCGATCCCCGCCACTTTTTCGGCTTTTTCCAGGACCGCGAAATCGATGGAGATGTTATCGCACAAAGGAAACGCTTTTGCCAGGCGATCGGCAAAAAGCCGCGAGCCGAACGGCGGCAGGGCGGCCAGAATGGTGGCGGTCTTCGGTAAATGCCGGCGCAGTTGCTCCAGCAGAACATCGGTGCGCCAGAAGAACATGCCGGAGTTCCAGTAGAAATTGCCCGCCGCCAGATACCGTTTAGCCTTCGGCAGGAGGGGTTTTTCGTGGAAGCGCAGCACCGCGAGCGGAGCGTTGCCTCCCGCTACGGTCCCGCGTGGGAACTCCACATAGCCGTAACCGGTTTCGGCCCATCGCGGCTGGATGCCTACCAGCATCAGGTTTCCGGCAGCTGCGGCTCTCATCGCCGCGCGGATTACGGCGCGATAGACTGCGTCCTTGCTCACCACGTGATCGGCGGGGAAGATCCCCATGACTGCGTCCGGGTCGCGCGACTGCAGAATTTGCGCGGCCAGTCCGATGGCCGGCGCGGTGTTGCGCTGCGCCGGTTCGGCCAGGATCTGGCGCCGCGGAATTTCGGGAAGCTGGCGCACGATGACGGCGCGCAGATGGTCGTTAGTGAGAACCCACATGCGCTCGGGCGGGATGACGGGCGCCAAGCGATCCACGGTGGCTTGGATCAGAGAGCGCTCACCCATGACGTTGAGCACCTGTTTGGCGGAACGCTTGCGGCTCAGCGGCCAAAATCGCGTGCCGCGTCCTCCGGCGAGGATCAGACCGTAATGGTGGCGGTTCATTTTAGTAAGAGGGCGGCTTCAGGCCGGGCTGGCGCCCGGCGGGGCAAGCTAAAGCATACCCCACTCGCGCTGTCTTCATGATCTTCGGCGGGGCGTAGCGCCATGAACACTCCCTTGCGGTCGCGGCTCATTAGGGCTTAGTTCAACGGATACGAGTGTATCAAACGGAAGGTCCGCTTCCATCGGGTTTTGGTGGGGAAATGCTCCAACAGATCGAGGATATGCCGGGGACTGATGGCGGTATTGGTGAGGTCCGCGGTGGGGGCATCGTAGGACCAATAGATGATGACCGGCTTGCCGATAATATTGGCGCGCGGAACAAAGCCCCAGTAGCGGCTATCCGACGAGAGATCGCGATTATCGCCCATGGCGAAGTAATAGCCGGGCGGCACCACCACTTCGCCGTTCACCACGTGATGGCGGAGCATGTCGGACGCGGGCGACGGTACGTGCACGTTGGGAATCGGAAATTCATCGCGGTAGGGATCGAAATATTCGGCCTTATGGTACACGTACGGCTCATACACCGCCTTGCCATTGAGAATCAGATTCTTGTCGACGAGGCGTATGCGGTCGCCCGGGATGCCGATACAGCGCTTCACGAACGTCTGGCTGATGTCGACCGGGTAGCGAAATACGATGATGTCGCCGCGTTTTGGCTCGCGATACGGCAGTAAGCGGCTGGTGACCGATCCGCCGGGCGGTGCGTCGGCCAGCTTGTCCACCAGCAAGTGGTCGCCCACCAGGAGGGTATCTTCCATCGATCCCGTGGGGATCACGTAAGCTTGAATGAGAAATGACGTGCCGAACAGGAGCAGAATAATGGTGACGGTCCACTCCGCGACGAAGCTCCGCGGCTGCGGGGATTCCGGAGGCTGCTCCTGAAGTTGGGGCTGTGGCTGCGGTTCTTCCTGGTCAACGGTACTACCAACCTCGATCGGGTTCTCTGGGTCCACTGATCCGTATTTTATCGGAAATCCTTGCTATTCTGTTTTGAGACCGGCAAAGTCCCGCAAAACGTGAGCACGATTTCAACCAACCCCGCATCGCATGCCACCTCTGCCGCTGCGCGGCAGCGCGCCGCCATCGTAGTCGCGATGTGCACCATTCTGGGCGCAGTGGCGCAGATCCTGATCAAAGTGGGCATGACGCCGGCCCACCTGGATCCCGCCGGGAAAACGCCGGTCGCGTTGGTGCTGGCGCTGGTGACGGACATCCCCCTGGTTGCCGGCTATGTTTGTTACGGGTTGTTCACCGTGGCCATGGTGCTGGCGCTGCGCGAAGGCGAGCTATCCAAACTCTTCCCGATTATTGCGCTGACGTACGTATGGGTGACGCTGCTGTCGTATTGGCTGCTGCACGACAGTCCCAACTGGTACAAGAACGCCGGAATCGCGATCATCGTGATCGGCGTGGCGATCCTGGGGCAGGGAGGAGAGCGCAAATGACGCCTATGCTCCTGCGTTCCATGCTGCTGGTCTTCGTGGCGTCAATAGTGGGCTCGTTCGGAGCGGTCTTCCTGAAACTGGGGGCATTGCGGCTGAACGGGAACGTGTGGAGCTTCGCCAACTCGCGGCTGGTATTGGGAGTAAGCCTCTACCTGGCTTCGTCGGTGATCTACGCGATGGGCGTCCGCGGTGGCCAGCTTTCGGTTCTCTACCCGCTGGTGTCGTTGGGGTATGTTTTTACGCTGGTCTGGTCGAAGCTTTTCTTTCATGAGCCGATCACGCGCTACAAAGTGGCGGGCCTGACTCTCATTCTGGTTGGTGTCTTCCTGGTGGGTGTGGGGGCGTCGCGGTAGAGGGGGCGAGCTTCGCTCGCCTAAGCCGGCGACAGCCCGGCCCTGGCCTGCGTGAGATTTCAGACGCACTACCCTGGGAGCCAGTCGCTTCTTTACCCGTGTGCCGCCTTAGTGCGTGTCAATGGGGCAACCACCGGCCGGACGATACGCCGGAATTCCGATGTGAGCATGTGGATCACATCGCGATGCGTCCCGCCATTGAACGCGATCATGCGTTCTTCCGCCATGGCGGCATCCAGATACACCGGCAGCATATACAACTGTCCCACCGGCGGCATGGCGCCCAGTTCGCAGTCGGGGAACAGCGATGCCAGTTCATGTTCGGTTGCCATGCGCAACTGTTGCAATCCCAATTCGACACGCACTTCCTGAAAATCAACCAGTTGATTGCCGGGCACCACCAGCATGGCGTACCCGATCTCGCTGTGGATGACTACCGTTTTAGCAACCTCCGCCGGGGGCAGGTGCTCCGCTGTAGCGACCTCGCGGGCCGTATAAGCGGTTCTGTGAACAGAGTGAGTGTAGACGGCCTGCTTGGCCTGAAGAAAGTCGCGTAGACGTTCGAGAAGCGGCATAACCACCTCCGCTACCTGGATTGTACTCCCTCCATTTCCGGCGGGATAGACATGCGCGACAAAAAGGCCTATATTTGGGTGGGAATTGGGATTATAGAAGGTGAATATGAGAAAACTGTACGGGGTGCTGGCAGCCGCGGTATTGTTGACGGCTTGCGGCGGGCCGGAACGGCGCGAAGCGGCGTCGCTTTGTAAGGCGCTCAGCCAGAAACAGGCGGACCTGGCCGCCGTAAACAACCTCGAGAGGGAGCTCATGGGCAGCGTGCGCCCCTGGTGTGATGGCATCATCAACAATGGCGGCGGCAAGGGCAAGGAACTGGAGCAGAATGCCGAATCGGCCAAAACCATGGCGTTCTCGGCCAGCGAAGTGGCCAACCAGTTAGGCCATCTGCGGCAGGCCATCTACGATCTCCCGCTCCAGCAGGAATACCCGCAAAGTGTGCGTAGCACCGTGATCAACCAGATGATGCAGCGGCAGAAGAAGCTGCAGGAGGTGCGGCTGGCGCTGGAGGCGTCCTCGGCCGGCTTCCTGGATTTAGCGCGCAGCAGCGCGTACAAGGGAGACAGTTACCCGCCGGAGATCGACAAGGTGAATTCGCTCACCTCAGGATACGTGATGCCGGAGGACGCGCTGGCCAAGGCGATCGGCGAGCTGAAAGTGAAATATACGCTCAAGGACGTGGATCTGGCGGGACGCACTTAGGACGCGGCGCGAACTGCCGGCGCTGCGCCCGGTCGCAAGAAAAACAGAATTGGCCACGGATGCACACGGATAAATACTCAGCTTCTTCTTATCTGTTTGCATCCGTGGCCAATAACGCTTTTGCCTCCAGGCAGGAGCGCCTGCGCCGCATTTATTTTGGTATCGGGTCGCCGCGCTTCAGCAGATACGGGTTGTTGTAAGCGTCGCGCAACGCTTGTTTGGCGGCTTCCGGATTGCCGCCGCGCCCGCCGCCCAACGGCCCGAGCTGCATCGCCAGCTGCTGAGCCTGCTGCAGAAGCTCCGGCGACGGAGTTCCCGATCCCAGTTGCAGCAGCTGTTTCCGCAAGTCCTCGAGCTGTTGCACGAGCCGCTGCCTCTCCGCCACGATGACGCCGGGCGGCGGCGGCTCCGGGGGAACGCCGGTCATGCCGGCCCACGTCATATAGAACGTCCATTTGGGCTGGGCCTTCAGAATTTCGGGAGAAGGAATGGTTCCCACCTCACCCAGCGCGATCGGCTTGCCGTCGGCGATGGTTTGAATTTCGTAGTAATAGCGATCGTCCAGGGTGCGGTAGTTGTCGTAGCTGACTACGTCGCAGTAATTCTTCCCGGGGAAGAAATTATAGAACTCACCGCCCGGCGCGGGGCCATTCTGGTTCCAGACCCAGACCAGGTTATTGAGGTGGTGCACGTTGACCATGCGGTTATACACTTCGCGATACAGCATCGCGGTACCGTACGGTCCGGGACGGCCGCCCCACCAGAAGAATGTGCCGTTATTCTCATGCATGGGCCGCCAAAGCACCGCGATATGCGCGTCCTGCAACTGCTTCAAATAAACTGCCGCGGTGTCCATGTATTTTTCCCATCGCCGGTGAAGCGGCGAATCGGACGCGATCAGCTCCTGCCACTGATCGTCGCTCAGGCGGGCCTGTACGCTGCCGCTCCAGCTCGCTCCCGGCTTCCCCGGC
>Ga0326727_10028382_pt1 | contig 10180 bp, 7 predicted proteins | sample MB2enrmetagenome_FD_207643 | JGI IMG/M metagenome (GOLD analysis project Ga0326727, IMG submission 207643) | Lab enriched peat soil microbial communities from McLean, Ithaca, NY, United States - MB29MY | ecosystem: Environmental > Terrestrial > Soil > Wetlands > Peat | place: USA: New York...
GATTCGCGGCCGTGTGCGCGGAGTGACCCGTCAACTGAGGCACGATGGCCTGGAAGCTGGAGAAATCCCGGGGAGATTCCCAAAGGCTAGAGGCAACCGCCCTGTTCCCCGATCCATCAATTGAAAGGTAATCGGAGTGGTGCAAAATCTGGGGAGAGGAGTCACACTCGCCCGGGGCGTGGGCCGGCAATCACCATGCGAAGGGTTCGGCAGCAACTCCCGCTCGCTTTTCTGACGGCATCCGTCATTCTCGTCGCGGCACTCCCTCTTTACAGCGGGAAAGACCTGAACAACCCTGACAAAATAGGGCATCGAAATGTCGCCCATAGATGCCTTATTTCACCCGAGAAGGAAGCTGCAATTGTGAAAGATTTTGCCCCGCGATTCGAGCAAAGCGTCGAAATCGTTCAGGATCCCGTCATCCAACGCTACGTATCCAAGGTAGCTGAGAACCTGGCGCACAACTCGGATTGGAAAGGTCCGGTGATCGTTAGGGTGGTAAAGTCGCCCGTCGTCAACAGTGTTTCCCTGCCGGGCGCGTTTATCTACCTAAGTTCGGCCTTGGTGCTTAAGGCGGAAAATGAGGATCAGGTGGCTGGGGCGATTGCCCATCAAATCGCGCACGCTGCGGCACGGCACTGGGCATCTGAGCTCACTAAGTCGACCATCCTGCAATTCGGGGTGCCACCGTTGATCTCTTTTTCCTCTGCCAGTTCCCCGCCCATTTACACGACGACGGGGATGCCGGTTTCATCGGCATGCTCAGGATTCTTGGTTTATCACTACGACCCTCAAGGCAGGCCCTCCGCACCGTACCTTGGGGATTCGCTTTATGCAGCATACATGCCCGGCGTACCGCTCACCTTTATCAAATTCCGCCGCCAGGATGAGTTGGAAGCCGATTACTTAGGCCTCCAGTATATGTATAAGGCCGGCTACGACCCCGGCGGGTACGTTGACCTCCTTCGAAAACTCGCCTTAATGCAACCTCCATCACCCTTGCCGGATTCCCTCCAGGCCATGCCCCCATTTTCGGAGCGCATTGCCAAAGCGGATCAGGAGATCCGGACGATACTCCCTAACCTCAGAACGCCGGCCAAGCCGGGTCGTTAGTTCACGCTTACCAAAACTCGCTTGAAGACTTGGAGGGCACCCATTGCTACGTCGTTCCATTTTGTGAGGTAAGCTCGCAACCACACCATACCATCTTGCCACTGCAACAGAATCAAAGTAATTTACGGTTCAGACACATTGTCTCTTGACAGATATTAGGCTATTCGGTATACTAGAGCTGTAGTTAGAATTGGGTTGCCGCTATGCCACTGCGCAAGTCTCCCACCCTGACTCCGGCCCGCTTGGAAGCCAATCGCCGGAATGCTCGGAAATCCACCGGTCCACGCACCACACGGGGGAAGGCCCAGGCGCGCCTGAATGGACTGGGCCGCGGGCCGCGGTCGCGCTTCTATCATGACTTCATGATGCTTTTGATGGAGACTCCGCCCGATGAGTTGGAGCGGACGGTGCGGGAAATTCTAACTCCAAAAGAGGCCGACTCACGTCTGTTCAAGGGCTTGATCCGGATGATCCACGAGGCCGATTGGGCGCTGGTGATGGAGCTGCGGAGAGCTCATCAAATGGGTGGAGCTTCCGGGGAAAGTGTTTAGGACGAACGAAGCCGGAATGTAACTGAAAACTAAAGACGGCTTTCCCGGAGTCCCGACATCTTCTTGAAAAATTATGAGGTTAGCGTTTCTGCCCCGAATCCTCATGAAAAGAAAACGGTTGGAGGTTGAAGCACTCCCACGAAGCCTGAATATTATTGAAAATAAGTGTGTTAGATTGGTTTGCCAGAATGTTCATGGAAGCAAAGGGGGTTAGGCGGCGTCAAGAGGACTCCAGGCCGCTCCCGAGCGGCGATCGATGAACCACTAACCCGTATTCTCATGGTACATTTCCACCATGCAAACCCTCATCGAATGCGTTCCCAATTTTAGTGAAGGGCGCGATCCCGCGGTGGTGGAAGCGATCATCCGCGCGCTGCTGGCCGGGCCGGACGTCTACCTGCTCGATCGCGAGATGGATGCGGACCACAACCGCTCGGTCGTCACCTTTGTCGGAACCCGCCAGAGCGTGGGCAAGGCGGCGCTGCGCGGCATTGCTGAAGCGGCGGAATTGATCGACTTGAACCACCATCAGGGCGCGCATCCACGCCTGGGGGCTACCGACGTTGTGCCCTTTGTTCCCCTGGCCGGCGTCACGCTGGAAGACTGCGTCCACATCGCGGAGTGGGTGGCGGAAGAAACCTGGCGGCGCTTTAAAATCCCCACCTACCTCTATGAAGCCGCGGCGCGGCGGCCCGAACGCGCCAATCTGGAGAACATCCGGCGCGGCCAGTTTGAGGGAGTGCGCGCGGAAATCGGCAGCGACCCGGCGCGCCTCCCGGATTTCGGCGAGGCCGCGCTGCATCCCACGGCGGGCGCTACGGTCGTCGGGGCGCGCAAATTCCTGATCGCTTACAACATCAACCTGAACACACCGGACGTCGCCGTGGCCAAGGCCATCGCCAAAAAGATTCGAGCCTCGAGCGGCGGATTCCCCAGCGTGAAGGCGATGGGAGTGGAATTGAGGACTCGCAGCCTGGCGCAGGTGTCATTGAACCTGACGGATTTTGAGACCACCTCGCTGGCCACGGTTTTCGAAGCGGTCGCCCAGGAAGCGGCGGCGCTTGGCGTGCAGGTGGCGGGCAGCGAGATTGTGGGCCTGGTTCCGCGCCAGGCACTGGACGATGCCGCGGTGCAGTTCCTGCGGGTGGAGAATTTCCGGCCGGAATTGATTGTGGAGAATCGTCTGGAGCAAGTCCTGAAGGATCGAGACTCGAAATTCGAAAATCGAAACTCGGGCAGCGCGCCATCGGCAATTGACAATCAACAATCGGCAATACCGCAAGGGCCGCTTAGGGCGATGGTGGAGGGGTTTGTGAAGACGGTGGCGGAGCCCACGCCGACCCCCGGTGGCGGCAGTGTGGCGGCGCTGGCGGGGGCGCTGGCGGCCGGCTTGGGGGAAATGGTTTGCGGCGTGTCGCTGAAACGGAAATCGCTCGCCGCCCATCACCCGGCGCTGGAAGCCACGCGCGCACGCCTGGCCGCGCTGCGCGAGCGGCTGATGGAAATCATCGATCGCGACGCGGAGAGTTACGAAGCCGTCCTGCGCGCTTTCAAGTCGCCCAAATCCACCGAGGCCGAGCAAGCGGCCCACTACCAGGCCATTGAGACAGCGAGCAAGCAGGCTTCGATCGTACCATTAGAGACGGCGGAATTGGCGGCCGAGGTGGCGCGCGAAATCGCCAGTCTGGAGGGGATCACCATTCCGCAAGCCGCGTCCGACCTGCGCGTGGCGTCGAGCCTGGTGGAGACGGCGCGGCGCGGGGGAATCGAGAACGTCTGGGCAAACCTTCCCGGGGTTCAGGACGAGTCCTGGCTGCGGGACATTCAGGCACGGCTAAAAATGCTTGACAAGGTATTATAAGGTATAAAAAGGACTTATAACCGCATCCAGCGCCCTAAAGTCGCTGAGGGAGCACCCCCTGCCATAACCCCCTATGGCGTGAAATCCCCCTAAGTCTGGACGCCCAAAACGGCCCGACATAATGTCGCACTAGGGACCCCGGCCAGTTGCAAATCATTTGCAATTAGCCACTTTCGGCATTAGGGGTTTCTTGGAAGATTCCCCGCAGTCTGGAACCCCTCTTGCGACAATAGAGGTCGTATGCGAGACACCGCGAACTTTGACTCACCGATGAACCTCTACGAAGCTGGCGACCACGCCGAGCTTAGAATCCTTTTAATTACGGGCGGTTGGGAAGTTCGGCGTTCCTTCAACCAGATGGGCATCCAGCCCGGCGACCGCGTCCGAGTGTTGCGCCGCGCCCCCTTTGGCGGCCCCTTGGAGATTGACAACCAAGGCACCCACGTTGCGGTCGGCAAGCAACTGGCGGAAAAGATCCGCGTCGAAGTCCTGCCGTGAAGGTCGCACTGGTCGGCCAACCCAATTCAGGCAAGAGCACCCTTTTTAATGCGGTGGCGGGTTACCGCTCGCTCACCTCAAACTTCGCCGGCACGACGGTGGAGTATACGCACGGCGAGGCGCGCGTTGCCGGCGAGGTGCTGGAACTCATTGATTTGCCTGGACTTTACTCCCTCTCGCCCACCTCCCCGGTGGAGGAGGTCAGTCGAGATTATCTCCTGGCGGGAGACTGGGACGTTATCGTCAATGTCCTCGATGCCTCGCAACTGGCCCGCAGCCTGGAGTTGACGCTGGAGTTGCTGGATTTGGAATCGCCGCTGGTGGTTTGCCTGAACATGATGGACGAGGCGGCGCGCAAAGGCATGACCATTGACACCCGCGCCTTAGAAATTGCGCTGGGTGTGCCGGTGGTGGAGGCCATCGCGGCGCGCGGCCGCGGCATCATTGAAACCTTCCGCACCGCGCAAGACGTAGCCTCGGGTGGAGGCCGCCCGCACGCCTTCGTGTATGCTCCGGAGGCGGAAGGCATATTGGAACATCTGGCGGAGAAGATTGCCGAAAGCACCTTGGAGTGCGGCGGCTCGACGCCGCCTATGAAAAAAGCCCAACGAGAACGAGGTGTCGAACTGCTGCCCCAAAGTAAGGCTCCGGAGGAAAGCGGCGTCGAGCCGCCGCACTCCAAGGTGCTCCGCACATCACCTTGCGCGGCAGGGCATTGTTCGTCGGCATGTTGCGGGCACGCACCCGAAGTGAAAGGCCGACCAAGCCCACGCGTCAGTGCGTCAGTGGCGGTGCTTCCCGTTTTGGCGCCGGCAATATCATCCACGGATCTCCAGGCCGTAGGGGCTCATTCACCCCTCACCCATCATCAATCGCAAATAGCGGCCTTCCCTCCCCCGCGTTTCCGAGCACTACAGTTAGTGCAAAGTGAGCCCCGTCAAACACCAAAGGTAAAAGGAGCCGAGGACGCCGGACTCCAGTCTCCGGACCCAGGACCATCTTTTGTGGAGTGGGCACAGGCGGAAATTGTTGTGCGCACCGGGCAGCCCGCTGACGCCGCCATTTCCTCGGCGCGTCATGCTGCCTGCCTCACGCTTTTTGAGCGTGTGGCGCACGTCGCCCGTCCCCGCGCGGACTGGCGCGAGCAAGTGGATCGCCTGGCCATGCATCCCGTCTGGGGCTACGCTGTGCTGATGGGCGTCTTTCTGGGATTCTTCCGGCTGATTTTCGACGTGGGCAAGTTGGGCGAGGATCGTATCCTCAACCTTTTCGACGCCCTGGTGGCGGCGCTGGCGCAGCACATGAATGCGCAGGGAGCGGCTTTCGCCGCCGCCAAGGGAGCGGTGCTGGGCACGGCGGGAGCGGTGGCGATTGTGCTGCCCTACCTGCTGCCGTTCCTGGTGGGCCTGGCGATCCTCGAAGACATTGGCTATCTCTCGCGCGTCGGCTACCTGATGGACGCCGCGATGCACCGCCTGGGCCTGCACGGCACGGCCACCCTGCCCATCCTGGTGGGCTACGGATGCAGCGTTCCGGCGGTAATGGCCACGCGCATTCTCAGCACCCGGCGCGACCGCTTCATTGCGGCGTTTCTGGCTGTCCTGGTGCCCTGCTCCGCCCGCATGACGGTGATCTTCGCGCTGGTGGGATTCTACCTGGGCGCGAATTACGCCCTGGGCATCTACGCGCTGAACATCCTGGTGGTGGCCGTGGCCGGGCATCTGCTGGCCCTCATCTGGCCGGAGATTTCACCCGGCATGTTGATGGAAGTGCCCGCCTATCGTGTGCCCGCGCCGCGCGTGGTGGCGCTCAAAACCTGGTGGCGGCTGCGGGAATTCGTGCTGATGGCGTTTCCCCTGCTGGTGGTGGGCAGCGTGGTGCTGAGCCTGGTGGATTTTTACGGCTGGCAACACGGCATCAACGCTGCGCTCTCACCCCTCACGGCGCTTTTGGGACTTCCGCGCTCGGTGGGCCTGACGCTGATTTTCGGCGTGCTGCGCAAGGAGCTTTCGCTGCTCATGCTGATGCAGGCGCTCGGCACCACGCACGTCCTGGGCGTCATGACCGCGGCGCAAATCCTCATCTTCACCCTGTTCGTGACCTTCTATCTCCCCTGCATGGCCACGTTGGCCTCGATGATGCGCGAGCTGGGCTGGCGCCTCACGCTGGCCGCCTCCACCGCGCTGCTGGCAATCGCCGTCGTCATCAGCCTCGCCGCGCGCGGGTTAATGCTTCTTCTGTAGCGGCGGTCTCCGACCGCCGAATTTTGAACGGCGATCGGAGATCGCCGCTACAAATCGTTGTCATGAGCCTGGCCACGCGCGCGGTAATGCTTCTTCTGTAGCGGCGGTCTCCGACCGCCGAACCTTGGACTTGATTGTGGATATTCCGATTATCCCCAAACATCCCCGCAACTTTGCAAGGTGGGACGTGGCACGCCAAGTGCCGCCGCTGTCCTAAAGTGCGACATATTGTCCGCTCACAAGTGCCAAGATATCTCTCCGCCTTGGCTCTTGGTCTGAAGGTCGGCAGCGCTTGGGCTCGGGCGGTCGAAAGAATCTCATCTTCCCAGATGAAACCACCGATAACCGAAGTGGGGGAGTGTGCGTCACGCGGGTTGTGGAAATGTCGCGAGGCGTGTGCCTCGCGCCAGTGGCGTTGGTCTTTGTCGCCTGCCGCGGGCGAGCGTGCCGCTGGAACGCCTCAAAGCTGCCCAGGACGGCCGTGACACAGCCACTCCTGGCTGTGTCAAAAAGCACAGGCAGGAGTGCCTGTGCCACCAAAGCGCGCCGCTGGGTCGCGGGGTGGAGAAAGGCAGTCGGGACGTTACACAGATTTTCCCGTCAACCGCGTCGGTAGCTTTCCGTGGGGAAGCGCACAACTCTTGTCGGACAGACACGCAACACACATCTTGTCTGTACGCATCTCGCATCGTTTTATTTACGGTTGAGCGGTGCTATATTCTGCGCCCACGGGAAGAAGCGACTTGGCGAGAGTATCGCCAGGCAAAGTTAGGACGGAGTCCTTCCGGCAGGGTGGGTGCCCATGGCTCGTTTGGCGCGAGTGGCGGTGTCCACGAAAAGGTGCCTGCTGCCTTTTTCTCCCGGGTACCTTTTTCTCCTACTTTCTTCCCCTGCAATTAAGTTTGAAGGGGACCTGCCCCGTAGATGATTAGATTGGAGTGGGCATGAAAGGAAGCAACGTCCTCGTAGTGGTCGTTAGCACAATAACGGTCATACCGCTCTTGCTGATCATGGCAGTGGTCGGTGGATATTGGTGGAGCAACTTCGGCCCATTTGGACCTCTGACTGTCCCCAGAGCCGGGACTGGCACGCGTGTCCACGTATTCAATGAGCAGCATCCCTCAGCGTCGCTTTCGGTCGGCGGAAAACCTTCGCGAAAATGCGGGGACAGGCGTGCCAGTCCCAGCCCTCAGGAAACAGGGTCGGCATCCCGATTTAGGTTTTTCGAAGCTCAATACCCTGCCCGCTGATACCTCTATCTACGCTTCGACGGCAGCCTCGCGACTGCCTCCGCAAGACTCGAGGCCAGGTGGTTCGCTACTCCTTTCCTGTAAGGCTCTTGCATCCTCCACTGCATGCCGGTTTATCCCGGCGCACTTCCTGACACCATTTCCCCCCCACCATTTCCCCCCCCCTGACACCATTTCCCCCATTTCCCCCACCATTTCCCCCAGCCATGACTAACCCCCCATGATGATTTTGCGCTCTTCATCAGTGATTCCTTGGAGCTCGTAAACCGCGCGGTCGAGGCCATGTTGCCGTCGGTGGTTCGGGCGCTGGTGGCGTGTATCAGTAGGAGCCCACGACCCTCGAACGGTAAAACTTCCTTTTGGCCTCGGACAACCCCTTCCAGATTTTCTGGAATCGCCTCAGGTTGGCGTTTTCGCTGCGATGTTCGAGCAAGCCCGTCGCGTTATTTGATAGGAAGTGGGAATAATCGAATTCCCTGTTGAGGACCATATCCTTCCACGCGCCCCAGGAGTGAGCTTTTAGAAAGGGGTTGGCGAGCTTGTTTCGCATCACAATATCAAGGCGCTCGCCCTCATTCCCGGGCGGGGATAGCAAGTCCCTAAAGCCCATGTCTTTGAGCCTGTCCATTAAAGAATCAAAGCTGCGGATTCCAATGCCGACTTCCTTAGAAAACTCATTGCGAAGCGCTGTCAATCTGGAGCTTTGATCGCGCCGTCCGATATAAATACAGTAGGAGAGGTTGTCGAATTCCTGTACCCTCGCGTATTTTGACGGGAATAGTTTCTTGTACTGACTCCGGTTGCTCTTTATCCACCTTTTCCAATCCATGACCTGCTGGATGGCATGTGTCAGTCTGGCCGAAGGGTTACCTGATGCCGTGTAAGCCACCGCATGAGGGCTCTCGATCTCAATGAAGCGATAATGGATTCCGGCGCTCATTTGATCAAAGGCAAGCACAAAATCCGCCTGGTGTTCCGAGCCAAGTTCAGGTTTGGACACAACCTGCCACAGTTGCAAAAAGAAGAATGCAGGGTGCCCTGCAATCAACTTATGGTAGTCGTGTTCTGTCGAGTCCCTGTCTTGCAGAAGCTTTTCCCATGAAACCACAAATTCATTGACGATGGGCTGCGCCTCCGCATTGAGAACGCTCCACGGAAGAATCTCTGCCACGGCTTGCGAGGTCAATGGTGGCCGAGGAATGAATTGCATCTCCGCCCGAAGCACCCTGGGCATCGCTATCCTCCTTCGACGATCTTCTGCTCTTCGCCCTTGATTCCGTAAAGCTCGTAAACCAAGTCGCCGACTCCCCGGTCGGTTGAAGCAGTGTCGCGCTTCAACCACATGCAGCGCCGGCGAACACAGCGACGTCCTAAACTCAATCGCGTAGGAAGAGGCGAGAGATGTGACGCCATTTGCTGCGGCGAGGTAACGAGCCCCACCACGAGAGGAATGTGTCGAACTCAACGCTGTAAGTGCGTTGGCCGAGCAGTTCCCATGCGTTCTTAGGCACAAAGTGAACGCACTCAAAGTGACGCTGATCGACCAACTCTTTCCAAGCTCGCCAGGTGTAAGCTTGTGTAAAAGGGTTCGCGAGCCGGTTTCGCGTCGCAAGGTTGGGGCTTCCACCATCAGTAGGGTTGGTAGAATCCCATACGTTCGAGATTCGATCTCGAAGCAGGCTCGTAAGATAGTCGAAGCTGCGGATTTCAATCCCTATCTCGCGTGCCAGCTCATTCCTCTTGGCTGTCATGGCTGGCGAGGTCCGTCGCCCTATGAAAATGGAGTAGGAAAAATTAGTGAATTCCTCCCAGCCACGGTAATCCGAAGGGAAGAATCTCCTTACATGACCCCTATGCCGTTTAAGCCATGTCTTCCAATTCAAAACCTGCTGGATCGCATGGGTCAGTCTGGCGGACGGGTTCCAAGAACGCGTGTAGGGAGGCGTGCTTGGAATTTCGATCTCCACGAGATTATAGCTGATCCCATTGCTTGCTTCGTCTGTGGCAATAACAAGATCAACCTGATAATCTGAGCCTAGGTCGAATCGTGAGATGACGACAGAAGTCTGGCCGAAGAACAAGCTGGCGTGCTCGGCGATAAACTGGTGCAGATCCGACTCATTCACATGTGGGGCCGCCAATAGCGACCCCCATTTACGTTCGATGGGTTTGAGGAGGTCCCTCCTTTCGTACGACAGCAGACTCCAGGGTATTAGCTCTTCTTTCCAAGTCGTCTGAAGGCTCACCTGCGTTCCCCCTCTATGATATTCCTCTTATCCATGGTGATCCCATACAGGTCGTAAACGAGGTCGTCGATCTGGGCGTCGGTGGCGGCGATTTCGCGGTCGGCGCGTTCAACTTGAGAGGGGGCGAGCTTGCTGGAATGTTTTTGCATGTTCAATTCCAACATTCGGTCAACGAGTCTTACCATATTGTCGTGGCGGGTCTTGTCGGCAGGGTTGGAAAAGTCGACGAGACGAATAGGGAGGCGGCCAACGTATTGCTTAGTGCACGTTATCCAGCCGCCCCTGAAGACGTTGCTAATCGAGCGCAGGTAATAGAAGAGAAGCTTCGAGTTCAGTAGCCCAAGTACGTACTTGTGGGAGGCGGGGCCGTCATTTGGGATAGTGATACTGAACCCACCACTTGCCATGAGGCAATACC